>Ga0209584_10000335_pt1 | contig 14149 bp, 10 predicted proteins | sample NGEPerD_FD_184507 | JGI IMG/M metagenome (GOLD analysis project Ga0209584, IMG submission 184507) | Arctic peat soil microbial communities from the Barrow Environmental Observatory site, Barrow, Alaska, USA - NGEE PermafrostAB12-D... | ecosystem: Environmental > Terrestrial > Soil > Wetlands >...
GACCGCGGCCGGGGCGCAGGCGCGGCACGGGTACATCGCCGCGGCGAACGCGCTGGCCACCGCGGCAAGTTTGAGCCCCGAGAGCCCCGATCGCCTTCGACGAATGCTGAACGCCGGCAACGCCTTTCGGCTGGGGGGTCAGGCGCAGACCGCGAACGACATCCTGCTCGGGTTGGTCGAGGAGGTCCGCGATCCGGTATTCCGGGCGGACGTCCAGCTGGTCCGCGGGTCTGCGCTGATCATGATCGCCCCGATGGCCGACACCACCGCGATGCTCATCCACGAGGCCACCCTTGTCCAGGCCCGCGACCCGGCCCGAGCGGCATCCATGCTCGCGATTGCGTCTATCGGAGCGGTCGGCGCGGCCCAGGTCGGGCTGGCGGTGGATATTGCAGGCAGTGCGGTCCGCATCTCGCAAACGATCGGCGGCCCGGTACAGATGGTCGCCGAGCTCGCGTCAAGCTTCGCCTTGACGCTGGCCGGACGCGTCGGCGAGGCACGCGCGCTCATCGAACCTCTGCTGCCGATGTTCGACCTACTGGATCCGCTGGGCCAGGAGGGGCTCCTGGTGGTGACCGCCGGCCACGTGCTCGCCTGGATCGAGGATTGGGAGGGCGCACGACGGACCTTCGACCGGATGGTCTCCACCGCCCGGCGCGCTGGCGCGGTGACGATGCTCCCGCACCCTCTGGCCGTGGTGGCGGAGTTCGAACTTCGCTGCGGTCGAATTGCGGCCGCGTATTCGGCGGCCGGCGAGGCGGTCGAGATCAGCGCTGATATTGGCGAGGCCGTTCAGGGATCCATTGGAATGGTGGCGCTGGCACGGATCGAGGCGCTGCTCGGCCTCGTGGCCGACGGCCGAGCCCACGCCGCCGCGGCGCTGGAAGCGGCCGATCGGCTGGGCCTGACCGCGATGCAGGACTATGCGTCCGGGGCGCTGGGCATGCTCGAACTGTCCCTCGGCCGACCGGATCGAGCGTTGGCGCACCTCGAGACGTGCTCGCGGTTCGAACGTGACACAGGCGTCGGCCTGCCGAATGTCGTGCTGTGGAACGGCGATCTCATCGAGACCTACGTCCGGCTCGACCGTCACGACGACGCCGCCCGCGAGCTGGAGCACCTCAACGCCCAGGCCACGGCGACCGGGATTCGTTGGGCTGCGGCCGTCGCCGCCCGCTGCCGGGGACTGCTGGCGACCGACGATGAGTACCCGGCGATGTTCGCCAGGGCCATCGAACTGCACGGCGCCGAGGATCCGTACGAGCTCGGCCGGACGCAGCTGTGCTTCGGGCGGCGGCTTCGTCATTCGCGACGGCGCGCGGAGGCGCGGGTCGCACTGGGCCAGGCGGCCGCACTGTTCGATGCGCTCGGCGCCGGACTGTGGGCCGAGCAGTCCAGGATCGAACTCCGCGCCTCCGGCGGAACCCCCAGCACCACCCGGGTCGGGCCCACCGGGTCACTGACCCCGCAGGAACTGCACGTCGCGCTCACCGTCGCCGCCGGCGCAACCAACAAAGAAGCCGCCGCCGCCCTGTTCATCTCCGCGAAGACCGTCGAATTCCACCTCGGCCACATCTACCGCAAACTCGGGCTCCGGTCCCGCAGCGAGCTGGCAAGACATCTCGTGCAACAGACGCCCGGCCCTGCGGTTCGTCCGTCCAACGACATACCCGGAAAGGCTGGCGCAGTACCGATCGTCCCGGATTACACGACCCCGGCACGGAAGTAGAATGCCCCTCCCGCCCCTGTGAGAGCACATTGCTGTACGGCTTCGAGTCGCGCCACGCACTCAAGAATTCTAGGCGAGGGGTACTCTAAACGGCGGTTGGTCAGCGGCCCGAGTGTGGATCGTCCGAAAACGGTTGGGTGCAAATGCTCAGGGAAGCAGTTTCGACACCGTCCCCGGCGGTGGCTCTCTCGTTATGGTGGGGGATCCGCTGTTGGCGACCCACAGGTTGGTACCGTCAAACGCGACACCACGCGGGAATGAACCGACGCCAACGGTGTCGGTGACGGCATTCGCGTTCGGGTCGATTCTTGATACCGTGAACGAACGGTAATTGGTCACCCATATGCCGGAACCGTCAAAGGCTATCCCCGAAGGCGAATTTCCCACTGCGACAGTGGCTGTCACGACATTGGCACGCGGGTCGACCCTGGCCACTGAGCCCGATGGAGCCCCCGCTGAAGCCCTCACTACCCAGATGCTGGTGCCGTCGAATGCGATCCCGGACGTCGCGTCGTCGACATCCACCGAAGCGCTGACAAGGTCGGCGGACGGATCGATCCTCCACACCGAAGTGCCGCTATCGGTGACCCAAATACTTGTGCCGTCAAAGGCCACGGACCTGGGGGCGTTACCGACGGGGACCTCGGCGACAACGACGTTGGCGCTGGGATCGACCTTCAATACCGAACCGGTAGCGGAGTTGGCCACCCAGAGATCGGTGCCGTCGAAAGCCAATCCCCTGGGGGTGGCGAAGCCCATGACGGTCGCCGTGACGACATTGTTCACCGGGTCGATCTTCGAGACCGAACCCGATCTGCTGTTGGTGACCCAGATACTTGTGCCGTCAAAGGCGGCCTCCAACGGCTTAGCGCCCACCGCGACCGTGGCTACAACCGTGTTGGTGGCCGGGTCGATCTTGGAAACAGTGTCGGTTTCGACGTCGAGGTCGGCGAGGGCGCTGTTGGTGACCCAGACGTATGACCCGTCGAAGGCAACTCCCGCCGGGGTGCTACCAACGGTAATGGTGGCCGCCCGGCCCGGATCCTGATCCCATCGCAGCTGGGCAATCTCGGACGCGGAGATTCGATTCGTGGATCCAGCAGGCCCGGCAGGTCCCGCAGGGCCTTGCGGCCCAGAAACGCCCTGCGCACCGGCGGGCCCGGCGGCGCCCGCCGCACCGTCCTGACCTGTGGCTCCGCCCGGTCCCGCAGGTCCCTGCGCTCCCGCGGCACCGGCAGGCCCGGCCGGACCGGCCGCCCCCGCAGCACCGGCCGGCCCCGCAGGACCGGTCTGGCTCCAAGTGATCACGCTGCCACCCAGCGAGCAGGACTTCGGCGCCGTTGTGCCCACCGAATACAACACTCCGCCCTTGAGGCAGGCGTAGTAGCTCACCGGGGTCGATGTCGCAGCTGCTCCGGTCAGCCCGACCCCACAGACCAGTAAACCGGTGACGGCGACCACCGAGATTGATCTTGATCCCCACACCCGAGCCCGCATGGTCGTCCCTGTTCTGATCGTCAATCCCGAAGCCGACGACGCCGGTCGCGAGCCTCGTCCATCGCACGACGTCGGTGGCGAACGCACAACGGGGATTTCCCTAGGTTTGCCGGTTTCACGGCTGGCGAGCCGGATCGATTCAGGTGCCGTACGCTGCGCCGATGTTGCTCGGACGGGACCGTGAGCTGGCCCAACTCGGTCACATGCTCGATGAGGCTCGAAGCGGTCCGAGCAGCACGGTGATCGTGCACGGTGAGCCAGGCATCGGAAAGACCGCCCTTGTCGACGCCGTCGCCCGGACGGCATCGGGATTCACCGTGCTGAATGCCAGGCCCCTCGAGGCGGAATCGGAATTGCCGTTCGCAGGGCTGGCGGATCTGCTCCGGCCGCTGTTGGGGCTGCTCGATCGGATTCCGCCACCGCAGGCCGCGGTGCTGTCCGGTGCGCTGGCCATCGGTCCGGCGACGCCCGGCGACCGGTTCGCCGCCGCCGCAGCGACCATCAGTCTGCTGGCCGCCGGCGGCGACGTCGCGGCGGTGCTCGCGGTCGTCGACGATGCGCAGTGGCTGGACACGCCGTCGCGGGAGGCGTTGTTGTTCGCCGCCCGACGGTTGGGTAGCGAGCGGGTGGTGCTGCTGTTCGCGATGCGGGACCGACCCTGGCGGACGACGGCTCGGATCGATGGGCTGGAACTCGTCGGCCTCGGCACCGATGCCGCCGTCGCCCTCGTCGCGCGTTCGGGGAAGGTCGTCAGCCCCGCTATCCGGGACCGATTGGTGGGCGAGACCGCCGGAAACCCGCTGGCGATCACCGAAGCGCTCGCCAACTTGCGCGACGATCAACTCGCTGGGTCCGTCCCGATCGCCGGGCCGATCGCCGTCGGTGCGAACCTGGAGGCATCGTTTGCCCGGCGGCTCGAGCCGCTACCCGAAAGAACCCGGCGGGCCTTGCTGGTCGCCGCCGTCAGCGACACCGGCGATTTCGGCGAGATCGCCACAACGCTCGGTGGTGAGGACAGCGCGCTGATCGATCTTGCGCCGGCCGAACGGCTTGGCCTGGTGGGCATCAGGAGCGGGTCGGTGGAATTCGTGCACCCGCTCCTGCGATCCGCCGCCTATCACGGCGCGGACCCCACGGACCGTCGCTGGGCGCACCGGACCCTCGCCGGAGCGCTGGGCCCGGATCGGCAGGATCAGACGGCCTGGCACCTGGCGGCGGCCGCGACCGGCCTCAACGAGGCAGTCGCCCGGCGTCTGGAGGAAACGGCCGCCGGGGCGCAGGCCCGCCACGGATACATCGCGGCGGCGAACGCCATGGCCGCGGCCGCCCGGCTCAGCCCCACGAGTGAGGATCGGGTCCGCCGGACGATCGGCGCCGGCACGGCGTTCCGGCTGGGCGGTCAAGCCCACGCCGCCAACGACCTGCTCCTCGGGCTGCTCGCCGACGTCAGCGATCCTCTCCTTCGAGCTGACGTCCAACTCGTCCGCGGCTCGGCGCTGGTCATGATCGCCCCGGCGATGGACAGCACGGCATTGCTGGTCGAGGAGGCCGGACGCGTCGAGCCGCACGACCCGGCGCGTGCGGCGTACATGCTGGTCACCTCATCTGTCGGCGCGGTTGCCGCTTCCGAAATACCGCTGGCAGTCGATGTCGCCTCCAGGGCGGTGACGGTTGCGCAGACAGTCGGCGGACCCGTCACGATGGTCGCCGATCTCGCGCAGGCAGCTGCCACCGGGATCGGATGGGCAGCGGCGGTGGCCGCCCGGGGTCGAGGATTGCTGGCGGCCGAGGAGCGATATCCTGACGACTTCGCGCAGGCCATCGAGCTGCACGGGGACCATGATCTGTACGAGCTGGGGCGAACCCTGCTGTGCTTCGGGCGGCGGCTGCGGCACTCACGACGCCGCGCCCAAGCGCGGACGCAATTGCGCCGGGCGCTCAACGCCTTCGCGGCAGTCGGCGCGCAACTGTGGGCCGAACAGACCAGGGCGGAGCTCCGTGTCACGGGGGAGACCACGACCGCACCACCTGCTGGACCGACGGTATCGCTCACTCCGCAGGAATTGCATGTGGCGCTTCGGGTCGCGGGCGGCGCTACGAACAAAGAAGCTGCCGCCGGACTGTTCATCTCGGCGAAAACCGTCGAATTCCACCTGGGCAACATCTACCAGAAGCTCGGCCTGCGATCGCGAACCGAACTCACGCGGCGGATGTCCGAGGCGAGCAATGGGTTGCCGCGCGCTGCCAACGACACCTGAGATCGCCTGGGTTGCTGCCGCCCGCTATCGATCACCGACCGGTGGCTCAGGAACGTGCCGGTAGTTCCTGATAGGCGGGAATGCCGAGGAGTTCGTCGACGGTGACGAACCGGTAGCCCCGGCGGCTGAGGTCGGCGATCACCATCTGGACGGCTGCCACGGTGCTCGCTCGATTGCCGCCCCTGGCGTCGAAGCCGTCGTGGAAAATCAGGATCGCACCCGGCCGGGCCTTCGCCACTGCGCGCCTGGCGATCCACCTCGGTGGCGGCTGGAAAACCTCCAGCGCATGGCAGAACTCGCCGGAGACGGCTGCCAGGCCGTTGTGCCGCAGCACCCCCGGCAGGGTGGGTGTACGGATGAGCCACGGCGGCCGGTAGAGCGCCGGCGACCGGCCGATCACCCGGGCGATGGCGTTTTGCGCGGCTGCTGTCTCCGATCGCTGCGTGCCGATGCCCAGGCAGCGGGTGACCTGATGAGACTGGCTGTGATTCCCGATGACGTGACCGTCGCGGACCAATCTCGCCGTGACCTCCGGGAACCGCTCGACGCACTCTCCGACTTGGAAAAAGGTTGCCCGTGTCCCGGTCCGCGTCAGAACGTCGGCGATCTGTGTCGTGAAGGGCTCGTTGGGCCCGTCGTCGAACGTCAGAGCGATCATCTTGCCGACGACCCTGCCGCGGTACGGGAAGGGACCGAGCAGCTGCGAATACGACGACATCATGGTCCAGTAAACGGCAGTCGCAGTGGCAGCCGCACCAACGACCGCCCACCGAGCCGCGCGTGCGAACCGCATGCACCTTCTCCAGCCTTGATCCGTGATCGGCCCGGTCGCCGACGGCGTGCCCCGCCTTCGGTCACGATGCCGAGCATGAAATGCCCGCAGCGCCCGGATCGGTTGCCGTTCTCAACGCCGACTGGCCAGCAGCAATGCCGCACGGGTGAGACGCCACGACCGCCCCTGTTGCCTCGGCGATGGCGGGGCGCTGGCCCCGCGGGCGCTGCGGAAGGGCGGGGCCATGCCGAGCACCGGGCGGCGAAATGCCCTGTTGACCACGTAGCCCAGCAGGTAGTAGTACACGAACGTCACGGCCACGTTGTACAGCAGTCCCTGGTCCAAACGACGGGACGAAGTGCGGGTCGGATTGGTGGGGTCGAAGATGACCTCGCCCGCCGCCTGCAGACGCCGCAGCAGGTCGAGTTCGTCGCCGCCCTGGGTCAGCCGGGTGTCATAACCACTGAACGCACTCTTGCGAAAGGCGATATTCGTGGCGGAGATATAGATCACCCGCCCGGTGATTCTCTTCACGATGTCCACCGGGCCGAAGAGCAGCTTCGGGTAAAGGACCGCCCACCAGGGTGCGGCAACGAACTGGCACGGTCCCGCGACCGCGACCGCGGCGGGGTTGCGGGCGAACGCGCGATCGATCGCCGACAACCAGCCCGGCGAAAAGGTGGTATCCGCGTCGGTGGAAATGACGATGTTCCCGTGGGCAACGGCCGTACCGCATTGCCTGGCCTGGCAGACGCCCCGCTCGGGTTCGAAAACCACCGTCGCCCCCACCGCGGCGGCGATCGCAGCCGTCCGGTCCGTACTGTTGTTGTCCACCACAATGATCTCGAACGGGGCCGGATAGTCCTGCGCAGCAAGCGATTCCAGGCACGAGCCGATATACGCCTCCTCGTTGAAGGCCGGGATGACAACGCTGTATCGGCGATGTGCCAGCGTGTCGTCGATGGCAACCAGCGCTCGGCGGCCATACCCGTTACCACCACTGTGTTTCACTTGAGCAAACCCATCGTGTCCTCCGTCAGTAGCGCGCTCTACACACACGACAGAATCCGTCACTCGATCGACGAAAATCCCTAGCGAGTCGTCGTCCTCACGTCCAAGTCTGCGACGTGCTCGCCGACGGCGCTCGGAACGTCCGTCTCAGGGTCGGCAGCCACGTCTCTCGCTGGTGCGTCCTTTCCGGGTGACCACCCGAAGACCGGCTTGCGTCTTTCGACGAACGATGCGATGCCTTCGGCGAGTTCACCACTGGACAATGACAACGAATGCCAGCGGTTCCGTTCCGATTCGAGATCGCCGGGTCGATCGGCACACGCTTCGACCAGGCGTTTGGTGGCGACCTGGCTCAGCGCCGAGCCGCGCAAGATCGCTCGGGTGAGGGCGCGGATCTCCTCGTCGAGCCCCTCGGCCGGAACCACCCGGTCCACCAACCCGATCGCCAGAGCGCCTGCTGCGTCGAGGGTCTCGGCGGTCAGCAGAAGCAACTTGGCCCGCGACGGGCCGATCAACGCGACCAGATACCTGATCGACGAGGCGGGGTACACCACACCCAGTTTCGACGGCGGCAGGCTCAACCGCGCCGACGTGCTGGCGATGCGAATATCCGCGGCGATCGCCACGAGCGCACCGCCGCCCAGGCAGTGGCCCTCGATGACCGCAACGACCGGGGTGTTGGCTCTGGTGATCGCCAACTCGGCAGGAGAAGTGACGGTTGCCGGGTCGATGGTGCTATCGGCCGTCAGGTCGGCCTCGATCAGATAGGCAAGATCCAAACCCGAGGAGAAATTGCCGTCAGCTCCCCTGATCACCATGACCCGCACGTCTGCTCGGGCGTCGAGTTCCTGGACCGCCGTGGCGAGATCGGCCCACATCTGCACGGTCAGCGCGTTCTTCCGTAGCGGATTGGACAGAACGAGCGTCGCGACGCCCCCCTCGACACTGGCGGTCACCCCTATCGCACCCGTCGTGACGGTCATCGGTTCGGTCCTTCCGGTGCGTCGGGGACAGCAATTGCTCATTCGTCTTTCCATGGGACACGTGACATCCCCTCGGGTCATCCTCCGCCCTCTGCGGGTGTGCGACTTTTCCAACGCCCTGTTCGTCGTGCCACATTGTCGGCGAAGGCCGCGCGGGGGCGACCGTCATGGGTCGTCGCGGCTACCGGTCGTACGCGGTGAGGAACCTGTCCCGGAAGGCGTCCATCGGCCAGACCGGCGCCTGCGGTCCGGGTCGTAGGCCGTTCTGCCAGCCCCAGCCGGAAATCCGGCTCATCACCGACGGGTCCTGGGAAATGATCGTGACCGGCACGTCGTGGGTGGAGCCCTCTCCGCTGACCGTCGATGCCGGCTCGTGATCGCCCAACATGATCAGCACCAGGTTCTTGTCACCGGAGGTCTGGAGGAACGACACCAGGGTGTTCAGCGAGTACTGGACGGATTGCCCGTAGGCCGCCCTGACCTGCGCCGGGTCCTGTGAGATCACATCGGGAGATTGGCCCTGCTCGGGCATCGGATTGAAGATCGACCCATCGCCGACCTGGTTCCAATCGACCATGTGGGGCAGCGGCGCCCAGGGCCAGTGGCTCGACACCAGGTCGATCTCGGCCATCACCGGGCCACGGCCCGGCTTCGCAAGCTCCAGTCGTTGGAAGGCCGACAGGGTGTACTGGTCGGGCATCGCCGCATAGCTGAATTTCGGGCCGGCGTAGCCCACGTTGTTTTCGTCGTAGATCTGGTCGTAGTGATAGAACGTCGTGCCCTCCGGCCAGGCGGTCTCGTTCGACGGCACGTCGACCACCGTCCGCCAGCCCGCGGTCTTGAAGGCGGAGCTCAGTGTCAGGCGGTCGCTCGCGACGAGTTGGTCATAGCGCTGCTGGTTGTCGATCCACAGGCCGGATTGGAAGGTGGAGTGGGCCAGCCAGCTCAGTCCCCCGTAGGTCGGCGAGTGCAGGAAGGCGCTCTGCGCGGAGAACCCCGCCTGGCCCAGCGCCTGCGTCCCGGCGTCCAACGTGGCATCGACCTCCGGCGCCATGGTCGAATCTTGGACGGCGACCCGGCCGTAGCTTTCCACGAAGGCGACGATGACGTCCTTACCTTTCAGACCTGCCAACAAGTCCGTCCCCGGCGCGTTCTCGGCCCCTGCCGCAGCTGACGGAACCAGCGATGTGGTGGTGGCGCCCGCGGGCTGGGCCGCTGTCGAGGTGTCGGCCGGCGCGGCACCGGCGGCGGTCGGGCCGCCGGTGGCGACCGACGTCGCGGTACCGAACTGATCGTCGGCGACGGCGGCGGCGAACACCTCCTGATCCTGGATACCCGCACGGACCAGGCCGACCTCGTCGTAGGTGAGGGCCGCGGCGCTCGTCGAGGCGATCGGCGCGCCCTGACCGATCTGCACGCCGAGTACGGCGCAGAGCGCCCACGCTGCGCCGAACGCCGTCACGGTGCGGATGGAGGCGGTGCGGTGACGGCCGACCATTCGGGACAGGCGCAGGACCGCCAGGGGCGTGACGATGACGACGGCAACGGCGACGACCGCGGCGGCAATGGTGGAAACGATGGCACCTGTCCTGCCGACCGAGTTGGTGAGCAGGCCAACCGCAGACCCGAGGTAGCCCCAATCCGTCACCGGATTGAACGGCCGGTCCAACGCGACGAAGAACCCCATATCGATGATCTTGAGAACGGTCAGCACACCGAGAATTCCGCCGGCGATGAGCGCCGCGGGGCTCCTCACCCTGGCCGGCAGGGCGAGCACCAGGGCGACGACCAACAGCCCCTCCACCGGGATGCGGACGAAAGCGCTCGGCATCAGCTCATGCGTTTCGTTTGGGGCGAGCAGGGCGAACCAGACGAGCAGGGCGGCCAGCACCGTCGTTGCGGCGGCCGCCACGGCGCGTGCCGGTCCCCCGGTCCTCGCCGGCCGGTCCGGACCGTCGCCGATCGCGCGCTCGTCGTCCGAGGTCACCGCCATGCCCACGCCCGCGGTGGAAGGAACGGCGACAGCGCCCGCTCGGTGGTTCCTGCCTACCACCGCGCGCTGACCCCACAGCCACCAGACTTCGCGGCCGAACGACTCGGCGAGCAGCACGAGCGCAACGGCCAGGGCCGCGTCGGTGACCGGCCTCGGCAGGACGTCCGCGGTGGCGACGGCCAGCACCACACCCTGCACGGCCGCGACGACCTTGCACCAGTAACGCGGCGGCAGGGACCCCCGCATCCAGGGCAGCTGTCGGCCGGCCGCGACGAACAGGTAACGCGCCCCGCCGATCGCGAGCACCCACCACAGGCCGAAGGACAGCGCGACGTATCCGGACAGCACCAGGATCAGGAAGGCATCGACCTCCATGTCGAAACGCGCGCCGAATGTCGACGTTGTTCCGGTCCGCCGCGCGACCCTGCCGTCGACGGCGTCCAGGGCGAGCGCGAGCGCGGCGAGCCCGACCAGCGCCGGCACGTAGATCCATCCGGTGAACGAGTCCGCGACCAGCGCAGCGACGCCGCCGACGAGCACGGCGCGGGTCAGCGTGACGCGGTCGGCCGGCCCGAGCCGAACCGCACCCTGATCGACCAGTCCGTACGTCAGGAGGGTCGCCGTGATCACCCCGTAGATGACACCGACCACCCAGCCCGCGGCGCCGAGGCCGACCGTCGCTGCCAGCGCCGCGAGCAGCGCGAGCTGGACGATCAACCCGATCCCCGGGCCCATTCGAACCTTGCGCACGGTGCCTCCGTATCTATGGTGTACAGCGGTAATACGCGCAAAGGTGAGCGTCCGGTTCATCTCAGGGCTGGGAGGTGCGGCCGCTGTGAGGAATGCGCTGGCTTTCTGGCTGCGCGAACCGGGTGTCGGCGAACTCCGGCCGGCTGTGCTTCCCGATCCCGCTCCCGGCGACGTCCTGGTACAAGCGCTCTATTCGGGGATCAGCCGGGGGACCGAGACGCTGGTCTTCCGAGGCGGTGTCCCGGCCGACCAGTACGCCACGATGCGCGCACCGTTCCAGGACGGCGATTTCCCGGGGCCGGTCAAGTACGGCTACCTGAACGTGGGAGTGGTGGAGATCGGCCCGCCGGAGCTGCTCGACCGCACGGTCTTCTGCCTGTATCCGCACCAGACCGCGTACGTGGTGCCCGCCGGCGCGGTGGTCGTCGTCCCCGACGACGTGCCGCCGGAGCGGGCCGTGCTGGCCGGCACCGTGGAGACGGCGGTCAACGCGCTCTGGGACGCCGCGCCGCTGCTGGGTGACCGGATCAGCGTCGTCGGCGCCGGCATGGTGGGCTGTTGCGTCGCCCGGTTGCTGGGCCGGTTTCCCGGCGTTCAGGTCACGATCGTGGACTCCGACGGGCGGCGGAAGGACGTCGCGGACGCCCTCGGTGTGGACTTCGCGCTTCCCGCCGATGCCGCGGGCGGCCGCGATCTGGTGATCCACACCAGTGCCACGGCGACGGGGTTACAGCGCTCATTGGAGTTGCTCCGCCCCGAAGGCACGGTCATCGAGCTCAGCTGGTCGGCGACACCGAGATCGGGCTGTCCCTGGGCGGAGCCTTCCACTCCGGCCGGCTGGGGATCAGGGCCAGCCAGGTCGGCACGGTCTCCCCCGCCCGCAGCGGTGCCCGCACTTCGGCCGACCGGCTCACGCTCGCCCTTGACCTGCTGCGGGACCCAGCGTTCGACACCCTGATCACCGGGATGTCCCGCTTCGACGAGCTGCCCGACGTGATGGCCCGGCTGGCCGCGGGCAGTCTTCCCGCGCTCTGTCACGTCATCAGCTACGAGGGCAGGGGCGGTCGACGTCCGGAAGGTGAAGGGTGAGTGGATGTGGTGAGCGCATGTTCAGCGTGACCGTTCGCGATCACATGATGATCGCCCACAGCTTCCGCGGCGAGGTCTTCGGGCCCGCGCAGCGGCTGCACGGCGCGACCTTTGTGGTGGACGCGACGTTCCGGGGGGAATCCCTGGATGCCGACAACATCGTGGTGGACATCGGAAAGGCTGCGCAGGAGCTGCACTCGGTCATCGGCGAGCTCAGCTACCGCAACCTGGACGACGAGCCGGCGTTCGCCGGCATGAACACCTCGACCGAGGCGCTGGCCAGGGTGGTCGCCGATCGGCTGGTGGAGCGGGTGCACGCGGGCGCCCTGGGCGACGGTGCCCGCGGGCTGGCGGGGATCGTCGTGACCCTGCACGAGTCGCACGTCGCCTGGGCCAGCTACGAGCGAACACTGTGACCGCACTGTGAACGGGTTCATTTCCACTGGCGTCAGCGGTCGGACCGGCGCCGTCAGCGCGCTGCAACCGGTCGGCCAACCGGTCGGCACCGTGCACTTGGTCGTGCCGGACGGCGTCGACGACCCTTCGCGGCCCAGCGGCGGCAATGCCTACGACCGTCGGGTCCGCTCCGGGCTGGCCGCGCTCGGCTGGTCGGTGCGCGAGCACGCCGTCCCCGGCGCGTGGCCCACACCGGACGGCGCGAACCGGGAGGTCCTTGCCCGCGTCATCGCGGCGATCCCGGACGGCGCAGTCGTGCTGCTGGACGGACTGATCGCGTCGACGGTGCCGGACGTGCTAGTCCCGGAGTCGGGTCGGCTACGTCTGGTGGTCCTGGTGCACATGCCGCTCGGTCAGCCCACGACCGGTGATGACGTCACCGAGACTGCCGTGCGGGAACGTGCCGCCCGGGAACGTGCCACGCTGTCCGCTGCGGTGGCGGTGGTCACCACCAGCGCCTGCTCCCGGGACTGGCTGCTTGACCGATATGCCTTGCATCCCAACCGGATTCACGTGGCAGCACCGGGTGTGGACGCGGCCGACCCGGCACCTGGAACGCCGGCGGGCGGCGAGCTGCTGTGCGTGGCCGCGGTCACCCCCGGCAAGGGCCACGACGTGCTGGTCGAGGCGTTGGCCTCCATCGCCCCTCTCCGGTGGCGCCTCGAGTGCGTCGGTAGCCTGACCCGCGATCCGGAGTTCGTCGAACGCATCGGACTTCGGTCGCGCGCGGGCGGCATCGGGGACCGCGTATGGCTGAAGGGCCCGCTGAGCGGCGCCGACCTCGGCGCCGCCTACGCCGCCGCTGACGCGCTGGTGCTGGCCTCCCGCGCGGAGACCTACGGAATGGTCGTCACCGAAGCGCTCGCGCGCGGTCTCCCGGTCATTGCTTCTGCAGTCGGCGGAGTACCTGAGGCCGTGGGCCGTGGGGCCCAAGGGGAGATTCCCGGCATCCTGGTACCGCCCGGCGACCCGGCGGCCCTCTCCGCGGCCCTGACCGACTGGCTGTGCGACACCGATCTTCGGCGGCGGCTGCGGGCGGCGGCCCGGTCCCGACGATCGTTGCTGTCCGGTTGGTCGGACACCACCGCAACGCTCTCCCGGGTGCTGGCGGCGGCGCCGTGACTGCCTCGCCGGTCGTCGTCAGCCCGACCTGGCTGGCGCTGCGCGAGCGTGTGGACGCGCAGGCCCGCTCGCTGGATCTGGTCGAGGAGGTCCGGCGGTGGCTGCCTGGTGGCAGCGCGGTCAGCGGCTCACGGGTCGCACTGTGAATGGCATCGACTTCGGGATGACCGAGCTCGCGCGCCGCCAACGCCCGGCGTACACCCTCGCCGATGCTGAATCGGGCTGCGGGCGGTTCAGTCGAGGCAGGAGTGCCGGGAGCCTCCTTCGTCGTCCCCAGGACGGGCGCGGACCACTGGGTCGGCGCGATGACATATCGCGCCAGAAGAGCGCTCCCGTCGTCACCGCCGACCACGCCCCGGCTCCGGACGTGCCGGCCCCCGTAACCTCGCCGACGACGAGCAGGTCTGCCGCGGGAGCCCCCACGCCCCCATCGCACCCATCGCACCCATCGCACCCATCGCACCCATCGCACCCATCGCACCCATGATC
>Ga0209584_10000338_pt1 | contig 14128 bp, 10 predicted proteins | sample NGEPerD_FD_184507 | JGI IMG/M metagenome (GOLD analysis project Ga0209584, IMG submission 184507) | Arctic peat soil microbial communities from the Barrow Environmental Observatory site, Barrow, Alaska, USA - NGEE PermafrostAB12-D... | ecosystem: Environmental > Terrestrial > Soil > Wetlands >...
CCACGAGAATGTGAGCGCGCCGCGTCACGTCGGCTCGCTCGGGACCCAGGTACGCGCGCGCCGCCGCAGTGCGCACCACCAGGTGCACCCGCTCCTCGCGGTCGACCGCCAGGCCGTCGAACGTCAAAGCGCCGTACAGCGGGCAACACAGCGGCTCGTCGAGCAACATCTCCCGGGCCGGCACAGCCCGGAAGTGGCGTCATCGGCGCTGCCCGATTGCCGCTGGTGCCAGGAAAGTCGCTGCGTGGGCAGGTCGGGCACACCCAAATTGGGGTGCGAAGCCGAAGGGCCAGGACCCAACCGGCGGCCCGGCGAGGGGGCGGGGTGCGGGGTATAGAACTGCGCCCATGGATCTGATCGCAATCATCCGTGCGTTCGTGAACGCCGAGAGTTGGGACGAGTCGAGGGAGATCCTCGACCGGCACCCCGAGCTACTGACGAGCGAGGCCGACGTGGCGCTGGCCGAGTTCGTGCGCAACGCGGAGGAGGCCGGCGACACCGACGCCGCCCACGCGTTCCGCATCCACCGGGCTCTGCTTCGTCGCTGCGACAAGATCGGCAAGGATTCGGCGTTCCGCGAGATGGGCGGGTCGGAGGTCGAGCTGTCGCTTGCGCCGGGGTTCGCCGTTCCACGCGAGGTAGTGACCGAGGAGCTGCTTACGCTGTCCCGCGAACTGTGGATGGGGGAGACCGACGCCCCGTCCCGGCAATGGTGGGATCGGCGAATCCGGCTGTGTGAGCAGGGGATCGCCCTCACCGAGAACCGGCCCGACGCGGCCCTCCTGTGTGCAGCGTTCCAGGTCGAGCTGGGCGACACTTTGCGGGCCACGCCGACGGGTGACCGGTCGGCCAACCTCGAATGCGCGATCGCGAGCTTCGAGAAGGCGGGGCAGGTTTGGACCGCTGACGTCGCGCCCGTGCAGTGGGCGATGATGCAGGAGCACCTCGGTAAGGTCTATGACCAGCGCATCCTTGGGGACCCGCAGGACAACCGCGCCCGAGCTGCGGCCTGCTACCGGGCGGCTGCCGCGGCGCGGGGCGAGGAACTGGCCGAATCATCCGAGATGGACGCCCTCCTGCAGGAGCTGGCGGACCCCACGAGGCTGCCGCGCAGTCGAATGGCAGTGTGCAGGAGGGTGATCGAGCTCGTCTCCCCGCCGGACGATGCCAGCCTGCCGCTGTGGACCGCCGCGCACATCACGCTCGCCGAGTGCCTGCAAAGCCTGCCCGATGGCGACCGAGCCGAGAACCTCGAACACGCGATCGTGGCGCTGGAGACGGCCCTGGGTGTCTGCGACCGCCACCGCCTCCCGGAAGAATGGGCAGCCGCGCACGCCGTGCTCGCTCTGGTCCACCACGAACGCGTGCACGGGGTGCGCGCAGACAACCTTGAGCGGGCGATCCGCGAGTACCAGCTGGCGCTACAGGTCCGGACCCGCCCGGCCGACCCTGCGGGCTGGGCGGCGACAACGAACGACCTCGCCACCGCCTACTGGCAGCGGATGCGCGACGACCGAGCGCAGAACCTGGAGACGGCGATCGCGCTGCTCGACGCCGCGCTGACGGTCCGGACGCGGAAACGGGCGCCCGAGCAGTGGGCGACAAGCCAGCTCAACCTGGGCAACGTGTACCAGGACCGGATCGTCGGTGGCCGGGCGCAGAACCTCGAGCAGGCCATCGGCTGCTACCGGGATGCGCTGTCAGTGTGGGGCCGGGACCGTACGCCCGAACAGTGGGCAAAGACCATGAACAACCTCGGCGCGGCCTACGTCCACCGCGCGCTGGGCGGCACGGCGGAGAACATCGAGGCGGCGATCGTGATCTTCGAGTCGGCGCTGGAGGTCCGCCGTCGGGACCGATCCCCCGCGGCATGGGCCGAGACCACCCGCAACCTGGGAAACGCGTACTGCCTGCGGGTGCGCGGCACCCCGGCACAGAACATCGACGATGCGATCAGCAGGTTCCAAGAGGTGCTCGACCGGCCGCGGGAGCTGTTCCCGGCCGAGTGGGCGATGGCCCAGATCGGCATCGGCAACGCCTGCAGCGAGCGCCACCACGGCGACCGTGCCGCGGACATCGAGCGGGCGATCGCCGCTTACGAGTCAGCCCTGAGCAGGCCGGAACCCGCGCTCAGGGCGTCCGCCTTGGTGGGGTTGGGCAACGCGTTCCTGGATCGCGTCCGCGACGGCCGCGCAGGCAACATCGAGCTGGCCATCCGGCATTTCGAGGATGCCGAGCGGGTTGCCACGCGCGCGGCGATGCCACGGGAGTGGGCGACGATCCAGCACGGCCTGGGCATCGCCTACGCGAACCGACGGCTCGGTGAGCGGGCCACCAACTTGCAGACGGCGGCCTCCGCCTTCGAGCGGGCATTGGAGATCCGTACGTCCAAGGACATGCCCCTCGATTGGGTGATGACGCAGCAGAACCTCGGCTTCGTCCTGATAAGCCCGGAGCTACCGGGTGATCGGTCGGTACTGCAGGAGCGGGCATTGGCCGCGCTGGAGGCCGCGATCGGGGTCGTCTCGGCGGAAGCGATGCCGTTTCGCTGGGCCGATCTGAAGAACAACCTGGGTGCCGTCTACGGCAAGCGACTGGCCGGAGACCCGGCCGAGAACCAGCGCGCGGCAGTCACTGCGTTTACCGCCGCCGACGTCTGGGCCGAGCAGGCTGCACCCGTCGCGCGGGCGCAGGCGCAGCGCAACCTCGGCACCGCGCTCGGCGACCTCAGTGGTCTCGAAGTCACGGACCGAGCCGGGACGAGATGGTCGACCAGGCCTTCGCCTCCTTCGAACGGGCGTTGGAGGTCTACCGCGCCGAGCGCAGGGTGCCCGAGACGCTGGACACCGCGAAGAGCTGGGGTGACCTCGCCCACCGAGCCGGGCGGTGGCGCGCCGCCGCCCTTGCGTACGAGGTCGCCATGGATGCCGTCGACGGCCTCTACGAGGCGTCGGTCCTGGCGACGTCGAAGCGGTCGGAGCTTGAGGAAGGCGTCGTGGTCTTCCAGCGCGCGGCGCTCGCCTGGGCGAGGGCAGCCGAGACCGCGGACGACAGCGTCCTGCTGCGGGCCGTAGTGGCTGTGGAGCGGATCATGACGCCAGGTGAGCATTCTGCTGCGCTCCAGCGAGATCAACAAACTCCCAGTCGTCACCTTCGCCGGTGTCCGCCGGACCCGAGGGCCGCAGATGCGCGACGCCGCCGTCGGCGAGCAGCACGTCGGCCTCCCAATGCAGCGGGTACCCGGCGATCGACGCAGCGGCCACGAACGCACCTCCTGGGGCTGTGGATACGACCCGGACCAGCGGGGCCTCGACATCGTGCAGTGGCCGGCGGCGTGCTCGTCGCGCGCGGGCTCCGACCCGGACCGTTTCCAACCCGAGCCGCCAGTCTGCTACCGGGCCTCCTGTGACCGTGAACCGTCGCGCAGCGATCTGAGTCGCACCAAACGTTCCGGTCCGAATATGTTGTTTCTCAGGCTATTTCGGGTACTCGTAGGTGGGCCAGCGCCACTTCGAACTCGCACACCTCGCGCACCTCGGCGCCGGTCTCCTGGTTGCCCGCGGACTGGACGGCGTCGGCCTGCTCCCGGTTGCGTTGCATGGCCTCGCGGCTGTCGTAGGTCTCCGTGGACATCGCACTACCGGAGGCGCGTTCGACGAGCAGGCTGGCCGAACAGAAGCCGTCCAGCTCTTCCATGGCCGGGATCGAGACCATCTTGTAGACATCGACGGCGTGGTCGATGGCCGCGGGATCCATCCGCAGCAAGGTGCCGCGGGCGCAGGCACCAGGGTGCGACGGTTGGTCGCGGTGCATGAAGAGGATCTCCCACTCCGCGACCCTCATGGTGCCGCCGAGGATTTCCACCGCCCGGTCACGAATCACGCCGACCGACCCGGCGGGTGCCCGCATCGCGGCCTTGGATTCCCACGAGCAGGTCAGGATGCAGCGGCAGGAGTCGCGGTTAACCAGCAGGGACAAGCCGATGAAACCGTCCATCCGCTGCAGCGCGGGCAGCGCCACGTCGCGGATGTGCGCGATGCCCGCGTCGATGGACTCCCGCTTCGCCAGGACCGTGGTGGAACGTGCGTACACGATCCCCACCCCCTTCTATGTCGGGCGGCGCCCGGTTGGCGCCATCGGTCGCGGTCCACGCTCCCTACGACCGGCCGTGCATGACAAGAGGAGGGGGACGCCGGCCACGCTTATATCATAGCCTGCGCAGAATTGCCTGCCCGACAAGTCCTCGCCATCGGCCAGGTCGTGCCCTGCCCTGTGGGCGTCCTGACTTCGCGATCGAGAGACGTAGTGGTGATTGCTTTTCTGACCGCACTTGGGCGTCGGAGCGGGTGCCTGCTCCGTCGCGGACATGGTTGTACGCCGCTGAACGGATCCGCGACCAGCGGCCACTGCACTCGAACCGGTTTGCTGACCTGGCAGAGGTGTGGGCAATCCTGCTCGACGAGGGCATCTACCTGGGATCGGAGTCCACGTTCTACCGGCTGCTCCGCGCCGCTGGAGAGACCAGGGAACGTCGCCCCGGGGGGGTGATTGTCCTGCCGGCCGGCCCGGCCTGCAGAGGGAGGCCACCCGCCGGCGCCGGCGCACTTCCCAGCACCAGCACCCGCACCAACCCACGCGGCACCTGACAGACGCTGGCTCGACGGGGATCGGTCGGGAAACGATTGGCGCCACGGGTCGCCATTTCCTCGTAGACCGCCCACCGTTGATCGACGGACTGCTGCGCCAGGTTTGCAGCAAGCGCTCGGCCTCCACCGGATCGGTGTTCACCAGGGAGCGGTAGCGCAACTCCCGGTAGGTGTAGTCGGTCAGCTTGATGCGCGGCCTTGGCGAATCGAGCAGGAACGGATTGTCGCCGGCCGCCCGCGCGATCGGGTCGTAGCGAACCAGCGGCCAGTACCCGCTGGCCACCGCGCGGTGTTGCTGGTCAAGGCCGTTGCGCAATTCGATACCGTGCGCGATGCAATGGCTGTAGGCGATGATCAAGGACGTTCCGTCGTAGGCCTCGGCCTCCCGGAACGCCTCCAGCGTCTGCTGGGGATCGGCACCCATGGCCACCCTCACCCTGCTGGTCAGGCACGCAAGGCACCGAGTTGGACGTCCGAACACCTGGTCCCGGCCGGGGACTGGATGATGTGCCGGCCTGCGCCGACAGTCCGCCCCCCAAGCCGTGGGCTGGCGGTTCACAGGGCCGACCATGCGTCCCCTGTCGTTGGGACGAAACCGCCTGGCCTGTAACCGTTTAGACGGTATGAGTGTCCGACCCCGAGTTGCCGCTGTCCAGCTCAGGGTGCGTTCTTGGCAAGAACGCTCAGGCCGTTGCGGGCGCGGTGGCTTTGCGGACTGCGGCGGCGACGGCGGGCGCGACAGCGGGGTCGAAGACCGACGGCACGATGTAATTGGCGTTGAGTTCGCCGGGCTTCACGCAGTCGGCGATCGCCGCCGCCGCCGCGAGCAAGCACCGGTCGGTGATCTCGCAGGCACCGGAATCGAGCATGCCGCGGAACAACCCCGGGAACGCCAGCACATTGTTGATCTGATTCGGGTAGTCCGACCGCCCGGTCGCCACGATCACGGCGTGCTTGGTCGCGTCGAACGGGTCCACCTCGGGGTCGGGGTTGGCCATCGCGAACACGATCGCCTTGTCCGCCATCGTCGAGATGTCCTGCCCGGTCAGCAGGTTCGGGGCCGACACCCCGATGAACACGTCCGCCCCGACCAGCATCTCGGCCAGGGTGCCCTGCCCCCCGCGGGGGTTCGTATAGTCGGCGATCCACCTGCGGTACTCGTCCAGGTTCGGGTTATCCGGGCGGATCGCGCCATTCCGGTCGCAGCCAATGATGTCGGCGAAGCCCTGGTGATGAAGCAGCTGGATGATCGCCCGACCCGCGGCACCCACCCCGGACACCACCACACGGACGTCCGTGGGTTCCTTGCGCACCACCCGCAACGCGTTGGTCAGCGCGGCCAGCACGACGATCGCGGTGCCGTGCTGATCGTCGTGGAACACCGGGATGTCCAGCAGCTCCCGCAGGCGCCGTTCGATCTCGAAACACCGCGGCGCGGCGATGTCCTCCAGGTTGATCCCGCCGTAGCCGGGGGCGATGCACCGGACGACCTCCACGATCAGGTCAGTGTCCTGGGTGTCCAGCACCACCGGCCAGGCATCAACCCCACCGAACTGCTTGAACAGCGCCGCCTTTCCCTCCATCACCGGCATCGCCGCCGCCGGGCCGATATTGCCAAGGCCCAGCACCGCCGATCCGTCGGTGACGACGGCGACCGTGTTCCGCTTGATCGTCAGCCGGCGGGCATCGGCAGGGTTCTTCGCGATGGCCATGCACACCCGCGCCACCCCTGGCGTGTAGGCGCGGGACAGGTCATCTCGGTGTTTGAGCGACACCTTCGGCACCACCTCGATCTTGCCACCCAGATGCAGCAGGAACGTCCGGTCGCTGACCTTGCGGACGTTCACCCCGGGCACGTCCGCGATCGACTTAGTGACCTGATCGGCGTGCGCGGCGTCGACGGCGTCGCACGTCACGTCCACCACGATCATATCGAGCCCGGACTCGACGACGTCCAGTGCAGTCAACGACCCGCCGGCCATCGTCACCGCCGCGGCAAGGTCAGCGGCAGCGCCGATCGCCGACGGTGCCTCGGCTCGCACCGTGATCGAATAACCAGGACTCGTGGTCGCCATCGGACGATTTCCTTTCAGGGTGTTACGTGACATTGCACAGCTGAATTGACGCGAGTGTTCACGGAGGTGTATTTATCCAGCCAGATCTCAAGGCCCGCCGATCTTTGTTGGTGGAGGTTTGGGGGAGATTGCGGCGAGTTCGCTGGACAGACTCCGCGAAGCGGTCGCCAGCGCGACCATAATCGGCCCTAGGTCTTCGCCGAGGTCGGGGTCATCGCCGCGGTAGAGGCGGCGGTCAGCCGGCGCATCCGTATTAGGGCATCGCCAGCCCACACAATCCCATCTCGAACTCCCACGAGGGTGACCGTGACCCTGGTCTATCGGGTCACCTTGCGCCCGCCGGAACCGGTTGGGCGCAGTCACTCTGTGCGCTGTTTCGGCGCGCAGCGAGTGCCCGCCGAGCCGGTCGACCCGGGCGGGGGTGAAGCCGGCGGCGGTCGGTGGATCGGTGACCTGCCAGGCGCGCGAATGGGGCGCAGCCCGCGGGGGATCGTCATTCCCACCGCCCGGTGACCCATCACAGCGACCTTCGACCCCGGGGTCATCAGGTTGGGTAGGCCTTGGGCCAGTACGTGACAGCGTTGTCAACGGCGGCGCCGCCAGATGGGGTCGACGAAGTCCTGGTGCGGGTTGCGGAGGTCGAGGTCCTGGCCTGGTCGAGCAAACCCCAGCGCCAACAGGGCCTTTTCCAGACCAGCAGGGCTGTCGAGCTTTCTGGAAGGCCCGGTAGATGTAGTCGTTGGGGGCGCCTTCGGCCAATTCGCCGCCCACCGTTCCTCCTGCCAGTTTCCAGTAGCTGTAGTCGGCGCCGGGTGATCACGTAGTGCTCGCAGGAATGGCATTGCCGGTTGAAGGGGCAGTCGTGGCCGCCGACGACGGGTTGGAATGCGCACAGGCCGTGCTGGGAGAGTGAGCACCCGATCTCTGCGGCAGAACGGGCAGCCTGGTCTCCGGTTGCCAATTGCCGCAGATTTGCAAGAGCAGTGAGCGTAACAGGTCGCCTTCAGATCGGTAGCAGTGCGCAACCTCGTAGTTGCGAAGATCTGCAAACAGTGATTGGATAACGCCGGGATCGGAAGATAGTTGCCGCGCGGAGCTGGCTCCCCCGTCACCAGCGGGGGTTCAGGCCCCGCTGGAAGCGGGCTGAGTGAGCCTCACCAGGGCACTGGAGGATGACGGAAATGGCGTCGAGCAGACCTCCCGGCAACATCGAACTCCAGTTGGACGTCAAATGCCGCGTTGCGGCACTCGCCCGACGCACGGGAACGCTGTGAGTTCCTCACTCATGGCGGTGACGCCCTGGACGTGCCGGGCGATGGCCTTCGCGGCGGCACGTTCGGCACCTTCGCCGACCGATCCGGACAGCGTCCCGACGCCCTTGTGGGCGGACACCCCCAGCGAGGATGCGGCGCGGCGCGCCTCGGCTCACAGGCCGCTCCGGATGCGAACCCGGTTCCACATCAGGAACCTGTGGCCGGAAGACGCGGCTGGGACACGCCCATCCGCCGACCTCTGCAGCACCGGTCGCGCCGGGTGACCGCCTTCGCTCCCCACCCCGTGCTGACGCGGCCTTACCCGGTCCAGCGCGTTCCGCGCGGGGCGAAGTTCCTGCAATACCTGCACACCACGGACCCCAAGGTCCTCGGCCTGATGTACATCGCGACGTCGTTCACCTGGTTCATGATCGGCGGCCTGATGGCGCTGTTCATGCGCGCCGAGCTGGCCCGCCCGGGGATGCAGTTCCTCTCACCCGAGCAGTACAACCAGCTGTTCACCATGCACGGCACGATCATGCTGCTGTTCTACGCCACCGCCGTGGTGTTCGGGTTCGCGAACTTCGTGCTGCCGTTGCAGATCGGCGCCCCGGACGTGGCGTTCCCGCGGCTGAATGCGTTCTCCTACTGGCTGTACTTCTTCGGCGCGCTCATCTCCACCTCCGGGTTCTTCACCCCGGGCGGTGCGGCCGCGTTCGGCTGGACCGCCTACACGCCGCTGTCGCTGTCGGTGAACAGCCCCGGCGTGGGCGGCGATCTGTGGGCCATGGGCCTGATCGTCTCCGGCCTGGGCACCATCCTGGGCGGTGTCAACATGATCACCACGGTGATCTGCATGCGCGCCCCAGGGATGACCATGTGGCGGCTACCGATCTTCACCTGGGCGATCACGGTGACGTCGATCCTGATCCTGGCCGCGTTCCCGGTGCTCACCGCGGCACTGTTCGGGTTGGAGGCCGACCGGCACTTCGGGTCTCACGTCTTCGACCCGGCCAACGGCGGAGCGATCCTTTACCAGCACCTGTTCTGGTTCTTCGGGCACCCCGAGGTGTACATCGTCGCGTTGCCGTTCTTCGGGATCATCTCCGAAATCGTGCCGGTGTTCTCCCGGAAGCCGCTGTTCGGCTACCGCGGCATGGTCTACGCGCTGCTGGCGATCGCGGCGCTGTCGATGGCGGTGTGGGCGCACCACATGTTCGCCACCGGCGCGGTGCTGCTGCCATTTTTCAGCTTCATGAGCTTCCTCATCGCGATCCCGACCGGACTGAAGTTCTTCAACTGGATCGGCACCATGTGGAAGGGGCAGATCAGTTTTCAGACGCCCATGCTGTTCGCCTGCGGGTTCCTGGTCACCTTCCTGTTCGGTGGCCTCACCGGTGTCATCCTGGCCGCTCCACCGCTGGACTTCCACGTCACGGACAGCTATTTCGTCGTGGCCCATTTCCACTACGTGTTGTTCGGCACCATCGTGTTCGCGACCTACGCCGGTATCTACTTCTGGTTCCCGAAGATGACCGGCCGGTTCCTGGACGAGAAGCTCGGGCAGTTGCACTTCTGGACCACGTTCATCGGGTTCCACACCACGTTCCTGATCCAGCACTGGCTCGGCGTCATCGGCATGCCGCGGCGCTATCCCGACTACCTGCCCACCGACGGGTTCACCCTGTTCAACACCATCTCCACGATCGGCGCATTCGTGCTCGGGGCATCCACGCTGCCGTTCATCTGGAACATCATCCGGTCCTACCGATACGGCGAGGTCACCACCGCCGACGATCCGTGGGGCTACGGCAACTCCCTGGAATGGGCGACCAGTTCCCCTCCCCCGCGGCACAACTTCCTGTCCCTGCCGCGCATCCGGTCCGAACGCCCCGCCTTCGAGCTGCACCACCCGTACATGATCGAACGCATGCGCAGCGAAGCCCACCCCGGGCGGGGGTGGAAGCCTCTGGCCGAGGCCGAGGCCAGCTCCCACCCGGAGATCCCGAAGTCCTGACCCCGTGGCCCAGCCAGATGTCACCCCGGCGAACCGATGCCCTCACCGACCGGGAGCAGGGAGACAAAACGAGTTGGAAGGCACGCAGTGGAAGCGGTTTCCCGGCGATCCCGCTCTTGGCGGTGATTTGATGCCCAGGGCCACCTGGACGGCGTAGTCCGAGAGCACCGCCGAACTGGTAGCGAAGGTCGACGGCGACTGCCCGGTTGCGCTGTGGTCCGTACCAAGGACAACCGGCAAGTTCGCGGCAGCACCTGCCCCATCTCAAGGGCGAGAACGGAAGTGGCCGGCATGAGTCAGGGACCGTACGAGCTGATCTCCACCGCCGATGGTGTGGTGGCCAGGATCCACGCCCGGGGCAGCGCGGTGCTGGCCACGCCGTCGATCAACCGCAGCACCGCGTTCACGCTGCAGGAGCGCGATGCCCTGGGCCTGACCGGTCTGTTGCCGACCGCGGTGATCACCTTGGAGGGCCAGTTGCGGCGGGTGTACGCCCAGTACCTCGAGCAGGCCAACGACCTTCGGAAATGGGTGTACCTGGCCAACCTCCGGGATCGCAACGAGGTGCTGTTCTACCGGCTGCTCACCGATCACATCTCCGAGATGCTGCCGGTGATCTACACCCCGACCGTTGGTGAGGCGATCGAACGGTTCAGCCATGAGTTCCGCCGTCCGCACGGCGTCTACCTGTCCGTCGATCATCCCGAGGACGTCGAGACCGCCTTCCGCAACACGGGTCTCGAACAGGGTGGCGTCGACCTGCTCGTCGCCACCGACTCCGAGGGCATCCTGGGCATCGGCGACCAGGGCGTCGGCGGTATCGAGATCTCCATCGGCAAGCTCGCCGTCTACACCGCGGCCGCCGGCATCCACCCGCACCGGGTCTTGCCGGTCGTACTGGACGTGGGCACCGACAACCTGCGACTGCTCACCGACGACATGTACCTGGGAGTCCGGCACGCACGAATCCGCGACCAGCGCTACGACGACCTCATCGACGCCTACGTGAGCGCGGTCGACAAGCTCTACCCGGACGCCATGCTGCACTGGGAGGACTTCGGCGCCGGCAACGCCCGCCGCATCCTGAACAAATACGCCGCCACCTGCTGCACCTTCAACGATGACATGCAGGGGACGGCCGCTGTGGTGCTGGCCGCGACGTTCGGCGCGGTCCGCGCCGCCGGCTCCAGAATTCGCGACCAGAAGGTCGTCATCCACGGCGCCGGCACCGCCGGCCTGGGCATCGCCGACATGATGCGGGCGGAGATGATCCGCGAAGGCCTCACCCCGCGGGAGGCGACCCGCCGTTTCTATCCGCTGTGCAGCCAGGGCCTGCTCGTCGACGACATGCCCGACCTGCTCGACTTCCAACAGCCCTACGCTCGGCGCCGCGAAGAAGTAGCCGGCTGGGACGCCGCCGGCGGCCAGGAAGATCCGATCGGCCTGGCCGAGGTCGTCGCCCGCACGCAGCCCACAATTCTGATCGGCACGTCGACCCAGGCCGGCGCGTTCACCGAGGCGATCGTCCGCGAGATGGCCGCGCACACCCACCGGCCGATCATCATGCCGCTGTCCAACCCGACCTCCAAGTGCGAAGCGCTTCCCGAGAACCTGATCGCGTGGACCGACGGTCGAGTATTGACGGCCACCGGCAGCCCCTTCGGCCCGGTGACGTATCGGGGTCGGACCTACCAGATCGCGCAGTCGAACAATGCGCTGGTCTTCCCTGGCCTCGGTCTTGGAGTGACGGTGGCCAAGGCCCGGCGGATCAGCGATCGGATGATCGCGGCCGCGGCCGACGCGGTGGCCCGCCTGTCCGACGCCGCCACCCCCGGAGCGGCTCTGCTGCCGCCCATGGACGACCTCCGCACCGTCTCGGCGGCCGTCGCCATCGCCGTGGCGACCGCCGCCGCAGACGAAGGCCTCGCCCGGACCGAGCTGCACGACCCCATCCAGCAGATCTACGACGCCATGTGGCGCCCGGACTACCCGCACATCGAACTCACCCGCAGCTGACCCGATCCCGCGGCGGGTCTCAGCGGAAAGGCCCACGAGCGGCGAGTTCGCCGCCGTCGGGATCTTCTGCCGCCCGATGCAGATTGGGTGGACCGCGGGCTGTTCCGCGCCGCAGACGCTCTGGCTGCGCGTCGACGTCACCGTCAGGCACACCCGTCGCGAAAGGCCGGTGGTCGGCTCGTCGAGAACCCGACCCATTCAAGGTCTTTCCGCCAACGGGACTGGGGCGTCCGCAGACGTCCGATCAGCGGATGGACACGGCACAAAAGGGATCCGCCTACGCCGGACGCGAAGGACCGACGCGCAGCCTTGGCCGCAGCGGAACGTGGCGACCCAGGTGCTGATCTAGTCGCGGGGATCGTAGGGGTCCAGGCCGTGCAGCGGGTAGATCGCGGTGCGGGTGTCCTGGATGGCCCGGTCGACGGACTGCTCGACGGTGCCGCCCCAGGGACGGTAGGTCACCGGGTGCGGTGTGCCGTCGGACATGTCGATCGGCAGCGTCGTATCGGGTCGGGCGGCCGCGGCCCACGCGAGCCAGTCCCTGGGCAGCGGCGTGGCAGGGTCGATGTCGTGGCCGGACACGATGGCCAGCAGGTGCGTCCATGCCCGGGGTACCACCCGGACCAGTGAGTACCCGCCGCCGCCCAGCGCGAGCCACCGACCGGCGGTGACCGTTTCGGCCAGCTCCCGCAGCGCCTCGTACGACGTCCGCTGGCCGTCGATGCTCAGGTTCAGGTCGGCCAACGGGTCCTCCCGGTGGGTGTCCACGCCGTGCTGGGTGACCAGCACCTCCGGAGCGAACGCCCGCACCACGCCGGGCACGACCGCGTGGAACGCCCGCAACCAGTCCGCGTCCCCGGTGCCGGCCGGCACTGGGGACGTTGACCGACGTACCGCCCGCCGCGCCATCCCCGCATTCGCTTGGGAAGCCGGTGCCGGGGAACAGGGTCAGCGGCGCCTGGTGGATGGACACGGTCAGCACCCGGGGGTCGTCGTAGAACGCGGCTTGCACGCCGTCGGCGTGATGCACGTCGGCGTCCACATAGGCCACCCTGCGCACCCCGGCCTCAAGCATCGCGGCGATGGCCAGCGCGGCGTCGTTGTAGACACAGAAGCCGGAGGCCGAGTCGGCCATCGCGTGGTGCAGGCCGCCGCAGAAGTTGACCGCGCGATCAACCTCGCGGTGGGCGATCGCCCGCGCCGCGGTCACCGATCCGCCGGCGATCAGCGCCGCGCTCTGGTGCATGCCCGGGAAGACCGGATTATCCGGTGTGCCGAGCCCGTGCCCGACAGAGAACAGAAAACCCGGTCGCGATGCCCGGCGCACGGCGTCGATGTAACCCAAGGTGTGGACCAGACCCAACGTCGCGACGTCAGCCGGCTCCGGGGACAGGACGTGGAAGCCGTCGATGACGCCCAGCGTCCCGGCCAGGAGCCAGGTCAACTCCCACCGCAGCGGATGCATCGGGTGCTTCCCGCCGAGGTCGTAACCGAGCATCCGCGGATCCCACACCACCAGGGGCCGGTTCATTGGTAGTCCGTGCGGTTTCCCGCATTCGGCGTACCGGCGGTCGTCGTGACATGACGCTCAGGTGGAACCGGGTTCGTGCCTGGCGTGACCTGGCATCGGTGTCGCGGCGTCCTGGGGATGCTGTGGTGGACGACGGCGAGCTCATCGCTCACCGCGGTGACGCCCGGCACGTGCCCGGCGGCGGCCTCCGCGGCGGCGCGTTCGGCCGCGCTACTGACCGATCCGGACAGTGTCACGACGCCTTCGCGGGCGGACACCCCCAGCGGGGATGCGACTTTCGGCGCCCGCCGCAACGCCGACCTGACTTCAGACAATTCGATGTTGCCGCGGGCTCTGCTCGACACCATTTCCGTCATCCTCCATCGGCCCCGTTGACGCTCATCCAGGACGCCTCCGACGGCCAAACCGGTGAGGTGACCGAACCAGCTCCTCGCTGCACGTACCTCGCTCGCCCGAGAGAGGCCCTGCCCTCATCCAATCATCACTTGCACACTTGCGCAACTATAGGATTGCGCACCATTGATGCTGCGACGGATCAGACATCCATCACTGAGCAAGATTGGAGGAACCGTCGTTGTGAGGGCGAGGGT
>Ga0209584_10000339_pt1 | contig 14124 bp, 14 predicted proteins | sample NGEPerD_FD_184507 | JGI IMG/M metagenome (GOLD analysis project Ga0209584, IMG submission 184507) | Arctic peat soil microbial communities from the Barrow Environmental Observatory site, Barrow, Alaska, USA - NGEE PermafrostAB12-D... | ecosystem: Environmental > Terrestrial > Soil > Wetlands >...
GTTTACGTGCAGTGCTCACTGGAAGATTTCATTGACCGCTGGGCGCAACACATTCCGGAACCCCATCAGCACAGTGTTCGGAACTTTGGGCTGTTTGCTCCGCGCGCGCTCGGGCACACCTCGGCAGCCGTCTTTGTCATTCTGCGACAGGAGCAAAGGCCACGCCCCAAACCTCGCCCTTGGGCAGATTCCATAAAGCGAGACTTCGGGCATGACCCGCTTCTCGACCACACGGGCAAGAGAATGAAATGGGCGCGACGACTGGCGTCGAAGGCATCTCGCTAAGCAGACCCTAGCCAAGTATTCCATCACGTCCCTGCCGCAATCGCTTCGCGATGGCAGATACCACCCTTCCGCGTGCTGTCCTCGCCAAACCCCAAACAGCGCATTGCGCCCTCGCGGAAACGAATCGGACGATCTGGATACTTCCTCCAACCGACCGCACCCAATCGACCCGCCCAATGCCTCGTTCACGCCGAACACGAGATTTTGATTTTCCTATACTTCAAGAATTCTATAAGCAGATACCTCGGCACACCCGTGGCATTTATGTGCTGCTGAACTGGCGGCCAAAGCTCAACAAGTTTGATGTTGTGTACATAGGTATGGCGCGCGGGCTCAAGGCGGGAGTCAAGGGGAGGCTGCGGGCACACGCGCTTAGGAAAAAAGACCTGTGGACCCATTTCTCTGTTTACGAGGTCTGGGACAACATAACCAAGGCCGAGGTTGAGGAACTCGAGGGCTTGTTCCGAGCGATATATCGCAAGGACACACAGGCCAATCGGGTAAACGTTCAGCGGGGATTCAAAAAGCTTCGGAAGATTCGGCAGAACAAGCTGAGCCTCTGGTAATAAAGCAAGGTCAACCTCAACTCGTGTCCACTGCCTTGTCGCCCTCAAAACGTCAGTTTACCTCGATTTTACGAGCCTAGCGTCAGGGTGAAAATCATCCCTGTGACATCAACCAGAGAGATACTCGTAAACGGCTGCCAAAGCAGCGTTGCGCATCCGCCGCGATCGCACCTCTCCAACGTAAGCTATCTCTTGAAGTTTTGTCTCACTCGCGTGCAAGACGTCTCCAACTGTGGTGAGACCGAGTTCGCGAAGTCTGGTGCCCTGCCACTCCGTGATATCGAGTACATCTATCGGTTTGATCAGCTGGCGCTGCAGAACTTCCTCAACACCTGCTTCTGAGAAGCTAGGTACCGCAGTCAGGAGAGACTGATACGAAGGGTGATTGACTCCGAACTCGCTCATTCTCTTCGGTGTCAAATTCTTAGCAATTCGTAATGCGGTAGTGGTTGGAGTTGCTTCCAGGGCGAACAGGCATCCAAGGTTGACAGCATACCGCGTTCCTATCTCACCACGTGTCGCCTTCATGCCTGACGCATGCTCTCTTACAATGCCCGTATAAGCCAGCAATCGAAGCGCTTCCTTCACAGGTTGTGGAACATCGCGATGAATCCAGAAGAAACATGTCGATTGTGGCGACTGTTGATTATCAAGGTACTGAGCGTTCTTCTTCTGAAGATCCGGCAGCACATCGCTTTCGATAAACTGACGACCCCAGTCAATGAGCGTCCGGTGACCGGCGTACTTTTCCGGCAAAGTTGAGTGTTCTGCCCAAATATCACTTCGATAGTATTCGCGGATTACTTCGTTGACCTGCTGCGCCGCCACTCGTGGAGCTCTGGCTATGGTTTTGAGTAAAACGCGTGGATTCCCGCTCGCTGCATACGCCAAGATCGCAAAGTTTTCGCCGTGACGCGCGATCTCAGTTATAAGTCCACTCTCCGCCTGTTTCTCTACAATTTCGCGCATTGTAGCCACATAATTCGAACCCAGAACGTCACGGTCCAGGGAGAGCATCGTGGCGTCGTGAGGGCCCAATCCGGGCGCATTACAAGTCTCTATGATCGTCAGCGTACCTCCGGAGGCCTCTGGCGGCAGCCGTAGGGCAAGCTCAAGACCGAGCGCAGGGATGGTTAATGGTGAAGTATCTTCGGCGTGGCAATGAAAAAACTGAAAAGGCACTTAACTTCTCGTTGAACTAGTCTTAAGGAACTCGGAGTCAGCGGATTTAGAGCACTCAGGCAAAACTGTTAAGAAGGGGAACTCATGAACGTCCCTTTGTGGTTCCGAACTGCGGGTTTAGTTCATGCTTTCGCTCGTCCCCGTTCGGGGTACCACTGAGTAAACTTCGCGGCACCGACAATCGCTAATACGGTGACCCAGATACCGACCCGCAGTGGAACATCCGGGGCAAACAGCATCAGCAGATCCGCCGCCACCATCACCAGGAAGGCACCGGCCCATGCCCATGTGATGACGTAGTTCGTACCTACAAACTCGGGCCGACTCCACATTTCCGGCGCCACCTGTTCTCGCGCATATTGCAGCGTGAATGGCAAGCGGATGGCGAGGGAAGTGAGCACAATAAGCAACAAGCCAATGTCCACGCGCAGGCGTACGCCAACCATCGACCAAGCTGTACCGGTCAAAAGGTTGTAGGCCGCTAATCCGCCAAAAACAATCGCCGTCCCAACCTCCAGCACCTTCACCTTGCGACTGGGGCTCAGGATGTCGCGAAGGATCAGAAGCAGCGAGGCTAAAGTTCCGGTAATGAGGCCGGCGGTTGCTCCAAAGAACCGTTCCACAATGGCAAACAACAGAAACGGCGCAAAAGCTAAAAGAAGTGTCATCGTGTTTTACAATCCGATCGTTTGAACTCAATCACTATTCCTGCCACCCTCCGCCCAAGGCGTTGTAAAGTTGAACCATCGCGATTAGTTCCTGGGAACGCGCTTGAGCGAGTCCTAACTCGGCGGAAAAGAGATTCGTTTCATTGGTGAGAACTTCCAGATAGCTGGCGGCTCCGCCCTTGTAACGCAAGTTCGAAAGTCGGGAGGCGTCCGCGGCCGAAGTAGCCAGCAACTCAAGTTGCACCCGCACCTCCTGAGCTTTCTGATAGGCAATCAAGGAGTCGGAGACTTCGCGGAAGGCTTCCTGCACTGTTTGTTGGTAAGCGAGGACAGCTTCAACCTGCTGCGCCTCAGCCAACTTGACGCCGGAGCGGATGCGGCCGGCCGTAAATATGGGCTGAGTAAGCCCGGCGGCGAAACTCCAAAGCCCCGAAGGGCCAGTGAAGAGCCCGCTCAGGGCGCCGCTCTGTGTGCCGCCCCCAGCGGTCAGAACGATTTGCGGAAAATATGCGGCCCGAGCTACACCGATTTGCGCGTTCAACGCGATCAACCGCTGCTCGGACTGCATCACATCGGGCCGGCGTTGCAAGAGCCCAGAGGGTATACCGGCGGGGATCTGCGGTGCATGGGTCTGTTCGGTCAGAGTCTGACCACGAGGAATCGAGCCCGGATATCTGCCCAGCAGAATGCTGAGGAAGTTCTCCTCTTGCTGGATGCGGCGCTCGATGTCCGGAACCTGCGCCGAGGCCGTGTACACCAATTGCTCGGCCTGACGTACATCCAGCAAGGGGATGGCCCCACCCTTTTCGCTGATGGAGAGTAAGTTCAACGATTCCTGACGCGACCCAAGCGTACGCCTGGCGATTTCGAGTTCAAGATCGAGACCCCGCAACTGAAAATAGCCGTTGGCGATGTTCGCTACGAGACTGGAAAGAACCGCACGCCGCCCCCATTCCGTGGCGACAAGCTGCGCACGAGCGGCTTCCGTCGCGCTGCGATACTTTCCCCAAAAGTCGATTTCCCAACTGGCGGAAAGGCTAAGGTCCTCGAGATTGAGTTGGGAGGCCGGAGAAAATTTGCCTTGCGCTGAGCGCAAGACGGTGGCTGTGGCACCCCCCGCGACATTTGGATATTGATTGGAGCGAGTAATCCCCAACTGCGCGCGAGCCTGCTCGATGCGCGAGGCGGCAATCCGGATGTCAAAATTCTGCTGCAATGCAGTGCGGATGAGACTCTGCAACTCCGGGTCCTGGAAAACTTCCCACCACCTGGCATCCCCGAAAGAACGTTCCTGTGCATCTTTGGGCGCTTCATCGCGATAGATAACGGGGATGTTGGCATCGGGCCGAGTGTACTTGGGGTGCAAAGTGCATCCGGCAAGCATCAGGGGGAGTGTCAGCACGAAATATTTGTAGAGGTTTTTCATGCCGGCTCTCCGCGCTCTTTACCTGCTTCGTGATCGAGCGAGTCTGCATGTCCGAGTAGTCCTGATAAGCGCTCCACTACTACAAAGGTCACCGGAATGATGAAGACCGCGATCAAGGTAGCTGCGAGCATGCCGCCGATTACTACCGTGCCCAGCACGCGCCGCGAAGCCGCACCTGCGCCAGTAGCCATCCATAAGGGCAACATGCCGAGGATGAAGGCGAAGGCCGTCATGAGAATTGGCCGCAAACGCAAGCGTGCCGCATTCAACGCAGCCTCTACCAAAGGTGTGCCCTTTTCGTGATCGTCCTTGGCGAACTCGACAATGAGAATGGCATTCTTAGCGGCCATTCCGATGAGCATGACTAATCCGATTTGCGCATAGATGTTGTTTTCCATGTGGCGTATCCACAAGGTTGCAAAGGCTCCGAACATCGCGATGGGGACACCGAGTAACACGCTGAAAGGCAGCGTCCAGCTTTCGTATTGCGCCGCCAGGATCAGAAACACGAAGAGTCCAGAAAGGCCAAAGACAGCCGCGGGAGAAACCCCCTGCTCAGCTTTTTGCTCCTGGTACGACATGCCTAAGTAGTCAAAGCCCATATCCGAAGACATGGTTTGCGCAAAAACCTCTTCCAACGCGTGATTAGCCTGGGCTGAGCTGTATCCAGGTGCGGCGTTCCCGTTGATTTGTGCTGCACGATATTGGTTGTAGCGCATGGTGAATTCCGGACCCGCCTGCGACTTCGACCGAGTGACAGTGCTGAGCGGAACGGCTCCGCCCGCTGTATTGCTGACGTAAAACTGTCCCAAGTCTTCGGCCCGCGTCCGATATTCGCCTTCCGCCTGCACGCGCACCTGCCACTGTCTCCCAAATTGATTGAAGTAGTTCACCAGCGCGCCTCCCATGAAAACTTGCATGGTCTGGTAAACATCGCTCAGGCGGACGTTCTCCTGCATGACCTTCGCCCGGTCCACATCGACGAAGATCTGAGGCACGGTAGGAAGAAACGTCGTGTTCAGGCCCGCGAGTTCAGGACGTTTACGCGCGGCATCCATGAAAGTCTTCACATTTTGTGAAAGGAAGCTAAGATCCTTGCCGGCGTGATCTTCCAGAACGAAAGTGAATCCGCCGGAGGCTCCAATTCCGGGAATGGCGGGTGGCGGAAAAGCGAAAGCAATCCCTTCCCGCACCGAATATAAGGCGGCATTGATTCTCTTCACCAATGCATCCGCTTGTTGGTCCGCAGCCTCGCGCTCGGACCACGGTTTCAAAGTGACGAAGAAGAATGCGCTGTAGGTATTGGAGACGCCACTGAGCAAACTGAAGCCGTTGATGGTGGTGACTCCAGCCACCCCCGGCGTCTGACTGAGAATTGTTTCTACCTTCCGCGTCGCTTCTTCGGTGCGCTGCAAGGACGAAGCATCCGGAAGCTGAATGCCGGCAAACAGATATCCCTGGTCTTCTTGTGGAAGGAAGGAAGACGGAACCTTGCCGCCAATCAGCAAAGCGGCTCCCGCGACCAGCGCCAGCAATACCATGCTCAAGGCCGATTTGCGAATAAGCAGTGAACTACCGCTGACATAACGGTCGGTTGCCCGTCCGAACACCCGATTGAACCAAGCAAAAAATTTGCCCAGTGGGCCGCGGCTTTCTTTCTTTGGGCGAAGTAACAGTGCCGACAATGCCGGGCTGAGTGTCAGCGCGTTGAAAGCCGAGAACAACACAGAAATTGCGATGGTCACGGCGAACTGCTGATAGAGTCTTCCGGTGATGCCGGGGATGAAGGCAGTCGGTATGAATACCGCGGCCAGGATGAGAGCGATCGCCACTACCGGCCCGGACACTTCTCGCATCGCTTTTAGCGTCGCCGCTTTCGGAGCGAGCCCTTTCTCGATGTGATGTTCCACCGCCTCGACCACCACGATCGCGTCATCCACGACCAGGCCGATGGCCAGCACCAGACCGAAAAGCGAAAGAGTGTTGATCGAAAAGCCCAGCAGCGGAAACACGACGAACGTCCCAATCAAAGAAACAGGAACCGCCAGCAGCGGGATCAGCGTGGCTCGCCAGCCCTGAAGAAACAGGTATACGACGATGATGACCAGAGCCAACGCCTCAAACAGCGTTTTGACGATTTCGTGGATGCCTTCTGTTACCGCAAGCGTGGTGTCGAGCGAGACCGTGTAATCCAAATCGGAAGGAAAACTCTGCTTGAGCTGAACCATCAACTTCTTGACATTGTTAGCTGCCTGCAGGGCGTTCGATCCGGGTAGCTGATAGACCGCGATGGTGGCTGCCGGCTTGCCATTGAATCGGCTGCTTACACTGTAAGTCTGCGCACCAAGCTCAAGGCGCGCAACATCCTTCAGCCGCAGAATGGATCCATTGGTCTGGGCGCGGACAATGATTTCTCCGAACTCCTCAGGCGAGGTGAGCCGCCCTTTTGCCCGCACGGCATAGGTGAACTGTTGTCCACTGGGAACCGGTTCGCCGCCGATCTGGCCCGCCGGAGTAACCGTGTTCTGGGATTGAATCGCAGTGATGATCTGCGGCACAGTGACACCCAGCTTCGCTAACTGGTCGGGCCTTACCCAGCATCGCATCGCATACTGGCCGGCTCCGAAGACGGTCACGCTGGCCACCCCTGGCTGGCGGGTGATCTGATCCACGAGATTGATATAGGCGTAGTTGGCAAGAAAGACGCTGTCGTAACTGCCTTTGGGCGAAGAAAGCGAAATCATCAGGAGAGGCGAGGCGGTCGATTTCTGTACGGTTACTCCAGCCTGCGTAACATCAATGGGGAGCTGTGAATTGGCCTGCTGCGCTCGCATCTGGGCCAGGATTTGATCCGTGTTGGGGTCGGTCTTCACGTCGAAGTCAACCGTCAGCTTCATCTGCCCATTATTGGCGTTGGAAGAGTACATGTAGTTCATACCGTCCACGCCGCTCATCTGTTGTTCGATCGGAGTTGCCACCGACTGCTCTATGGTCTGCGCGTCGGCTCCTGGATAGGCTGCGGTCACGACAATTTCCGGCGGCACAATATTAGGAAATTGGGCACTGGGCAGGGAGAGAATCGAAACCGCCCCGACGATGACCATCAGGATGGAGATAACCATCGCGACGATCGGCCGATTGATAAAGAATTTCGCCATGGCTAACTCTTACCCGCAGGTGCTTCATAGGTTCTTGGTTGGACTACGCTTCCGGGACGCACTTTCTGGTTTCCCTGCACGATCACCTGTTCACCGGGCCTCAGTCCGTCGGTGATTACCCAGTCCGCATCTATTCGAGGGCCAACCTTAACCGGCCGGATCTCGGCCTTGTTTCCGCTGCCTACGACGGCTACCTGATATGTCCCCTGGATCTCGATCACGGCCGCCTGTGGAACCAGGAGAGCGTTGCGAAGAATTTCGACCTGCATACGTACCCGGCCAAACTGGCCGGGTCGCAAAATGCCGTTAGGATTGGGAAAGAGTGCGGCAATGCGTATGGTTCCGGTTTGAGGATCTAGCTGTCGGTCGGCCAAGTACAGCTTTCCCTGCTCGCGATACGTACTGCCGTCGGAGAGAACGAGGTGGACCTGCCTGGGCTCGCCAGATGCAGCCACCCCTCGCGCAACCTCATTGATCACGTGAGAGGCTTGCAGATAGTCGCTTTCCCCCAGCGCAAAATAAACCTTTATGGGATCGAGTTGGGATACGGTCGTAAGCACCGTGGATGGGCCAACCAGATTCCCAATTTGTCCATTGGCGATTCCCGCAATTCCGTCAAGCAGCGAGCGCACCTTTGTGTAATTAAGGTTGATCCGGGCGAGGTCCACTTGAGCTTCCTGCGCCTGCACTACCGCCCGCGCTGCCTCCAAAGCCTGAATTTCGCTGGCTAGTTGCCCCTGGGCGATCGCCCTGGCCTCGGCCAGAGGCCGGTCACGATCTACATCCTGCTGTGCTTTCACTTGTTGAGCTTTTGCTTGTGTCAGTTGCGCTTGGGTTTGTTCCAGAGCCGCTTGCAGCGACCGGGGATCAATCTCAAACAGAACCTGGCCCTTTTTTACGAAAGAACCTTCGCGATAGTTTTGTCGTAGCAGATAGCCGCTGACCTGCGGCTGAATCTGCGCGTTCACGAAGCCATCGATGTTGGCCACCCATTCCCGAGTAATGGGAACGTTTTTCTGTACGACCGGCGTCACGTCGACCAGAGGAGCAGCAAGGGGTGGGGCGGGAGACTTGTTGCAGCCGATCGTGAGCGGCAAACATGCCGCAAACAGGATTACACCAAAAACTCTCATCTCGCCTCTCGCTCTGAAGTAAGTTCCCATGGGTGCGTCCCCGCTCGAACTGAACTATGCCGCATGGAAGGAAATCGCACATCATGGGATAGAAGGTTCTTTTGTTCACTCAGGAGAGGACCAGCGAAGTGCCACCGTGTGGCGATCACACGGACACTAAGAAAGGGGTATGTGACATACCACTATCGGGTACTCTGCGAAGTTTGAAGATCAAGCCCCGGAATTGTGCGCACAGTCTACCACTTTTGTGAGGATCGGCTGGAAGTTCTTCTGCCTGATGCAGGAACAAAGCCGGACGATGGCGGTTAGGGGAACACAATTCTACGCCGGCCAAACAGTTTGGCATCCCGCGAGAACGCTCCTGCGCCAAGGTACACGCAGGCTAGCGACCTTATTACAACATCGAACGCCAGTGGTTCCCGGGACAAGATTGTGAGCGGGCGAAGGAAACCATACCAAAACCATGGCCACGCCACTTGAGGCGGCGATGGCGCTTACCAGTGGGGTTAAGAACCCCAAAAGTAACGCGATTGCTGTTCCTAGCACCAAATGCATGGGCTGCCCGGCGGGGTTCTCATCTTCAGAGCTGAAGGAAGCCCGCCGTAGGCCGATCGCAACTGCTTCCGTTCGGTCATTCGCGCCTAGCTTTTCCATCAGGTGTTTGATGTGGGCTTTGACGGTATCGTCGGCAATAAACAACCGTTCGGCAATATCGCGGTTTCGGTTGCCCCGGGCGATTTGCTGAAGAACTTCAATCTCGTGCGCTGAAAGGATTTCATAACTGAATGTTCCGCCAAATGCGCCATGATTTTCGGAGGCATTCTCTTTTTTCCCCGAATGTACCAGGCGCACTGCCTAAACCATATTCTTGCGAGACTACCGTTGAGCAAGTAGCTGCGAGCCCCGACATCCAGTGTCCGCCGGATCTCCACATCTCCTTCTGCAGTGGATCAGAATCCGCGCGTGCTTCAGCCGCTCCGGCGGAGTTGCCCAAGCCGGAAGTAGGCTTTCATTAAATCTATAGGAAAATCAAAGTCTCATCTCACCGCGCAAGCCCAGATCTACGCGGATCTCCCGCTGCTGGGTTGGCTCCAGGTATTGAGGGAAATTGCCCAAGCTCAAGGAGCACGAGAGAAATTCTGTTAGGGCGTAGTGAACAGGAGCTCAGCAGGATGACAAATGCATTACTTCGACTGTGACAATCCCCTCATCAAGGGAGCGTCGAAACAGAAGCGGAACATTGAAAGAAAATTCGGATAGAACCAAATCCGGGAGTTGTGGTTCCGGCCAAGACTCGCCGTACCAATACTTGATCACAGAGATTTCCGCAACTTCGTGAATTTGCGGAATGGTCTGCAACGCCCCAGCAACGCTTACCAGACGCTGCGGGCTGACACGCAGCGCTTTCAACGCGTAAGCCTCTATCCAGCCATCGTGCTTGTGCCTCCATGCGTGGAGCATGCCGCAAACCGCCTCAAAGGCCGCCCTAAAGATCTGTCGTTCCACATCTGAGGCCCGGAACCCGGGATGTCGTCTTCCTATCTTCCAGGCAATCTCGTTCGGCTTTGGGAGTAGGGCGAGTTCGGAATCGTGAAAAGTGAGTCCGAGCGGACTTATTTCCGCCCGAATGTTGCCCAAGCGAGCATACCAGTAACTCTCGCACTCAAGACCCCGCTCGATGGTGTGAATCCCACCACCTGCAAGCACGTCTTCTTCTCCGTAGATGCGATGGCCCGGACCCACATCCGGGGAGACAATAAAATAGACCGCAGCATCCGCTTTCAGAGGTTCATCTATAGGAAAATCAAAGTCTCATCTCACCGCGCAAGCCCAGATCTACGCGGAACGAAGGTCAACTCGAGCAGCAGAAGAAGCTCTACGCCCGGAAAGAACTCTCCCCCTATTATCTTGCCGAAACCTATTCCCTTCTAGGAAACACGCAGCAGGCGCTCAACTACCTGAAGGTCAGTCGCGATCAGCATTGCGACGAAATCCCCAATACCGCCACTGACCCCATGTTCAACAACCTGCATTCGCTTCCAGCCTTCCAGCAATTTCTCGCGACAGTCGGCCTGCCACCAGTCAACTGAACCACGAAAAAAAGCGGAGACCACACCCGCGCGCGGGCTTTTCCACCTCTTTACTTCTCCATATCTCCAAGCGCGAACTTGCCCAGCAGAAAGGGATGGGAAGTAGGAGGAGTCGTATTGGCACCCGCTGTGGGATAAGGATCCTGAGTTTGAGTTGGAAATCCCCAGATATTTCCGTTGCGCAAGTCAACCACGACTTTGCCAAGCACCTGCCGGCTCCCGTCCGGAGCCCGCAACATGGCCGTGCCCGGCTCAACATAATAAGGGTGACCTTCGCCGGATTGAGCTTCTACCCCGGGCGGCATCACGTAGGGACGAACTGCGATCATCCCCAGGAAAACAGCGATCGCAAGCAGCAGGAACTTCACCCCACCATCTATTTTCATAGCGCTCCCCTTCGTGGAAAAATATCATCAGCAACGGCAAACCACGGGTCGCCGCCACCCTCATTCCCGCGTCTCGTCCAACCAACTGCTCTCCCGATTGATGGACCAGCCAAGCTATTCCCTTCCAATGTCTTGCTCGGGGTTCGAGATCAATACCGGCGATTCAATCGTCCTCACGTGTAGGTCGAGCTGCGGAAGTGGCATTTCGATTTTCTGTTCCCGGAAACAGCGCAAGATTAGGACATACAGATCACTCCGCAACTTGGCAAAGCTATCCGCCCGGGAGATGGTCCACACGCGCAGCGAGAACGTGATCGCGCTTGCACCCAAGTCGGAGAGAAGCACGTCCGGAGCCGGATCCTTCATGACATCGGGATGATTGCCTGCCAGTTTAAGAAGATTCGCGACGACATCTTCGGGAGAAGTTCCATAGGCAACTGGAACCGCTATGGTGATTCGTATCTTGGGATCGCTTACCGTCCAGTTCAGGACTTCCTTGGTCACGAAATCGGAGTTCGGAATGATCAGGACAGCATTGTCGTAAGTTCTGATCGATGAGCTGCGGCTCCCAACCCGGATGACTTCTCCAGTTTTGCCGCCAAACTCAATGCGATCGCCAAGCCGGACCGGCTGCTCAATCAGCAGGATCAGTCCCGCTACGAAGTTGCTCACAAGGTTTTGTAGGCCGAATCCGACGCCGACTCCGAGCGTGCCTCCGATAATGGCGAGTGTGGTGAAATTAATGCCTTCGATTTGAATCCCAATCAGAAGACCAATGGTGTAAATCGAGAGGGTGACGGCCTTCGACAGAAGATACTGCCGATGCTTGTCGATTCGAGCACTGCCGCCAACCATCAGCCCGAGCGAGCCTCGGGCGAGTCGCGCGAGAATGTTCAGGAATATGAGAAACAGAAACGCTTTGATCAGGAACAACACCCGGACGGGCTGTCCGCCGATGCGAAAAAGAGTCGTCGTCAGAAAACTCCGAGTATCGTCATCAAGCAAGTCCAGGATGACGGGGAATTGCCGGCGCTGCCACCAGACCCCGATGGCGATGAGTCCGCATAACACGACACCCACAGCAGCATACATCTTGCTAACGATTGAAATGCGCACGCAACCTCCGAACTCCGCCGCTCAACAGAATCGCCATCTTACTACCCAATTCTCCTGGCTCTTGGTCGTCTGCAACCCGGTCCACTCCCAGGTGGGAACTGGTCGCACGTACCATCTGCAGCAGTTTGGTAATTTCTTTCTCCGCGATAAGATCAATCTGCAGGTTCAAATGATCTCGACGTTCGGCGCGTCTCGCGGTTCGATTCTGACGCATGAGAATAAAACTCGAAAGAACCACGGCCTCCACCAAGCGGAGAAAAGAATCTACATGACCAGAACAAAGCCACAGAAAAACGAAATAGCTCAAATACTCCGGCGAATTACTACCGCCTTCATCTTATCGAGCAGGCTCGCGCGCAGTTGGGGATTACTCGCTCCAATCAATATCCACATCACTGACGCATACCAACGCTGCAGCTTGTCATCAGGAATGCCTTTAGTGAATTTCAAAAATGCGTCGTGTTCCTTCTTGAACAGCTCGTAGAACTTCTTCGTAACCTTTTCAACATCGAAAGCAGCACCGACCCTTGACACCGTCTCGGCGACGTTTGCCTCGTCCTCTAAGCCGAATGCGATCCCCTGAATCTTTTGAACAAGAGCATCTCCGGATTGTCCTGAGTAGTAGAGCTGCTCTCGACATGCGGAGGGCTTTCCCGCCTCGCGCTTTACCCATTGCCATACCTGAACACTCTTGGCGTGGTCATGAAAAATGATGATGTGTTCACGGGCGGTCTTCGAAACCTGCGTATCGATCTTTCGGCGAACCACATACTTAGGAAACTGAGCATCACTGGGAGGCACACACAGGAAGACTGCCATCCCACGCTGTGCAACAGGCGTGAGAGTATAGGTCGCTCCGTCAACAGGGATTTCAAGCGGTCGAGTCGGGAGATGATTCCACATCAGCTCTTGGGTAAAGAGGCCCGTGAAGTCGAAAGCTCTCAACCGTTGTTGAATTCTCTGATGTTCTGTGCCCATGCTCTTCGATTACTCCCCTTTAGACGACAGACCAAGCGAGCAAATGATCTGAGGTTCTTGTGATTGAACCTCATCCTCAACCCTGCATAGCCGGTCTTCCGTCCAGAGGGACACCACGAAATCCGCGAGTTGCTGGTCGTTGATCCCCAGCTTCATCTGTCGGTTCAGGGCATCCGCCGCAACTTGCTGGAGCGGATAGCGATAAATCTGATCGATGGCCTTCGCCAGATCTTCTGTGGCGAATAACGACCCTTCAATGTGAGTCACATAGGTCTTCAGGCGTTCATACACTCTAAACCGTGCCCCTGAGGGCCGACCCAACTGGCCACCGATCGACTTCTCTTCCTGAACCATGTGGCGGACGCCTTCCTCGACGAGTTGATGATGATTGGGAAGTCGTGGTGCAACGGGTGTCTGCGCTGTGCACTCTGCTGCCTTCAGGATTGTGAGTTGAGATTCCGTAACGCTCTTTCCCTCGTTGTTCACCCACGTCAACGAGTCGTTCCCCTCCGCCGTCCGCATGTACACCAGGACCCCTTCGGGCTGCTCGACGTTCGGTATGTGCTGCTTGCTCGAAAAGACGACGTTCGGTAGATCGGCTATGACCTTCTGAAGTCTCGGATCCGCATCAATTGCGTTTTTCCAAATCTGGTAGGCATAGGACGCAAGATCGACGTCGTTGTCCGTCTCCTCTAGGACGCTCGACTTCTCGTTGTATAAATCGAGTATGGGCTTCTCGTCCACATCATCCTCGAAAAAGGACTCGTCGCTACCCACAACTTCCGCATTTTGTCTCAGACGCAGCCGCACCCGCTTTCGGAGGTTGATGATTCGCTCCACGCCATCGGCTGGCAGGAACGAGTGGCAGTAAATCTTGTCCGAGTGCTGGCCGATACGATCAACACGGCCGGCCCGCTGAATCAGCCGGATAATGGCCCACGGCAAGTCGTAGTTGACCACAACAGCGCAGTCTTGAAGGTTTTGCCCTTCACTCAGTACGTCGGTCGTAATCAAAACGCGAAGCTCATCCTCAGGCTTTATTGTGACGCGTTTCTTGTAGCTTTCGGGGCTGAACCGGTAAGCGACCCCGGTTGGATTCTCGCTCTCCCCGCTGACTCCTTCGACCTTTCTAATCC
>Ga0209584_10000340_pt1 | contig 14122 bp, 10 predicted proteins | sample NGEPerD_FD_184507 | JGI IMG/M metagenome (GOLD analysis project Ga0209584, IMG submission 184507) | Arctic peat soil microbial communities from the Barrow Environmental Observatory site, Barrow, Alaska, USA - NGEE PermafrostAB12-D... | ecosystem: Environmental > Terrestrial > Soil > Wetlands >...
CGGTAGAAGCGCTCGAAGATGTGCGGGAGATCGGCAGCGGAGATGCCCATCCCCGTGTCGCGCACTGTGAACGCCACCGTGCGATCGTGCGCGACGAGGCTCAGCTCCACGCTGCCACTCATCGTGTACTTGAGGGCGTTCGTCACGATGTTCAGGAAGAGCTGGCGCAGTCGCGTGCGATCCGCGAGCACCACCACATCCGCGATCTCGGGCATCGTCACCGTGAGCCCCGCCGCCTCGCCCAAAATCGTCGCGGTCTCGAGCACCTCGACGGCGAGCGGCGCGAGCGGCACGCGCTCACGATGGAGATCGAAGCGCCCCTCGTCCGCGCGCGCCAGCGTGAGGAGGGAGTCGACGAGATCCGCCATGCGCGTGGTCTCGTGCAATGCCTCTTCGAGCGCTATCAGCTTGTCTGGCCCCGGCGCGCGATCGCTCATCGCGCGCTCCACGTCGGCGCGCATCACCGCGAGCGGCGTCTTGAGCTCGTGGCTTGCATCCGCAGTGAAGCGCCGCAGCGCGGCGAAGGAGATCTCGAGTCGCTCGAGCATCTCGTTGAGCGTCACCGCGAGCTTCGCGATCTCCTCGCCAGCGGTCACCGGAAGCCGTCGATGCAGCGAGCGGCCGTCGGTGATCGCCTGCACCTCGTTGACGAGGCGATCCACAGGTTGAAAGGCGCGTCCCGCGATCGCGTAGGCGAGCGCGATCGACGCGAGGAGCAGTATCGGCGCGGCGGCCGCCATCGTCTCGACGAGATCCTTGATCGCGGGATCGGGAACGTCGGCCGCCGTGGCGACGACCACGCGCGAGACGGTCGAGGAGTGATCCGCCGGCGCCTGCGCGACCATCAAGAGCTTGCGATCGTCGAGCACCACTGTCTTCGCGACACCGGTGGTCGGCGCGCTCACCGCCGCCGCCATCAGCGCCGCAAGCCGGTCGGGATCTTCGTTGAGGTCGCGGATCGGCGCCGATACGTAGAGGATGCGGCCGCTCGCGTCGAGCACGAGCAGATAGTCCGGCATCCCCTCGAGCATCGTGCGCAGCGGAGCGTCGAGCTGCGCTCCCACGAGCGAGTCCCGATTCGCCGTCACCGGCTGTCCCGAGAGCTCCGACTGATGGATGAGCCGGAGCGCAAGATTCGCCTCCGTGAGCGCGTGGCGCCGCAGATCGTCGACCGCGCGCTCGCGCCGCGTAGTCCAGATCACGGCCGCGAACACGCCGACGGTGCCTATCAACGCCGCCGCGTACGCCGTGGTGAGCTGCGCGCGAATCGTGCTCATGCGCGCCTAGACGCGCACGACGTAGCCGACTCCGCGCACGGTGTGGATCAGCTTCACGGCTTGCGTGCTGTCGATCTTCTTGCGCAGATGATTGATCACGACATCCACGATGTTCGTTCCGGGATCGAAGTGATACCCCCACGCGTACTCGGTGATCAGCGTGCGGCTCATCACGCGCCCCGAGTGCCGCATCAGATACTCGAGCACCGTGTACTCCTTCGGCGTCAGCTCGATCGCCTCGCTGGCCCGCGTCACCGTGCGCGTGTTCTTGTCGAGCGAGAGATCCGCCACCTTGAGCACCGCCGCGGACATCGTCGGCGTGCGGCGGCTCAGCGCCTCGACGCGCGCGAGCAGCTCCTCGAAGGCGAACGGTTTCGTCACATAGTCATCGGCGCCCGCGCGAAAGGCCTCGACCTTTGCGTCCACCGCATCCTGCGCCGTGAGCACGAGCACCGGCCGCTCGAAGCCGCGCCCGCGAATGTTGCGCAGCACCTCCATCCCCGAACGCCCAGGCAGCCGCATGTCGAGCACCACGAGATCGTACTGCTCCGCCGCCGCGCGTCGCTCACCCTCCTCGCCATCGGTGACGAGATCGACGCCCCAGCGCTGCTCCTCGAGCCCTCGCTTCACGTACTGCCCAACGGTGGGGTCGTCCTCGATCACCAGAATTTTCATTCGCGCGTCCTCAGCGCTCGTTCGGGCGGCGCAGCCCGAACTCGCGGATCTTGCGATAGAGCGTCTTCGGCGAGATGCCGAGGATGTCCGCGGCCTTTCCCTGATGCCAGCGCGCGTGTTGCAGCACTGTCTCGATGTGCTGCCGCTCGACCTGCTCGAGCGGCGCGAGCGGATCCGTCGCGCGCCCCCCGTTCGACGCGGGCAAGCCGCCGAGCGGCACATCGTTCGCGTGAATCACCGATCCCGTCGCGACGAGCGCGGCGCGCTCGATCACGTTGCGCAGCTCGCGCACATTCCCCGGCCACGGATACGCCTGCAGCGCCTCGATCGCGTCGGGGCTGAGCGAGCGCTGCACGCCATCGCGCGCGCTATCCAGGAAGTGGCGCGCGAGGAGCGGAATGTCCACCGCGCGCTCACGCAACGGCGGCAGCGTGATGCTGATCGTATTGATGCGATAGTAGAGATCACTCCGAAACGTCCCATTCGCGACGCGCTGCGCGAGATCCTGATTGCTCGCCGCAACGACCCGAATGTCGGAGCGCACCTTCTGGGTGCCGCCCACCCGATAGAACGTCCCGAGCTCGAGCGCGCGCAGCAGCTTCCCCTGCACCTTTGGATCGAGCGCGCCGATCTCGTCCATGAAGATCGTGCCGCCATTCGCGAGCTCGAAGAGTCCGAGCTTTCGCGTCGACGCCTCCGCGTGCGCGCCGCGCTCGTGGCCGAAGAGCTCGCTCTCGACGAGCGCATCGGGAATCGCCGCACAGTTGACGTCCACCAGCGGCCCCGTCACGCGATGCGAGAGCCGGTGCAGCATCCGCGCGATCAGCTCCTTCCCCGTCCCCGACTCGCCGAGGATGAGCACCGCGGAATTGCTGCGCGCCACGCGCTCGACAAGCGCGAGCACCGCCTGCATCGGCGCGTACTGCGTCACGATCTCCGACTGCTCTTCCGCCACCGACAGCCGCTTGTGCAGCAGCGTGTTCTCGCGCGTGAGCTCGCGCTTCTCCCACGCGCGACGCACCATCACATCGATCTCCGCCATGCGGTACGGCTTGGCGAGATAGTCGTACGCCCCGAGCTTCATCGCGCTGATCGCGGTCTCGATCGTCCCGTTGCCCGTGATGATGATGACCTCGGGCGGCGACAGCTCCTCGCGGATCTGGCGCAGCACCTCGAGCCCGTCCATCTCCGGCATCACGATGTCGAGCAGCGCCACGTCGAACGCCTCGGCGCGCAGCGCATCGAGCGCGGAACGGCCGTCGGTGTGCACGGACACCTGATAGCCGCGCCCCTCGAGAAATTTCCGAAGGATCGAGCCGAGGTGCGCCTCGTCTTCCGCGATCAGCACCTTGATACGATTGTCGTCTCTCATGAGGCGGACTCCGCGAGTGGAAGTATCACGCGAAAGGTGCTCCCCTTCCCGACGGCGCTCTCGACCTCGATGCGGCCGCCGTGGTCGGCGACGATGCCGTAGCAGATCGAGAGCCCGAGCCCGGTGCCGCGCCCCGGCGGCTTGGTGGTGAAGAATGGCTCGAAGAGTCGCTGGCGCACGGCGGCGGAAATGCCACTGCCTTCATCGATCACCTCCATCACGACCTCCTCCCCTCTCACCGGTGATCGAAATGCGCGCAGGCCAATGACACCCGTTTGATTCGTAGCATCCATGGCATTGAGCATCAGCGCCATGAGCACCTGCACGAGCTGATCGCGGTCCGCGCGCACCACGAGCTTCGCGTCGCTCGCGATCTCGACCTCCACCTGCATCGCCTTGAAGGTGGGATGGTACTTGAGCAGGCGAAGCGTCTGCTCGAAGATGTCGCGCAGGTCGGCGGGGCTGCGCGTCGCGCCAGTGGGGCGGCTGAAGTCGAGCAGCCCGTTCAGAATCCGCTTCGAGCGATGCACCTCGTGATCGATGATGTCGCACAGCTCGGCGAACGACTCCCGCAACTCATTCGGCATCGCCGCGCCGGCAAGCTGCATCGCGAGCGTCTCCGCGCACGCGCCGATCGTCGCCAGCGGATTGTTGATCTCGTGCATCGCGCCAGCCGCGAGCGTTCCGACCGCCGCAAGCTTGCGTGCCTGCGCCGCCTCTTCCTGCGCGCGAATCGCCTCGGTGACATCTTCGCCAATCGTGATCACGTGCGTGACGACGCCTTCCCCATCTCGCATCGGAATCTTCGACACGCGATAGACGCGCGCGTCGCCACCGACCGACGACTCGATGTCGAAGCGCAGGATCTCGCCCGTCCGAAACACCGAGTCGAACTCGCGACGCAGTACTTCCTCCGGCTGTCGACGCAGCAGCTCGAAGATGCTGCGGCCGAGCGCGTCGTCGCGCTGCACGCCCTGCATGCCGGACTCGCGCGTGCGATTCCACGCGCACACGCGATACTCGCGATCGACGACGTGCAGTCCGAGCGGGAGCGAGTCGAGGATCTGCTGCGTGAAATGATTCTGCGTCATCGCGTGCTCGAGATGCGCACTCGCAAGCGACGCGGGCGCGGCGGACTGCTCGGCTGCATTTCGTGCGCGCGGCAATGACCCTCGGCGGTGACTGGACGCCCCAACTTAGAGGAAGTGCGCTGTTCGGACAAGATGACCGAACGGTCATTGTGGTCACATCTGCCTGGAACGGACGGCGCCTTCGGGGCTAGTCCGGGATCTCCAGTGCCTCTCCCAGCACGCTTTCGCGCGCGACGCCATCGATGGTGGCGACCACGCGCTGCCCCGCTATCCGCACGTCGATGGTGTGGCCGCGCGCATGCACACGCGTGATCGCCGCGCGCTCAAGCGCGAAGGGGAACGGATCGATCGTGACGCCGCCCTCGTGCGCGCGAATCCCCATCACGTATTGCACGATGTGGTCGGCCACCCACGAGCGCTGCACGTCGTCGAGTCCGCGATATATCGAGGCCTGCCCGGTAAGCGGGTTGTAGTGCTCGAACGCGTTCGGTCGCTGCAGATCGCCGTCGTGAAACATCATGCGCACGAATCTCCGCAGAAAGGACGCGGCCTCCTCGCGCATCGCCGGCGCGTGCGACGCGGCCGTCGCGCCCAGCGCATCCATGATCGTGCTGTTCACCGAGGGCCACACGCGCCCGTTCCACGGCCGCGACTGGCGCTGCCCCTTCCACTCACCATACGCGCTGAAGAAGGGATCGTCGACGGACGTCACTGGCACCGGGAAGGGTGTCCAGAACTCTCCCGGATCGAGTAGATGCCGCTCGAGCGCCGCCGCATCGCTCGCGACGATGAGATCGGTGGCGTAGGGAAAGAACGCGTGCGCGCTCTTCACGCGCGTGCGATCGCCGCTCACCGGATCGACATCGGAGAAGAGCTCGTCACTCGCGTCCCACATGCGCGAGCGGAGGGCCGCGCCTATGCGCTCGCGCGCGAGGCGCCATCGCCGCGCATCCGGCGGATGCCCTGCGCGCTGCGCCATACGCTCGAGCGCGCGCGTGAGCGAGTACGCGTAGGTGGTGACGTCCACACCCTTGAGCCGCTTCCCGGCGGCGAGCTCGTCGCGCGCGCCGCCCGGATCGACTCCCTCGAATCGCGACGAATGCTGCTCGCCGATCTCGCGCGGCGCGAGGATGTCGATCATCCCCGACGACTCCGCGTCGCGCGCGAGCAGCAGCCAGTCCGCGTAGCGCGAGAGCGGGCCGTACATCTCGCGCATGAAGCCGTCGTCCGGCCACACCGCATCGAGTGCGAGCATCGCGTCGCCCCAGTTCACCTGCGCCACGCCAACCTGCGAGCGATGATCGGCGAAGATGCGCGCCGGCATGCTGCCATCGTCGCGCTGGTGCGCGAACAGCCCGCGCAGCACACCGCGCGCGAGCTCCGGCGAGTCGAGCCAGCGCAGCTCGCGCACGTTCGCCACGGCGGCGAGCGCCGAGGGCGTGTGCAGCTCGCCGATCCCCTCGCAGATAGCCGGTGCGCCGATCGCGCCCGCGTCATGCTCGATCGCGTTCGACCAGAGGCCGTACCAGCGATACCAGTAGTAGCGCTCGAGATACGGATCGGAGCAGCTGAACTCTGGCGCATGCGCAAAGCGCTCGGCCCAGCGGCGCCGGCTCGTGCCGCCGAGCGTCGCGGCGTGCGACGGCTCCTCGTTGGCGGGATGCACGATGATGATGGGCGGCGCCTCCGCGGGCGCGCCCGCGCGAGGCGGTAGCTGCATCGGCGTGAGCCGCATCGCGAAGGTGCTCCAGGCGCCCTCGGTGGTCACCGCGAGCGCGCGGTGCACGGCGCCGAAAAGCATCGCGTCGGCGGCATTGCCCTCGAGTCGTATCTCGCGCGGGAGCCCGTCGCCCGCCCACTTCTCCGTGAAGGGTGTGAGATCCCAGCGCGGCGCCGACGGCACGCGCGCGGCGAGATAGCCGGCCCAGCTCGCGGTCTCGCCGTAGCAGGCGAGCTCCGCGCGCACGGGAAGCGCCTCGCCGCGCTCATCGTACACGGTGGTGTGAAAGAGGAAGGCGCCATCGTAGCCGACGGACCAGCGGTCGATGTCCGTCGCATCGTGCGCGGTCCACGCGACGAGATGCAGCGGCGCGTGGCGAAGCCCCTGCACCAGCCACTCCGATGCGAAAACGCCGCCCGGCTGCACGGTGCGCACCTCGCTCGCCATCATCCCGTTCGCGAGGCGATAGTCGACGGTGAGCTCGGCCGGCGTCCACCGCCTCGCGACGGGGCGCATCGCGATCTCGTGTCCGTCGCCGTCGATCGCGCTCACGGTGAAGAGCGGCGCGAACGCGTAGTGATGCAGCGACGCCTCGTCCCAGAAGCCCGGAGCGTCCAGCCAGCGCGGGAAGGGCGGCGCGTACGCGAGTCCGTCGGTGGCCGAGAGAAACCACTTGTCGGCGCGCGCGAGCAGTGCGAGTGGGTCGCTCATGTCACGCGCGTCGCGCCGTCAATGCGGGGCTGCGGCGATCTGCTCGAGGATCTCCGCGTTCGTCCGCTTGAGCCCCGGATTCGCCTCGACGTGCGCCCACGAGATCGTGCCATTCAGATCGACGAGGAAATAGGCGCGCGCAGAAAAAAACTTGTCGGCGAGCAGCACGCCGTACGCCCGCGCGATGTCGCGCTTGAAGTCGCTCACGAGATCGACACGCATCTGGTGCTTGTTCTTGAACTCCTTGAGCGTCGGCACCGAGTCGACGCTGATCGGGAGCACTTCGACGTCCTTGCTCGCGAACTGGTCGAAGTCGGCCGAGAAGTCGCACAGCTCCGTCGTGCACGTCGACGTGAAGGCGAGCGGGAAGAACGCAATCAGCACGCGCTTCTTCCCCTCGAACGACGACAGCGTCACCGACTGTCCGCTCGTGGAGTCGGCCGTGAAGTCGGGAGCGCGGTCGCCCGCAACGGGAGCTGTGGTGACGGCAGAGCTGGTCATGCAGGAAGGCTGTGACGGGTTGAGGCGGATGGTTGAATGTAATGCGCGGCGGGAGCTGCCCCGTCGTCCGTGTCCGGCGGCGATGTGCCCACGAGTATCGCCGTGAGGATCACCACGACGAGCCCGATCGTGAGCTCCACCACCGCGCTCTTTCTGAGCGTGGAGATCGTCGCCGGGTTCGCGAGGCGTGGCTTCACGTACTGCCAGTTGAACACGCCGACGAGCCCAGTGAGCCCGATGAACACGAGCTTGCGGAAGAGTGCCGATCCGTACGTCGTCTGCCAGAGCGCGGAGACCGTTGGCAGGTGCGACCACGCGGCGATCGTCCCCGTCACCGCGAGCGTCGCGACGCACGTGATCGCAAAGGTCGAGAAGGCGCCGATGAGCTCCACAGCCGCTGCCGCGCGCTTCTCGATCGGGAGCATCATCACCGTGTGCAGCCCGATCGTCGCAACCACGAGCAGCGTGCCGAGCCAGCCGCCGGCCGCCATGACGTGGATCGCGTCGATGATCACGTGCACGAGCGGGCTGCTCGTGGACGCCGCGTGCCCCGTGATCGAGAACGAGAACGCGAGCGCGATCGCGCCGACGGCGGTGATGTGCCACGACGCGCGCTTCCCGCTTCCGATGATCAGCGAGGCGCCTATCAGCACCGTCGCCGCCGCACCCGCGATCCACCCCCACCCCCACACCGTGTCGCTGAGCAGCGGCATCACGATCATCGTCTCGCCCTCGCCGATCATGAAGCCCTGCGCGAGTAGGCGCCCGATCATCGCGAACGCGAGCACGACGGTCGCCCACCGCGCCAGCTTTCGCGTGGCGGGCAAGACGGCCGACACCTCGAGATAGCTCCCGGAGAGGTGCGAGACGCGTGTGGCGATGAGGAGGATGAATGCGCACGATCCGATGATCGTGAGCGCGGCGAGATACATCACCGCGCGAATCGCGACGTACGCCGGCGCGTCGACGCCGAAGGCCGGAGCGGAGTCCGGCAGCACGCGGGCTAGTTCGATCGCACCGCAGAGATGTGGTAGCAGCTGCGATCCGTGGAGGAAAGAATGGAGCGTGCGAGGCTCGAACTCGCGACCTTTCGGTTGCAAACCGAATGCTCTCCCAACTGAGCTAACGCCCCGCGATCCGTAAGATAGGCGACGATGACGCGCGAAGGGAGAGTCGCGCCGAATCGCACGCCACTCCCCCCGTTGCGGCTACTCGTGCGCCGGGAGCGGCTCCATCGTCTCCGGATTCACCGGAATCTGCACCTCGTCGCGGAACTCACTCGTCATCAGCGTCACCCGCATCCGCGGGAACGCGTTCATGAATGCCGCGTAGCAGGCGCCCCAGATGCCGAGGAAGCCGAGCGTGATCGCGATCTCCCAGATCCCGAAGGGCGCATTCTCCACGATCCCGTGAATCGACGGATACACCTCGACGTAGCGCAGCGTCCAGAGGCCGAGCAGGCTCGCGAACGCGAAGGCGATGAAGGTCGGGAGATAGACCTTCGCCGCGCGCGACACGAGGCCGAAGAACGGAAGCACGAATACGAGGAACACGACCGCCATCGTGAACGGGAGCCATGGCTTCACGAGGTGCAGCCGCTGCCAGTGCGTCTCCTCGCCCAAGTTCCCGTACCAGTTCACGAGATACTGGCCGAAGGTGAGGTAGCCCCAGAACGCGGTGAAGGCAAAGCACAGCTTCCCGAGGTCGTGAAACTTCACTTCCGGAATGAGATCGTACGCGTTGAGATAGCGGCGCCACCACATGCAGAGCAGCGACCAGCTCATGAGTGCGCCCAGCCATCCGCCCATGAACCACCACCACGAGTACAGCGTGCTCGTGTAGTGGATGTCGAGCGTCATCGAGAGATCCCAGCCCAGCACCGAGAAGAAGTAGCCGAAGCCGAGACACAGGAAGACGGCCAGATACCCCTGCAGCGAGTGGATCGAGTGCAGCTCGCGACGCTCGCCGCGGAAATTCGCGCGCATCTTCGCGCGGAGGCCCTTCGCCCATTCGGAGCCCGCCTCGGGAATCAGGCCGACATCGAGGCGCAGCGATGTGTACACGTACCAGACGCTCAGCCACACCATGATCCCGAAGAGCACCAGGTCACGACCGAACATGAAGCCGGGGCGCAGATAGAAGCGCTTCTCGGGCTGAGTGAGCGCCTCGCTCATCCATGGATAGATGTGCTTGCCGCCGATGAAATCGACGATCAGCAATACGAAGGCGACTGGCAGGAAGGCGACATAGCCCTCGAGGAAGCGCACGATCGGACGCGACCAGCGCGCCGTCGTGATGCGCTGCACCGCAACGAAGACCACCGCCGCCTGCGAGATCGTCGTGAAGAAGATCCAATTGACATGCAGCGCCTGCCACACGCGATCGTGCCCCGACGCGGTGAATGCGCCGACGACAAAGGCGAGCACGCCGATGGCTGCGAGCGTGAGCGCCGCCACGAACAGCGCGCGCGGAAGCGGACGGTTGGTCGCGCGGAGAACCTCGTCGCGCGTCGGGAGGTGAATGTCGTGCGCGCTCACGGAGTCGTCCTCGTTGGATCCTTCTTGATCGCACGGTTGAGCGAATCGACAATGCTCTGCGTCGAGGGCGGTGCGGGTGCCGCTGCCGCCACCGACGCCGGATCGCGCAGGCGGTCTTCCATGTCCTGCGGCCGGTACGGCGCGGGGCGCGTCGGCGAGGTGCGCGTGTATCCGGGCACCATCTGTCCATTCTCACCGGGGTAGCCCGCGGGCGACGTGTCGGCGACGACGCCGGCGATCGAGCCCTGCAGCGCGCGAACGTAGTTCACGACATCCCAGCGATCCACGTCCTCGATGCGCACGTAGTTCGGCATCAGCCCGCGTCCGTTGCGGATCATTCCGTAGAGGTAGCCGTCGGTGCGTCCCTTCGTGGCCGGACCGAGCAGGTTGGGCGCGGGCACGCCGAAGCGCACTGCAGCACCATCGCCCTTCCCCGCTACGCCGTGACACACGGCGCAATTGATCTGGTAGTACTTCCGTCCGTTGTCGAGCGACGCGCGCGACGCCGCATGCGGATTCGGGATGCCCGCCATCGAGTCCACGACACCCGGATTCGGAATCGCTCCAGGCCCGTTCGTCATGCTCCCGTTGTACGACACCACGTACCCCGGCACCGTGTTCCCCGTGATCGGCACCGAGTACGCGACGAACGTGCTGTCCGAGCCACCTGGCCGGAACGGCGTCGTGTCGTTCCCCGCGTACTCCGCTTCCCACGGCTCGATGCGCGGCTGATCGCGGAAGTCCGAGAAGATGTTCGAGAAGAAGCCGCACGCACCCAGCGAAAGAATGGCGGGGCCGAGCAGCGCGACGCGCATCACGCGACTAGCGATCACCGCGCACCTCCTCCGCTCCTTTTTCCTTGAGCACGCGACGCACCGTCTCCAGCTCGTCGGGCCTGCACTCCACCCAGATGCCGAAGCTCCCATCACTGAAGCGCGGATCGTAGCCGACCGTCTGCGTGATGCGCGGAATGCGCGCATTGATGAAGAACCCCGCAACCGTCGCGAGCGATCCGATCAGCACCATCACCTCGAAGCCGATGATCGTGTACGGCACCCACGACGCGATCGGCTTTCCGCCCACGACGCGCGGCCAGTAGTCCGAGATCCAGATCGGAATCCAGTAGCCGAACGTCACACCAACCAGCGCGCCGATCAGCGTGTAGCGTCGCACCGTGCTCGGTGGCGCCTTGAGCACGTCGTCGAACTCGTGGCGCGGCGTCGGCGAATAGACGGTCACGTCGCCCACGCGAAGCTTCTTGAGCTCCTCGATCGCCTCGACGGTCGAGTCCAACTCGGGGAACACTCCGACGATTCCTCGCATCAGAGCACCTCGTTGGCCGCGATCGTGCCGGGCGTCTCGCTGTGCCCATCGAGATTGCGACGCGACGTCGCGTGTCGCATGCGCGGCGGCACGGTTTCCTTGATCTCGGCGATCGCCATGATCGGCAGCTGCTTCACGAAGAGCAGGAACCACATCGAGAACCAGCCGAAGCTGCCCACGAGGATCGCCCAATCGATGTGCGTCGGCGCGTACGGCCCCCATCGCCACGGGTCGAACTCGTGCGACAGCGACGGGACGATGATCACGAAGCGCTCGTACCACATCCCGAGATTGATGAAGATCGAGAGCGTGAAGAGGAACGTCGTGTTGCGCCGCAGCTTCTGCGAAAAGAGCAGGAGCGGGAGCACCATGTTGCACGTCAGCATGATCCAGGCGGCCCACCACCACTGGCCGAAGACCCTGTTCATGAAGTACGCCTGTTCGTTCTCGCTGCCGCCGTACCAGGCGATGAAGAACTCGGTGAGGTACGCGCAGCCAACCACGAGCGACGTGAAGAGGCAGAGCTTCGCCGCCGCGTCCAGATGGTTGAGCGTGACGTAGTGCTTGAGCTTGAACCAGCGGCGGATGGGGATGATGATCGTGAAGACCATCCCAATGCCCGAGAAGATCGCGCCCGAAACGAAGTACGGCGGGAAGATCGTCGTGTGCCACCCCGGCACGTCCGCCATCGCGAAGTCGAACGAAACGACCGAGTGCACGGAGAGCACGAGCGGCGTCGAGAACGCGGCGAGGAAGAGATACGCGCGCGTGAAGTGTCGCCACTCCCGATCCGAGTTTCGCCAACCGAGCGAGAGCACGCCGTAGATCTGCTTGCGCAGCGGATTCGTCTCGCGATCGCGCAGCACCGCGAGATCCGGAATCAATCCGATGAACAGGAACGTCGCGGACACCGTGAGGTACGTGAGGATCGCGAACACGTCCCACACGAGCGGGCTCTTGAACTGCGGCCAGAGCAGCCGCCAGTTCGGATACGGAATCAGCCAGAAGAACTTCCACGGCCGCCCGAGATGCAGAATCGGGAAGAGCCCCGCCGTCATGACCGCGAACACCGTCATCGCCTCGGCGCATCGATAGATCGTCGTTCTGAATCCGGCGCGGAACAGATACAGAATCGCGGAGATCAGGGTGCCCGCGTGTCCAATACCGACCCAGAAGACGAAGGTGATGATGTACACACCCCACATCACCGGCGGGTGATAACCGGCGACGCCGAGCCCCATGTAGATCTGATAGAACCACGCGGCGGCGCCGACAGCCAAGCAGAGCACCGCGAAGGCAAGCCCCGCGAACCACGCCTTCGTGATCTTGAGGGTGTCGAGAATCTCATCCGTGACCTGCGTGTAACTGTAGACAGCCGGAAGCTGCACATCCGCAGTCGGGATGTTGTCGCGACGCTCAGGATCAGGAGTGGGCATTGCCGCAGCGGCCATGTTCTACGCCCCCGCCGCGACCGAGTGATTGACCTTCTTCAAGTACACCACCGCGGTGAACGTGTTGCGCTCCTCGAACACGTGATACGCGCGCTTGTCCTCGATCATCTTCGTCACCGACCACGCCGGATCGGCCGCGTCGCCGAAGGTGATCGCGTTCGACGGGCAGGCCTGCGCGCACGACGTCGTGAACTCGTCCGCCTGCACGGCGCGCCCCTCGAGCTTCGCGCGATGCTCCGACTCGCGAATGCGCTGCACGCAGAAGGTGCACTTCTCCATTACACCCTTGCCGCGCACCGTCACGTCTGGATTGAGCTGCCAGTTCATGCGCTCCGGCCACGCGTACTGCGGGCGCGCCGGCTCGCCGTAGCCGAACCAATTGAAGTAGCGAACCTTGTACGGACAGTTGTTCGAGCAGTAGCGCGTGCCGACGCAACGATTGTAGACCTGCACGTTGAGCCCGTCCGGCGAGTGATACGTCGCGTACACCGGGCACACCGGCTCACACGGCGCGTTGCCGCACTGCTGGCACATCATCGGAACGAAGCGCGTCTCGAAGGTGTCGTCGAGCGTCTCGCCGCCCTCGAAGTAGCGCTCGAGCCGGATCCACGCCATCTCGCGTCCGCGCAGAATGTTCGCGCCCGGCTGTCCCACGAGATTCACCGTCGCCGTCGACTGATGAATCGCGCCCACCGTCGGGATGTTGTTCTCGGCGTAGCACGCCGTGACGCACGCCGAGCACCCGGTGCAGCGCGCGAGATCGACCGTCATCGCCCAGCGGCGCTTGGCCATCCCGCTCCAGTGATTCGGATCGTACATCCCCTTCTTGTTGTCATCGCTCGGCAGATCGCCCTGCGCATCCTGCGCGACCGGTGCGCGAAGCCCCGGGAGAAACGCGTGCGACGCGTCGCCCGGCATGTGCTCCTCGCCGCTTCCTGCCTGCTCCGCCTCGGCCGGCGTCGGCACGATGCCGAGCTCGCGCGCCTCGATGGCCTGCGCGATTCCGCGACCGTGCTGGCGCGCCGACCCCTCCGTGCTGACGAGCGGAATGAAGTCGCCCGTTTTGGTGACCTTCACCTTCGTGGACGTCCACGCCATCGAGCCGGACTTGCTGTCGAACGAAACGGGCAGGAGGTCGCCCGGATTGACGCCGATATTCGCAGCGTAGCGGCCATACGCCGTGTGGCCGCGTCCGAAGGCGATCGCGATCGTGTCGCCGCGAAGGCCAGGGTAGACGTAGGCGGGAGCCGTGATCGACCCGTTCGGTGTCTCGACCTTGAGCACATCGCCGGCGTCGATGCTCAGTCGCGCTGCCGCAGCGCTACCTACTTCAACGACCGTCTGCCAACAGACCTTCGTGACGGGATCCGGAATCTCCTGCAGCCACGGCTTGTTCGCGCCGGAGCCATCCTCGAGCAGCGGCGACGGGTAGACGACGAGGTACATCTGTCCCGATGTGCCTTC
>Ga0209584_10000342_pt1 | contig 14056 bp, 12 predicted proteins | sample NGEPerD_FD_184507 | JGI IMG/M metagenome (GOLD analysis project Ga0209584, IMG submission 184507) | Arctic peat soil microbial communities from the Barrow Environmental Observatory site, Barrow, Alaska, USA - NGEE PermafrostAB12-D... | ecosystem: Environmental > Terrestrial > Soil > Wetlands >...
GACGCGAAATGGCAGATCCACCGGGCCTTCGCCCGGCCTGCCGCGAGGAGGCGGAATCGCGGACAGGTGCGACGGAGTTCTGCCGAAGTGCACCTCGGCGGGCGTCGCACCGCCGAGCGCTTGATGCGGGCGGAAATGCGCGTAGTGGACGAGGCCGATCTCGACCTTCACCATCAGATCTTCGGCCACGAGCGGCCCTATCAGACGTAGGCCGAGCGTGTCCTTCAGCGTCCTCCACAGCCTCTCGATCAGCGCGATGGAGCCCTTCTTCCCGACCGCCCCGAACCGCTGCTTCACCCCGAGCCTAAGGAGCTTCCGGCGAAAGACCTGGCCCGTGAAGCAGCGAGCGTGATCGGAGATGAAGTGCACCGGCCGTCCATGCCTCCTCGCGGCCTTCGAGACGAACCGGCCCCGAGAATCAAATCTCCTATACTTCACAAGGGGTTACCAGCATGCAGAAGTTCACGACGTTCGCCGAGGCAGTCGCCGCCAGGGCCAACGCCGACACCCTCGCCCACTATGTGGTGGACACGGTGTCCGCGTTCACCGACGGCAAGGACGTCACGTTCGACTTCCTCGCCAAGGGCAGCGTCGCGATCTTCTGCACGTCGCTCGGCATCAAGCGGAACTGGGCCGAGCTGTCGCTGGAAGAGATCGCGCCCCTGGACGAGCGGGACATCAACGTCGTCCCGCTGGGCGAGGCCGCCAACGTGCTCGCGCTGATGAAGGCGCTGATTCGAGATCACTACCTGACGCCGAGCGAGCACGACCAGCCCGAGCGCGCGATCCTGAACGACTTCCTGCCCAGGGGACGGCGCTTCGCCAACGAGAAGACCTCCGGCCACCTGTGGGAGTTCGCGTACGCGCTGGCCGTCGAATTGGAGCACGGGCGCGAGCGCGGCCAGAACATCACGATGAATCACCCGCTGCTGACGGGCATGGTCGTCCTCGCGCACCTCGCTGAGGACCGCCTCTACTACGCCCGCCTGCTTGTCATGGAGACCGAGGGAGAGCTCTTCAACGCCCAGCTGAAGAACACCCCGTACAAGGAGCTCCGCGCGAGCGTGCAGAAACTCTCCTGGGCGCAGCGGCAGCTGGGCGCGCGTAAAGACGAGAAGCTGGCGGACGCTTGATCGCCCCTGTAGGGACGCAAAGGGAATTGCGGCGGGCGTTGTCGGCCGGACCAGGGATCGGCCGTGGAGCTCGGACCCGGGAGCGCAGGCCCTCGCCCTCGTTCCATCTGGGGTGGCACTCTTCAGGGTACGCGGACATGCGCCATGCAACCTCCTCCATCCGAAGAGGATCGTGTCCTGAGATCATTTGAAGTTCTCAGATTCTGACCAGAGACCAGTTCGCCCAGCCGACCGAGTGCGGAGCCACTCTTCTCCCCCGCGAACTTCAGTTGGGTTCGCGGTTAACACGCTCCCCGCACTTCACGTCGCGGGGTTTCGCGTCTAAAGGGCATGGAGTCAGAAGGGTTTGCGCGCGTCGCGTCGTACCAGTTGGTTCTAGGCGTCGGAAACAGAGATCAGCGGGTGTGGCGCGAAAGGCTAGATCCGACGCCGAAGCCGCTCTCTGTCGGCCCGAAATGTCGAGAGCGGCTGAGAGCGGTTAACAGGTTGAACGAGACTGGGCTCGGCTGGTTAACAGGAATTGGCGCTGGCGCAGCGCGTTTGCGGCCAGCGCCAGTAAGTCGCTGCATGAGGCGTAAGGCAGCTGAAAACGAAAATCTCTAGACCACCCATGGGATAAACCGCTTCGTGCGGGCGCAATACGCCGTGTAGGGCGGACCCAGGAACGACAGGAGCGCCCGCTCTTCCGTTGCGACGCGGTTGACCACTGCCAGCACGATGGGAACGAGGAGCACAAGAATGCTGAGCCAGCTCTGGAAGGAAACGCCGAGCCCGATGAACGCCAGAAGAAGACCTGAGTAGGACGGGTGACGAACGAAGCGATAGGGACCCTTCTCTACGACAGGATGGTCAGAGTGAATCGCGACGTTGACAGTAAAGAGCCTGCCGAGCGTGAGGATCGAAACCAAGCGGAGAGCCAGACCCGCAAGGATGAGCCCGGAACCGACGAGACGGTACAGCTCGGCAGAGCCGGGAAGACGAGCGGACGGAACCCATTGGGCGGCGACGGCCAGAATTACGCCTACGGTTATCGCGATCCATAGCAGACGAAGGGAGCCGCGATCCTCGAGCTGAGACGTCTGGGCATTAGCCCGCTTGATCCGTGCGAGAGCGATTTCAAAAACCGGGAAAAGGACGACGACGGACCACAGGACAACGGGTGGCATCGTGAATCGCTCCGCCGCGTGATCGTATCGGACTCAGCGAGAGCCTGCGAGTTTGCGCCTCGCGCGAGGCCGTTTACGGATGGCCTGAAGAGTCGAGAGCGGCTGAGAGCGGTTAACAGGTCGGACGGGGAGAGGTTTCACTGGTTAACAGGTTCGACCCATCGTCAGGTAGGTTTCGGGTGCTTAGGTCGCCGACTGAACCCAGGTGGGTTCGAAAAGGACAGGGAGGGACAGGACGACGGTGAGTGGCGAGCGGAGGACGGAGAGGGAAGAGGTCGTGTTTCCGACCGGGGATGCTGTGTATTTCGACACCAACGCATGGAACCGGCTTCTTGACCATCCTCGCAGCGCGCAGATTCGCGTCCACCTTCAACGGACAAACGTGTCGGTCCTCGCGAGCATCTTCAGCGCGGTTGAGGTCGCGAATACCCGTGATCTAGAGTGTAGGGGCGCAATGGGAATTGCGGCGGGCGCCGGCGTGCACAGACCAGCGCCTCGGCCACTACGATGCCTCCGTGCGCGCACACGTCGACCGACGTTTCCCCCGGGTGACCTTCCTTCAGGCTGCTTTTCGAACCAGAACTGGCAGGAGCCGCTCCGGACGACAAGTAGGGTCTTTCATGGGAAGTTCCTCATTCCGGAACGGTTAGCTCCAGCCGGTTCATTTGCCGCCGTCCGATTTCCAGCGCCCGGTAGTCCCGGACCACCGCGCTCTGAGACATCAGCCCGGGGAGCCATCAGGAAAAGGGTCGATTTCTCGAACCTAAACCGCCGTCCGAGCGGGCGTGACTCTGGATCTCTGCGCGCTTCAGCCCCCGGCAATTCCCATTGCGTCCATACAGGATCGGACATGGAAACAGTGTAGCGGCCCGGCCAAGCGGCGCTCAGCGCGCCGGCACGATACGCGCTGCGAGCGCCGGAAAGCGCGGGTCCTCGCGAAGCGGCGTGAGGCCGGGCTCGTGGCGCACCCACCACCACGCGAGTGCGTTGCGTTCGTCCACGGCGCGGACGAGCGACGTGAAGGCAGCCTCCCGCTCGCCGAGTCGAAGCTCGGCGTTCACGACATGCGTCGCCGAAACATAGCTCCCCGACACACGCAGACTTTCCAGCGCCGCGCGCGCCTCGGCTGCACGCCCGGCGGCCGCGAGCCCCTCGGCCCACATCCCCACCGCGTAACTCGAGTCCCGGCCGGCCACCCCGACGAGGCGCTCGAGGGGCTCGAGCGCAGCCATCGGATCGCCGAGCATGAGAAGGGAGCGCCCGAAGCCGTTCAGAGCCAATCGGACGTGCGCGTCGAGGTCGAGCGCCCGCGCGAAGGAGTCGCGGGCCTCCTCGAATCGCAACGCACTGAAAAATGACCACCCGAAGGCCGTCCACGCGAGGGGATTGAACGGCTCGAGCTCTCGGAAACGCTCGAGGAAAGGACGCGCCTCATCTAGGCGACCCTGCAGCCCGTACATGATTCCGAGCCAGTAATGCGGCGCCGCGAGTTGCGGAGCCGCCTCCTGCGCGGCGTGCAGCTCGCGCTCCTCGTGCGCGAAGTCCCAGCCGAAGTAGTGCTCCTGAATCGCGAAGGACATCGCGACTTCGGGCGCGTCCGGGGCGAGGGCCTTCGCTTGCTCGACGGCCGTCCGGGCCCGAGCGAACGCGACCCGGGTGTCGATCCCGCCGTAGAAGCCGTGAATGCCCCAGGCATCCGCGAGCCCGGTGTACGCGGCGGCGAAAGCGGGATCGCGCGCGAGCGCCGCCTCGAACGCCTCGATCGCCTGCTTCGGAGATCGGCGGTTGAAGAAGAAGCGACCCTTCAAGTAGAGGTCGAAAGCCGCCGGATCCCGAAGCACCGCCGCGCGCGGCGCCGAGGACTCGCCGAGGAGCCGGACGCGGAGTGTGCCAGCGATCGCGCGCGCGATCTCGTCCTGAACCGCGAAGATGTCGTCGAGGGTCCGGTCGAAGCGCTCCGACCAGAGCTGGTACCCGCTCGTGACGTCGATGAGCTGCGCGGTCACACGCAGCCGCCCGCCCGCCTGCCGGACGCTGCCCTCGAGGACCGACCGAACGCCCAGCTTCTCGCCGATCGCGCGCACGTCCTCCGCCTTGTCCTTGAAGGCGAACGAGGACGTGCGGGCCGCGACGTGGAGCGCCTCGACCTTCATGAGGGCGTGGATGATCTCCTCGCTCAGCCCGTCGCTCAGGTACTCGCTGTCCTTCTCCGGACTCAGGTTCCGGAACGGGAGCACGGCGACGGAAGGGCCTCTCTCCGGCGCGCGTCCCCTGGAAGGCGTCAGAACGGGCCGTGATCCGGCCGACTCGGCCGCGTGCAGGGCAAAGACGAGATCGCGTGCGGACTGAAATCTCTGCCCGGGATCCTTCTTGAGGCAGTGGCCCGCGACATCGGCGAGCGCGTCCGCGAGACCGCCTGCCGGGGGCAAGGCCGGAGGGACGTCACGGAGCACGGAGGCAAGGACCTCCGCGGCCGAGGCACCGGAGAACGCCCGTCGCCCGGCCAGCATCTCCCAGAGCACCGCCCCGAACGAAAAGAGGTCGCTGCGGTCATCGACGGGGAGTCCGCGCACCTGCTCGGGCGACATGTAGGCCACCGTCCCCATCACCGTCCCCGGCTGTGTATGACCTGAGGCGGTCGGCGCGCTCGTCTCCTTGCCTGGGGCAATCGCCTCTACCCGTTTCGCTAGGCCAAAGTCGAGGATCTTCAGGTGCCCGTCCTTGCTGACGAACAGGTTCTCGGGCTTCAGGTCCCGGTGAACGACACCCTTCTCGTGCGCGGCAGAGAGGCCCTTGGCGATCTGGAGGGCGTAATCGACGGCCAGCTTCTGGGGGATCGGGCCGGAATCGAGCTTGCCCCTCAGCGTCTCGCCTTCAAGAAGCTCCATGACGGCGTAGGCAGTGCCGTTCTGATTTCCGAAATCGTGGATAGAAAGGATGTTCGGATGGGAGAGTGCCGCGACCGCCTTGGCCTCGCGCTCGAACCGGGCCAGCGAGTCGGGATCAGACGCGACGGATTCGGGCAGAACCTTGATGGCGACGTCGCGGCCAAGTCGCGGGTCCCGCGCGCGGTAAACCTCACCCATCCCGCCCGCGCCGAGGGGCGAGAGGATCTCGTACGGGCCGAGCCGTGTGCCGGCGGAAAGCGCCATCTCGATCTGTTCCGTTCTTCTTGCTTGAAGCTTATCTCGAACCCGGTGGGCTCCGTCCGGCGAGGAATCTCTTCATCCTGCTACGGTTAGCACGAGCCGGTTCATCCGCCGCCGTCCGATTTCCAGCGCCCGGTAGTCTCGGACCACCGCGCTCTGAGACATCAGCCCGGGGAGCCTTCAGGAAAAAGGTCGATTACTCGAACCTAAACCGCCGTCCGCATAACAATCTTTGCGGCGGACTTGGCGTCAGTCGCTGCGCTCCTTCCTTCTCGCCGCTGAACTCGATATCGTTAGGCCTCGAAAGGAAAGCCCGTGACCTCAACTTCATTCAGCCCTGACACGTCGTCGACATACCGCAAGCTCCCCGTGGGCGCCTTTCTCATTGGCGTCGTCTTTCTGGTGTTGGCAGCGATCGACTTCTTCATCCCGCACCCGCCGTACACGTCGGTTCAGGTGGTCGTCAAGGTCTTTCTCGGAGTCAACGGCCTGCTTCTCGTGGCGGCTGGCACAGTGCCCGCCGCCCGAAGCCTCCTTCGTCCCAGTCTTTTGGCGGCATTCGCGTTTCTCGGTCTCGTCGCAGCCGGCCTCGTGTACCGGATCACGCTCAGTCTTCTCCACGCAGACAGCATGGCGCCGTTTCTCCTAACCCTTCTCGCCCCCACCGTCGCTGTCGGCACGTTCGCGTTCTTCATTTGGCACAGGCTCAAGCCATCTCCAGTCCTGCGCCGTCAGTAACTTCACTCCCGCTTACGAGGCCTAACAACTCGTTGCAGCGGACTAGCTTGTGCTCGCCGCTGAACTCACTGACCGAGGTCATCCCCCAGTAACATGAACATCGCCGACACGATCGACGGCGCCCGCCGCGCCCTCGAGCTCGCTGGCCGGGGCTGCCTCGTCCGGATCGGCGAGGAGGAGCCACGCGGGGCGGAGATTGCCGCTCGGCTCGAACCTCACCCGGACGTCACGATGCTCGTAACGGCGGTCAGCGAAGCGGTCGAGCGCTACGACGCGTAGGCCGAGGCCGTGATCCTTCTCGAAACAGACAGCGGCTTTCCGGTGCGGATCCTCAGTCCGATGGCCGGCGGGGCTCGTGCTCGCGCGCCCAGGCCTTCGCGCTCTCCGGGCTCCAGCCGCGCTGGCGATCCCATTCGGCCGCACGCCGCGCGTTCGCCTCGGCCTGGTCGAGGTGCTCGGCCTTCCATTTCATCGCCATCAGGATCCGGTTCCGGCCGCTCGGGTGGTCGAAGAAGAGGACCTCTTCCAGCGGCGACGGGTCCAGCTTTCGGTACTCGCCGAGCTTCAGATCGGTCAGCGCCTCCCCGTCCGGCTGGCCCGAGGCGTTGATGCCGAAAAGGTCGGCCTCGGCCTCCTCCACGCGCGTGTACGTGTTCAGAACGGGCGTCAGAAAGAAGAAGTAGGTTGACAGAAGGATCAGCGCCAGCGGCAGCCCGGCCGTGTCGCCCACCCCGCGGATGTCCCAGGCGGCCCCTTTCCTCGCCGTCGCGCGCTCGAAACCCCACTTCACGAGCGTGAAGCCGATCGCGATCACGACAGCGAGAAAGAGCAGGGACTTGTAGACGTGGTTCAGGACGAAGTGGCCCATCTCGTGGCCCATCACGGCTTCGATTTCCGCGAGCGAGCAGCGGTTGAGCAGGTTGTCGTTAAGGCTGATCCGCATCGTGGCCGCGAAGCCGCTCACGTTGGCCGACACCCGTTTCGTCTGGCGCGAGGCGTCGAAGACCCACACGTCCCGGGCGTCTATCCCTTCAGCGCGGGCGAGGCTCAGGATCCGGCCGCGAACCGCCGGGTCCGCGAGGCGGGTGTACTTGTTGAAAAGGGGAGCGACGTACACGGGCGCGATGAGCACGGAGAGCATCACGAGGGCGATCGCGGCGACGGCCCCCCAGAGCGCCCAGGTCCGAACGAGCCTGCGGACGACGCCATAGAGGGCGGACACCGCCAGGCCACCCAGGAGGAGGCCGACGGCGAGCGACTTCGCCTGGTCCCCCATCCACGGCCCGAACGTCTGGTTCGCGAGGTCGTACCGGTGCTCACGCACGAAGCCCTCGTAGATCGTCATCGGCAGGAGGACGACCGTCGTGACGGCGAGGTACTGAACCCAGTACAGAAACGTCTGGATCGGGCGGAATCGGACGAGGCGCTCGGCCAGGTTCCGCATCCGGCTGGAGAGGCCCGTTCCGAGAAGGACGAGGTTGACCGCGACGCCGAGAAGGAAGTCCCAGAACTGGAGCCAGTATCCGCCCTCGAAGTAGGCGTCGGAACGGGCTCGGTCCTCGCCAGCCACCGTGGCCAGGTAGGCGTTTGTCGCGGCGACGGCGTCGAAGGACGCGGGGCTCGGAGGTTTCGTCTCCTGGGCCGACAGGCGCAGGCCGCCGAGCAGCAGGCCAAAGCCGAGCACTATGAAGGCGCAGCGTCGAGCGCAGGGGCGAGAGGCGATCGTTATCTCGAGACCTCCAAGGCTTGGTACGAAAACGCGGCTCGATAAGTTCTTGAACGATGCGTAGTCCTAGGGGTTCGCCCGCTGCCGTCCCATCTCCAGGGCCCGGTAGTCCCTGACCACCGCGCTCTGAGCCATCCACCCGGCTCTAAGCTGCTTGAGCTCCACTCCGGAGGATGTATACGGTGCGGTTGGACCGCCGCTTCTCGACGGCCAGCGACGTCTGGTCCCGGAGACTTGCGCGCTGAGCCATTACTCCGGGGACGCCTTCTAGGAAAAGGCCGATTACTCGAACCTAAATCGCTGTCCGGACAGAATGCCTGTCCACGGGCCGGGATTGCGGGCTCTAATGCCAACAGCCCATGGACACCGCGTCCACGTCGGCCTCAAATTTCAGACAGTCCTTCCTTGGGGACAAGCCTTCCCGTCATCGCCGCGGTCAGCGGCTTCGCGGGGCGGCGATCACGGACGTCCAACGCCCGTTAAACGAGGAGGCGCCATGATCGACGAAACCCTCACGATGATCCCCGGCCCGACGCCGGTTCACCCGCGAATCCTAGCCGCACTCGCCCGGCCCACGGTCTCGCACGTCGCTCCGGCATTCACCCGCACGTTCGCGCAGGCGCTCGCGGATTTCCGCACGCTATGCGAGAGCGAATCCGGAACGCCGTTCGTGGTCGCGGGCAGCGGCACGCTCGCCATGGAAATGGCGCTCGTGAACGTCGTCGCCCCGGGGCAGACGGTGCTCGTGATCTCTCACGGCTACTTCGGCGACCGCTACGCCGAGATTGCCGCGGCCTTCGGCATCCGCTGCGACGTCCTCCGGTCCGAATGGGGCCGCGCGGTCCCGTCGGCGGAGCTGGCGAAGAAGCTCGCTTCCGGCTCGTACGCCGCGGTCACGATCACGCACGTCGACACGTCGACGGGCACCGCCTCGCCGGTTGAGGCCTACTGCGCGCTGCTGAAGGGACGCGACGAGATCGTGATCCTCGACGGCGTCTGCGGCACCGGCGGCATCGACGAGCCGTTCGACCGCTGGGGCGTCGACGTGCTTCTCACCGCCGCGCAGAAGGCGATCGGGGCGCCTCCCGGGCTGGCCCTCTGCCTCTTCTCGGAGCGGGCCCTCCAGCGGCGCCGCTCGCTCCCGTCCGTGCCGGCGTATTACGCGGACATTCTCCGCTGGCTCCCCGTCATGGAGGACCCGGCGCGTTACTACGCGACGCCGTGCGTCAACGAGATCGTCGCGCTCGGCGAGGCTTTGAAGATCGTCCACGAGGAAGGGCTGCCGGCCCGCTTCGCGCGGCACGCCCGGACGGCCCGGGCGATGCGCGCGGGCCTCGAGGCGCTCGGGCTCAAGCTCGTCACTGCTCCCGACTGCCGCGCCGACACGCTCTCTGTCGTGTTCCTTCCCGCCGGCGTGGACGACGCGGCCTTCCGCAAGGGAGTGGCCGCCCGCGGCGTCGTGATCGCCGGCTGTCTCGGGCCGCTGGCCCGCAAGGCGTTCCGGATCGGCCACATGGGCAACATCGGCTCGGCGGAGGTCGTCTCCACGCTCGAGGCGATCGAGGGGAGCCTTCGCGCCCTCGGCCTCGAGGTTGCTCCGGGCGTGGCGGTGGGCGCCGCGGCGGGGCCGCTTGGCGCCGCGGAGACCCAGAAAGCGCATCTCGTTCCGGGCTGAGGCGCGCGCCGCGGGCAAGGAGGGCAGCCCATGCGGGGACCTGGCCTCGCGCACGATCTCAGGCAGGTGGTCGGCAAGGCCAACGTGCTGGACTCCGGCGTCAACCTCCGGCTCTACGGCTGTAGGGGCGCAATAGGAATTGCTGCGCATCCCGGCGCGTATAGACCAGTGGTTTCATCGTCGCTCGCGCGCCCGGCGCACACATATCGGCCCGCTCCAGCGCCCGTCGCGGATCCTCGTAAACGGCCCTTCAAACTGCTTTTCGAACTAGCACTGGCAGCAGCCGCACGGCGTTGCACTGCCGAGACCCGACGTTGTGCGTGACGAGAAAGAAACCGAGGGCGTGACCCTGGTCTCTACGCGCCACAGACCCCGGCAATTTCCATTGCACCCCTACACCGGCTGAGACGAATCCGTCGTGGGCGGCTTCAAGATGAGCGGCGCTGTTCACCTGATACCGTGATTCTATCGACCTTCCGTGGGGCCACGGCTAGGCCGGATTACTTTCCGGACTCGCCGACGCTGCGATTTTGGCGATGGAACCCATGGGACGCGCGATCCCTCCTTCGGGCCGACACGGGCCGGCGGACACGCGTCGGCCCCGCTATGACGTCATGTACATTCCCCCATTGACGCTGATCGTCTGACCGGTGATGAATCCGTTGCGCGCAAGCATCAAGGCGACCTGAGCGGTTTCGTCGACGTGGCCGAAACGACCAATCGGGACGCGATCGGTCCTCGCTTTGAGATTCACGGTGACCATCTCGGTCTCGATGAGCGCGGGCGCGATCGAGTTGGAGGTGATGCCTTCCTTGGCCAGCTGCGCGGCGTAGCCGTGCGAGAGGCCGATGATGCCCGCTTTGGAAGCGGCGTAGTGCGGCCCCACGACGCCGCCGAGCTGCGCGGCCACCGAGGAAAGGAAGATCAGGCGTCCCCAATGGCGGGCGCGCATGCCCGGCAGTACAGCCTGTGAGACCAAGAAGCAGGACTTCAGATTCGTGGTCAGCAGCTCGTCCCAGTCCTCCTCGGTGATCTCTTCCGCGCGCTGGACCCGTGCGATCCCGGCATTGTTGACCAGGATCTCGGTCGGACCGAGCTGCCGTTCGACCTCCGCGGCCATGCGCCGGACGTCCTCTCCCCGGGACACGTCCGCCTGCACGGCGATCGCGCGGCGTCCCGTCCCCCGGATCTCCTCGACCGCCTCCAAGGCGGCAGCGGCGCGTTCACGGTAGTTGACGGCGATGTTCGCTCCTCCGCCGGCGAGCGCAAGCGCGATCGCTCGGCCGATGCCCCGCCCCCCGCCAGTGACGAGTGCGACCCTTCCGGTCAGTTCTTCCATGCCGGAACCATAGACCGTTGCGGTCGAAAAGTGGATCGGCCCTGGGCCTCGGATCCGGTTTCTCGTTCGCGTAGCCGATCGACTGGGGCCCGGGGATCCTTCAGGAAAAGGGTCGATTACTCGAACCTAAACAGCCGCTCGAAGAAAATGCCCGTCTACGGGCCGGGATCAAAATGCCTCGGCCGCACCGAGAACGAGACAGAATGGCGCCGGTTTTACGTCAGGCCCCCGGCAATTCCCATTGCGCCCCTACAGTCTCCGTCATCGGGAACGCCCTGAGACTCCGGCACACCGCGTTGTGACAGCGATGGCAGCGGAATTGCGGGGATGCATCCGCCGAGGTGCCTGAAGACACCGTTCGCCTGAGGAGGCTCCGAAAATGGCAAAGGATCCTGTTTGCGGCATGACCGTTGACGAAAAGGCTCCGCTGAAAAGCACGCACGACGGAAAGAATTACGTGTTCTGCTCCGCTTCCTGCAAAGCGAAGTTCGACGGGAATCCCGGGCAGTACGTCCCGGCCTCCGGGGGAACGGCTCCGCGAAAAGGACGGACCTGATGCACGACGGAGGCTGGATGGGAATGGAGGGGATGGGGTCTTACTGGCTCGTGCCCGCCCTGATCGTCGTCCTCGTGGTTTTCGCCGTGCTTCTCGTCAGGCGCTCGCGGGGCGGCCGCTAGAACGACGCGGTTCCGGAGACGCTCGCGGTGGATCGCGGGTGTATCTCCTGGAGGATGGGGCGTCGTTCGTAGCGGCGAACCCTCAACGATTGAGCCAGTTTGCGAGCACGATTCCGACGACCAGACATGCGATCGTAAGGACCGTCATGCCGGTCTTCGCGACCTGGGACCTCGTCGCCTGCGTCCTGTCCGCGTCGAAGACCTGATTTCGCGGGTTGCTGTAGGGCTGCAATTGCTCTTCCGCTCGTCCCCTCGACGAGGCGACCGTCGACCAAAAGCGCGCCCGCCGGGGCGCAAAGGCGTTGGTACTAAACTCAACTGGGTGCCCCTCGATGCTGATGTGCCGTGTCTTCCGACCGCGCCTCGAAACCCGCCACCACGTCGAAAAGTTCTTCATCGATCCCGCTCTGGCGTACGCGATGGAACGTCCCGTTCAACGTAGTGAGCAAGTCATTGATGTTCTTGTCGGCGCGTTCCATCGCCGCGAGACGGCTGGCATTCTCGCTCGCGAGCGACTCGGCGCACGCCCGGAAGATCGAGATGAAAAGGTATTCGCGGATGAGCAGGCGCAGAGTTCCGGTGCCGCTGCCGAGGATCTCGGGCACGTTTCCGGTCGGCCAAGGAACGTTGGCCAGACGACGTTGCCATTGGGCGTCGAGCGGCAGCAACCGCTGGCTCGTCGGCTCGTAGAGCGATCCCGCCCTCGGACAGTTATGGAAAACATAGAGACCCGCATACGGACGTGTTCCCCGGTGCGACTCGCTCTCGATCTGGAGCTGATCGACGAGCGGGTTGATGGCCTTGACGGATGTGGGTACCGCCAGCAGCCCCACCAGCGGCAGGCTCGCATCCGCCAGCCGGGCGTGAACACGATCGCCGACCGCCCACACCTGGGCTTTGCCGGGCAGAGCCCCGAGTGTCTTGATCGCGAAGTCGGCGATTACATCGTTGAACTGGCCCACCAGCCCCTGGTCGGATCCGAAGACGATGGCGCCGAGAGCGCCCGCGCCGACCGGCTCGTCAGAACGCACCCTCGGCCCCCCTAAATCGCTTTCCCGAAAGCACGCGCCGAGCCCCAGCTCGACCGTCCGGTAGTAGTCAGCCAGCGCACGAACCGCTCTCTCGTATTGCCCGATGCTCGAGGCGGCCAGGGTCTTCATGCTGCGAACGACGGACTGCAGGTCGCCGGCACTGCTGATCTTCCTGCGCAGACTCGAGGTGCTGTCACTCATCACTTGACCCCGCCTTCTGCTCCGGGTTCGGCCCGGGCTTCGGCCCGGGCTTCGGCTCGGCCTTCGGCCCGGGCTTGGGCTCGGCCTTCGGCTCGGCCTTCGGTCCGGGCTTCTGCTCGGGCTTCGGCCCGGGCTGCGGCTCGGGCTTCGGCTCGGGCTTCGGCTCGGGCTTCGGCCCGGGCTTCGGCTCGGGCTTCGGCTTGGCATCCGGCTTGGAGTCGCCGCCTTGCTTTGTCTCGGGTTTCGCGACGGCCCCTGGTGTTTCCACGGGTTTCGCTTCCGGCTTGGGCTGGAAAGGAATCAGCGCGTGCCGGGCGATCGCGATGATCGTCTTCCGATCTGCGTCGCTCAACGTGGCCGCTGTTTCGAACCGCCCGCGGACGTCTGCCGGGATCTGCTCCGCTGCAGCGCGCACGGCGTGTTCGGCGTCCGTCATCTGATCGAGCGGCACCGGGTCGAAGAGCGTCTCGGTCAGGGCCAGGAGAATGGTGATCTGCGCGGCAACCGACACCGGGTCGAATTCCGGCTGCTTGAGACAGGCGCGAATTCTCCGCCCGTGATCGATGATCTTTCGGGTATTGTCGTCCAGCCGCGCTCCGAACCGCGAAAACCCTTCCAGTTCCTCGAACTGCGCGTAGGCGAGCTTGAGGTCGCCCGCGACCGCGCGGTAGGCCCCGCGCTGCGCCTTCCCTCCGACACGCGACACGGATTTGCCCACGTCCGCCGCGGGCAGGGCGCCCAATTCGAAGAGCGACGGCGAGAGATAGATCTGTCCGTCCGTGATGGAAATGAGGTTGGTCGGGATGTAGGCGGAGATGTCCTGTGCTTCTGTCTCGATGACGGGGAGCGCGGTGAGAGAGCCGCCGCCGAGGTCCTGGCGAAGATGCGTCGCTCGCTCGAGCAGCCGCGAGTGGATGTAGAAGATGTCGCCGGGAAACGCTTCACGGCCTGGCGGACGGCGGAGCAACAGGGACAGTTCGCGGTAGGCGCGCGCGTGGTGGGTGAGGTCGTCGTAGACGATCAGTACGTCACGGCCAGCCTCCATGAAGAACTCCGCGATGCTGGTCGCAGCGTAAGGAGCGACGTACGTGAGACCCGGAGGGTCGCTGCCTTCGGTCACGACCAGAACGGTGTACTCCATCGCGGATTTCTCCCGCAAGGAGGCGACGGCCTTGGCCACGGCGGACGCGCTCTGCCCGATCGCGCAATAGACGCAGACG
>Ga0209584_10000343_pt1 | contig 14015 bp, 12 predicted proteins | sample NGEPerD_FD_184507 | JGI IMG/M metagenome (GOLD analysis project Ga0209584, IMG submission 184507) | Arctic peat soil microbial communities from the Barrow Environmental Observatory site, Barrow, Alaska, USA - NGEE PermafrostAB12-D... | ecosystem: Environmental > Terrestrial > Soil > Wetlands >...
TCCGAGCTCGGCTCGCCGAAAACCCCAGCCCTGGCCCGCAGTATCCGTTCCGTCAGGGTGATGTCGTGACACCGGTCCAGGCGGACACCGACACGCAGCAGACCGGGATACACCTGGCTGGTCGCGTCCCACAGCCACCGGGCACCCCGACCCGCGAAGGCGAGCAGACCCACCGGATCACCGATCATCAGCGGGTCCCCCAGCGGTTCGCCGTCGTCGGCCAATTCCTGCAGGTGATAGCCAGCACCGTCACCACCCCGGCGGTTGACCGGCACCCCGACACTGTCAGCACCGTCGGTACCGGCCCAGGTGCGGCCATTCTCCGTTCGGGGAGCCAGCGCCAGGAACATCGCTACGACAACCGTTACGACAACAGCGTTACGACAGCATCGTCATGACGGCGAGCCGCCCCGCAAGGACCGGCGGATCTCCTCGAGCTTGTCGCGGGCGGCCTCCTCGCGTTTGGCCGCCTGATCCTCGAAGGACCTGACCTCAGGGATGCCCTCGGCGAGTTCGGTGGCACCGAGCGAGTGCGCGTAACGGCCTTCGATCTTGTCCCGGACGTAGTCCAGACTGGGCACCCCGGCGGCGCTGTACTCCGGTCCTGGAACGGCCGGCCCTGCCACCGGCGTGCCGAAGGTGCCGAGACCGGACACATCGACCGCCGGCGACGTGGGCGTCACGGCGGCGGTCGGTGTCGGGATGGCTCCGGTGGACGGGGCAGCGCTGCCTTCTGTTGACGAGGCCGGCCCCGCATCGGTCGTCTCCGGCGCCTTGTCGACGGCCGGTGGGGCGAGAGTGTCGGCAGCCTCGGCCCGAATGTCCTCGTTCGCGGTCTCATCCACCATCGTCGGTTCCTCCTGCCGGTTCCGCTGGTCCGAACCCCACGCTACGGCGGTGTTGATCGCCCTGTCGATCGCCCGGCGAGGGGGGTGTGCCCACCTCTCCCACGGTTGTTCCGTCCGATCCGTGGCCGTCCATCCTGATGTGCACTCACAATCTGATCGTTGTCACGGCGGCACTTTCGGCGCACACTCTCGGAAGGTCCGTTCCGCTCTGCGGGGCCGGGCCCTCGACTGCCGTCCCGGGCGAACCCCTTGCGTCCGGGGCGGGGTCGGGAGACAGGGTGGCGGTTGCCCACGGGGTCCGGTGTTTCCCGGCAAGCCGTATTTCCCGGTCGGCCCGTGGGCCTAGCCTTTCCGCATGAGCGCAGCCGCGGTCGAGCCTCACCCGATCGGACCACCCGTCACCCGCGGCCGGATCGCGGCGTGGGCGACGTGGGACTGGGGTTCCGCAGCGTTCAACGCGGTCATCGTGACTTTCGTCTTCACCGTCTACCTGACCGACTCGGTCGGCGTCGACCTCCCCGGCAACATCAGCGCCAACACCTGGCTCGGCTGGTCGCTGGGCATCGCAGGGTTCTTCGTGGCGATCCTGGCCCCTGTCACCGGTCAGCGCGCGGACGCGGGTGGGCGCCGCAAGCTCTCGCTCGGGGTCTGGACGGGTTTGACGGTTCTCATCATGGCGGCGCTGTTCGCCGTGAAGGATGAGTACCAGTACCTCTGGCTCGGTCTGGTGCTGCTCGGCCTGGGATCGATCTTTTTCGAGTTCGCCACCGTGTCTTACAACGCGATGCTCCGGCAGGTTGCGGCGCCGGCCAACATCGGCCGGGTCTCGGCCTTCGGGTGGTCGATGGGGTACTTCGGCGGCATCGTGCTGCTGCTCGTCTGTTATGTCGGGTTCATCCACCCGGACGTCGGCTGGTTCGGCATCACCGCGGAGGACGGGCTGAACATTCGCGTGGTCGCGTTGTTCGCAGCCGCCTGGTTCGCCGTTTTCGCGATCCCGGTGCTGATCAAGGTTCCGGAGATCACCGGACTGCCACGGTCGAAGCGGGTCGGGTTCCTCGCCTCCTACCGTGTGCTGTTCCGCGACCTTTCCACGCTCTACCGGACCGACCGGCACACCATCTATTTCCTCGGTGCCAGCGCGCTGTTCCGCGACGGCCTCAACGCAGTTTTCACCTTCGGCGCCGTGCTGGCCGTCACCGCGTACGGCATCAACTCGGCCGACGTGTTGATCTTCGGCGTTGCCGCCAACGTCATTTCGGCCGTCGGCGCGCTCACCGCAGGGCGGTTCGACGACCGATGGGGTCCGAAGCGGATCATCGTCATCTCGCTGAGCGGCATGCTGATCGCCGGCACGATCTTGCTGTTCGTATCGGGGCCGACCGCGTTCTGGATCTTCGGCCTGATCCTGTGCCTGTTCGTCGGCCCGGCGCAGTCATCCTCCCGGACGTTCCTGGCCAGGCTTGCTCCGCCTGGTCACGAGGGCCAATTGTTCGGGCTGTACGCGACCACCGGACGCGCCGTGTCCTTTCTGGCGCCGGTGTTGTTCGGCCTGTTCACCTACCTGTTCGGCAGCGATCGGGCGGGCATCATCGGCATCCTGTTGGTGCTGGCCGGCGGCCTTGCGGCGCTGTTGCCGGTGCGCACACCGGAACAGGCAGGGCGCATGCACGTCGAGGCGGCGCGCTGAGCATCGTCCCGGTCACCGCATCGTCCCGGTCACCGCATCGTCCCGGTCCCCGCATCGTCCCGGTCACCGCATCGTCCCGGTCACCGCATCGTCCCGGTCACCGCACCGGCCGGCCCCCGCCCGGCGACCGGATACCTGCCCGCTACCAGCCCCAGCTTCCGGGTTCGCCCTTGAACGGCCCGACGACGTCGGAGGTGATCCAGCCGCCGTAGAACCCGCCGGCCTGCGGCAGCACCCGTTCTCCGTCGACGTAGCACTCCACCGCCGACGGCATGAACGACAGAAACCCGGCGATCGGCACGAACCGAGGGGTCGGCGTCTGGTAACTCCAGGCCGCGGCCTCGCGCCAGCTCGCGCTGCCGTCGTGGCCAGGCGCGACCTCCGTGGCTGCGACACCGTCGGCGGCCACATCACCAGCAGCCACATCCACAGCAGCCACATCCACAGCAGCCACATCCACAGCGGCGACATCCCCAGCAGCGACATCCCAGTACGTGGCCGCGCCCTTCCACTCGCACATCATGCTGCGCACGGACGATCGGCGGATCCGGTCGTGATGGACATCGGTCGGCGGCAGATACCAGGTCGGCGGATGGCTGGTCTCCATCACCCGCCACGCCGACCGGGTCTCGGCGATGAGGATGTCTCCGCACCGCACCACGACATGCCGGGTGGACTCGTCCAGCTCAGGCGGCCTTGGGTAGTCCCACACCGATTCCTGGCCGGGTCCCGGTGCCACCGGCGTCACCGGGCTGCGTCTGGGGGTCATGCCTGCATTGTGCCGGTGCGGTGATCGACCTCCTCGGTTGCTGCGCGGTGCCTGGTTCGTCACGGCGGACTCACATCACCCCCAGCACGAAGGGGTACACGGCGCTCGCCCCGGCGCGGCGCAACTCGCGAGCGGTGACCGCGAGCGTCCAGCCGGTGTCGGTCAGGTCGTCGACCAGCAGCACCCGCCGGCCGGACACTGCGGCGGGATCGGACAGCTGGTAACGGTTGACCACACCGGCCAGCCGGCGCGCCGAATTGACCCCACCGGCCGGGCGCCGGTCCGGGTCGACAAGATCGAAACGGGCCAGCACGGGGAGCGATCGATACTTCGCCAGGCCGTGCGCCAGGTGCGAGATCAGGTGCGGACGAGTGGAGGAATCCAGGTAGACCACGCCATCCAACGGGGCCGGCTCCCCGCCGCCCGTCCCGTCCAGCCACGCGTCAAGCGTTTGCACGGCGGCGTGCCGCAGCGGGACCGGCACCTCGCCGTCCGTGGAACCTGCCCGGAACAGGTCGCGGAGCGCCGTGCCCCAGCCGATTCCGTCCAACCTGCCGACCGCCCGGCCGGTCTCAGCGCGTTCGGTGACGGCGATGCGGCCGGAGAGATTGACGCCGATCTCCTTCATCGCACTGGGCCACTGACCTCGCGGTTCGACCGCGACTCCCGGCACCGAGAGCCGGGTACGGGCCGCCGTGACCTCGGCCGCGTCGACCCCGGTGTCCACCCGCAGCCCGCCGCAGTTGTCGCAGCGCCCGCAGTCCTGCGCGCCCTGGTCGTCCAGCTGCTCCCGCAGGTACCGCATGCGGCACTCCGCCGTCGTCAGGTAGTCCAGCATGGCCTGCTGCTCGCGCTCGCGGGCGGCGGCGACCCTGGCGTAGCGATCGGCGTCGTACTCCCAGGGCTCGCCGGTGCTGACCCATCCGCCGGCGACCCGGCGCACCGCGCCGTCCACGTCGAGCACCTTGAGCATCATCTCCAGCCGCGACCGGCGCAGCGGGACCAGTGGTTCCAGGGCGGGCAGCGACATCGGCCGGTCCGCCGCCGCCAGTTCGCTCAGCGTGGCCCGCACAGCCTCGCCCGGCGGGAACGCCAGCGAGCCGAAATAGCTCCAGACATCGGTGTCCTCCGGGCCGGGCAGCAGGATCACGTCGGCCCGGTCGACGGACCGGCCGGCCCGGCCGACCTGCTGGTAGTACGCGATCGGTGACGGTGGCGCGCCCAGGTGGATCACGAACCCGAGGTCCGGCTTGTCGAAACCCATCCCGAGCGCCGAGGTGGCAACGAGCGCCTTCACCTTGTTGGTCAGTAGGTCTTCCTCGGCCTTCAGCCGATCGCTCTGCTCGGTCCGACCGGAGTACGCCGACACGTCGAACCCGTTGGCGCGCAGGTGGTCTGCGACCTGCTCGGTGGCCGCGACGGTCAGGCAGTAGATGATCCCGGACCCGGTGAGCTCGTTCAGGCGCTGGGTGAGCCAGGCCAGTCTCGCCGGGTGGTCGGCCAGTCGAACGACACCCAGGTGCAGGGACTCCCTGTCCAGGGTGCCGCGCAGGATCAGCGCGCGTTCGGTGTCGCCGCCGAGCTGTTCGGCCACGTCAACGGTGACCCGCGCGTTGGCCGTCGCGGTGGTGGCCAGCACCGGAACACCCGGCGGCAGATCGGTGAGCAGTGTCCGGATCCTGCGGTAGTCGGGCCGGAAATCGTGGCCCCAGTCCGAAATGCAATGCGCCTCATCGATGACGACCAGCCCGGCCGTCTCGGCCAGGTGCGGCAGCACCTCGTCACGAAAACCCGGGTTGTTCAACCGCTCGGGCGAGACCAGCAGCACGTCGACGTCGCCGGTGCGGACCGCGGCGTGCACCTTTGACCACTCCTCGGCGTTCGCGGAGTTGATCGTCACCGCGCGGATCCCGGCGCGTGCCGCGGCAGCGATCTGGTTGCGCATCAACGACAGCAGCGGCGAGATGATCACAGTCGGGCCGGCGCCCCTTGCCCGCAGCAACGCCGTCGCCACGAAGTAGACCGCCGACTTGCCCCACCCCGTGCGTTGCACCACCAGGGCGCGCCGGTGATCGACGACCAGCGCCTCGATCGCCGTCCACTGGTCCGCTCGAAGCTCCGCGGCGGGGTTCCCGACCAATTCGCGCAGGTGCGACTCGGCCTCCTCGCGGAGTTGCCCCCTGGCATTGCTGTCCTCCGCACTGCTGTCCTCCGCACTGCTGTCCTCCGCACTGCTGTCCACGTCACTCCCGTCGATCTGCGGTGCCGCCCCGTCGATCTGGTGGGCCACCCGCTGCCCCCCGTTTGGGAGGCCGTGCCGTCACGCTAGGCGGTGCCACCGACAACGGCGTCACGCGCACCCGGCCCGGCCTACGATCGGCAGGTGGGCGGCTGGTGGGCGGAAAGCGTTGTTGACGCGGGGAAACTCCCGCTGCTGCTCTGCCTGACCGCGTTCGTGCTGACGTTCGTGCTGACCCGGTCAATCACCCGGATGATCAGGGCCGGGGTCGGGCCGTTCCGCAACAACGTCTCCGAGAGTGGCGTGCACATCCACCACGCCGTGCCCGGCATCATTCTGCTGATCATCGGCGCATTGATGGCACTGGCCGCCGAGGGGCCACCGTGGGTCGAGATCGCCGCCCTGACGATCGGTGTCGGGATGTCGCTGATCCTGGACGAGTTCGCGCTGATCCTGCACCTGCAGGACGTCTACTGGTCCAACGAGGGCCGCATCTCGGTGGAACTCATCGGGCTGACCGCGGCCTGCATGGGCCTGCTGATGCTCGGCTTCACCCCGCTGAGCGACGTCGACTTCAGCGCCGGCGACCTGACCATCAACATCACCCTGGCCACCACGCTGGCCATCCACGCCGTCTTCGTCCTCATCTGCGTGCTGAAGGCCAAGTACCGCACGGCACTGATCAGCTGCTTCATCCCGTTCATCGCCTGGGTCTCCGCGTTCCGGCTGGCCAGGCCCAAGTCGTGGTGGGCGCGAAAGCGCTACAAGCCGAAGAAGATGGCGCGGGCCGTCGCCAGGGAGCGGAAGTTCGACGGGCGCTGGGACCCGGTGTGGCGTTGGGCCGGAAACCTCATCGCCGGCAAGGTGTCCCAGCCCGATCCGGTGACCGAGCCCGACCCGGTGTCCCAGCCCGATCCGGTGTCCCAGCTCGATCGGGCGGAATCCGACTCGCGGCCGGCGGCGGCGAAACCTTCAGGCTGAAAAGGTCTCTGGGCTCAGCAAGTACTACAGCAACAGCACAGCAGCAACACGGCGGCCGGATCAGTCGGCCGCGCGTTCCAGCGCCAGCAGTACGTTCCGCTGAAATGACCGGGCGTCCCTTGCGCTCGGGTGCGCCGCGCCGTCCCTGGCGGCGATCGCCCGCGAGACCACGTCCCGCACGGCGGGATCCGGGTCGTCCCACACCAGCTGCTGACCCGCTCCGACCTTGCTCGACCAGTGCCCGCTGCGCAATCGCTGCAGGGCACGGCACGCGTTGAGCACCGCGTCGTCGGTCCAGGCCGGCCCCGGCACGGCATCCACGTCACGGTCCGCATCCGGTTGGGCCAGGTGCCACCGCAACGAATCGATCAGCAGGCTCGCCAACTGTTCATCGGGCACCGGACGGAAGATCGTCGCCGCGGCCGGTCCGTACACCGTCAAACCCCGTTCCGCGAGGATGCTGCGATCGATGGCATACCAGAACCTCCCGTCCTCCTCCCGCCGCGCCTGCCCTGTCCAGGTGACCCGGAACGGCATGGCCGCGCCGGAGTTGAGCTCGACCTCGAATCCCGGCTCGCCGGCTCCGGCCGCCGCCACCTGCGTCCGGTAGGCGACCAGTTCGAGCCCGCGCGCCGGGCATGCCACGGTCTCGTGGCGCAGCCCATCCACCAGCGCCTGCTTCGCCGGCGCGGACAGCGGGCCGGAAACGACGACGGCGACATCGATATCGCTGCGCCCCGGCTGATAGCCCTCCAAGGCGAGGGAACCGGCCGCATACACGCCGATCAAATCCCGTTCCAGGATGTGGCGGCTATGGGCGGCGAGCGCGGCCAGGTACTCGCGCGCTGCCGGATCCACGACCAGCATGGGATCCCCTTCGTTGGTGGGCGCCTGGCCGTGACGGCGCGCTCCGTCGTCGACGGCGCGCCGTGCCACCGCCAGTTCGGAGGGTACTTGGCCATGGGTTCTGGCCACAGATGGTCCAGTACCTCAGCTGGGGCATCATGGTCGGCGATGACGAACCCCGCGCCCCCGACTGCCGGCGCCGGGCGTTTCGCGCCGAGCCCATCGGGCGACCTGCACGTCGGAAACCTCCGCACGGCGCTACTGGCCTGGTTGTTCGCCCGGAGCATGGGTCGGACGTTCCTGGTCCGGATGGAGGACCTGGACCGCGTCGCGCCCGGCGCCGACCGCACTCAGTTGGCCGACCTGGCGGCGATCGGGCTCGACTGGGACGGCCCGGTGCTCTACCAGTCGCAGCGCACCGATCGGTACGCCTCCGCCATCCAGCGGCTCACCGCCGCCGACCTGACGTACGAATGCTTCTGCACCCGCAGGGAGATCCGGGAAGCGGCATCGGCGCCGCATCCCGACCCGGCGTCCGGTTTCGACGGCTCCTATCCCCGGACCTGCCGGAATCTGTCGGACGCCGAGGTCGCGGCGCGGCGCGCCGCCGGGCGGCCCAGCGCGCTCCGGCTGCGCGCGGCTCGGGACGCCTGGACGATCGACGACGAATTCGCCGGGTCGTTCACCGGCGCGGTCGACGATGTGGTGTTGCGTCGCAACGACGGGGTGGCCGCCTACAACCTGGCCGTGCTGGTGGACGACGCCGCCCAGGGAGTCGACCAGGTGGTCCGTGGTGACGACCTGCTGAATTCCGCGCCGCGGCAGGCCTATCTCGGTGCGCTGCTTGGCCTTCCCGCGGTGCACTACGCCCACGTGCCGCTGGCCCTCAATGTCGCAGGGCAACGGTTGGCCAAGCGGGACGGTGCGGTCACCCTGGCCGATCTGGCCGACCGCGGGCGCACCCCCGAACAGGTTCTCGGCGAACTCGCGGTTTCCTTGGAGCTGGCCGTTCCCGGCGAATTCGTCACTCCCGCGGAATTGCTGGATCGCTTCGAGCCAGGAAGGTTGCCGCGCGCGCCGTGGATCGTCGAACCGGCAGACCTGTGAGCTCGACCGGGCTGTTATCGTCTGCGACAGGTGATGAGCGTCAGCGCACAGCCCCGGCTTGCTGACCGGCAACCCTCGTCCGCGGTGGGGTGCTCCGGGTGACCACCTGGCGGGTGCCAGCGGTGCCTGCAAGCTGGCGGCAGGCAGCCCTGCCCAGGGTCGCGAGGTGAATGTCGATGTCGGTGAACAGCAGAACGGTGCAGCGTGCACAGGCGAGCGCAGTCGCTGCCGCCCGCGCATCGTGGAATCGGCGCGGCTGGGTCACCCGCCGGCACATCGACCTGCAGCGCGTGCACAGCTCCCTCTGTTCTGGCTGAAACCGCTGCCCCGGGCTCGCCCCGGCGAGCGATCCGGACCATCACCATCGCGAGTCGCACCGCTACCCGCTCGCCACTCCCACTACTTCCGACCTGTCCTTCCGACGACCCCGAAGGTTCCCCATGCCCGAACCCCTGCATCTCGCCGTCGCCCTCGACGGCAGCGGCTGGCACCCAGCCGCCTGGCGCGAGCCCACCGCCAGCCCCACCAGCCTGCTCACCGCCGCGTACTGGACCGATCTCGTTCAGACCGCCGAACGCGGCCTGATCGACTTCGTCACGATCGAGGACTCTCTCGGATTGCAGACGGACAATTCGATAGTTCACGCGGCCCCCACCGATCGGGTGGACCGGGTGCAGGGCCGGCTGGACGCGGTGCTCGTTGCCGCTCGGGTCGCCCCGCTGACCAGCGGCATCGGTCTCGTGCCGACCGCGGTCGTCACCCACACCGAGCCGTTCCACGTGTCCAAGGCCATCGCGACGCTGGACTACGTCAGCCGGGGCCGGGCGGGGGTGCGCGTCAAGCTGTCGGCGTCATCCGCGGAGGCGGAACACTTCGGCCGCCGGCACATCCCGCAGCATCGACCCGCCGACCTGGCGACACCCGAAGTGCACCAACTGGTTTCCGACCTGTTCGACGAGGCCGCCGACTATGTCGAGGTGGTCAGGCGGCTGTGGGACAGCTGGGAGGACGACGCCGAGATCCGCGACGCCGCCACCGGCCGGTTCATCGACCGGAACAAGTTGCACTACATCGATTTTCAGAGCAAGTACCTGTCGGTCAAGGGGCCGTCGATCGTCCCCCGGCCGCCCCAGGGACAACCGTTGGTCAGCGCGCTCGCGCACGTCGATCTGGCCTATCGGCTGGCCGCCCGTCAGGCCGACATCGTGTACGTCACACCGCCGGATAGCACTGACGCCGCCGGGATCGTCCACGAGGTTCGCGCCGAGCAGGCCGACGCCGGCCGGATCGGTGACACCCTTCATATCTTCGCCGATCTCGTGGTCTTCCTGGACAGCGAGACGGAAACCGGCGCAGACCGCAAGGCGCGCTTGGACGAACTGGACGGCGCCGAATACGCCTCCGACGCGCGGATCTTCACCGGCGGTGCGGCGGAGTTGGCCGACCTGCTCGAGCACTACCAGCAGGCGGGCATCACCGGTTTCCGGCTCCGCCCGGGCGCCCTGCCCGACGACCTGACCAGGATCACCGGCGCGCTGGTGCCGGAGTTGCAGCGCCGCAACCTGTTCCGCCGCGCCTACGAGGCATCCACGTTGCGTGGCCTGCTCGGCCTTGCCCGGCCGGCGAACCGCTACGCCGTCAGCGAAGGAGCCACGGCATGACCAGCAAACCTCGCAAGCAGATTCACCTGGCCGCCCATTTCCCGGGCGTCAACAACACCACGGTGTGGAGCGACCCGCGTTCGGGCAGCCACATCGAGTTCGATTCCTTCGTGCAATTCGCGCAGATCGCCGAGCGCGCGAAATTCGACTTCCTTTTCCTGGCAGAGGGTTTGCGGCTGCGGGAGCAGAACGGCCAGATCTACGACCTCGACGTCGTCGGGCGGCCGGACACCTTCACGGTGCTGGCCGCACTGGCCGCCGTCACCGACCGGCTGGGGCTCACCGGCACGATCAACTCCACCTTCAACGAACCGTACGAAGTCGCCAGGCAGTTCGCCAGCCTGGACCACCTGTCCGCGGGACGGGCGGCCTGGAACGTGGTCACCTCCTGGGACGCCTTCACCGGCGAGAACTTCCGCCGCGGCGGCTTTCTCCCGCAGGACCAGCGCTACGAGCGGGCCGAGAGCTTCCTGAGCGCGGCGCGGCGGCTCGTCGATTCCTGGTCCGGTGACGAGATTCTCGCGGACAAGAGATCCGGGGTCTTCCTCGACGCCCCGCGGCCAGGCCGGTTCGCCGTGCACGACAACCACTTCGACATCGAGGGCCACTTCAACGTGCCGCGCAGCCCGCAGGGCCGGCCGGTGATCTTCCAGGCCGGCGACTCCGACGCCGGCCGGGAATTCGCCGCGGCATCCGCGGACGCGATCTTCTCCCGGCACGGCACGCTGGAAGCGGGTCAGGCCTTCTTCCAGGACGTGAAAGGCCGGCTCGCGAAATACGGCCGTGCCCACCACGAACTGCTGGTGCTGCCGGCCGCGACGTTCGTCCTCGGCGACACCGAAGCAGATGCGCAGGAGCAGGCCGCCATCATCCGCAAGCAACAGGTCAGCGGGCAGACCGCGATCAAGTTCGCCGAGCAGCTGTGGAACCGTGACCTCGGTGACTACGACCCCGACGGGCCGGTCCCCGATTTCGATCCGTTGCTCGGTGAGCACACCATCGCACGGGGCCGGGCCAGCGTCCGGATGTACACCGATCCGATCGCTGCCGCCCGGCTGTGGAGGGAGCTCGGAGCAGCGCGGAACCTCTCGCTGCGGGAGGTGATCATCGAGGTGACCGGCCGGCAGAACTTCATCGGAACGCCGGAAACCGTGGCCGGCACCATCGACGAATTCGTCCAGGCCGATGCCAGCGACGGGTTCATCCTGGTCCCGCACATCACCCCCGGAGGCCTGGCCGAGTTTGCCGACAAGGTCGTGCCGATCCTGCAGGAGCGCGGGTCGTTCCGCGCCGACTACACCGGCAGCACCCTGCGCGATCACCTCGGACTGGCCACCCCGGCAAGGGAATCCGCCGAGCCGCCCCGCAGGGAGCTGGCCGGCGCGCGGTCGGCGTCATGACGGTGCTCGATTCGCTCGATCTGGTCCCGACCCCACCGTCGGTGACCCGAGGAGACCTGCTCGGCGGTGCTCCCCAGAGCCATCAGTCGTTTCGCCGTGCCGGAGCGGATCCGTTCGGGCCGTTTGGCGTCCGGGCTCAGTATCCGTTGGATGGTGCTGCGGGGAACCGCGGTCAGCTGGGCGATGCGATCGATGCCCAAACCTTCCTTGCGCATCAGCAGTAGATGGTCGCGTACTGGTCGGGAGTCGATGAAGGGTTCCCACTTCCCGAGGGTTATCGCGTCAGTGCGCCGCCGATCGGTAGCGCGGTTGGCGGCGCGACATCGGGTGCACCTGCATCGGTCGGAAACGTAGGCGACCCGGGTGCCGTGGGCGTGAGGTTTTCCTGGGTGCTTGCAGTCGCGGCGGATCAGGTCCCGTGGAGATCGCGCGAGCGGCCCGGATTCGCCGGGTGAACTGCCGTCATCGGGTGTCATCGGCAGACTCCCCAACCAAAGTGTTACGCAGTACCACTGGTCTAGTGTGCCAGTAGTCTACTGTACCAGTCCTTAGGGTGCGGTGATGAGTTCGCCGCCGCTGGTTGTCGCCCTGGCCGAACTGACTCAGATGCTGGGCGTCACGAAGAACCGGGCGATGCAGGTGTCGAAGAAGTCCGACTTCCCGGCCCCCGTCGCCGAGTTGAGCGTCGGCAGGGTCTGGTCCTACGAGGCTGTCCTGGAGTTCTGCGAGCGCACCGGCCGGACGGTGTATCCGCTGAAGGCTGCCGTCACCGCTGCGGATGACGCCCGGTCGGACGAATAGCTGGAGTGACATCGGTCAGGCTCCCTGTGCGAAGGGCTGTCACCGACGACAGGTGAGCCACGCCGGTGTCCGTGGGCACTTGAGCCCAACCCAGTTTTCTAGGTCTCCAAGATTCGACGGGACGACCGGACCCTCCATTCGGATCGGTGTTTCGGCGGTGGGCGTGAGCCTCCGGGTGGGGTGTCGTGCCCTACTCACGTGCCTGGACTTCGAGCGTGCAGACCTTGATCAAGTTGACTCCGCGGCCCGAATTGATGAATCGTCCACGTTCGAGTGGACCATTATCACCATGAGTGGCGATCATGTCACGGGGAGCATTCATGCGAAGGCGACTACCTGCGTCGATCGTTGCGCTGGCATCGGCGTGCGCCGTCCTCGCCGGATGTTCCACAGACTCGGGCGTGAATGTGCAGACCCTGGAATCCACGGAGCCTGCGACATCGGTCTCGCTGACGGCCCAGTCGCTTTCGTCGCCGGTCAGTTCCCCGGTTCCGGTGTCCAGCCCTGCTGCCTCGACAACAGCTGCGGCGACCGATGGCGGCTTATCGGCTCAGGAGGCCGCGGACCGGGCCGCGGTCGAGTCCCAGTGGGTCAAGTCCTGGGACGTCTACCTCGCGATCGCAATCACGCCGGCAGCGGATCGTGAGGCACTGGCTGCGACCGTTACCGTCGACCCCACCAAGGCGAACATGCTCAGCGACGCCGCCAAGTTCGACGCGCAGGGCTTGCAAACCTACGGCACCCTGGGTCACCGGATCTCCTGGCCGCAGCCCATCAACGGCGCCCCCACCGCTGTCATTGACGATTGTCAGGATCGAAGCCAAATCGGGTCGATGAAGACCGCCACGGGCGTCAAGGTCACGGTCGGGGTCCCCCGTGATCACTATCAGGGGAGTCTCGTCAAGGGAGATGACGGGATCTGGCGCGTTGCCCAGGCGTTCTACTTGAAAGACGAGCCGTGCTAGCTCGGCTCGGAATCGTCCTTGTCGTGATGCTGCCGATGATGGTGCTGCCGGCTCTCCCGGCGCTGGCTGGCCCGCAGGACGACCCGCAGCCGCCCGTCGCCATCGTGACGGGGGACGGGGCCGTCTTGTCTGATTCCACCTACACGCTGACATTGACGTTCGCCGAGGCCCTGGCCGACCAGACCCTTGAGTCGGGCCAGATCGCCGCCATCGAAACTGCGGCTGCCGCGGCTCGTCGCGCGGCTCTGTCGACAACGGATTCCCCGGTGGCGGGCGGATCCGCGGCGTCCACGACCGCAGCCGACACCCCGCCGTCCCTCACGCCGGGCTTGTGTGCGTGGCGGGCGACGTCGGCACCGGCGGGTGATGCCCGTTGGGGTGGCAACGACCCGGCGGCGGGGGCGTTGCTGCTGAACACGTGCGACGGCCCGGACCGGTATCTGTATGTGCCGGACCCGCCGCCGGGCGCGCCGGCGGCACCGCCGCCTCCGCCGCCGCCGGATCCGGCGGTGTTGGCGCAGCAGGCTTACACGGAGTTGACGGTGCCGAGGCCGGTGGCGCAACGGTCCCCGCCGGAGACCAACTCGGACCCGGACAACGGCGGCCTGCCCTACACCTGGGTGGGTCTGAACACGTGGGTGTGGGTGAACGACTGGCAGCCTTTGCAGCGCACGGTGGATCTGCGTGGGGTGTCGGCGACGGTGACCG
>Ga0209584_10000345_pt1 | contig 13985 bp, 10 predicted proteins | sample NGEPerD_FD_184507 | JGI IMG/M metagenome (GOLD analysis project Ga0209584, IMG submission 184507) | Arctic peat soil microbial communities from the Barrow Environmental Observatory site, Barrow, Alaska, USA - NGEE PermafrostAB12-D... | ecosystem: Environmental > Terrestrial > Soil > Wetlands >...
TGCTTTTTCTGCAACCCGCTTCACCTCATCAAGCGCTGCCCCCTCATCGGCCATTGCGCCCGCAGTTTTATAAACATAAAAAATACCGGCTACGCCTCTTCGTTTGCGTTCCTCTCCCCTGGGTGCAGATGCCACATCTTCACCGGCGACTACCTGTTCCACACGTATATCATCCATGGCTGCCATCTCAGCAGCCATGTCGAAGTTCATGATATCACCCCCGTAATTTCCATAGATATATAATACACCGGCGCCCTGGTTGACTGCCCGGGTCACTTCCAGCATTTGATCTGCACTCGGTGATTGAAAAACACCACCGACCGCACAGCCATCCAGCAGACCATCGCCCACATAGCCAAGGAACAAGGGCAGGTGCCCGGAACCTCCACCGGTGATTATGCCTACTTTATTTTTCTTACCTGCCCCCGCTCTGACGATGCAGCGCAGATCGTTTGCCACCGACTTCAATTGATGGGGATGGGCTGCAAGAATGCCCATCAGCATTTCATCAACAAAATGCTGCGGGGCGTTCATAATTTTTTTCATGATGGATCGGTTTAAAGCTGAAATGATTGAATATTTTTTAGTCCGCTTCTCAATATTGTTTTGCCGTAATGATCAGCGAGAGCCCCAATAGATATAAACAGAACATGGCCACCAGGAACTTGTTTACAGATTTCGGAGCCAGCCTGAATTCTTTCCATACCAAGACGCCCCAGAGTACAGCGATCATCGTTGCGCCTTGCCCCAATCCGTAAGAAATGGCGGTGCCCGCTTTGTCTGCCGATAAAGTCATCAGGGAAAACCCGAGGCACCAGATCATACCACCAAGGATGCCTACCCCATGATCTTTCCGCGTACCGTTATTGAAATAATCCCTGATGGAAATAACCGGCCCCGTTAAGGGTTTACGCATCAGGTAATAATTCCAGATGCCGGAGGAAAGCAACAGACCGACGGAAAAGAAAACGATTGCTGTATAAGGCGTCAGCTTTCCGGATTCAGGCAATACCAGGTTCGACGAAATGGAACTCACGAGCAGCGGATAGAAAAAGCCCATAAAAATTCCCGTGCAGATCGAAAGGATAATGCCCAGCCTGACTGATTTTTTCCCTGCTGAAGGAATACGACTATAGGCCATGCCGTCCAGTATGATGGCCAAAACAATACTGGCCAATCCGGCAAAAAGTATCCAGGGATTTCCAATGGGTTTGATCATATATCCCGATATGACACCGAGAACAAGGGCCAGTCCTACGCCAATGGGGAATGCAATCGCCATTCCGGCGATATCGATCACGGTCACCAGCAACACGTTGGACAAATTGAAAATCACCCCTGATAAAAATGCATAACCCAGGTTTGTAACCGAGGCCTGGGATAGGTCAGTAACAAATGAGCGGCCGGCCGCACCGTGACTGCCGAGTGTAACGGCAAAAAGCAGGGAAAACAAAACCACACCAATGGAGTAATCCCAATAGTAAAGTTGAAAATGCCAGTTTTTTCCTGTCAGCTTCATGGTATTGGCCCATGATCCCCAGCAAATCATGGTAATCAGACAGAGTAAGACGGCTATTGGATAAGATTCAATGATCACCATATGGCAGGGGTATTATCACTTACACTAAAACTACCATATTATCGGGGTAGACTAATCATCAAAACTTCCAAAATACCTTAGTGATGTAGTATTGTTTAGGTGAAACATCCATCTTCGGGAAATCCAGTATTGTTGATGTAGAAAAGATGTAGAAAAGATGTAGAAAAGATACAGGAACCACACTGGCTAAGTACAGCAATCAAATCTGAACAGCCCGCTTTTTCGTATGTTTTTCATGAAAATGAAACTTGTAATAGCCGCTTTCCTTTTTGCCGCAATATTGAGCTGCTCCCGGAGCAAAAAACAACTAGTAAGCAGCGATTTTATTGACAGCCTGATAACCCGTTATCAGGAACCCGGGTTTTCCAAAGACAACGATACTGCACTGGTCTTTTGGAAAAACAGAATCCATCCGAAACGGCCCGGCATCGTCAGCGAAATGAAATATGCGGCTGCCCTTTCCATGCGATACCACCTGCACGGGGATATTCGGGATATAAAAATGGCAGACAGTACAATCCGTAAGCTGGATGCCGATTTCAATCATCGCGAGCCCTGCGCACAACTAGTCCTGATGCATAACGCCATACTCCAGCACCGTTTTAACGAAGCGGGACAATGGTTGGAAAAAGCCGGGTATAACGGATTGAAAAAATACGACTTGTTGACGTCCTCATTTGATGTTGATTTTGAATTAGGAAGAATCTTTAATGCCGCTCAAGCGTTAGGAGAGTTAAAAGCGAATGATTACGGATATTATTTCAGGCGTGCAAAAATGGATCACCTGAATGGACTGCTGGACAGTTCCATTCAAGCTATGGAAATCGCTGCCCGATTGGAAAGGGGCAGTCCCTTACTGGAAGAGCTGGCTTTGTCAAATGAAGGAGATCTGCTCATACACGCAGGCCGGCTGGAAGAGGCATCCGCCCTATATATCCAATGCATCCGGATGAACGGGGCGGATTTTCATAGTCTATCAGGTTTGGGATGGATAGCCCTGGTGCAGGACCAAAATGATACACTTGCGGAAAAGATTTTTTCATTTGTCCGTAAAAAAAATAAACTGCCGGATGTGCTGTACAGGCTCTCCCTGGTGGCGGAATCCCGGGGAGACACCCTCCTGGAAAAAAAATATGCAGAAGCCTTTGCCGTGCAGGCTTCAGATTCCCTGTATGGAAATATGTACAATAAATACCTGATCGAATTGTATACCGGGATTCTGAAAAACCCTGTTCGGGCTGAGTATTTGGCAAAAAGAGAACTTGAAAACCGGTCTACGCCACAAACCTATGCCTGGTATGCATGGACACTATTTTCAAATGGTAAGAAAGAAGCAGCGATGGAACAGTTTCAAAGAAATATTTCCGGAAGGCCGCTGGAAGGCCTTGAATTATACTGGATGGGCAAACTGATGCAGTGTATGAATAAGGAATATAATGCGAACGCTTTTTTTGAAGCCGCCTATACTAACAAATATGATCTGGCCCCGGGCATCTGCCATGACCTGAAAATCTACTTACATGAATAAACGCTGAAGGGTCCAGATGGACGACACAATGGCAATCCCAAAGGAAAAGGGAATAACGAGATTTCTTCTGTAGTACGGTTTGTTACCAAACCACTTCGCCAGCATGAACCAAGCCACCAGGATAACAGTCATTTGCCCAAGTTCCACACCTGCATTGAACATGACCAGTGATAAAAAATAAGCATGCTGTGGCAAGCCGAGCTGGCCCAATGCGCCCGCGAATCCCATGCCATGTACAAGTCCGAATAAAAACACAATGCCGATGCGTGAGGCTTTCAGTCTGGGCGAAAAAATATTCTCCAAGGAAACATACAGGATGGATAAGGTAATCAGCGGCTCTATAATATGTGCAGGCGGCGTAATGATATGGTACATGGAAAGTCCAAGTGTTATCGTGTGTGCTACGGTAAATGCAGTAGCCTGCCAGAGAACTGTCTTTAATTTTGGACTGAGCAGAAAGAGACTGAGGACAAACAAAATATGGTCAAGACCCAGGGGAAGAATATGTAAGAATCCCAGTCTTAAATAAATCCAGGCGGCATCAGCCCCGGACATATTCTCCAGTTCCCTGACCACCACATGGGCCAGCAGTGTTTGGCTGAATAAACAAAATGAGATTGAGAACAATATTCTGGCGGGCAGAAGGAGAAGATGTTTACAACGCAATAACATAGATGAAAAAAAATGTACAAGGTCAACTTGCGGGCTGACCTTGTACTGATGAATAAAAAACGATCATTACCACGGACTGGCTTCATAGGGAAAAGAAGCCAGGAATGGTTTATCATTGGCATTAACATGGTCGCTGGTGAGGCCCGGATTGTCGCCGCCTGTCGGGCCTCCGAAAATGAGGGTCAGCTCCACGTCGATTACATCGTCGTTAAGTGTTCTTCCGGTGAGTACCTGCGTTCCGTTATAAAAACTGGTCACGCCTTTTGTTGCGGCATTTAGTACATCTGTAGATACCACACTGATAAACTGGTCCGCCGTTAATCCCAGCAGATTCGTGGTATAACCTGAATTCAGGGTAAGCAGGGATTTTTTCATATCGTTGGTGAACATCACTGCCATCTGGCTGGGAATGGTTGTGTTGAAACTGTCTTTTCCACTTGCCGGTATAAATACGGTATTGATGGCCGGCCTTCCAACCTGATCCGCCTGATCATAGTAAACGATCGGAGTCGGCATTGGCGCCGGATTGTTATTCGATTTGCTGCAGGAGGTCATGGCGATGAGGCCGATGGCAGCGCTGATCAGAGGGAAATATAGGTTTTGCTTTTTCATTTAATTTTTTTTTTGGTGAATGTTTAGTAAAATATCCATCAGACTTTTTTGCGTGTCGTCAGCCAGACATTAATTTTACCCGTGCTGTTCAACATGGATTTGGGAACTTCAATGGCTACGCTCAGCACGTTGGTTCCCGCAAATGCGTCCGAACCGGGGTTGTTGAATCCGCTGGCTGTTCCGGCGAGAATGGCATGATACTGGTTCAGGTCAAAAAAGAAAGGATCATCCCGTGGGCCGGCAAACACCATGATGCCAGACGCGGTTGTGGTAATAGTCGGGCTGGATGCGCCATAAGGCGTGATATCTACAGAGGCGATCATCGACCCTTCCAATTGACTGCGTGTTCCGGTGGACGTAGGTTTTACCGGTCCGTAAAAATTCATTTTACCGCCTGCGTATCTGGCCTGGATCACCAGGTCTTCCACATTGTCCCCATTGTTGTCAATGCTGAATTGAATCAATGTATTGGAATCAAATGCAGCTGCGGCAGTGTTGGCCGGGGCCAGCAGGCCCTGTGTGTTGGCAAGAAATACGAGGTGATTGGTATCGGCCCCGTTGAATACATACAAATCGGTTATATCCGATGTTTGATTTTTTACTGCCGGTGCGTCGATATGATCGGAAGCCAGTAAAAAACCACCTATTGTAGCAGCGATGGCTGTCAATAGGATCAATACAGGTTTTTTGTGTTTCATAAACGTTTTATTTGATTATTTTCAACACTTACGGGAAATCCCGCCGTATGGATTTATAGAACACAAAAATTGTTCAGCCTTCATTATCATGTCAACTTGCTGCTCGATGGCGGATCCGGAAACGCCGAAAGGAAGATGGGCTGATGCATGTTCTGGTTTCGTAACTTTATTTGATACGAAATCGATCGCATATGACAACCTTATTATCAGAAGGAATTCGCTACGGGCAGCCTGCTCCAGTTGAAATGGACAGCCATAGTTTCCGCGAAGCCGGTTACCAGCTCATCAACGACATAACCGGACTAATGAATTCCATTCGTGAATTCCCCGTCACCACCGCACCAACACCAGGTGCTTTGCAGTTGAAGTTACCCGCACATTTTCCATCAGCAGGAACGGATCCCGCCGAACTTTTAAGAGAAACCTGGGAACTGCTTATCCACAACAGTTTATTTAACGGACATCCATCGTTCTGGGGATACATCACTTCATCGCCGGCACCGATGGGGATCCTGGGCGATCTGATGGCTTCGGCAATAAATAGTAATTGCGGAGCTTTCGTACTGTCTCCGATTGCTACCGAAATTGAAAAACAAACCATCCGCTGGTTAGGGGAGTGGATCGGGTATCCCGCCGGCGGTGGCATCATGGTCAGCGGTGGTAATATGGCCAATTTTGTTGGATTTCTCGCTGCACGAAAAGCGAAAGCAAACTGGGATATCCGAAAGCTCGGACTGGCTCCGGCACAGGGGAAATGGCGGATCTATACTTCAGCCGAAACACATACCTGGATCAGTAAGGCTGCAGACCTGTTCGGCCTCGGCCTTGATGCCATCCATTGGATACCTGTTGATGCAGATCAGCGTATGAATATGCTGCTGTTGGAACAAAGGATTGAAGAAGACAAAAAACAGGGACTCATTCCATTGATGGTTGCAGCAACAGCCGGTTCGGTTGGTACAGGGGCCATTGACCCACTGAATGAAATCGCGGCGGTCTGTAAAAAACACGATTGCTGGTTCCATATTGACGGGGCATATGGCGGATTTGCCGCCGCTTTGCCAGAATTAAAAAATGATTTTCGCGGAATCGAACAGGCTGATTCCATAGCGATCGATCCGCATAAATGGTTGTACAGTCCGCTGGAAGTGGGTTGTACGCTTGTGAAAGACAAAACCGCATTAACCGAAACGTTCAGTTTTCATCCTACCTATTACAATTTCGATGGCACCGAAGAACCACAGACCAATTTTTATGAACAGGGATTGCAGAATTCAAGAGGATTCCGCGCACTGAAGGTCTGGTTAACCTTTCGTCACCTCGGTGCAAATGGCCACGCCCAGCTGATCAGGGAAGATATTCTGCTGGCAAAAAAACTATTTGAATTATTACATGATGAAGAAGAAATTGAAATATTTTCCCAACACCTGAGTATTACAACATTCAGGTACCGGCCAAAAACTTTGGACACAGTGGATGATCCCGAATATCTGAATGCGCTGAATCAGGCCATCCTGAACGACCTTCAGTCAGGTGGAAAAGCTTTTCCTAGTAACGCTGTTTTGAATGGTCATTTTCTGTTGAGGGTATGCATTGTCAATTTTCGCACGAAAGCCAGTGATATTGAAGTTTTGCCGGCCCTGGTAATCCAGACCGGTAAAAGGCTTGACATGCAGCTTAGAAAGGAGAGAAAACCTTCTGCATAAGAGGAGTTTGTCACATTTAGGCAGAATGGCAGCATATTTGGAGTATCTGTTTCAATATCCTGGAAAAACATTTGAAACTCTTCATAAAAAATATGACCAGCCTCCAGTCTGCTTTTAAACTGGTATCCATTTTTCGGAGGCTGGGATTGTCTCCCTCTATTTCTCCGGGCGGCGAAGTGGAACTACCGGAGAATATTCCCTCTGCAACATTCCGCCTGCTGAAAAAATCTTTACGCAAAGCACAGTTCGATATTCTTGTGGATAAGAAAATGATCCTCGCCGAAAAAGTGGTGAACCTCGTGATGGAAATGATTCACTATTCCCAGGAACTGCCTTCGGTAAATTTTTCAGAATACATTAGCAGGAACCTGTGTGTCAGTTATAGCCTGCTTTCAAAAACATTTTCAAAAGCCAGGGGCATCACCATAGAACAGTTTATCATAATCCAGAAAATCGAAAAGGTCAAAAAAATGCTCTCCAACCAGGACCTTACCGTATCTGAAATTGCCTGGAAACTGCGCTACAGCAGCCCGGCCCATCTGTCTTCGCAGTTCAAAAAAGTTACCGGCATCAGCCCCTCCGGATTCAGAAGAATTCATTCCCCCCAATAACCCGGGTTTCATAATATAGCGTTCGGAATTGTATAAGGTTTAACCTGAATTATATAAGCCCATATTTCAGAAGGGGTCCGGATTTTGTTGCGCCTTTACGGCATCCCGCCGGCTCCCAGGCCCCGGCGTCCAATCCCAGATCCTGAACACAGATCAGTACATCTATATTCTGACCGCGGATTAAAAGGGAAACCTGTCGTCTCGGATGAGCATCATGTGAATGCAAATGAAAAGGAAACAAAATCAAAAAACATGAATCAAACATTTACCCAAAAACATATTGGAGTTTTTAAGATGACCGGCAGGTTTCGACAATTTTTTCACCATTGTAAAAACCATCGATCATGCTTAAAAAAACCAACCTCAGGATCTTTGTCCTCCTGATTCTCCTGTTTACCGGCTATTACGGAACAGCACAAATCAACAGGGACTTCGCCGGAAAATTATTTGTGAACCAGCCGCGCCAAACGCCGCTGAGGGATAAAAATCGCCTGCCCGTTTTTTTGCATTCTTTTTTCAGAGCCTACGACGGCACAGGAAATAATATTTCCAGCCGGCAGGCATTTGACTACGGTGCAGCAGACATCGCACTCTTTCGGGAAATTCCGCCGCAGTATGGGCCAACAGATCCGAACAACGCCATGGCGGGAAGCAATCGCCCCAGTCCCCGTGAAATTTCGAACGTACTCTGCGATGAACCGGTCACTCATTTCAATGATCGCGGACTGAGTACCCTGGTTTATGTGTGGGGTCAGTTTATCGATCACGATATGAGCAGCACACCCACTGGTACCACGGAGTATGTGCCGATACCTTTGCCTCCGGATGAAAAAATATTTAATCAGGAGATTCCGTTTCTGAGAAGTGAAGTGCGTGCGGGTACGGGTAATGGAACGCCCCGGCAGCAGTCGAACCTTGTTACTTCCTGGATCGACGCCTCGATGGTATACGGTAGCGATTCCGTCAGGGCGAAATGGCTTCGCACATTCAGTAAGGGAAAAATGAAAACTTCAGCAGGCAATTTTCTTCCCTGGAACACGCTGAATGGTGAATATACCGGAACCATTGATCCCAATGCACCCGATATGGCCAATGATAGTGGTCATACGATCAAAACCTTTGTGGCCGGCGATGTCCGGGCCGCGGAACATCCGGGAATTACCGGTATGCACACGCTTTTTGTAAGGGAACATAACCGGATCTGCGATTTGCTAGTGGCGCAGGGATTCAAGAACGATGAGATCATTTATCAGCTGGCAAGAAAGCAAGTAGGTGCCTTGATCCAGGCGATCACCTACCAGGAATTCCTGCCTGCCATAGGTGTTATCCTGGATAACTATTCAGGATATAAACCGAATGTGCGTCCCGATATCATGAACACATTCGCTACTGCAGCATACCGGATCGGACATACCATGGTCGCAGATGACATTCTCCTTCGGAATAATCAATGCCAGGTGGTCGCACCGGGCGCCCTCGATCTGGTGGAGGTATTCTGGACTCCGAATGCCTTGCCCACTTACCAAATGGAACCGTTTCTGAAGGGATTTGCATCCCATACGCTCTATGAAACGGATACCCGCATCAATTCGGTATTACGAAATTTTCTTTTTAACAATAATAATCCGGCGGATACTACAAGATTCGGAATCGATTTGGCGAGCCTTAATATACAACGGGGCCGGGACCATGGGTTGCCGGATTATAATACGGTCCGCAAATTTTACACCGGGAGCCGGGTCACTGATTTTTCCCAGATCACCAGCGACAGTGCACAGGCAGCTTCACTGAAAAGTCTGTATGGGAGCGTAGATAATATCGATTTGTGGATCGGTATTCTTTCGGAAGACCACATCTCTAATGCTTCACTTGGTCTTACGATGAGTAAGATTTTAAAAGCACAGTTTGAACACCTGCGGGATGGTGACTATTATTTTTACCTCAATGATCCTTACCTGCCATTCAGTGTGCGTAACGAAGTGAGCAGAACCCGGTTTGCAGACGTACTGCAACGCAATACCAAACTGACCACACTACAGTCCAATGTGTTTTTTACTTTACCCTGCCCGGGTGAAACAGGAGAAGATTCTGTGGCAGCCGTCGACTCGGTATCGTCGCCGACTGCGGAACAGGAATTGAATTCTACAGCAAGGATATTTCCAAATCCGGCTAGCCATATCCTGCACGTTGATTTTGGCAGCTGGACGGAAAAAGTAAACCTCAGCATATTCAATACGGGGAATACCCTGGTCAAATCACAGGTGGCTGCTGAGGGTGCAGGCGGACTGGATATCGATATCAGCGGGCTGGCGCCTGGCATATACATCGTCAGCATCAGCAATGGTAAGGATGTAAAAACATTTAAGCTGGTCAAAACGGCCAACTAAGGAGGTTTATAATGAATATTCAGGACGGGGACGCCCGCCTGATTTTTACGAAAGTAAAAACGGGCGGGCTTTTTAACATATAACACCTGCAAAAACAGCATTTCCCTACGCGTTTTACATGGTCCCGTAAAAATAAATTGAATCCTTATACTGCCATAGGCATGTTTTGGATCATAAAGGGAGGGGTTCGCTTTCCCAAAGGCAACGGGCTGCCGTCTGTCCTTTCCGGCTGTCCAATTCTTTGCGTTAGTGAGTACCTTTATTTTTTAACAAAAAAGGAAAGCAGCGCTTCATGACCCTCTCCAGATTAAGAATGCTGTGCCTGGGGATTCTATTCCATCTGATCCCGGGGTCTCAACTGCGGGCGCAGGAGTTTGATGAAAGTAATTTTATCAGGTACACCCGGTTGCAGGGTCTATCAAATAATTTTGTTTCCGGCATTGTGCAGGATTCCACAGGATATATCTGGATTGCCACCCACAAGGGGCTTAATCGTTTCGATGGAAAATATTTCCAGTCGGTTTTTAAAAGTTCATCAGGTTCACCACTACCTGATAATCAGATTCAGTCATTACATACCCGGAGCGGTCATGAGATCATCGGGGCAACACGTGCCGGCGCTTTCGCATTTAATCCGGAGAACGGCCAGCATAAGCAGTTTGTCGTACCCTGCGATTCCATCATTTTTTTCTGGGCCAATAATGTGTTCGATATCTGCAAAGACAAACTGGGTAATTATATCGTGTCGACAAAAACCGGAATGTATATTTTTGATTCCGGGGGAAAGCTGATCCGTCGTTATGATCACCATCAGCCAAAAGATGTTGGCAATCAGGAATTGATTTATGGCGGATGGGTGAATTCCCTGACCGACGGATCCAGTTTTCAGCAAAATGGTTTGCTGGGAAGTCTCTATGATCCTTATCTTAATCGCATCGATACCCTCTTCGTTGAAAAAAGGGTATGGCTCAAAAAACTCCTTACCGATTCGATGGGAGAGATGAAGATGGCCTGGGGTAACCGGCATGGCGAACTCGTCATTTTAAATACCGACAGGAATACGCTGGATGTGGCAAGTATTTATTCGCCGGTTTCCAGTTCCAGTCCTATGCCATTTTCTGTGAGTGCCGATCTGGGATGGTCCAGCAAACTGAGCTTCATCAACGACAGCCTCTTTAGCATTACCTGCAGGAATAGCGGGTTCTATCTGGTGCATTTTAATTTCAGGACCGGTCAGCTCAACTGTGATGGAAAAAAATATTTTGCACATGAAGCCTGCACAGCCGTATTTAAAGACCGGGAAGGTCGCATCTGGGTTGGAACGGCCGACGGGGTATATAAGCAAAACCTGCACAATTCATTTTTTTCGGTCACCGACCTTTCCCAGCACGACAGTCAGATGGTGAATCACGATATCCGGAGTATTTATATGGACAACCATTCCATATTTGCCGGACTTATGAATGAAGGAGGCCTGCTGGTGCTGGATAAAAAAACGGGAATGGTCCGCAACCACATTCGGTTTTCTCCTCCGGCGCTTTGCAGCAATTCCATTCTGAACATTTTTCCTTATAGTGAGGATACTTTGTGGATAGCTACCTTGTCAGGTATACTATGGCTGAATAAGGAGAATCTTCATTTTGGGCAAATCAAAACACCTCCGGAACTGAGCTGGATGCAAAAAACGCCATCAAGAACTTTTTTTGAGGATTCGAGAAAAAATATTTGGATTTCTTTTGCCAGTTTAAATACGCTTGTACGATACAACAGGGCTTCAAAAACATTTTCCGCAATCAGTACCGCAGAAAATCCACTGCTTAAAATTACGTTCGTCATTAGCATGGCAGAAGACATCCAGGGTAATTTGTGGCTGGCCGGCGACGGACTCTGTCGCTGGAACCTGCGCAAACAAATGGTAGATACCCTGATTCCGTTTCCCAGGGTGAGCAGGCTTCTGTTGAATTATATGTATATCCTGGACCGTGACTCCGCCAATAATCTATGGCTCTCCTCATACGACAATCAGATCGTTCAATTTAACTGTTCTTCCGGCACCATAACACTGCGCCAGCAGGAAAACAACAATATGGATGGCAATACAGTCACCAGTTCGCATATCATTCAGGATTGCATCTGGATGGGCACCGACAATGGAATTTCTGCGTTCAACGTCAGCAATTATTCTGTAAAACAATTTACTTATGCCGACGGGTTGCCATCTGTGGCTATAACGACTATCGGGAGGGGAAGTTTTTATGATCGGGAAGCCAATCGCTTTTACCTGGGCGCAAAACACCGGCTCATTTCATTTACTCCGGATGTGAACCTTTCGCGCAAACTGGCGCCCATGCTCTTTATCGAAAAATTAACCACCCGCGATTCAGTAATCCGTTCCGTTTCAAACATCGTGCGGTTAAAATTTTCCCAGAATAACCTCACCATCTATTTCAATACCATCAATTACACAGACCCTGAAGAAAACCGGTTTTCCTGGCGGTCCCTGCAAGGCAACGATACCAGTTGGAATGATGTCAATAATCAAAATTCAATTACCCTCACCAACCTGGAAGGCGGAATGAACTCAGTGCAGATCAAACTACTCTCTGCCAACAATCACTGGCCGCAGCAGGTCAAGACCCTGTTCGTATATATTCAGCCGCCCTTCTGGAAGTCAACCTGGTTTATTTTCCTGTTTGCAACGGGCCTCGCGGCTTTAATCCTGTTCATTTATAAAACTAGGGTCAACAATATAAGGAAAAAGGAAAGGGAAAAAGCCCGGGTGCAGCGGTTGATTGCCGAGGAATACAAGAACCAGTTCGAACTGGAACAGATCAGTAATTATTTTTCCTCTTCGCTGGCCAGTATTAAAAATGTGGATGATGTACTATGGGATGTCACCAAAAACCTGATCGGAAGGATGAATTATGAGGATTGTATCATCTACATGTGGAATGCCGACAAAACCAGGATGGTGCAAAAAGCGGCCTACGGTCCGAAAGGCAATCCCAAAACCATTTCCTCGCAGGCATTCGACGTGGAGCCCGGGCAGGGTGTGGTGGGGCATGTGATGCTCACCAAAGAACCTCAGCTGGTCTGCGATACGCGTAAAGATCCCCGCTACCGGATAGATGATATGAACAGGCTGAGTGAATTGTCGGTGCCCATTATTCATAATGATGAGCTGATTGGCATCATCGACTCCGAACATCACCGCATGAACCATTTCAAAGAAAGGGACCTAAAAATGCTGACGACCATCGCCACCCTGGTTGGGAACAAAATAAAACAAATTGAATCGGAACAATCCCTCGATAAAAAACAAAAAGAGATTGCTTTCATCAATCAGCAGCTGGCTGAAGCGCAGCTATCGGCGCTGCAGACCCAGATGAACCCGCATTTTATTTTCAATTCCCTGAACAGCATCAAGGGTATGATCCTGGAAAACGAGCAGCTGAAAGCATCCAGGTACCTGACGCGGTTTGCCCAGATGATCCGTATTACCCTCAACCAGTCCAAAGAAGTATTCACCACATTATATGAAAACCTGGAACACCTGGACAGTTACCTGGTGATGGAGAAACTTCGTTTTGACGATTCTTTTACCTACCGCGTGATTGTAGATGAATGTATAGACAAAGAAGAAACCCTGATTCCCACGCTGATGATTCAGCCCCTGGTGGAAAATGCCATCTGGCACGGACTCATGCATAATGAAGGGGAAAAAAGAATTGTGATTCATTTTGCCAGGCTGGAAGAAACCATAACCTGCACCATTGAAGACAATGGCATCGGCATCCTCCGATCCGAAGAATTAAAAAAACTGCACAGGCCTTCCCACAATTCGGTCGGCCTGAATAATCTCCGCAACCGGATCCAGATCATGAATGAAAAATATGATATCGACTGCAGCCTGGTCATTTCAGACCTGCGCCTCTGGAACCCGAAGACCTCCGGCACCTGCGCCGTTTTACGATTTAAAATCTTAACCAGTAAATTACATTTATGAAAGCAATCATTGTTGATGATGAGCCGGATGGAATCCGTACGTTAAAAAAGATGTTGGAACTGAATTGCCCGGATGTGGAAATTGCGGCAACTTTTTCTTCGGCCGAATCCGCAAAAGCCAAACTTGAGGAGCTGAAACCCGACCTGTTGTTTCTCGACGTGCGCA
>Ga0209584_10000347_pt1 | contig 13926 bp, 6 predicted proteins | sample NGEPerD_FD_184507 | JGI IMG/M metagenome (GOLD analysis project Ga0209584, IMG submission 184507) | Arctic peat soil microbial communities from the Barrow Environmental Observatory site, Barrow, Alaska, USA - NGEE PermafrostAB12-D... | ecosystem: Environmental > Terrestrial > Soil > Wetlands >...
CCCCGAGCGCGCGCAAGAGATCGGTAGTGTTGAGAGCTTCGAGAAACACAACCCGGGCCCCGACGGCGAAGGGCAGCAGCAGGTTAGCCATCTGCGCCAGCGCGTGAAAGAGCGGCAGCACTCCCAGAATGGCGTCCTCAGGACCAACATGAATTACCGCGAAGACGCACTTGATTTCGGCTGCCAGATTGGCGTGGGAGAGCATCACTCCCTTGGGATCGCTGGTCGTTCCCGAGGTGTAGAGAATCGTGGCGATGTCTTCAGGCCTGACTGTGACGGGATGGAAATCGCCGGGCCCGGCAGCAAAGATGGCGGAGAGCGACGGGGGGTGGGCAGTCGATGCATCGCCGTCAATGAGTGCGATCCTTATCGGCAGTCCGGAGACGGCCTCGCGAGACAAGGCAAGATGCGCGCGGTCGCAGAACAGCAGAACGGCATCGCAATCGAGCAGCAGCTTCTGGACCTGATCAACGTGAAAGGCGGTGTCGAGCGGGACGGCCGTGTTGCCGGAAGCGAGCACACCAAGGTATGCGGCAACCCACCAGGGATGGTTGGCGCCAAGAAAAGCGCACTTGGAGCCGTGCTTGATGCCGGATTCGAGCAGCCATCGTCCCACCGACTCGGCCATGGTGCGCAACTGCGCGAAGGAGTAACTCTCGACCGCAGGAGCTCCGGAGGCGATGGCCGACGACTCATGCTGCAACTCAACCGCAATCAGGTCTGGATAACGTTGTGCCGATTCCGCAAAGCGGTCGTAAAACATCGCCTGGACAATCCAATCCTATGGAAATAAATGCTGTCGCGTATCTTAACAGTGTCCGTCAACACGACTACCTCTAGCGCAGGAAGCGATTGACGAGGCCGGATTCCATGCGGATTCCCGACGGGCGACGGACTCGGTGCAGGCTGGTCGAGCGCGAGTCTGGCGGCGGTTGTGTGGTACTAACATCCGTCTTTTCGTGCACTTGCAAAGTGCGACCATGCCCGTCGGTCTGCATCCAATGTGATAGGCTTGGTAGTGGGTTGGAGTGTGCGAAATTGGCGCGCTTCGGCCTGCTTACATCACCCCCAACCGATGCTCCGCAAGGAAAAACTGCATTGATTAACAAGCTGATGGCGAAGGTTTTTGGCACCAGCAATGAGCGCGAAATCAAGCGCCTCATGCCGCTGGTCGAGCGCATCAACGCGCTTGAGCCGGAGACGAAGCAACTCACCGAAGAACAACTTCGGGCGAAGACAGACGAGTTTCGTAAACGCATTCACGAGCGCGTGGACCCGATCGAAGACGTTGACGAAAAAGCGGCCGCGTTGAAAGAGGTCCTCGACGAACTTCTCCCCGAGGCTTTTGCGGTAGCGCGTGAGGCCAGTTGGCGCGTGCTTAAGATGCGGCACTTCGATGTGCAACTCATCGGCGGCGTGGTTCTGCACCAGGGCAAAATCTCAGAGATGAAGACTGGCGAAGGCAAAACGCTGGTCGCCACGCTTCCGGTGTACCTGAATGCGCTGGCCGGGAATGGCGTCCATGTGGTCACGGTCAATGACTATCTCGCCAAGCGCGATTCCGAGTGGATGGGCAAGCTGTACACGTTCCTGGGATTAACGGTGGGCGTAATTGTGCACGACCTTGACGATCGCGAGCGGAAAGAAGCGTACGCTGCCGACGTCACCTACGGAACCAACAATGAGTTCGGATTCGACTACCTGCGCGACAACATGAAGTTCGACCTGAACGATTGCGTGCAGCGCGGACACAACTACGGGATCGTCGACGAAGTGGATTCGATCCTGATCGACGAAGCGCGTACTCCGTTGATCATCAGTGGCGCGAGCGAGGAGTCGACGGACAAGTACTACAAGGTGAATCGCATCATCCCGCAACTGGAACTCGGCGAGGAGATTGACCGGGGCGCAGGCGAAGACAAGGTGCTGACCGGCGATTACGTCGTCGACGAAAAGCACCGTACCATCACCGTCACCGACACGGGATGGGAGAAGGTCGAACGGTTGCTGGGTATCGGCAACATTGCCGATCCCGAGAACTGGGACTTGAAGCACCACGTCGATACCGCGATCAAGGCCCATGCACTATATCGCCGCGACGTGGAGTACGTCGTGAAAGACGGCGAAGTACTTATCGTGGATGAGTTCACGGGGCGCTTGATGCCGGGACGCCGCTGGTCTGACGGGCTGCACCAGGCCGTAGAGGCCAAGGAAAACGTGAAGATCGAGCGCGAAAATCAGACGCTCGCCACAGTGACCTTCCAGAATTATTTCCGCATGTACAAGAAGCTTGCCGGCATGACCGGTACAGCCGAAACGGAAGCCGCCGAGTTCGACAAGATTTACAAGCTGGAAGTCGTGGTCATTCCGACGAACCGCGATTTGCGCCGCGTCGAGAACTCCGACGTGGTGTATCGCACTGAGAAGGAGAAGTACTTCGCGGCGGCGGATGAAATCATGCGCCTGGCGCAAACTGGGCAGCCGGTGCTGGTGGGTACCACCTCGGTAGAAAAATCGGAACGGCTGTCAGACCTTCTGAAGAAGAAGGGCATCAAGCATGTCGTGCTCAACGCCAAACACCACGAGAAAGAAGCCGAGATCGTGGCGCAGGCCGGACGCAAAGGCGCGATCACCATTTCGACCAACATGGCGGGCCGCGGTACCGATATTCTGCTGGGCGGCAATTCCGAATTCATGGCCAAACAGGAGTGCCTGAAGAAGGGTTTGGCGCAGCCCTTGAAAGTCGTTGCGGGCGAGGTCACCGCGAAACCCGACGATCCCAACTTGTCCTACTTTTATTTCAGCGGCAATGAATACCAGGTCCCGACCGCGCAATGGCAGGAATTGAATGCTCGCTTCAAAGCCGAGACTGACAACGAGCATGAAGAGGTAATCAAGCTGGGCGGGTTGTTCATCTTTGGCACCGAGCGTCATGAAGCGCGTCGCATCGACAACCAGTTGCGAGGCCGCGCTGGACGCCAGGGTGACCCGGGTGCGTCGCGATTCTATCTGTCGTTGGAAGACGACCTGATGCGAATCTTCGCCAAGGAGTGGGTGTCGAACCTGCTGCAACGGCTGGGCATGGAAGAGGGCGTCCCGATCGAGTCGGGGCTCATCACGCGGCGCATTGAAGCGGCACAAAAAGCGGTTGAGGGACAGAACTTCGAAGCCCGAAAACACGTCCTCGAATACGACGACGTGATGAACAAGCAGCGCCAGGCAGTTTACGGACTTCGCAAGCAACTGCTGGAAGGCGTCGACCAGAGGGAACTCATCCTTGAGGATTACGTTCGCGAGATTCTCGGCGGCTTGCTCGACCAGTACTGCGGGAAAGACGTTCATCCGGAAGACTGGGACATCAAGAGCCTGAAGAACCAGATCTTCACCCGCTTTGGGGTGGATGTCGAGAAAGAGGGCGTCGAGACCGATAAGGTCAATCGCCAGGAATTGGGCGATGCGCTTTTCGACAAGCTGAAAGAACGCTACGACGCCAAGGAGCAGTTGATCGGTCCCGAAGCGATGCGTCATCACGAGCGCATCATCATGCTGAGCGTGCTCGACCAGCAATGGAAAGACCACCTGCTCAGCATGGACCATCTGCGCGAAGGCATCGGACTGCGCAGCTACGGCCAGCACGATCCGCTGGTGGAGTACAAGCGCGAGTCGTTCGACATGTTCGAAGCGATGATGGAACGTTTCGAGGAAGAAACCGTGCGCTACCTGTACCTGATGCAGGTGATTGAGGCGCCATCGCGTCCTGCGCCACAACCCGTGATCGAGGGCAATGGGAACGGCGACGCCCTGGCTGCCGTGAGTACCGCCAGACGCCAGCGCATGGCGACCACGATCGACGATATGGAAGCCGAGTTCCAGCGCCGCAAGCGCCGCGAGCTGGACCAGGCGCGCATGGCCGGTGGCGATGCGGGAGGTTCGGTGCAACAGGTCGTCCGTGGCGATAAAGTCGGCCGCAACGATCCTTGCCCCTGCGGCAGCGGCAAGAAGTATAAGAAATGCTGCGGAGCGTAGCGGCTGCACGTGCTGATTTCTTTCTATCCCGTCGCGGGTGCGGCGGGATATGCTTTTTAGCCAGGCGGATGGCCGTCGATTTTCCAAAGGCTCCCATGTCCCCATGTTCGCAATGTGGTGCATCCTTGTCCGAGCAGGCACTGTTCTGCCCGCGTTGCGGCACTGCGGTCTTTCAACCTGGCGCAGAGCAAATGTCGGCGACAACCTCACACGCGATCGGCGAGGAAAGGCATTCTGTGTCACCGCCTGTGCGTGCTGCGAGCGGCGGTCACTCCGGTGACGCACTGCCGATTCCTGAGAACATCGCCGGAGTTGTGGCCTACCTTACCATCCTTCCGGCAGTCGTTTTCTTATTCATCGAGCCATTCAGGCGCAACCTTTTCGTGCGCTTTCATGCTTTCCAACACCTCTATCTGTGGGTCGCTGGATTCGTGTTGGCGATTGTGGCGGGGATACTCGGTATGCTGTTGCAGTTGATTCCTTTCATGCGAGTGCTGGTGTTCCCGCTGGCTGGCCTGATCACGTTGGCGTGGTTTTTCTTGTGGGTGCTGCTGGTGGTCAAGGCCTACCATCACCAGATGTTCAAGCTGCCGGTCATTGGCGACCTGGCAGAGCAACAGGCTGGTGTCTGATCCGCAGTCGCACGCCAGGTCATTTCAATCCATGATTCCCGCCTGACCGGCCAAATACAAAATGTGATTTCAATTTACCGTTCATTGCCGGATATCTGTATCCTGAGTGATTCAGATTTGTGACGCACAATCCGGCGCACCGGAGGCCGAAGGTGTCGGAAAGGGTCTGTGAAGGTAAGGGTCTTTTACCACGACAAGTGTTTTGACGGAGCGTGTTCGGCGGCACTTTTCTCGCGATTTTATAGGGAACGCATTCGCGAGCACGCCGAATTCGAGTATGTCGGCCTGGTGCACCGCGCCGGGGCGCTGTTCAATGAAGCCGAATTCATCGGTGACGAAAACGCCATCGTCGATTTCAAGTATTCGCCATCGCCGCGTATCACGTGGTGGTTCGATCACCATCAGAGCGCATTCCTGACACCAGACGACGCCTCACATTTCGAGCAGGACACCAGCAATACGAAGTTCTACGATCCCGACTTCAGGTCATGCACGAAGTTCATCGCCACCGTGGCGAAGCAGCGCTTTGGGTTCGATCCTGATCCGGTGGCAGAACTGGTGGAGTGGGCCGACATTATTGACGGCGCCCTGTATCCCGATCCGCAAACTGCGGTAGAGATGAAGGCGCCGGCCATGAAGCTCACGATGGTGATCGAGTCGAACCAGGACGCTGGGTTCATCCCAAGGCTGATAGAGATGCTCGCATACGAGCCCCTCGCCGAGATCATCAGTGCGCCCGAGATTGCAGGGCGTATTCCGGGTCTCATGGAGCGGCACGCCAAGTCCATCGAAATCCTGCGGGAACTCACCCAGTGCAAGGACGGCACGGTGTTTTTCGACGTCACCGATCATGAACTCGAGGGTTACAACAAGTTTGTGCCGTACTACCTGAATCCCAAGTGCATTTACAGCGTTGGGTTGAGCAAGAGCAGTTTCCGGACGAAAGTGTCGGTCGGCTCGAATCCGTGGGCGGAGGTTGAACCGACGGTGAACCTTGCCAAGATTTGCGAACGCTACGGGGGAGGTGGACACGCTCGCGTCGGCGCCATCTCGTTTCCACCGGGAAAGTTCGAGGAAGCGCGGCGGGCGGCGACTGAGATTGTTGCGGAGCTGCGAGCGAGCTACCTCGCGCAGGTCGCGAAATAAGAGCAATTGCGCGGCCCGTAGCCGCTACGATTGCGTAGCCAATCAGAAACTCTTCGGAGCGACACGCACGATCTGGCGCAAGGTTACCGGCCAGCCGTGATGCAACCGGTTCGCTACTTTGCTGCCAGTCTTGATGGAATGTTCCGCTAACAAGGATCGAACCAGGTCCTGATCGCGTTCCTCGCACGCACCCAGAATCTCCACCGCAACAAACTCGGGATGGAATTTCTGGTCCTTGACGAAGCTGCCGCTGGGGTCCCAGACGAACGCGAGTCCGCCTGTCATACCCGCACCAAAGTTTGTTCCCGTCGGCCCTAGAACAAGCACCGCGCCTCCGGTCATGTATTCGCAAGCATGATCGCCAACGCCTTCGACCACTGCTGTCGCGCCTGAGTTGCGAATCGCGAATCGTTCGCCCGCACTGCCAACCGCGAAGAGCGATCCGCTAGTGGCTCCGTATAACGCGACGTTTCCGACGATGACCTGTGCCGATTCCGCGCGTGCTAGTTTGCCGCGAGTGCGAATGACCAACTCGCCTCCCGAGAGGCCCTTGCCAACGAAGTCATTCGCCTGACCTTCGAGCACCAGCTTCATTCCGCGTCCGGCAAACGCGCCAAAGGATTGGCCTGCGGTGCCGCGCATGCGGAAGTGAATGTCGGGGTACAGATCCGGTTGTTGCGCGCGCAGCAGCGCCAATTCGCCGGAGAGTCGCGCGCCCAGGCTGCGATCTTCGTTACGCACCGTCACGCTGAATTCGAAGGGCTTTCCCGCGGCGGCTGCGGAGAGAGCAGGCCGAACCCATGCGTCGTCGATAGGCGGATGTTCTTCGGGACGATCATTGCGTTTCCCTTGCCAGCTAACCGGGCCTTCTCCAACCTGGGCCAACATCGGCCGCAAATCCAGCTTGCCGTCGTGGCGGACCTGTTCGAGCAAATCGGTGCGCCCGATCGCTGCCTGCAAGCTGGGCAGTCCGAGGTCGGCGAGCCTCTGTTGCAGATCTTCCGCGATATTCATGAAGAAGCGCACGACATGCTCCGGCTTGCCGCGGAACTTTGCGCGCAACTCGGGCTTTTGCGTCGCAATCCCGGTAGGACACGTGTTGAGATGACACTGCCGCGCCATGTCGCATCCCAGCGCGACCAGGACCGCCGTGCCAAACGAGAACTCATCGGCGCCCAGCAGCGCTGCGATCAGGACATCGCGCGCCGTGGACAACCCTCCATCGGTACGCAAGCGCACCCGGCCGCGCAGCCCGTTCAGGCGCAACATCTGTTGCGCTTCGCTCAGGCCAAGCTCCCACGGATTTCCAGCGTGCTTGATGCTACTGAGCGGAGAGGCGCCAGTTCCGCCGTTGTGCCCGGCGATGACGATGTAATCTGCATAGGCCTTGGCAACGCCGGCGGCGACTGTTCCCACTCCCATTTGCGACACCAGCTTGACGCCCACGGGCGCCCGCGGGTTGATGCGCTTGAGGTCGTAGATCAATTGCGCCAGGTCCTCGATGCTGTAGATGTCGTGATGCGGCGGTGGACTGATCAGCGAGACACCAGGCTGCGCGTGCCGCAAGCGGGCAATCAGTTCGCTGACCTTGTGTCCGGGAAGCTGGCCGCCTTCGCCGGGCTTGGAGCCCTGCGCAATCTTGATTTCCAGTTCCTCGGCGTGAGCCAGGTATTCCGCCGTAACGCCAAATCTTCCGGATGCAACTTGCTTGATCTTGTTGTTGAGCAACGACAGAACGCCTGAAGTGTTTCCGTCGGGCTTATACGCTACGGGATCTTCGCCGCCCTCGCCAGTGTTGGAGCGCGCGCCCATCTGATTCATCGCGATGGTGATGGTCTGGTGGGCCTCGGGACTGAGCGAGCCCAGCGACATGGCGCTGGCGATGAAGCGCTTTACTAGGCTGGACGGCGGCTCGACTTCGTGCAGCTCCAGCTTCGGCCCTGCAGCCTTGATCTGCAAAAGATCGCGCAATACGGCAGGTTCGCGTTCATCCACTGCGCGCGAGTAGGCTGACCACGCTTCCGCGGGGGCGATCGTAGTGGCAGCTTGCGTCGAGGCGCGAGCTGCTCCGACAGCGACCTGCAAATCGCGAGTGCGCTGTGGTTGCCAAGTGTGAGGTTCCGAGCGGTCGGAGCGGCGGAAGCGAACCCATCCGTAATCGGGAAGTTCGGTGGTTTCGGGTTCCGCTATCCACGAAGAGCGGATCGCCAATTCGATGTCCGCGAAATTCTGCCCACCTATCGGAGAAACAGTGCCGGGGAAGCACAGATCGGTTATTCCGGAATCGAGGCCGAGAACGTCAAACAGTTGCGCAGCCCGATAACTGTCGAGGACCGAAATGCCCATCTTCGACATTACTTTCGCCAATCCCGAGTTGAGGGCATTCAGCAGGCGGGTTTCGCCCTCTTCACCGGCCAGTGTGCGAGCGGTCTGCAGGGCCAGCCACGGACACACCGAGCCCGCACCGTAGCCGATCAGCACAGCCGCATGATGCACGTCGCGGCAGTCGCCGGCTTCGAGAGCGAGGCCAACCTTGGTGCGTAGGCCCGCCTTGACCAGAGCTTGATGCACCGCGCCAGTAGCCATCGCCATGGGTATAGGCAACAGGTGCTCGCAGGCAGTTCGGTCGGTCATCAGAAGAATGCAAACGCCGCCGCGAACCAACTCGACGGCGTGTTTCTGCAGTTCCATGAGCGCCTGCTGCAGTGAACTGTCGTCGGCAAACGTGCAGTTCAAATGGGCGAGCGGAAGCTCGTTGTGCAGCGCATAGGTACCTTCGTGCAGCGCGGCCATCTGCGCCAGCGATAGAAATGGGGTGGGCAATACGAGTCCCGGCAGGGGCGCGTGCTTGTCGAGCAGATGCGGCCATGGTCCAAGTCGAGTGCGCGACGAAACCACGCAGGCTTCGCGCAGCGAATCAATCGGCGGATTGGTGACCTGCGCAAAACGTTGCCGGAAGAATCCGTAGAGCGGCCGCGGAGTCCGCGCCAGGGGCGCGATGGGAGTGTCGTCTCCCATGGACCAGATGGCTTCTTTGCTCTCCATCGCCATGGGAGTGACGACCATTTTCACCTCTTCGCGGGTGTAGCCGAAGCCGCGCTGCAGGCGGGTGAGATCGTCTTTGTCGAGCGCCGAAACCGGGGTGCCCGAAGGCTCCAGAGGAATGTCATCGATCAACTTTGCATAAGGAGCAAGATCGTTGAAGTAGCGGTCGAGCTCAGATCCTTCGATCAGCCGGCACCGTTCCAGGTCGAGCAGGATCATCTGGCCAGGACCGAGACGACCGCTGCGAATGATGGTGTCGCTATCCACATCGGCAAGCCCGACTTCGGATCCGGCTACGACAAGTCCCGTGTCGGTGATCACGAAGCGGCAGGGACGAAGTCCGTTGCGGTCGAGTGCGGCACCCAGAAGGCGTCCATCCGTGAAGACCAGTGCGGATGGGCCATCCCATGGCTCCATGCAGTCGGCGTGATAACGGTGAAAGGCCGATTCCTTCGGACCATCGGCGGGCGGCAGCATCATGCGCACCGCCTCGGCGACGTTGCGCTCATAATTGGAGAGCATCTCGGCTACTTCGTCGAGGCTCATCGAGTCAGAAGCGTCGGGGGTGTATATCGGATCGCATTCGCTCGGCAGCGTGGCGCAGCGGGCATCGACGTGCGCGCGATTGCTCCAGATGGTATTGATTTCGCCGTTGTGGGCCACCATGCGCAGCGGCTGGGCGCGGTCCCATGACGGCAACACGTTCGTCGCATAGCGCTGGTGGAAGACCGAGAAGTGGGTGGCGTACTGCTTGTTCTGCAGGTCGGGATAGAACTCGTGCAGCGTGCGTCCGGTACAGAGCGCCTTGTACACCAGTGTGCGGGTGGAGAGCGAACAGACGTAGGTTTCGGTTCCGCCGCGTTCAAACGCCTTACGGGCGAAGTAGAGTCGGCGCTCGATTTCGTGGGCATCGGCGGGCGCGTCTTCGGAGGTGGTAACGAGCGCCTGCCGAATGACGGGCAGGGAAGCCAAGGCCAACTCGCCGAGCACATCGCGTGCAATCGGCACATCGCGCCATCCCAGCCACTCAAAGCCGCGTGCCGAGAGACATGCTTTGAATCGCTGCCCATCACGCTGGGCGGCTTCTTCATTCTGCGGTAGAAATAACATTCCGACCGCCAGCGGTTGCTCAGGGCGCAGCGTGATGCCGGTTTGACTGAGCAGAAAACTGCGAGGCACGGCGGTTTGCACGCCCACGCCATCACTGCTTTTCCCGTCGGCGGCAATTGCGCCGCGATGGGCGAGGCGGCCTAGAGCGGTCAATGCCAGGCGAAGGATTTCGTGGTCAGACTGGCCGTGGAGGGTCGCGACAAACCCAACTCCGCAGGAGTCATGGTCGAAGCGAGAGCTTACGAGGTTAATGCCACCAGAAAAACTGCTACAACCCATAGTCCACTATATATGGAACTTGCCGTGCAAATGAAGTGGGAATTCCGACGACGAAGAAAAAGTTTTTCCCATTTTGAGATCGCGCACGTCGTACCTGTGGCACAGTAGTGTGGGATGGCTGATGGCCAAAACTTGCAACGCCAAGGGCGAGTAGCGTTTACCTATCCTGACTTTACCTACTACCAACTGGCGCGGCTGTTCACTGTGATGGCGACGGAGATGCAATCAGTCGCGGTGGGCTGGCAGGTTTACGAAATCACCAAGCGGCCCTTGGATCTCGGCTACGTCGGCTTGGCGCAATTTCTTCCTACCATCCTGCTATTTCTGGTTGCCGGACACGCTGCCGACCGCTTCCACCGGCGAAATATTGTCACCGTCTGTTATGCCGGGCTTGGCCTGGCTTCAACAATCCTGTTCCTGTTGACGATAAGCGGATCGCGCTCAGTTCACGCGATCTATGCGGCATTGGTGCTGGTGGGAGTGGTGCGCTCGTTCAACGGTGCCGCGGGACAGTCGATGGTTCCACAACTGGTGCCCGAGGAACATTTCCCCAATGCCGTGGCTTGGGCGCAGACAGTGTTTAATGCAGCTGTGATCATCGGTCCAGCGCTTGGCGGGTTGATCTACGCGGTTTCGAGGGGGCCTGCGGCTGTCTATGCCAGTTCCATGATCGCTTCTGCAATATCGGTGGTTGCGGTCAGTCGGATACGATTGAATCCTGCCAAGCGCGAGCGCGAACCGGTGAGTTTGTCCACTCTATTTGCCGGCCTTCGGTTCATCTGGCAAAAGAAGCTCATCCTGGGCACGATCTCGCTCGATCTGTTTGCGGTACTGCTTGGTGGAGCCGTAGCGCTGCTGCCGGTCTACGCACGCGAGATACTGCATATCGGGCCTTGGGGACTCGGTATTCTGCGCAGCGCACCAGCAGTTGGGGCTGTGTCAATGGCAGTCCTGCTGGCGCATCGGCCATTGCGCCGGCACGCTGGTATCACCATGCTGTGGTGCGTTGCTGGATTCGGCGTATTTACCATCGTGTTCGGGCTTTCGCGCAATCTCTTTGTCTCGCTACTGGCGCTTTTGCTTCTGGGCGCCTCCGACATGGTGAGTGTCATCATTCGCGGAACGCTGGTACAGTTGTCCACCCCGGACTCCATGCGTGGGCGCGTCAGTGCGGTGAATTCTTTGTTCATTGGGACCTCGAACGAGTTCGGGCAATTCGAGTCGGGATTGACAGCGCAATGGTTCGGCACAGTTCCGGCGGTGGTAATCGGCGGTGTCGGAACACTACTCGTGATCGCCCTCTGGTCGTGGTTGATTCCCGAATTGCGCGGCGCCGATACTCTTACCACTCGACCATCAACCGTCGCAGAGGAATCGCCATGACGGCGGGCAGCGCCTATTACGCCTCACAACTACGCCACGAGCTGAGCCTGCGCAACCGCGCATTCGCGCTGCAGCGAAGGCTCGCACACGTTGAGAGCTTCGGCGGAATGGCGGTAACCGTGTATCAACCGTACCCGACCCGCCGCCGGCATGGCAACTTCTTCGATGAAAGTTACGCCGCCATGCTGGCTATTCCGGAATGGCGCAAGCGGCTGGAGAAAGTGCATTCACAAGCCAAGTCGTCGTTGCCCAAGACCGGCCGAGGCTGGAGGGAACTGGACTCGTCGATGAGTTCAGACGCGTTGCTGATGAACATTTTCTGTTGTCCGTATGTCCCGGATGACCCGCGCGTGCTGGGCTTTCTGGGAATAGAGGCTGCCGAGTTGCCGCAATTCGGATGGCGGGCCCGCGTGCCACTGAAGACAGGTTTGACCGACCGCACCGAGGTCGACATGAAATTGGGGAACATGCTGTTCGAAGCCAAGCTCACCGAGTCGGATTTCCAGTCCCGCAACTCGGCGGTGTTGCGCGGCTATCGCGACTTCCAGGAGGTTTTCGACTCCAAGAGTCTTCCGCGCGAAGGGGAAAAGTTGGTTTCGTATCAACTGATTCGCAACGTGCTCGCCGCGCACGCCAGCGATTGCGGGTTCTGTGTTTTGCTCGACGCACGTCGGCCCGATTTGCTGGAAAGTTGGTATGCGATTCTCCGCGGCATCCGCCCCGCCGAGCTGCGGGTGCGCTGCAAGGTATTGACCTGGCAGGAGTTAAGCGTGGTCTTACCAGAGCAACTGTGCGAGTTCCTTGACGTCAAGTACGGGATCGTGGCGCCCGGGAAAGTTCCGTCTATAGTATTCAACGGAAAGGACTTGGAGGCCGAGGAATAACCGGGTTGGCGGGTTGCGGGCATGCGCTGCCCCGGAGTCGGCAGCCCATTAGTGTCTTTTATAAATTTTGGTACATCATTAACAAAACTTATGATCACGTAAAATTTTTTAATTTCTCTCGACTTACCTCGATCAATTTAGGTATAAATCACAAATCGCTTATGACATCGGCAGCGCAATCTCGAGTCCAACCGATTAGCGGCTCGATCCTCGCGATCCGGCCCATGGCCCTAGTCCGTGTGCTTTCGCCCGCACTACTTCTACTTGGAGTAGCGGGCTACATAGGAGGCGCGGGGACGTAGGCAAACAGAGAAAAAGCAGATTCTGAAAAGCCACTGACCCGCTGAGCGGAAGTGGCTTTTGTGCTATAGAGCACAACATAACGCCGTGACGTTTACGTTTGAGGATCGAACTTTGAGGATAGAAGAACAACGATGAGCGACGACAGTTGTAGAGAGCGCAGCCGGCACATCATCGAAGGGCCCAACCGGGCTCCCGCGCGCGCCATGTTCAAGGCCGTTGGCTTCACCGACGACGACCTCCGCAAACCCATCATCGGAATCGCCAATACCTGGACGGAAGTCGGCCCCTGCAACTATCACTTGCGTGAAATCGCTGCCGCCGTGAAAGAAGGCGTGCGCGAGGCCGGCGGCACACCGATGGAGTTCAATACCATCGCGGTTTCCGACGGAATCACCATGGGGTCGGACGGAATGCGCGCCTCGCTGGTCAGCCGCGAGGTGATTGCCGACTCGATCGAACTGGTAGCGCGCGGACACATGTTCGATGGCGTGGTCGCACTGTCGAGTTGCGACAAGACCATCCCCGGCACGGTGATGGCGCTGGCAAGGCTCGATATTCCCTCGTTGATGCTCTATGGCGGATCGATCGCGCCCGGCCACTACCAGGGACGCGACGTCAGCATCCAGGATGTGTTCGAGGCTGTAGGCAAATACGCGCAGGGCAAGATGAACGACGCCGAGCTGAAGGACATGGAGGACCATGCATGTCCAGGCCCCGGCGCCTGTGGCGGACAGTTCACCGCAAACACCATGTCAACTGCCTGCGAATTCCTCGGTATCTCCCCGCTCGGTAGTAACGCAGTTCCCGCAACCTCTCCCCTGAAATACGAAGTCGCGAAGAAAGCCGGGCACCTGGTCATGGAGTTGTTGCGGCGCGATATTCGTCCTTCGCAGATCATGACCGATGCGGCGCTGAAGAACGCCATGACGTGCGTTGTGGCTTCCGGCGGCTCGACCAACGCCGTCCTGCATCTGCCCGCCATCGCCAACGAGCTGGGACTCAGTTTTTCGCTCGACGAAATCAACCACATCTGCTCTCGCACTCCAGTGCTGTGCGATCTGAAGCCGGGTGGCCGCTTCATGGCGACCGATTTTTTCCGCGCCGGAGGCACCAAGTTG
>Ga0209584_10000348_pt1 | contig 13924 bp, 10 predicted proteins | sample NGEPerD_FD_184507 | JGI IMG/M metagenome (GOLD analysis project Ga0209584, IMG submission 184507) | Arctic peat soil microbial communities from the Barrow Environmental Observatory site, Barrow, Alaska, USA - NGEE PermafrostAB12-D... | ecosystem: Environmental > Terrestrial > Soil > Wetlands >...
CGAAGACGACGAGCGCTTCATAGGCGAGGCGCTCGCCGTCGCGCGCGAGGCGGCGGAGGCCGGCGAGGTGCCGGTGGGCGCGGCCGTGGTGCTCGATGGCGTCGTGATCGCGCGCGCGGGCAACCGTACCGTGCGCGATCAGGATCCGACGGCGCACGCGGAGGTGATCGCGCTGCGCGAGGCCGCAGCTTCGCTCGGCACATGGCGGCTCAACGACTGCGTGTTGTACGTGACGCTCGAGCCGTGCGCGATGTGCGCGGGCGCGAGCGTGCTCGCGCGCGTGAAGGGCGTGATCTTCGGCGCGTGGGACAACAAGGCGGGGATGGCGGGATCGGTGGAGGATCTGCTGCGGCATCCGGTGCTCAACCATCGCCCGGAAGTGCGTGGAGGTGTTCGCGCGGAGGAGTGTGGGGCGTTACTGCGCGAAATGTTCGCGGCGCGACGCGCACTTTCCGTTGACTCACCTCCCGTGCACCAATAGCTTTTACGGCTGCCTGGACAGGTGGCCGAGTGGCTGAAGGCACCGGTCTCGAAAACCGGAGAACGGGCAACCGTTTCGTGAGTTCGAATCTCACCCTGTCCGTGACGACACGGCGCTCGGCTTTCGTGGGGTCTGCAAACCCGCGGGGGGCCGAGCGCCGAAGTGTATGAGTACGAAGGGACGGGTGGCCGAGTGGTTTAAGGCGCACGCCTGGAAAGTGTGTGTACGTTCATAGCGTACCGTGGGTTCGAATCCCACCTCGTCCGTTGGCAAGTTCAAGCCCGCGCAGGTGGCGGGCGGAGACCGCCGTCTCGAGAGAAGCGACGTTTGCTTGACGGTCAGCGTGTGCTAGTCTATTAACCAGTAGCAAAAAGCATCGTTCGCTTTTCACGCCACGTCGACGCGGAGATCGGTTGTCATCACGAGGGCGGTTCGGCGAGCTCGTTGGAGGGCTCGCCCTGTTCACCGTGGTCGCAGCCTGCTTGATCTGGTATAGCTGGACGCAGCTCACGCAGCTGCTGGAAGGTCACTTCGACGGGACACGCGACGCGGTCGCCGTGGTTTGCCTGGCGGTGCTGGTCGCGATGATACGGTGGCTCGGCAGCTGGCTCGCTCGATACGAAGCGCGAAGATAGACGGGGGCGGACCGCGCTCCTGATGCACTTCGAACCGACTCCTCGGAGGTGGGCATGACAGATCCCGGAACGACTGCGCCAACTCAAACGCCTCCGCCTCCGCCCAGCGAGCAACTTCCCGATCTGAGTAGTCAAGCGCCCACAGGCACGCTGGTGCTGATGACGTTCTTTCTGGCGGCGATGGCCGCCTTGTGGATTCTCGTCTACCGCCTGCTCCTGGAGCGGTGAGCCATGGCTGAACAACATCGCATTCACGTCTACGAGAAGGCCTTTCTGGCCGTGAGCGTGGCAATGCTGCTGGTATTCGCGGGGGCGCTCGTATACGCCACCACGATGCGCGGCATGACACTACCAGGCGAAGGAGGGCGCATCGACCCCAAGCAGATCTATCACACGGCGCCGTTCGAGCATCCCGGCGTATATAAGACCGGCCCGAACCGCTACACGGTCGTGATGATCGCGATGGCGTGGACCTATCTCCCCAGCGAGATCCGCGTGCCGGCGGGGGCGGAGGTCAGCTTCGTCGTTTCGTCGGCCGACGTGATACACGGCTTCGAGATTCCCGGAACACGCGTCAACATGATGGTCATCCCGGGACAGATCAGCCGTCTGACGCACACCTTCTCCACCAAGGGCGAACTGCATCTAGTCTGTCATGAGTACTGCGGAGCAGGACACCAGACAATGAACGCACGGGTGGTGGTCGAATGAGCGCACCATCGATCACGCTCTCGCCGCGTGTCACTCCCGCGGAGGGCCTTGCTGGGACGCGACCCGGAACACCGGTGGTGACGCACCCATCTGGCTTCACACTACCCGACGACCAGCGGGCGGTGATCCGATGGAGCATCTACATCGGGTTCATGGCGCTGTCGGTGGGGGTGCTCAACGGACTCGATCAGGCGTTGAGCTACGCGGGGATCAGCATCTTGTCGTGGTTCCCGGGGATGAAGACCTACTACGAAGGGCTGACGGTCCACGGCGTGTTCAACGCGCTCGTGATGACCTTCTCGTTCACCAACGGATTTCTTTCGCTCGCCACCGCACGGGCATTCAACCGCCCGCTGCACGGCGGTTTGCTGAAGGCTGCACTGGGCTGCCTGGTGGCGGGTGCGCTCTCGGCGAGTTGGGCGATGTTCACCGGCCGCGCCAGCGTGCTATACACCTTCTATCCGCCGCTTCAGGCACATCCGGCGTTCTACATCGGGCTGGCGCTCATCGTGGTGAGCACCTGGGTGACGACGCTCAATCTCGCCCTCGCGCTCCGGAGCTGGCGTCGGGAGCATCGTGAGGAGCGAATTCCGCTGATGGCGTATACGGCGATCGCCACCTACGGAATGTGGACGTTGGCGTCGATCGGGATCGCCATCGAAGTGGTAGGGTTTCTGATCCCGTGGTCGCTCGGCCTGCTGCCGGGCATCGATCCGCTGCTGATGCGGACGCTTTTCTGGCTCACCGGTCACCCGCTCGTCTACTTCTGGCTGCTGCCGGCCTACGTCTCGTGGTACACGATGATTCCGCGGATGACCGGCGGGCGCCTGATGAGCGACTCGCTCACCCGCATCGTGTTCGTCATGTTCCTGACGACGTCGGTCCCGGTGGGCTTTCACCACCAGTTCACCGACCCGGGCATCTCGCAGGGCATGAAGGCAGTGCAGGCGGTATTCACCTTCGTGGTTTTCGTGCCGAGCCTGGCCACTGCGTTTTCAATCATGGCGTCGCTGGAAAACGCCGGGCGCAATCGCGGCATTAAGAGCCTGTTCGGATGGATTCCGGCGCTGCCGTGGGGCGATCCGGCGGTTTCGGCGCAGTTGCTGGCGATGCTCACCTTTGTGCTTGGCGGTATCACCGGTCTGGTGAACGCGAGCTACTCGATGAACCAGGTGATCCACAACACCACCTGGGTCCCCGGGCACTTCCACATGACGGTCGGGTCGGCGGTGCTGCTGACGTTCGTCGGCGTCGCGTATTGGCTGGTGCCGTATCTCACCAACCGCGAACTCTGGGGGCGCAAGCTCGCCGTGGCACAGGGATGGGTGTACGCGATCGGCGTCTTCATCATGGCGCGAGGACTCATCTCCGGCGGTCTGGAGGGAATGCCGCGCCGGACCTTCATGGCGGGCGCAACGTATCGCAATCCTGCCTGGCACCTTCCCGGGATCTACACCGGCATCGGCGGCACGTTGATGTTCATTGGGGCGCTGATGTTCTTCGTCGTGTTGCTGGGAACGATTTTTTTCGGCGCGCGGCGTACCGAGCAGGTGGACATTCCGTTCACCGAAACGGTGTCGGGGCCCGCGACCAGCGGATGGGAACTCAAGCTGGATAACTTCCCTCTGTGGTTCGCGGTAGCGATCGTGTTCATCGTCATCGCGTACGTGCCGTTCTTCGTCCACTACCTCCCGCCGCACCTCACGTCGTTGCCGTTCACGGGCTACTGAAAGGCCGCGACCGTGATCGAAAACAAACCGTGGCGCACGATCCAGTTGCGGTCGCTGCGGGAGATGAAGGCCAATGCGATGTGACCCACCATCCAGGCGGCGAACGAGCCGCTTTGTTCTGCCGCCGGCGACAGCCACGAAACCGGCGGAGGCAGCCAGGTCCATGAACATCTCCACACTGGACCCATCACTTTGGTGATGTCGGTGAAGGAACCCGACTCGCCATCTTTCAGGGCGACGAGTCCCGACAACAGCTGGCCGAGCGGCTTGCTAAGGATATCTTTGACAGGCCTCGGAAATCGCGCTCGACTGTCAATCGATCCGTCTTCAGGGTTCAGCACTGCGTCTTTGCCAACGCCATCTCGAGCGTCGTGAACACTTCGGGAGCATCGATGAAACGCAAATTCGACAACATCCTCGAGACCATCGGCAACACACCGGTCGTGCGCATCAACAAGCTTGGCACCCCAGGCGTGAACCTCTTCGTCAAAGTCGAGGCCTTCAATCCGCTCGGCTCTGTGAAGGATCGCCTCGCCCTCGGCATCATTGAGGATGCCGAGCGCACCGGGAAGCTCAAGCCGGGGCAGACGGTCATCGAGGCGACGAGCGGCAACACGGGCATCGGGCTCGCGATGGTGTGCGCGCAGAAGGGATATCCGCTCGTGGTGACGATGGCGGAGAGCTTCAGCGTCGAGCGTCGCAAGCTCATGCGCTTCCTCGGCGCCAAAGTCATCATCACGCCGGCCGCAGAGCGTGGGATCGGAATGGTGAAGAAGACGGTCGAGCTCGCGGAGGCGCACGGCTGGTTTCAGACGCGACAGTTCACCAACGAGGCGAACGCCGACACGCACTCGCGCACCACCGCGCGCGAGATCATCGAGGCGTTCGCGGACGAGCCGCTCGACTATTGGGTGACGGGCTTCGGCACGGGTGGCACGCTGAAGGGCGTGGGGCGAGTGCTCGCGAAGGAGCGGCCGGATACCAAGATCGTCGTGTGCGAGCCGGCCGATGCGCCGATGCTCACGAGCGGCACGAAGCAGGAGAGAAATCCCGATGGCTCCGCGGTGGCGAGCCATCCGTCGTGGAAGCCGCATCCGCTGCAGGGATGGAGCCCCGACTTCATTCCGAAGCTTGCCGCCGATGCCGTCGACACGGGGGAGATCAGCCGGGTGATCACGGTCTCGGGGCCCGATGCGATGCGCTGGAGCAGGGAGCTCGCGCAGAAGGAGGGAATTTTCTGCGGCACGTCGTCGGGTGGCACCTTTGCGGCTGCGCTCGAGGTGTGCAAGGATGCGCCGAAGGGCGCGACGGTGCTCTGCATGCTCCCCGACACCGGCGAGCGCTACCTCAGCACGGCGCTGTTCGCGGACATTACAATCGACATGACGGAGGAGGAGCAGAAGATCGCGAACTCGACGCCGAGCGCGCGAATGGCGCCGCCGGCGTGAGCTGACGCCGGGTGCACACGATCAAGGTCATTCGCTTCCTTGCTCGCGCACGACAGTGATGTGGGACGCTGTCCGAATGCCACGAGCGGCGCAGCGATGGTGCCGACGCACCAGATCAACGTGAAAATGCGAATGCCGTGTGCCCTGCCGAGGAGAAAGCGTCCAGCCGTGCGCTCCGGGCGGCATTCTACGCTCCAATGGCCCCTCGCGCCAATTGCGAGTGACGCCGCCGAGGCGGAGCCGTCCTTATAGACAAATCTTAACATCCCATTTTCGGAGAATTATTTCGCATGCGAGCTCCCGCACGCCTTGCCCTTGCGGCGTCCCTTGCCGCCGTCGCCCTCACCGCAGCCTGTAGTGATAGCTCCGGCCCCAGCTCCACGAATACGCCCTCCGAAGTGGCGGCGCGATTCGACTCGATCTACGTAGACGCCTTCGCTCGCAGCGACAGCGGCAGCAACGGCTACTCTACACGCGTGGAGCTCTCGACGCTGCTCGAGATTCCCGCGGCGCTGGGCGCCTCACCCTCGAGTATCTCCGTTACGACGGCCACCGGCATTGAGCACTGGAAGGGCTACGAGTTCGTCGAGCTGACTAGCCCAGGACAACCGGTGGATTCGGAATTCGTCCTTCTCGCGTACAGAGAGTCCGCGGCGCATACCGTGATCGCGGTCTTCTTCGACAGCACGGGTACCGGGGCAGGCGGCGGTGTGATCACCAATGATACGCTCTCCATGACTCCCAACACTGCGCACGGCACGACGCATCTGGCCTCGGTCGGTGCCACCTGTAGCACGCCATCCGCTTCACTCGTGAATCCGGAATTCCACACGACGTTCTTCTCGTCATGCTCGCTTGCAACGTTTCAGACGACTCTTGCCATGACCCTCCCGACGGCATCCGGTGTCGATCCCGCCTTGGCGAGTCTTTCGTTCTCGACGACGGCCGTCAACGGCATTCGTGTCACGGATGCGGCCAACAACAGTCTGCGTGTGCAGTCGATGCTCCACGCGCTCCACAAGATGAACCGGTTCTAGACTCGATACGCGACAGGCTCTTCACATCAGCATTGGTGATGTTGATCACGTAAAACGATACGCTCGCCCGCCGGACCGGTTCTCGTCCGGCAAGGTTCGATAGACTTCATGTCGCAAGGCGCACGTCATGCAGTGTTCTCGCAATCATTGCGCGCGAGAGCACGGCTCCGCGGCGCCTTTCCTCATGTCTCCTGGAGTCTATCGCTCATGCGCCTCACCACTCGCCTGTCCGTCGCCGCGGCAATCGGAGTTATCGCAGCTACCACCGCCTGCGGCAGTGACTCGACGGGACCTCCGGCTGGCCCGACTGCGGGCACGCTCGCCCAGCACTTCGATACCCTGTATGCGCACGCGAAGGCGGCGAGCGTCGGCGATACGAACTTTGTCACGCGCGCGCAGCTACTGTCGAATCTCGAGCTCGCTGCCGCATTCGGAGCCGCGCCGACGACTATCACCGTCACGACATCGGCCGGCACCGAGCTGTGGAAGGGCTTCGTGTTCGAGGAAGTCCACCCCGATACCGGCACTTTGGTCGACTCCGCGTACGTGGTCGTCGCGTACCGCGATTCCCTCGTGCATACGATGGTGCTCGCCGGCTTCCTGGCGAACGGCACTTCGATCGGCATGGAGCTCCTGACCAACGACACCGTCGTGATCAATGCGAGCTCCCATGCCGGGGGCGCATCGCTGACCTCCGTCGGCTCGAGCTGCACCACGCCGATTGCGGGACTCGTCAATCCGATCATCGCGACGGCGCAGAGCACGACGTGCCTCGCCGCGGTGTTCAGCAGCAGTCTCACGCTCGCGTTTCCCGCCCACACCGGTGTGGATGCAGCGCTCACCGCATTTGCGTTCCCCGCAACGTCGTTCGCGGGCGAGCGATTCTTCGATGCGTCGGCGCCCGGAGACCGCGTGGCGCTTTCGACGGTGTTGCTACAGCGGCTGCGCGCGAGCCACTGAGAGAGCAAGGCTAGTGGAAGAGTCCCTTCAAGCCCTTCACCTTGTTCACGAGCTTCGTACGCCCTGATACGGGCGCAGTCGGAGCGGTGGAGGGCGGGAGCGTCGGCGCGGCAGATGGTGGGATGTTCACCCCAGTGGTCGCGTCGATGAAGTAGGGGCGTGTGCCGCCACTCGCACTCTTGATGCGCCACGCGATTCGCGGCGTGCCGTGGCTCGTGATCGTCGTCAGCCGCCCTTCGCGCAGCGAGCCGAACATCCCGCTGCGGCGCGCCGTGTCCACCGCTGCGGGGAGGTCGACGAACGATTCGGGAAGGGCGTGAATCGTCGACATCGGAATGGCCGCGAGGCGCTCCGATGTAGGCTGCCCCGAGGTCGTGGCCGTGTACGCGAGCCCCGCGCCATCGGTGGGCGAGCGAAAGCCGTATTGCACGAGAAAGGCGGATGCGTCGCCCGTGCTGTCGGGCGCGGCCACGATCTGCGTCAGCACCGCATCGGTGCGCCACTTTCGCCCAGATGCCAGCGCCGCCTGCGCCGCCTGCGTGAGATGCGACGGCATCGCGTGCGGATCATCGGTCGGCACGCCGACGATCGTTCCGGCCGATCGAGTCGAGACGACGGCGGGAGGAACGACCGCGGCGCTCTTCGCAGGCGGATCTCGATGCGAGAACATCGCGCGCGCGCCAAAGAGCAGCGCGATTGCGGCGACGGCGCCCGCGCCCCACGTGAGCATTGGATTTCCCGCAAGCTTGGGTGCGAGCGTGATCTCGCGCGCCTTCCGTACCTCTTCCGCCGCCGTGCGCAGCGGCGCCGCGGTCGCCATGTCGCGCTCGAGACTCGCGATCAATCGCTCAACATCCTCGCGCCAGCGCAGATCGCTCATCTCGATCGCGTTGCGCCGCGAGAGATCCTTGAGCTCTTCGGGGAGCGAGTTCGGCCCCGGCATCTTCGCGCCCTGAATGAGCGCGGGGATGAGACGCAGCTCTGGACGGCGAAGGCCCGACGCAACCTCGAGGCGCACGAAGTCGCCCGGATCGTCAATGCGACGCGCGCCGATCTTTCCCGTGCCCGCCCAACGCTTCCCCATCATCACGATCATCACCGACGACCGATTGAGCGAGTCGTCGAGCACATTCACGAAGTCCTGGCCGGGCGCGATGTGATCGATGTCGAAGAACAGTCGATTGCGCCCGAAGTGCGCGCTCAGCGCGTCGTACAGCCGGCCGACGTGACCGCTGCTGTCGTCACGTCGATAGCTGATGAAGATCATTGGAGCAGAAGCAGGTGCGTCCGGCATTCATCCTCGGAGTACGGCGTCCGATTTCGCGGTGCTTTCGAGCTCTTCTTGCCCGCTGCTATGCTAGGAACAGCGCATCTCGCCCGCAAGCGGGCCAGGGGGGCGCGAGCCCCAGGACACTGGCGCGCGGGCCCCTGCGGCGTCATGATCTGCCCCCACACGCTCAACATACTCGCGCCCGCCAATGTCAGACCCGGCTGCCACATCTCGTTCCACGTCCGAATTCCTCTCCGCTGGCGCGCTCACGCCGGAGCTCGACGGGCGCGTTCCCGTCGTCCTCGGCATCACCGGACATCGCGCGCTCCGTCGCGAGGACGAAAACGAGATCTCAGCGCAGCTCCGCGCACTCTTCGCGCGGATCAGGGCGGAGGCGCCGAATTCTCCGATGGTCCTGCTGACGTCGCTCGCCGAGGGAGCGGACAGGCTCGTCGCGCGCGTCGCGCTCGGCGACGGGATTCGACTGATCGCGGTGCTGCCGCTGGAGCAGGAGAACTACGAGCTCGATTTCTCCGACCCCACGTCACGCGACGACTTTCGCGCGCTGCTCACAGATCCTCGCACGGAGCGGCGCATCGTCACGCCGAAGCTCGATCCGAGCGCCGACACGCCGGGCGCAGGGCGCGACCACCAATATCTCCTCGCCGGGCTGTTCGTCGCGCGCCAGAGCGACGTCCTCATCGCGCTCTGGGATGGGGCGTCGCCGCGCGGCACTGGCGGCAGCGCGCAGATCGTCGACTTCCGCCGCACGGGGCGCCTCGACTCCGATGATTGGGTGCGCCTGGTCGTCGCGCTCGCACCCGACCCGTTCCGCATCTCGAACGCGCCGCTCGATGCGCCGCAGACGGGGCTCGTGTACCACATTCCCGTGCGTCGCCCCGATGACGCGCCGCCCGCTGCGCCAGTCGCCGCCGGTTGGCTGATCCCCGCGCGCTACGACGCCTCTCCGCGCATGCGCGAGCGATTCGTGCGCAGCAGCCTGTCGACGCTTCGGCATCGCGACAGGCTCAATCGCGAGGGCGCGAGCTACCGAGCGCACTTCGCGGGGCACGTCGCCACATCCGCGACGTATCTCACCGCTGGGGAATCGACGCCGTCGACGCGCGATGCGCAGGCGCCCTCGGCGCTCGCCGGCATTCGCATCGCATTCTCGATCGCCGACTCGCTCGCGATCAGGCATCAGAAGAGCATCTACCGCACGATGATTCTGCTCTTCGGAATGATCGCGGTTGCGACGATCTCGCTGCTGTTGCGCAATCTCGCGACCACCGAAGAAGCGAAGCGGATGTATCTCGCGGGGTACCTGCTGCTGCTCACGGTCGCGGACCTCTTCTATCTGCGCACGCGCCTGCGGAAGAGCCAGGATCTCTTCCAGGACTATCGCGCGATCGCCGAGGGGCTCCGCGTGCAGTTCTTCTGGCGACTCGGTGGCTCGACGCGTGCGGTGTCGGACTTCTATCTCCGCAAACAGCGCAGCGAGCTTCGATGGATTCGCGACGTGCTCCAGGTGTGCGCGCTGCGCGCCACGCCGCTTGCGACGGGAGACTTCGCCGCCGTGCAGCGGCTCTGGGTGAAAAACCAGTGCGCGTATTACGAGCGCGCGGGTCGTCGCGACGGACTGCGCCGGCGCCGGCAGCGCACCATTGGCAGCGCGCTCGTGCTCCTCAGCCTCGGCGCCACGATCAACTTTCTGTGGGACACCGCGGAAGGGCACTGGGAGTATCTGCTGATCGCCGGGACAGCGCTGCTCGTACTGATCGCGCACTCTCTTTACGAAGTAAAAGAGGCGACCGGCGAGGCCGAGGCTCCAACCGAGAGCTCGGTGCGCGACATGATCGTGCTCGGCGTGCTCAGCGCCGCGGTCGCGGTCGCGTTCTACAAGACGCTCGCTGTTGGCGGCCCGACGATCATGAGCCACGTGCCCCAACTCGCGATCAAGGACGACAAGCTGGAATGGATGCTCGCGGCGATCGGGATCACGGCGCTCATCGGCACCTTCGCACACGCGTACGCGAACGTGCGCGCGTTCGGCGAGCATCAGAAGCAGTACGAGCGCGTGAAAGCGCTCTTTCAGTCCGCCGACGAGGCGCTCGATCGCGCCGCGACGAATCCCGATTCGCAGGACGCCAATCGCGTGCTCTTCGATCTCGGTTGCGAGGCGCTCGCCGAGCACGCGGATTGGCTGTTGCTGCATCGCGCGCGCCCGATCGAGCTGCCGACCGCCGACATCTAGCTACTATTTCACGCTACTTCGCGTCGAGCTTTCGTCCCGCGTTCAGATTGTCGAAGTTGAGCAGCGTGTTGAGCACGAGAGAGTACGAGCCGATTGTCTCGCCGCGATACATGGGATTGTTCGCGAACATCACGTAGTGTCCCTTCTGCATTGGCACATCGACCACGAGCGGCCGCTCGCCGATGTCGCCGCCACCACCCGCGAGCAGCCCCGAGATGAGCAGATTGCGCCCCGACTCGAAGCGCATCGCGACGCGCGGACGCTGATCCGGCGGGATGACGTTGATCGGCGAGCGAAGCTGATCGCTGCTGAGCGGCGCCGCTTCCCACTTGTGATACGACGGTAGCACCTCTGCCTCGTTCCGCGGCGCGAGCGCCTCGCGCCCCTGCGGGATGTCGGGATCCTCGAGCGTGCCGCGGCCGCTCGCGCGCGACGTGTCCTCAGATGTGAAGCGCGCGAAGCGGCCGCCACCCTTGACACTGCTGATCGACATGCTGGTTCCGTCCGCGCTGTAAACGCCGAGGCTGTCGGGAACGCCGTAGACGATCGGACTCGTCGCGTCGACGATGCGCGAGCGGAGCACGCTGCCGATGACGTGGCCGCGATCGGCGTGATTGATGCTGACTCCGCTCGCGAGGCCATACGTCGTGAGGAACTCGGACGTGTTGGCGGAGGTGATCACGACGCCGCCCTTGGCGACGAATGCCTCGAGATTCCCGAGCCCCTGAAAGCCGAGACCGGGACGGATGTCATCGGTCTGCGCCCAGGTGCCGATGTTCGGCGTGAGCGGCGTGTTCTTCCACGGCATCGGATTGCGCCACATCGGCAAGCCGTCGACGATGCTCGATACGCTGCCGCCCGCCGGCGGAAAGACGATGACGTCGTACTTGAGATTCAGATTCGGAATCTTCGCGACATCCTGCACGCTGATGTAATCGAAGGGGATGTGCAGGAGGTCGAATGCCTGGCGCCACCATCCCTCGGTCTGCGTGCCGGTCCACGTGTGCAGAATCGCGACGCGCGCGGCGCGCGCCGGATGCATCTTCACCTGCGGCTCCGCATCGAGCGCGTAGGCGCGCAGGCCGAGCTCTTTCGTCGCCTTGTCGAGATCGTCTCTCGCAACCTTTCGAATGACGAACGAGCCGCGATTGAACTTCGCGCCGCCGGCGGAGAAGGGCTCCTCCGCGATCTGGAAGTCGCCCGCCTTGAAGCGGTAGCGCAGCGTCGCGAGCGCGTTATCGCCGTTGTGATTGATCGCGAACACCGCTCCGCTGCCGGAGACGCCACCCGGTGCGCGCGCGGAATCCTTGAGCATTTCGACGGGAACGTCGAGCACCTTGGGATCGGTCACGCGAATGGCGCTCGTGGCGAAGAGCTCGGGGAAGGTCCATCCCGTGTCGTCGTACGGCGTCTTCTGCGGATCGTTGGGACTGTAGTACTCGTAGTCGAGCAGCGCATCGGCGATGCGCGAGTACGGCTGGTCCATGCGGATGATGTAGCTGCCGGCAGGGAACTGGCGCGACTCGGTCTTCGCCGCAACTGTGGTGCTCGCCGTATCGCCCATGCCGCGCCGGGCGGCCGCATGTTGCGCCGGCACCTGAATCGTCATCGGCGCCGTCGTGCGCGACAGCTCCACGCGCTGGAGCTGGAGCACGCGCAGCAAGTCCGCCTGCGCTCCAAGGCGCGGATCATCCGCGCTCAGCACATACGCTGCCGGTCCTTCGGTGCGCGCCTTGAGAATAGAGCGCTTGCTCTTCTCGTAGAAGTTCTGCAGGAAGAGCCGTCGGTTGTTCGCGAAGTAGTTGAGCGAGAGGAGCAACCCCGTCTCCTCGTAGTTGTTGTTGTTTCTGAGCGACCACATCACGCGCGGGAGCGGCGGATTCTGGCGCCACCACGTGCGCGACGTCTCGCTCGGGCCCAGCGTGCGCTCCACCGTTTCGGGCGTGCCGCCGTTGCCGAATGTCTCGTAGAGCCGATTGATGCTGTTGTGCGTCGCGGCCAGCGACTCGAGATATCCCGGCGACCAGTTATCGAAGTCGCCGTGTGTGTACACGCCGGGCATGCCGTAGCGCCCCATCTCCTGGACGTTGTTCCATGCGAGCATGTGCCATTCGTTGATCAGGAGCGGATCGTACCACGGATTGTACGCGCCGTCGCTGTCGGTATTGTCGTAGAGATACGCGACCGATTCGTGGAGATCGTGGAGCAGCTGCACCTTCCAGTCGACGAGCGTGTTGAGCACGTTCTGCGACAGCTTGAGCGTCATCGCCATCTGATCGCGATTGTTGTCGTGCGCGACGTAGTGGCCCCAGTAAATCAGATTCGGATACGTCTCCCCCGGATGCGCGAAGTGCCACTTCACGACGTCCACCTCGCGATCGCGCCCGTCCACCTCGACCACCGGCGTGATGAGCGTGATGACGTGCTCGCGAATGTTGCGCACGTACGGGCTCTCGTCCACTGCCAGGCGGTAGGCGAGCTCCATCAGCGCGGTCGGCGCACCCGACTCCGGCGAGTGAATCGTTCCCGTGATGTAGTAGATCGGCGCGGACGCATCGACGAGCGGCTGCGCCTTCGCATCGTCCATCCCGATGAGCCGCGGATCCGCCAGCTTCGCGAGCCGATCGTGATTCGCGTCGAGATCCTTCAGCAGCGCCTCCGACGCAACCGCCACCGCGATCATCTCGCGCCCCTCCTCCGTGTGGCCGATCGTGTACACGCGCACGCGCGGGCTCGCTTTCGCGAGCAGCCGCATGTAGTCGGCCACCTCCTTCGAGTACGGCAGCTTCGTAGGCGCCCCGGCTATATCGCCGAGTATCGCCTTGGGCGTTGGCACCGTCGCGGATGCCGGCATGTAGTCGATCAGCGGCGAGAGGAAGAACGGCTCGGTGGTGTATTCGTGAATCTTCCTGGTGTATTCGGAGTCGATCGGCTGGCCGGGCGCGCGCCCCGGCTTCGCAGTCGAGAGATCCTCGGATTGCGCGGGCACCCGGCTCGACGCGAGGGCGAGAACAGTGCAAAGCGCGGAACAGACGACGAGAGCACGACGCATGAACGCGACCTCCTGCGGGACGCAACGAGAAATGCCGGACGACCGCGATGACTATGTCGCGGCGTCAGGCAAGGATACTCGCTGGCAACTCGATTGTAAGGACGTGCGGAGCGACGTCTAGCGGGCGTCGCTCCGCTTCTTGGCCAACGTCAGCGACGCGGAGCGCCGTGCGGGAGCGGGCTCATCGCGCGATGCGGGCGCGTCGATCGCGTGCGTGAGCTCCGCGGCGCCGTGACCGTAGTTGGTCTCCACCGCGCGGCGCGCAGCGTCGGGATCGCCCGCACGCAACGCGCGCACGATCGCGTCGTGCTCGGCTGCCGCATCCGCGATGCGCTTCGGAAGGAGC
>Ga0209584_10000349_pt1 | contig 13899 bp, 14 predicted proteins | sample NGEPerD_FD_184507 | JGI IMG/M metagenome (GOLD analysis project Ga0209584, IMG submission 184507) | Arctic peat soil microbial communities from the Barrow Environmental Observatory site, Barrow, Alaska, USA - NGEE PermafrostAB12-D... | ecosystem: Environmental > Terrestrial > Soil > Wetlands >...
AGCCGTACGTGCGCAGCTCGCGACCCTCGAGCGAGAGATCGAGATCGTCGCGATGCGGCCCCGCGTGCGTGATCCCGCGCTTCACGTCGATCGGCCGCTTCTTCTCGAGCGCCTCGAGCAGCGCCCGCTCCGCATCGTCGCGCGTCGCGTCGAGCGAGCTCGCGTAACGGAGAGTCGCGCTCCCGCGCTCACCGATCGCCTCGCACCGCGCCGCATACTGCTCGGCGTACATCTTCGCCCACTCCTGTCGCGCGGAGAAGATGATCGCACCATTCGCCGCGAGCGCCGGCTCCCACACCGCCGCGCACGCTTCGCGCGCCGCGTGATTCAACCGCATCTCACGCATCGCCGCGTTGCGACGCGCGAGCGCGCCGCGATAGCGCTGCAGCGCGGTGAGATACGGACGCGAGCTGAGCGCGAGCATCACGTCGAGAAAGCGCCGGCGCTCCACCGGCGCGCCCGTCACGAGCACCGCGTCGCGCGGCGAGAAGATCACTGCGGGGAAGGCGCCGAGCGCGTCGGCCATGCGCTCTGGCTCCGCGCCGTCCAGCATGATCTTCTTGCGGCGGCCGAGTCGATCGAATCCCACCGACACGTCGTGTGCGCGCGCGCCCTCGATCGTCGCCGCGAGGTGAAAGCCCGTCTCGCCAAACGTGACGAGCTCCGCATCCTGCGCGCCGCGCAGCGATCGCAGCAGGCGGAGATAGTAGATCGCCTCGAGAAAGTTCGTCTTCCCCTGGCCGTTCTCACCAACCAACGCGATCCCCGCCGCCGGCAGCTCGATCTCCGCTCGCTTCAGATTCCGGAAGGCGCGTATCGAGAGCCGCCGGAGCGCGCTGTGCGCCACCGGGAGCTCCGCCACCCTGCCCACCGCAGCCGTCACGCGCCCTTGAACACTGCGGGGCGCTTCTCGAGAAAGGCGCCCATTCCTTCCTTCATGTCCGACGTCGTCGCGATGAGCCCGAAGCAGTTTGCCTCGATCACGAGTCCCTCCGCGAGCGTCGTGTCGAGCCCGCGATTCACCGCCTCGATGCAGAAGCCGATCGCCACCGGTCCATTCGCGAGAATCTGCTTGAGCATCGCCTCGGCCGTCGCGATCAGCTCCGCCGCCGGCACGACCTTGTTCACAAGCCCAATGCGAAGTGCCTCCGCTGCATCCGTCATCTCGGCCGTGAGCATCAGCTGCAGTGCGCGTCCCTTGCCGATGAGGCGCGGAAGGCGCTGCGTGCCGCCGTAGCCGGGCGCGATCCCGAGCTTGACCTCGGGGAGTCCCATCTTTGCATTGTCCGATGCGATGCGGATGTGGCACGCGAGCGCCAACTCCAACCCGCCGCCAAGCGCGAAGCCGTTAATCGCCGCGATCACCGGCTTCGGCGACTGCTCGAAGCGCGAAAATATCGCCTGCCCAACCATCGCGCGCGTGCGGCCATCGAGCGGCCCCTGCGTCGAGAGCTCGGCGATGTCCGCGCCGGCGACGAACGCCTTCGCGCCGGCGCCCGTGACGATCGCGCCACCCACATCCTTCCGCGCGACGACCTCGCGGATCGCCGCGTCGAGCTCGGCGAGCGTCGCGTCGTTGAGCGCGTTGAGCTTGTCGGGGCGATTGATCGTGATCGTCGCGATGCGATCCTGAACGTCGAACGTGAGATTGGTGTAAGGCATAGTGGGGTGAGAGCGGCACGGGTGAGCGGCCTTCAACTCCTGAAATCTATACCGTCGGACTGCTTTTTGCTTTCCGGTTGAGGGCTATGAGTACCCAGTGGATCACGCGTCACGGCGGCACGCGCGCGGGCTTCAGCTACAAGCATTCGCAGGGCCGGGCGGTGAGTGACGCGAAGCAGCTCGCGCGCATCAACGCGCTGAAGATTCCGCCCGCCTGGCGCGACGTGCACATCGCCGCGACCACGCGCCCGGCGATCCAGGCGTGGGGCTTCGACGTGAAGGGGCGCAAGCAGTATCGCTATCACGAGCGCGCCGTCGCCGCGCGAGAGCAGCGCAAGTACTATCGCGTGCGCCGCCTCGCGCGCGATCTCCCGCGCATCCGCGAGTCGCTCTACTCGGAGATCGCGCGCGGGAAGGAGCTCACGCGCGATCGCGTCGCCGCGGCCGTCGTGCGCCTCATCAGCAAGGGCTTTTTCCGCGTCGGCAGCGAGCGCTACGCGCGCGAGAACCACACCTTCGGCATCTCGTCGCTGCTCAAGCGCCACGTGCACGTCGAGAAGAGCGCGATCACCTTCGACTTCAAGGGGAAGTCGAACAAGCAGCAGAAGCACGTCGTCGTCGACCGCGCCCTCGCGGCGATCATGCGCGCGATGCTCGATTCGCCCGGCGCGAAGCTCTTTCGCTACACCGACGGCACGAAGTGGAAGAATCTCTCCGAGCGCGACGTGAACGACTACGTGCGCCGCGTGACGAGCGTGCGCTACACGGCGAAGGACTTCCGTACATGGGGAGGCACCGTACGCGTCGCCACCGTCCTCTCCGACTTGGGCGCACCCGCCAACGATCGCGAGGCGAAGAAGAATGTCGTGCTCGCGATTCGGCTCGTGAGCGCGGAGCTCGGGAACACGCCGGCGATCTGTCGCGCGTCGTACGTGCACCCGATCATCCTCGCGCGCTATCTCGATCACGGCGAGACGATCCTGCCGCGCGCGTCGGGGAAGACGGCCGGGGGCCACTATCCCGAGGAGCGCGCGCTCATCCGCTTTCTCGACGAGCACTTCCCCGAGCGCCGCAAGCGCGTGCGCGCCGAGGACAAGGTGGCGGCGTAGCTCTCACGCCGTAGCTTTCGCGGCATGCAGTCCGTACTCGCGATAGACTCCGGCACCACCGGCGCGACGTGCCTCGTCATCGCCGCGGATGGTCGTGTGCTCGGACGCGGCTATCGCGAGATCCCGCAGCACTATCCGGCTCCGGGGCACGTCGAGCACGAGCCGCGCGACATACTGAACTGTACGCTCGACGCGGCGCGGGACGCACTGAAGATGTCCGGCGTGGTACCGACGACCATCGGCATTACGAATCAGCGCGAGACACTCGTGCTGTGGAATCGCCACACGAGCGAGCCCGTGGGCCGAGCGATCGTGTGGCAGGATCGGCGCACCGCCGCACGCTGCCTCGCGCTCGCGCCGCACGCAGAAGACATCGCGGCGCGCACCGGGCTGCTCCCCGATCCGTACTTCTCCGCGACCAAGCTCGAGTGGCTGCTGGCGCACGAGCATATCGCGCGCATGGCCGAGAGCGGCTCGCTCGCCGCGGGCACCGTCGACTCCTGGCTCATCTGGAATCTCACCGGCGGCCAAGTGCACGCGACCGATCCCACGAACGCGTCGCGCACGATGCTCTACGACATCCGGCATCTCGCGTGGAGCGAGCATCTCCTCGAGCTCTTTGGTGTTCCGCGCGCGCTGCTCCCCGAGGTGCGCGCGTCGAGCTCGGACTTCGGGCGCGCGCGCGGCACGTTGCTCGGGCTCTCGACGGACATTCCGATTCACGGCGTTGCCGGAGATCAGCAGGCCGCGCTTTTCGGCCAGGGATGCTGGGAGTCGGGGCAGGGGAAGAACACTTACGGCACGGGCGCCTTCCTTCTGCTCAACACCGGCAGCGAGATCGGCGCGCCGGGTGGCGGGCTCCTCACCACCGTCGCCTGCGATGCGGGCGGCGGCCCCGCATACGCACTCGAGGGCGCGATCTTCGTCGCCGGCGCCGCCGTGCAGTGGCTGCGCGACGGACTTGGCATCATCGGTTCGGCGGCCGAGACACAAGCGCTGGCGAGCGGGATCACGTCGAACGATGGCGTGTATTTCGTTCCGGCGTTGACTGGCCTCGGTGCACCGCACTGGGAGCCCGAGGCGCGCGGCACGATCGTCGGACTCACGCGCGGCACGACGCGCGCGCATCTCGCGCGCGCGGCACTCGAGGCGATGGCGTACGCGACGGCCGATGTGCTCGACGTGATGAAGGAGCGCGGGCGCTGCACCTTCGAGCGGCTGCGCGTGGACGGGGGAGCGACGGAGAATGAGTGGCTGATGCAATTCCAGGCTGACGTACTCGACGTTCCCGTCGAGCGTCCCGACATGGCGGAGACGACGGCGCTCGGCGCGGCCGGTCTCGCGGGAATCGCGGCGGGCGTGTGGCCCAACGCGCGCGCGTTTCTGGGCACGCGCCACTTCCGCTCGTTCGTTCCGGGAGCACATGCGGAGGAGTCGCGCGCGGCACGCAATGGTTGGTCGCGCGCGGTGCGCGCCGCGCTCTCGTGGGCGAGGGACGACGCATGACGCAACCTGTGCTGGCGCGAAAGCTGGATGCGCACTGCGCAGCGCTCGGCGCGTGCCGTCAGTGCGGGCACAAGGATCCGGGTGTCGTCCCGATCCTGTCGCCGGCGCGCGCGCCGAAGGTGATGCTGATAGGGCAGGCGCCGGGGCAGGTCGAGACGAGCGCGGGCGAGCGCCGCGCGTTCGCCGGCCGCGCGGGGAAGACGATGTTCCGCTGGCTCGATCGCGTCGGCGTCGACGAGGCGACATTCCGCTCGCGCGTCTACATCGCCGCGGTCACGCGCTGCTATCCCGGGCCGCATCCGTCGGGGCGCGGCGATCGGGTCCCGTCGCGCTTCGAGCAGGAGCAGTGCAATGGCTGGCTCGAGTCGGAGCTCGCGATCATCAAACCGAGACTGCTCATTCCCGTGGGCAAGCTCGCGATCGAGAAATTTCTTCCGCCGTCGTCGCTCGATCAGCTGATAGGCAAGGTGCACGAGATCGAGCACGCGGGCGGCCGCTCACGCGTGATCCCGCTGCCGCATCCCTCGGGCGCGAGCAGCTGGGTGAACGCGCCGCAGAATCGCGCGTTGCTCGAACGCGCGCTCGATCTGCTCGGCGCCGAGCTCGCGGAGCTGTGGCCGGCGAGCGCGCTGCGCAGAAGCGCCTGATGCGCACGCTCATACTCGCCTTCGGACTGCACACGGGCGCCAAGGGCGGCGATCACTGGTTTGGCGCCGACAAAGCTAAACACTTCTTTATATCGGCCTTCGTCGAAAGCATTACGTATAGTGCGCTACGCTCGGTGCATGTGCGACACGATCCGGCATTGATCGCCGCGTCGACGTTCACGCTCGGCGTGGGAGTGGGAAAAGAGCTTTACGACCACCATTCCTATGGGCATTTCAGCGTAAAGGACCTCACCTGGGATGCCGGCGGCACGGCGGCTGCCGCGTCGGTGCTCGCGCACACGAGGTAAATTGGCGCCGGGCAATACGATTGTACTACTGTAGGGAGCGGCCCCGCTCTATATTGGACGTGCTCGCGGAACCGATAGAACGGCAACCTCTCTCAGGGCCATTCATGACCGACTCCGCCAACGGGGACGCAAAGTCCACAGGCACCGACGAACGACGTACGAACGAAGTTCTTCGCGTGCTTGTGGGCGAAATGCTCGAACGCGTGCGCGAGGTCACCCGTAGAACGTCAGCCTGGAGCGCGGAGGAGCGTGCGCAGGCGGAGCAGGAACTCGAGGCGATCATGGCGCACGTGCGCCGCGAAGCCACCACGGAGCGGAAAGAAGATTGATCAGCCGGGTAGGAGGAGCTCAATGAAAGCGCGCAATAAATTCCTGATCGGCGGCGCAATCATCCTCGGCGCAGCGGCGTACCTCATGGTCACGTCGATTCGCCAGACGGGCGTGTACTATCTCACGCCGACGGAGCTGTCGTCGAAGATCTCATCCGATCCCTCGTTTTACGAAACAGGCGTGAAGGTAGGCGCGCGTGTCGTTCCGGGCTCGATCGTGCGCGATGCGTCGGGCAAGTCGATGACGTTCGCCGTCACTGACGGCGCGCACAACTATCCGGTGTCGTATCGCGGACTGCCTCCGGACACGTTCACCGACGGCGTTGATGTCGTGCTCGAGGGACGGCTCGCTCACGACGGCACCTTCCGCGCGACCACCGTGCTCGCGAAGTGTGCGTCGCGCTACGAAAACGCTCCGGAGAAATATCGCAGCGTGCCTGGCTACACGTCGGCACCTGCGGCCGCGCACTCATGATCCTCATTGGTGAGCTGTCGCTCTGGGTTGCGCTGCTCATGGCAACCTGGGGCGCGACGGTCGGCTTCGCCGGCGCGTATTACAAGCGTCGGGAGTTGATCGCGAGCGCCGAGCGTGCGTCGTACGCGACGTTCGCCTTTCTGATTCTCGCGGCGCTCGGCCTCTGGACCGCGCTGCTCAATTCCGACTTTTCCTTCCGCTACGTCGCGTCGTACACGAGCGCGAATCTGCCGTCGATCTACAAGGTGACGGCGTTCTGGGCGGGGCAGTCGGGATCGCTGCTCCTCTGGGCATTCATTCTCTCGGGCTACTCGGCGATCGCCGTGTGGACGAATCGCTCGCGCAACCGCGAGTTGATGCCGTACGTCACCGCGACGCTCTCCGCCATCACGCTCTTCTTCGTGATGACGCTCTGCTTCGGCTCCAATCCATACGAGCGGCTCGACTGGATTCCGCCGGACGGCACGGGGCTCAATCCGCAGCTGCAGAATCCGGGGATGGCGATCCATCCGCCAAATCTCTACCTCGGCTACATCGGCACCGCGGTGCCCTTCGCCTTCGCGATCGCCGCGCTCATCACGCGGCGCCTCGACGCTGGGTGGCTCGCCGCCGTGCGCCGCTGGACGCTGGTCTCGTGGTTCTTCAACACGACGGGCATCATCCTCGGCATGTGGTGGGCGTACGTCGAGCTCGGGTGGGGCGGCTATTGGGCGTGGGATCCCGTCGAGAACGCATCGTTTCTGCCGTGGCTGATCAACACCGCCTTTCTGCACTCCATCATGGTGCAGGAGAAGCGCGGGATGCTGCGCAAGTGGAACGTGACGCTCGTCGTCTCCGCGTTCCTCATGGCGATTTTGGGCACCTTCATCACGCGCAGCGGCATCATCTCGAGCGTGCACTCGTTCGCGCAGTCGAGCGTCGGCTACTGGTTCCTCGGCTTTCTCGTGCTCGCGATTGCGCTCACCGTGTATCTCGTCGCGACGCGGCTCAACGATCTCGAGGCGAAGGCGGAGCTCGAGAGCCTCGTGAGTCGCGAGGCGAGCTTCCTCTTCAACAACCTGCTGCTCGTCGGAATCGCGTTCGCTGTGCTCTGGGGAACGCTCTTCCCAATTCTCAGCGAGGCGGTGACGAACAACAAAATCACCGTCGGCCCGCCGTTCTTCAATAAGGTGAACATCCCGCTCGGGCTCGCGCTCCTCGCGCTCACGGGCATCGGGCCGCTCATCGCGTGGCGCCGGGCATCGGCGGAAAATCTCAAGCGCCAATTCACGGGGCCGCTGCTCGCCGGCATCACAACGGGCGCCGCGCTCTTCGCGGTCGGGATGCGCGACTTCGGCGCGCTCGTCGCGTACACGCTGTGCGGCTTCGTGAGCGGAACGATCATCCAGGAATTCTGGAAGGGCGTCGGCGCGCGCCGGCGGATGTACGGCGAGAATCCGGTGATGGCGCTCGTGCGCCTCGTCGCGCGCAACCGTCGCCGCTACGGCGGCTACATCGTGCACGTTGGCATCGTGATTCTCTTCGCGGCGTTCGCCGGGCTCGCGTTCAAGGAAGAGTTCGACGTCACGCTCAAGGGCGGCGAGACGTACGAGGCGACCGATCCGTACGGCAACCAGTGGCGCTTCGTGAGCCAGGGCGTGTCGCGCTACGACGAGCTCAATCGGCAGACGACGGCCGTGCTGCTCGACTCGTATCGCAACGGCAAGAAGGTCGGCGTGATCAAGACGGAGAAGCGGCAGTACATGGATAGCCGCGGCGCGCCGACGTTCCAGCCGGCCACCGAGGTCGGGATCATGGAAGGGATACGCGAGGATGTGTACGTCGTGCTCGCGGGCGTGATCGGCGAGGACACCGCGGAGATGCGCATCACCTTCAATCCGCTCGTGTGGTGGGTGTGGTACGGTGGGATGATCATGGCGGTCGGTGGTCTGATCGTGATGTGGCCGCAGGCCGAGAAGCGTCGCGCGCAGGCGGGGTACTCGACGGTGCTGCAGCCGGCGGAGCAGCAATCATGATGGATGCGTCGATGAATCGCCGCCGCTTCTTCGCGGCGTCCGCAGCCGGCGTCGCAACGCTCGCGATCGCGCGCGCGGCGCGCGCGCAGGAGGGCGCACAGGAAGGGCAGGCCAACACCGGCGCCGCGAACACGGTGATGGAGAGTGACCGCTTCAAATCCGTGCAGCTCCCGAGCAAGGGCCCGCCGGTGATGAACCAGGCGAAGCGCGACGAGCTCGAGCATCACATCCACTGCCAGTGCGGCTGCAATCTCGACGTGTATACCTGTCGCACCACCGACTTCTCGTGTCAGGTATCGCCCGCGATGCACAGGGACGTGATGGCGCTCGTCGCCGGCGGCTACTCGGGGCCCGAGATCATCGCGGCGTTCACGGCCGTGTACGGCGACCGCGTGCTCATGGCGCCGCCGTCAACGGGCTTCGATCTCGCGGCGTGGATCACGCCCTTCGTCGCGCTCTCCGCGGGGATCGGGCTCGTCTTCGTGGTGCTGCGTCGCCTGCGCGCGCCCGTGCTCGCGCCCGCGATCTCTCCCGCGTCGGCCGACGCGACGCCTTCCGAGCAGGCGCGACTCGACGCGCTCGTGCGCAACGACGACCGGTGACGCCGCTCTTGGTCGGCGCCTTGCTCGCCGTGCTCGCGCTGGTGGTCGTGCTCTACCCGCTCTTCGACGATCTCTCCAAGCCGAATCGCAGCGCCCGCACATCGAAGCCCGACGGCGCGGCGCCGAGCGTCGAGGCGGTGCAGGCGCTGCGCGAGATCGAGTTCGATCGCGAGACGGGGAAGCTCTCCGACTCCGACTACAGCGCGCTCAAGACGAAGTACACGCGCGAGGCTGTCGCTGCCTTTCGCGATGAGGAAGCCGGATTGTCAGGAACGCAGGGCGACGCGGCCGAGGCGGTGATTCTGCAGTATCGTCGCCGCCAGCTCGGCTGCGCCACCTGCGGCCCGCGCCCCGAGCCCGATGCGATCTACTGCTCGCACTGCGGTCGCTATCTCGCCGCGAGCTGCGCGCACTGCAAGTCGCCCATTGCGGAAATTGGCGCGCGCTACTGCGGCAGCTGCGGCGAGACCCTCGCCGCGTAGCTACAGCTCGAGCCGCTCCAGCCGGCGCAGCGCCACTGTCAGGGGGACGAACGTGCACACGAGACAGAGCGCCGCGGCCAATCCAAATCCGAGGTACATGTCAATCGGATTCGGTGTTCCGCCAAACGCTTCCGCGGTGAGATAGCCGTACACCGGCCGCGCCTCGAGCAGCACCACGCCGCCTACGAGCCCCGCCGAGATCATCATGAACACGAGGCCGCCGAACGACGTTGGAATCTGCGCGGCGTTCTCCGTATCGTATTGCGGAAACACGGTGCCGAGTCCGAGCGCGAGCCCCGCGAGCGCGAACGTGAGGAAGACGATCGTGAAGATCGAGACTGCGAAGATGAACTGAGTCACCCCAAGCATCGCGTCCGTGACGCCGACGATCCCCACCGCGAGCACCAGCAGCGGCAGCGTGCCGATCCAGAACTTGGACCAGAGCAGCGCTCGCATCGGCAACGGGCTCGACTTGAGCAGCCAGAGCGTGCGCCCTTCGATGCTCACGGCCGGGAAGATGAAGCGCGCGGCGATCGACGCGAGCACGAAGCCGGCGAGCCCGAGATTCAGAAACGGAATCGTGTTCACGAGGAAGGTCGTGATCCCCGCGCCGCTCAACGGCAGGAACTTCACATTGAAGACATACACGATCACGAGCACGGCGAGCAGAATCAGCTGCGACCACTGCGTCGTGTCGCGGAAGAAGACGCGCAGCTCCTTCATCACGAGCTCGCGCCGCAAGATCCCGAACGGCTTGAGCAGGAAGTGCCCGGCGCTTCGCGCGATCCGCCCCCGCACCCAACGCTGCGTGCTCTCCTGCGCCTTCGTGAAGCCCGTCGTGTAGAGCTTCTGATGCAGCAGTGCACCCATCACGAGCGCCGCAGCGGCCGTCGTCCACAGCAGATAGAGCGCGAGCCAGTCCGTCTTCCCCTCGAGCGACGACATGATCGTGCGCTGCACCCACTCGCTCGGCAAATACGGCGCGGTCGGCGTGCGCAAGAGCGCGATGAAGTCGACGAGCGACTGCAATCCCTCGGGGCGCGCGAACTTTTCGGGACGCATGAGGCGGAACAGCAGCACGACGCCGGCGGCCGTCATCACGGCGACGATGCTGAGGATGTCTTTCGTGCGTCGCGCGGGAAACGCGTTCACGAGAATGATCACGATCGCCGCGCCGGCGACAGCGGGGATGATCAAGAATGGCACGAACGTCGCGACCGCGATGAACGGAAACATCAGCCCGCCCCGATACACCCAGCCATACGCCGCGAAGATCGGCACGGCCATCAGCGCGATCATCCAGCTGGAGTGCAGCATCGACTCCGTGAGCTTGGCCGCGTAGAGCGTCAACCAGTTCACGGGCGCCGACACGAGCAGCTCGAGATCTTTTGCGAGAAAGAAGGTCGACAGTGCGGTAATGATGTTCGAGAGCAGCAGGATCATGAAGAAGCTGATGAACACCAGCCCGAGCACCTTTCCCGCGAGCAGCGCTCCGATCTCCGGCGTGTTGCGGAACACCGTGAGCACGCGCGTCAGCACGAAGAGCACGAAGCTCCAGAACAGCAGTCCGATCGCGGCGACGAGCGTCCAGCGCCAGCCGTGACTCCGCTCGCCGGTGCGCGACGCGCGGCTCACCGCGGTGAGCACCTTCGGTCGCAGCAGATGGTTGTAGCTCGGATTCGGCTTTTTCCCGCGCTGCGCGGGATCCGTCGTTCCCTCGATCACCGAGATGACTGCCTGCCGTCCCGTCGTGCGACGCGGTCCCGTCACCTCGGCGCTCGTACGTCGCGGGCCGGTGGTGCCCTCAGGCATCGAGAACCTCGACCAGCTCGCGCGCCGCGTTCTCGCCCGTGAGCCGCAGGAAGAGCTCCTCGAGCCCCTTCGCGCCAGCGCCCACGCTCTCGTACAGCTCATCCATCGTTCCCGCCGCGCGAATACGTCCGCCCTGAATGATCGCGACGCGATCGCACACGGTTTCCGCCACCTCGAGCGTGTGCGTCGACATCATGATCGTGTGCCCGCGCTTCGTGTATTCGCGAAAGAGATCCTTGAGAATGCGCGCCGCCTTCGGATCGAGTCCGATCATCGGCTCGTCGACCACGATCACCTTCGGCTTGTGCAGAAACGCGCTCGAGATGATGAGCTTCTGCCGCATCCCGTGACTGTAGCTCTCGACGAGCTCGTCGCGCCACTCGAGTAGATCGAACAGCGTGAGCAGCTCGGACATGCGCCGCTCGATCACCGGCCCGTCCTGTCCGTACAATCCGGCGACGAAGCGCAGGAATTCCGCACCCGTGAGCTTCTCGTAGATGAACGGCCTGTCGGGGATGTAGCCGAGCACCGCCTTCGCCGCGATCGGATCCTTCGCGACATCGATGCCGTTGATGTGCACCGTCCCCGCCGTCGGCTTCAGAATCCCCGCGATCATGCGCAGCGTCGTCGTCTTCCCTGCGCCGTTGGGGCCGAGGAAGCCGAAGAGCTGCCCGTGCGGCACCTCGAGATTGATCGCATCGACGGCAGTGAAGGTGCCGTACCTCTTGGTCAACCCTTTCAGCTGGATCATGTGATCAACGTGTTGTCGGAGGGTGTCGCGCTTTCTTCGCGGCGGCGCTCTGCTTCGCCTCGAGCGTCCAGTTCAGAAACGCCAGCTCATACGCCGTGCGCTTCAACGTGAACGTGCCCAGCGGTGTCGTCTGGATCGCGCGGCCGCGCTCGTCGATCCAGCCGCTCACGATCGTCGAGCCCTGCGGATCGATCCGCCATCCGCGCACCGTGTCCTCGTGCGCGACGATCCACGTGTGTCGCGCATCGTCCATCGTCGCGCTGTCCGGAATCACGAATAAACTCTCGGCGCCCACCGTCAGCTGAATTTCCTCGGGCGTGCCGGTCGTCGGATCGTAGATCGGATACTTGTAGACGCGCCCCACCTGCGGGCGCGCGGCGAGTGCGAGCGCGAGCGGAACCGTCGTCGGCCAAAATACCGAGCGGCGCACCGTCACCGACGCGGTGTCAGGACGCGCCTTCCCGGCGGTGGTGATGAGCTCGAGCAGCGTGTCCTGGCTCATCTTGCCGCTCACTCGGTACGGCCCGTGATCGCCGCCGAGCTCGAAGGTGAAGCCCGTGAGCCTGAGCCCCGGCGTGAGAGTCACGCGCGCGCGCGCCGCTAGTCGATCGTTCGTGCCCGAGTCCGGCGGATCGATCACGAGCACGTCGCGCACGCTGATCCCCGTCACGCTCGTATCGATCGACGACGACGCCCATCCCACGCGCGTGTCGCCGTTCATTACCTCGTAGTACGCCGATCCGGGAACCACGAGCAGCGCGGCCTCCGTCATCTGCTCGGGCTCGCCCACGAACATTTCCCGGCGCGCGAGCATGGCGAGCCCCACGAGCCAGAGGAAGATGATCCCCGCTCCGATCGATTCGCGACGCGTCATGCTGCGATCACGCGAGCGTCAACGACGTTTCGGAGGTGATCCAGCCGAGATATTTCGAGAGGCCGCCCGTGACGGGCAGCGCAAGCAGCTCCGGCACCTTGTACGGATGCAGCTCGGCGAAGGCTACCTCGAGCGAATCGAGCCGCGCCGCGCGCGTCTTGAGGTAGACGATCACCTCGGTCTCGTCCGCGATCTTGCCGTTCCAGCGGTAGAGCGAGCGGACGCCGGGGACGATCTGTCCGCAGGCAATCAGGCGTCGTTCCAGCAGCGTCTTGATGAGCGAGACTGCCTCATCGGCGCTGGCGACCGTGGTCATGACGACCATGGCATCAGTGTGCGACATCAGGTGTGGTCGAGGGTAAGTGCGGACAGGGCCGCGTTTAAAGACGACTCAGACGCCGTTCAGCAAGCGCCCCCTCACCACCGCAGAAACGCCTGTCTTGTCATAGCCGCCACGGCTGGTGAAGTTACCGGGATGCCCGAAGAAAAACTGATTGTGCGCGGTGCCCGCGAGCACAATCTTCGAAACGTCGACGTCACCATCCCGCGGGATAAGCTCACCGTCATTACCGGACTCTCAGGATCCGGGAAGTCGTCCCTCGCCTTCGACACGATCTACGCGGAGGGGCAGCGCCGGTACGTCGAGTCGCTGTCCGCGTACGCGCGCCAGTTCCTGGGGCTGATGGAGAAGCCGGACGTCGACGCGATCGAGGGGCTCTCACCCGCCATCTCGATCGAGCAGAAATCCGCGGGCCACAATCCGCGCTCGACCGTCGGCACCGTCACCGAAATCTACGACTACCTGCGCTTGCTCTACGCGCGCGCCGGCACACCGCATTGCCCCACGTGCGGCGAGCCCGTGCAGCGCCAGAGCGCATCGCAGATCGCCGACACCGTGCTCACGTGGCCCGAGGGCACGCGAGTGGAAGTGCTCGCGCCACTCGTGCGCGGACGCAAAGGCGAGTTTAAGGATCTCTTCGAGATGGCGCGCAAGCAGGGCTTCGTGCGCGCGATCGTCGACGCGAAGCCGGTGGAGCTCGCGTCGCCGCCCAAGCTGAGCAAGCAGCACAACCACAGCATCTCGGTCATCGTCGACCGCCTGGTCGCGCGCGCCGAGGACCGCGGCAGACTCACAGATTCTCTCGAGACCGCGCTGCGCCTCGCCGATGGAATCGTCGACGTCGTGCGCCACGACACCGGTGCCACGCAGCTCTTCTCCGAGCGCTACGGCTGTCCGACGTGCGGGCTCTCGCTCCCCGAGCTCGAGCCGCGCCAGTTCTCCTTCAACTCGCCCTTCGGCGCCTGCACCCGCTGCGGCGGCCTCGGC
>Ga0209584_10000350_pt1 | contig 13882 bp, 14 predicted proteins | sample NGEPerD_FD_184507 | JGI IMG/M metagenome (GOLD analysis project Ga0209584, IMG submission 184507) | Arctic peat soil microbial communities from the Barrow Environmental Observatory site, Barrow, Alaska, USA - NGEE PermafrostAB12-D... | ecosystem: Environmental > Terrestrial > Soil > Wetlands >...
TCGTGGCACGGCGCCTCCGCGCTTCTTGCGGTGCGCGTCGGGCCACTCATCACCCGCGTATCGGTCGATTCGCTGACGGTATCCGCGACCGACCTCGCGCCGCTTCACTGGGCAAGTTGGTATCCGACGCAGCATCCTGTCGGAGCCATGCACGCCGACTTCGATTCTTCCATGGTAACGATCGTGATGACCGGGCGATTCGACACGGTCGCGACCTTTTCGTATCCGAGGAAGGCCGGTGAGCTACCGTTTGGATGGACGCAGGAACTGGTAGTACCTGCACTGCCGCTTACAAACGGCTGGCATGGCACGCTGCAGATTGCTCTGCCGATTCATCCGCACGCATATAAACTGCTCGGCAAGCCCTGGGAATCGATGGCCCTGCGCGTCGTCGGCCGCGAGAGGATCACGGTCGCCGCCGGCACCTTCGACTGCTGGAAAGTCCAGGTCGGCGAGCCGGAAGATCAGTCCCTCATGTGGGTGGACGCCTCCACTCACGTCGTCATTCGCTCACAGACCACGTACCGTTTCGGCGACACCTCCTTCGAGGATCAGGTCGACCTGCAGCGTATGATATTAATCACTCAATGACAACAAATCGTATCGCAATGTGATAGCTCGCACGAATCACTCATATCACTTGGCCACGCCGTAGATGTGTGTCGCGCGACGCATCATGTAATTCAAAACGAAGTCATGGTTGCGTCGGCGCAATCGGGTGAGAATGCGCGAGTTCGCTTCACTGAACACGCTCGCACCCACTCTCATCCGGACGGTTTGCCATGCGTTCACTTCGTACGATCGCTCGTGTGATCACTCCCGCGTGCGCCATCGCTGCCGTCGCGCTGCTCGCGGCCTGCAGCGATTCCAACGGTCCCTCCAACGGCGGATCCAGCAATCTCTCGATCGCCGTAGCCACACTCACCTCGACCCCCGCAGGCCGTCTCGCCGGCTCGCACGGGATCGCGCCCTCCTTCGACCGCCACGTCACCGGCACCGACAGCGCGCACTCCCTCATCATCACCCGCGTCGCGATCACGCTGTCGCGCCTCCACCTCGCCACCGTCGATTCCGCCGGCTGCGCCGCCGACGATCATCCCGAGGGCAATGACGATCGCTGCCTCGAGCTGAAGACCGGCCCGATGCTCGTCGAGCTTCCCGTCGACAACTCCGTGATCTCGGTGCTCTCGCTGCAGCTCCCCGCCGGAACCTATCGCGCGCTCGAAGCGAAGATCCGTACGGTGCAGGCTTCGGACTCCGGCGGGGCCGCGTTCCTCGCAGCCAATCCGCAGTTCGCCAATGCGAGCGTTCGCGTCGAAGGCACCTTCGATGGCACGCCCTTCGTCTACAGCGGATCGCCCAACGCGTCGTTGGAGCTCGCCTTCAATCCTCCAATCACCGTAGGCAGCTCGGCGACCACACTCACCGTGCACGTCAGCATCGATCGCTGGTTCAGCAACGGCAGCGGCACCCTCGTCGATCCCGCGACCGCGAACGTCGGCGGCGCAAACGAGAATCTCGTCAGCGACAACGTACGTCGCTCCTTCCACGCCTTCGAGGACAACGGGCACCATGGCGACGACGGCCATGGCGATGACGGCTTCAACGGTGGCGATGGAGGCAACAATCAAGGCGGCGACGGCAGCCGCACGCACTAGTCACTCCCCGAGACGCTGCTGCGGCTGCTCATCACTCGATGGGCAGCCGCAGCAGCGCCTCACACCCCGTTCCATCCGAACGATTCTCGAGCGTGAGCGTGCCGCCGTGCGCTTCCGCGATCTGCCTGCTCAGCGCAAGGCCGATCCCCGAGCCCTCGGGCTTCGTCGTAAAAAACGGAACGAACAAGTTCGAGCTGTCGGCGATTCCGTAGCCTTCGTCGCGCACCCAGAGATGCAGCCACGCGCCACTCTCCTGCCACCCCACCGCGACGATGCCGCCCGTCTCCAGCGACGCATCCGCCGCGTTGCGCACGAGATTGATCAGCAGCTGATCGAGCTGGTCACTGTCGCCGACGATGCTGATCGCATCCGCCTCCTGCACCTGGACGTGCAGCCGCGTCTCGAGTTGTGCGGTGCGCCGCACCCAGGTCGGCACCTCCACCACGTTGTGACGCGGGCCGGGAAGTCGCGCGAGAATAGCGTACGATGTCATGAATCGACTCAGCGATCCGGCGCGACTCGAGATCACCGAGAGCCCCTGGCGAACATCTTCCTCGGATTCCGCGTCGCGTACCGGCGCGCCGACCAACGCCTGCAAACTCTCGGCGATCGACTTGATCGGCGCGAGCGAGTTGTTGATCTCGTGGCCAAGCACGCGAATGATGCGCTGCCACGCCAGACGCTCTTCGTCGCGCAGTGCCTTGCTCAGATCAGACAGCACAACCAGCTGGTGCGGCTGGCCGTTCTGCCTGAAGGTGGTGCGCCGGAGCTGCCATCGTCCGGCGCCCCCTGGAAACATCGTGTCGACAGTGCGTATCGCATCGCCACGCAGGCACTCCTCGAGGCCGAGCTCTGCGCCCGTGCGGCCGAGCAGTCGCTCGCCTCGTTCGGCCAGCAGCCGCTCGCCGGCGCGGTTGAGCAGCTTCAGCCTGTGCGTGCCGTCGAAGGTGAAGATCGCGACGTCGATCTCCTCCATGACCGTGAGCAGCAGCGACGTCGCCTCCACGGTGGAGAGCCGCTGTGATCTGAGCGTCGCCGCGAGCATGTTCACCTCGAGCAGCGCGAGGCCGAGCGCATCGCTGTCGCGCGCACCGCGCGCGCGCGTCGAGAAGTCTCCCTCGCGCAGCGCCGCGAGCATGTTCGAGATCGTCTGTAGCGGGCGCACCACGCGCTCCTGCGTCGCGAACGCGAACGACACCCAGCACAGCACCACGAACAGCGTGAGTGTCCAGCGAACCTTGTTGTCGTAGTCGCCGAACCAGAGCAGCCCCAGCGCCGTCCCACTCCCCGCCGCTCCGGCGAGGATGGCCAGCCAGAACACTCGTGCCTCGTGCGTCAGCCCCGTGCGGCGACGCCGAGGGTCAGAGGCCATGCACGGCCAGGCGGCGATAGAGCGCGCTGCGGCTGATTCCGAGCGCCTTCGCGGCGTGACTCACGTTTCCATCGTAGCGCGAAAGCGCCTTCTGAATCAGCACGCGCTCCGCCTCTTCGAGCGTGACCTCTTCGGCGCGCGTGCTCGTACTCGCGGTGGCGCGCAACGCAAGATCGATCGCGCGCACCTGCTCGCCCTGCGCCAGCAGCACCGCGCGCTCGACGACGTGGTCGAGCTCGCGGATGTTCCCCGGCCACGGATGCTCGAGCAGCGCCTGCATCGCGGCGTTGTCGAACGACGTGAGCAGCTTCCCGTAACGCGTCGCGTGCTTGCGCAGAAAGAAGTTCGCGAGCGGCGCGACGTCATCGCGGCGGTCGCGCAGCGGCGGGAGCTGGATCTCGATGGTGTTCAGGCGGAAGAGCAGATCCTCGCGGAAGCGCCCCGCCGCCACCTCGGCGTGCAGATCCACGTTCGTCGCGGCGAGCACGCGCACGTTCACCTGCCGCGGACGCGAATCGCCGACGCGCTCGACCTCACCCGCCTGCAGCACACGTAGAAGTTTCGCTTGCTGATGCAGCGGGAGATTCCCGATCTCGTCGAGAAAGAGTGTGCCGCGATCGGCGAGCTCGAAGCGTCCCATGCGATCGGTCTTGGCGTCCGTGAACGAGCCTTTCACATGCCCAAAGAGCTCGCTCTCGAACACGCCCTCCGACAGCCCGCCCATGTTCACGGCCACGAAGGCGTGGTTGCGGCGCGGAGAGATCGCGTGCATCCAGCGCGCGGCGAGCTCCTTCCCCGTGCCGTGCTCGCCGCCGATCAACACGTTCGCATCGGACGGGCCGACGCGTGACATCAGCTCGAGCACGGGACGCATGCGCGGGGAATCCGCGATGATCTCCGGAGCGCCCTCGCCACGCAGGATCTCGTTCTCGCCCTCGAGCCGCTGCGAGCGACGCAGCGCGCGCGAGAGCTCGAGCTGCGAGTTCACCGTGGTGAGGAGCCGCGCGTTGTCCCACGGCTTCTCGATATAGTCCCACGCGCCGCGCCGCATCGCCTCGACGGCGCTGTCGACGCTCCCCCACGCGGTCATCACGATCACGGCCATCGTGTGGTCGGCCGCCTGCAGGCGCGGAAGGATGTCGAGCCCCTCGGTGCCAGAGGTCGTGTCGCGCGAGTAGTTGAGATCCATCAGGATCGCATCGAGCGCGCGCGTCTCCACCGCACTCAGAATCTCGGCCACCGAGCGCGCGACCTCGATCTCGAAGCCGCGCCCCTTGAGCATCAGGCGCAGCGCCTCGAGCACATCGGACTGGTCGTCGGCGATGAGAATCCTCGACGGACGTTCCTTCGTCGCATCGCCGTTCGTTGCGATCACGAAAGCCTGCCTTCCAAGAGCCGCCGCATGGAGCTACTCCTCCCGAAGCGTGATGATCGGATCGAGTCGCGTCGCGCGCCGAGCAGGAATGTAGCACGCGAGGAGGGCGACCGCCGCGAGCAACAGCGAGACACTGAGCAGGGTGACGGGATCGCTCGCACCTACGTTGTAGAGCAACCCCGCTACGAGGCGGCCGAGCGCGAAGGCGCCGAACAAACCGATCATGATCCCGATGCCGGCGAGGGACGCACCATGGGACATTACGAGTCGCAGCACCTTGCGCGGATCCGCGCCCAGTGCGAGTCGGACCGCGAGCTCACGCGTGCGCTGCGTCACCATCGCGGTCATCACTCCGAAGATGCCGACGGCCGAGAGCGCGAGCGCGACCACGGCGAAGATGCCCAGCAGCGACGCGCTGAAGCGCTGACGCGCGAGCGACGTCTCGATGACCAGCTCCATCGGGCGCACCCGATTGAGGGTCTGATCGGGATCGAGCGAGGCGAGGGCGCGCGACAGGGCGGCTGGAACGTTGGCAGCATTGTCCCTGGTGCGAACGACGAGGGAGAGATCGGAGCCCTGCCATTGGAGATGCGGCATGTACATCGCCGGCGCGGCATCCTTGTCGAGTGCATCGCGACGCACGTTGCCGACCACGCCCACGACGCGGCGCAGCGAATCGCCGGGAAAGACGCCCTTCCCGATCGGGTTCTCACCGGGCCAGTACTTCTTCGCGAACGCGTCGTTCACGATGATGACCGGTGGCGCCGCCGAGTCGTCCTGCGCGGAAAAGAAGCGGCCGGCCTCGAGCGGAATCTTCATCACCGAGAAAAAATCGGTCGAGACCGCATCCGAGGCCTCTCCGTGCGCGGGAGCAATGTTGTCGCCGTGCGGCTCGTTCTCGAGCGCGAAACCAATGATGGACATGTTCCCATCCAGCGGAACGATGCTCACGGCAGCAACGCCCAGGACTCCCGGCGTAGTACGCACCTTCTCGTACATGCGCTCGTAGAAATCTGTCTGGCTCCGATCGGTCTTGTACTTGGCCGCGGGAAGCGACATCCCCGCAGTGAGGAGATTGTGCGAATCGAAGCCCGGGTCGACGTGCTGCAGCTTGATGAGCGTGGCGCTCAGGAGCCCCGCGCCCGCGAGCAGCACGAGCGAGAGCGCCACTTCAGCGATCACGAGCGCCGATCGTGTCCGGTTTGCGCCACCGGATCCGGTGACCGAGCGGCCACCCTCCTTGAGCGTGCCGGTGAGGTCCGCGGCGCTCAGTTGCAGAGCCGGCGCGATTCCGAAGAGCAGCCCGGTTCCAATGGTGACGAAGGCCGTAAAACTGACGACGCGCCAATCGAGCGCGATGTCGTGCACTCGCGGAATGGCGCGAGGAGCGATTGCGAGCAGGAGATCCGTTCCCCAGACGGCCAGGAGAAGACCGAGCACGCCGCCAATGAGAGCGAGGAGCACGCTTTCGGTCAGCACCTGGCGCAGAATCACCTGCCGACTCGCACCGATCGCGGTTCGCACTGCGACTTCCTTGGCACGAAGAGTCGAGCGGGCGAGCATCAGATTCGCGACGTTGGCGCAGGCGATCAGCAGCAGACATGCGACGGCGCCGGCGAGCAGCAGCAGCGAGCTGCGCGAACCCTTGACGATGGTATCCTGAAGCCCGACTACGCCTGCCTGGCGGTCCTTGTCGGCCGCGGGATACAGCGCGGTAAGCCGCGTGCAGATCATCTGCAGCTCGGCCTTCGCCTCGCTGATCGTGACGCGGGAAGCGAGTCGCCCAATACCGGACAGGTAGTGTGCGCCGCGCTGCTGCGCGAACGTCGAGTCGCCGGCGAGAGTGAGCGGCACCCATGCGTCCATGTCGACCGAGCGAATGGGATACGTGACGCCCTCCGGCATCACTCCGACCACGATATAATCGTTCGCATCGAGACGCACGGACTTTCCGATGATCATTGGATCGCCGCCGAATTGCCTCTTCCAGGCGCCGTAGCTGAGCAGCACCACCTGTCCGCGGTGCGGCAGCTCCTCATCGGTCGTGAAGACGCGCCCCATCTTCGGCGCGACACCGAGAACGTGAAAGAAATTCGAGGATACGCGCGCTCCGCGCAGCTGGATCGCGGCATCGTTGCTTCGGAGACTGAAGGCATCGTCGGTGTAGACCGCCAGCTCCATGCGGGTCGCCTGCGCGCGCATATCGACGAAATCCGGAGCGGAAAGCGCCCCCGCCTCCGACTTCCCTCTGGACGAGCCCCACGCAACGAGCCGGTCGGGCTGCGGAAAGCTCAATGGCTTCAAGAGCACTCCGTTCACGACGCTGAAGATCGCCGCACTCGCGCCGATGCCGAGCGCGAGGCATACCACGGCGAGCACGGTGAATCCCGGCCGCGAGATGAGCATGCGCTGCGCAAAGCGCAGATCGCGAACGAAGGCTTCCATGATCAGCCTACCTCGAAGCCGGACTCGCGCAGCTGCACCTCGTCGCGCGCCGCCTGCTCCTGATTGAGATCTTCCACGATCAAGCCGTCGAACAGATGGATCGAGCGATCCGCGTGACGCGCGTATCGCGGATCGTGCGTCACCATGATGATCGTGGCGCCCTGCCGGTGCAGATCGCGCAGCAGATCCATCACCGCCTCGCCGTTCGTCGAGTCGAGGTTTCCCGTCGGTTCGTCAGCGAGCAGAATCAGCGGCTCGCCCGCGACCGCGCGCGCAACGGCGACACGCTGCTGCTGACCGCCGGAGAGCTGCGACGGATAGTGCTTCATGCGGTGCGACATCCCGACCTTCTCGAGCGCATCGTGCACGCGCTTCTTGCGCTCGCTCCCTTCCATGCCGCGATAGGTGAGCGGCAGCTCGACATTTTCGTACACGGTGAGATCGCCGATCAGGTTGAACGCCTGAAAGATGAATCCGATCTGCCGGTTGCGCACTCGCGCACGCTCGGCCGCGCTCAGCTTTCCGACCGGCTCGCCATCGAGCAGGTACGTCCCATCCGAGGGCGTGTCCAGCAATCCGAGAATCGAGAGGAGCGTCGTCTTCCCGCAGCCCGAGGGGCCCGCGATCGCGAGATAGCCGCCGCGCTTCACTTCGAGATGAATCCCCGAGAGCGCGTGCGTCTCGACCTCGTCCGTGTAGTAGACCTTTGTGATCCCGTCGAGGCGCAGCAGCGGTGAGTCGAGTGTCGTCGTGCCGGAGGAGAATGGCTGTGGCTGTGTGCTCATTGTGATCGCAGGGGTGAGAGCGGGGGAGAGCGTTAACAGCAGAGTGTCGGGAACGCGGTGCGAACATCAGTCACTACGAAGAGCCACGGCTGTTTCGCGCGGCCTGCGTCATTGCAGGCGCACCTTCTCGTGCGAGTCCATCGCGGACATGTCGGAGATGATCACGCGGTCATGCACGTTGAGCCCCTGCTTGATCTCGATGGTGTTCACGGAGCTGCGCCCGAGCTTGACGTTCACACGCGTCGCCTCGGTGCCATCCGGCGTGAGCTTGAACATCCCCACCGTGCTCTCGGCCTGCCCGTACGATGGGCGTCCGACGTAGAGCACGTCCTTCAACCGCTCGATCTCGATCGTGCCATCCACGGAGAGATCGGGACGCGCTCCGGGAAGCGTGCCGTCGAGCGACACCTCGACGCCGACTGTTCCATTTTGCGCCGAGGGGTCGATACGAAATACGTGGCCGGCGATGATCCCGTTTCGCGTGTCGATCTGCGTGGGCTGATCGATCTGGATGTCTTTCGCCTGCGTCTCGGGAATGCGCAGCACGGCCTTGAGCTTTCCGGGCTGCGCGACCTTCGCGAGCATCGTCCCCGCCTGCAGCCACTGGCCGGGCTGGAGCTCCATGTCCTGCACCACGCCGTCGGCGCCGGCGAGCACCTTCATCGACTGCACGCGCGCTTCCTGGTAGCGCACGATGTCGTGCAGCTTCGCGACCTGATCCTGCTGCAGCGAGATCTGCTGCTTGATGTTGTCGGACATGACGGTGAGGCGCTGCTGCTCGATGCGCATGCGCGTCTCGAGCTCGATCCCCTTGTCGTGCGCCTTGCCCACGTCGTTCTTCGAGAGCAGGGTGTCGAGCCCGTCGGCGACATCGGCGTTGCGCTTCGCTTCGTTGAAGTCGGTGCGCGTCGTGGCGACGACGCCTTCCTGGTTGAGGCGCGCCGTTTCGAGATTCGTTTTCAGCGTCACCAGCGCGCCCTCCGCACCATTGAGCTGCTGCTCGGCGGTGAGCGCCTCGAGCTGCACGTCGGGATTCGAGAGCTCGACGAGCACGGAGCCCGCGTCGACCTTGGCGCCGGGACGCACGAGCACGCGTTCGACGCGGCCCGCGGTCACGGTAGACACGAAACGGATCTGCTCGGGCTGCAGCGTGCCGGGGCCGCGCACCTGCCGCACCATCTCGCCGCGACGAACGGTGTCGATCCAGAGTGATCCGCGCTCGACGGTGGGAGGCGCGGCCTCGAGTCGACTGAGGGCGACGGTGACGCCGATCAGGGCGACGATGGCGGCACCGATGTAGAGGAACCGCTTTCCCTTCTTTGGTGGGTCGCGCTTGATGTCCAAATCGAGGTCTCGTAGGCGTTGGAACGGCTAGATAGCGAGCTCGGCGTTGGATGTTCGGCCTGCGGCTCGAGAAAGCGCTAATGGAATGATCGTGCCACCTTTGGGAATCTGTAAATAACTGCCGTATATGGAGTTAGCGTACAGCTAAATCTGTCTCGCGGTGCCGGACACGTCCGGAATCGAGAATTCGCGTCCCGAAATCGAACACTTTGGGCGGCCGAATATGACAGTAAACAGGTGGTGTATTTCGAGCCTCCCTAATACAATTCCTTCTCGATTGCCGGGACGTTTTGCCCCCATTCGAAAGGAAACGCTGATGCTGAACGACGAGCTTCGCGACCTGGAGAGCCTCAAGGCTGACATCGCTTCGCGGCTGCGCACGGCGTGCGCGCATTTTCCAGAGAGCGAGTTCGCGGATCTCGTCGCACAGATCGCCCATATCGAGCTCAAATACGCTCGACGCATCGCGACGTCACCCCCAGTCGCGGAGTAGCAAGGGCAGATGACGCCGGCCGCGACCAGTCGTCGCGGCGGCGTCTCACACGGCTACTGGTCCTTCCCGCTCCCGACGTTCTTCATCAGGCTCTCGACGAACGGCTGCAAATCCGCAGGCGCCGATGAGCCCTCCATGGCCAGCAGCGCCGCGACGCTCTTCGAATCGCCGCCATTCGGCATGTTCGGAGCGATGCCGTACTCCTTCTTGTTCGCATCGTAATCGCTCTCCCACTTCGTCCCCGACAAGCTGACGCCGGCGAAGAGTCCCTTCGTCTTCGAGTACGAATAGATCTCGGCCTTCGCCTTGTAGTCCGTTTCAGCCGAAAGATTTCTTCCCACCGGTCCCGCCGCGACCGACGCGCCCGCCCCGATGTCGAACGTCGACGACGCCAGCCGCTGCGCATCCTTGTTCACGAAGACGAGCACGACGTCGGCCGACTGCCCGCCGATCTGAAAGCCGAAGCTCCCGCCCTTGAGCCCAACGAACACCGGCGCGCTCCACCCCGCCGCCGTGCGGCAGCTCGCCACGCCGAAGCCGAATCGTCCGCCGACGCCGAGCCCAGCCTGCACGACTCCCGGCACCACCGCGATGCACGTCGCGGCATTGAGCAGCGACTTGGGCGGCGACTTGTCCGGCAGCGACACGAGTTCCGTCAGCACCTGTGCCGCACGCTCCGCGCGCTTGCCGAGCTTCTCGTCGTCCTTCTCCTGCGCGCGAACGGAGAGGGCAAACGTCGCGAGGAGGGTGACGGCGAGCGTTGTTCGCGTGAAGAGAGAACTGTTCATGAGTGAGATCCTCGTTAGTGAGCGAAGCCGGAGGCGGGTATGCGCTTCAACAGATAATAATGCTGGGCAAGTTATCGGCCGTCGTCGCGATTGCGAGCGCCGTTACGTGGTTCCCCGAAGTCGGGCGGTAGAGCGATCTACCAGGCGCCAGGGGCGATCATCCCCGTGTGCCAGATCGGATCCCACACGAGCGTCGTCGTCACGGAAGCGACACCGGGTACCGTGGAAGCCGCGTTGCGGATGCCATCGGTGATCACTCGCTCCATCGGGCACCCGGGGGTGGTGAGCGTGTGCGTGATTCGCACGCGTCCACCCTGTTCTCCGTCGTGCGGCTCATCCAGGATCACATCGTAGATCAGACCCAGCGTCACGATGTCGAGACCAATTTCGGGATCGATGACAGTGCGCAGCGCGCTCCAGAGCTGGTCGAGCAGGGTGACGCGTTCCGTCATGGATGACTCCGTCGGCAGAATTGGGGGCGCGCACCGGATGGCGTGGCTTGCTGCAGAGTGAGTATCGCGGGATAGTTCGAGCCATGAGGTGACGATTGTCACCGCATCCCATTCTCCCCTACGCGTGGTCTCTGTGCAAGGCTTTTCGGCCGACGCAAGCGCCCTGCTCCGAGGGCTTCCGATTTTCGCGGAGCTCGACGATCCGATAATTCGCCGGCTCGGCGCGCGGTGCGTGTCACGTAACGTCAGCGAGGGACATGTGCTCTTCGCGGCCGGGGACGTATGCCGCGGTTTGTACGTGGTGGAGAGTGGTCGTGTGCGCATCTATCGCACGAGCCCCGACGGCAGAGAGCAGGTGTTGCACATTGAGGGCCCGGGTCGTGCCGTGGCGGAGCTCCCCCTGTTCGACGGCGGAGCATATCCCGCTGCCGCGATTACGATCGAGCCGTCACGAATTGCGTTCCTGCCAAGAGAACAGTTCGAGGCAGTGTATCGCGAGCACCCCGACGTGGCGCAGGCGATCATCCGCGCGCTGGGGAGGCGGCTTCGTCATCTGGTGCAGCTTACCGAAACGCTCGCCTTTCGCGATGTCGCTGCGCGCCTCGCGATGTTGCTCGCGTCGTACGCCGAGCGCCTCGGCGAGCCGACCGATGCGGGAATCGAGCTCGCGCTCGGGCGGACGCAGGAGGAGCTGTCGCTCGAGATCGGAACGGCGCGCGAATCCGTTTCGCGTGCGATGCGACAGCTCAAGCGAAGCGGCCTGATCGAGACGATGGATGGCGATCGCATTCGCATCCCCGATCTCGGGCTGCTGCGCGCACGTGCACGGGCGCGTCCCGCCTAGTCCCGTGAGACATCCGTCACACCCAGCGACGACGGCGTGCCATAGCCTACGCACATGGCGAATGACGTGCGCAGTGATGGTAAGGAGGGGCTAACAGCCGCCGCGGGCGCGATGCTCGACGCGCGACGCGTGCGGGAAGCGCTCGGTCGGATTTCGTATCCCGGTCTCGAGCGTGATCTCGTTTCGTTCGGGATGGTGAAGGACGTGGAGATCTGTGGCGCCGAGGTGCGAGTGCGACTTGCTATTCGCACCGATGACGCGACGATCCGCGAGCGGTTGCGAGCGCTGATCTCCGCCCAGCTGCAACCCATTGGCGCGACCGAAGTGATCGTCGAGATCGTAAGGCCGGCGCTCGTGTTGCGATGCATCTGCACGGGATGCACATGACCGTCATCACGAAGGATGGATGGCCGCTTCCCTACCCGTACCGCTGCGATACGCTCAACATCGCGCCAGGCGAGCGATGGGACGTGCTGGTGAAATGCACCAACCCCGGCACCTGGGCGTTCCACTGTCACATTCTTCCGCACGCCGAGTCCGAGACGGGAATGTTCGGGATGGTGACGGCGCTCGTCGTGAAGGCGTAGCCCGATCGAGTAGTATTCTGCATGGCCCTGCTCGGACTATCGCCGCGGACACTATCCGAGTGGGTACGCGCGCTGTTGCGCGTTCCTCTCGCGGCGAAGGTCGCGGGTGCGAACGCGCTGATCGTGCTCGCCGCGCTCGCCGCGGCGATGCTCGTGCGGCGTGGTGCCCCGGCGTCTGATTCGGTCGACACGCAGCTGCTCCTCGTCGTGGGCCTGGCGCTCGCGGGGAGCTTCGTCGTGAACACCGCCCTCGTGCTCCTCGCGCTGCGTCCGCTGCAGGCGCTCGAGAGTGCGGCGGCGAACGTCGCACGCGGAGACTTCGACACGCGCGTGCGGCCGTCGCTTCTCGCCGATCGCAACGTCACGCAGGTGGGCGGCACGATCAATCTTCTCTTGAACGGCCTCGCCGCCGACCGCGCGCGTACGCGACAGCTCGCCGCCGAGATAGTGGGGGCGGGCGATCGGGAGCGAGCGTACATCGCGCGCGAACTGCACGATTCCGTGGCGCAAACGCTCGCCGCACTAGTGATGCAGCTCGGTGCCGCGGAGCGCGACTTCCCCGCCCCCCAGCTCGCCGCGCGTTTCGCGACAATCAAGGAGCTTGGTGCCGGCGCGCTCGAGGAGGTGCGGATGCTCGCCCATACCATGCATTCGCCCGTGCTCGACGACCTCGGCCTCGCAGCCGCGCTCTCGCATCTGGCGCGTCAGCAGTCTCATGGAGCCGAGCTGTCGATCGTCGTCGAGGCGCCAGATGCCGTGGGCGCCGCGGAGCTGCCGCCGTCCATTGCGTCGGTGCTCTATCGCATCGCGCAGGAGGCGCTCACGAACGCCGTTCGTCACGCGCATGCAACCACCGTACGCGTCTCGCTGTCGACGAACGTGCGGGATGCGACGCTCGAGGTCGAGGACGACGGCGAGGGCTTCGACGTCGCGGAGGCGTACGCGCGCCGGCCGGGGATGGGGCTGTTCACGATGCGCGAGCGCGTGGCGCTGCTGGGAGGTCGCTTCGCGATCACGAGTGAGCGCGGCGCGGGCACGCGCGTGTTCGCGACGCTGCCGCTGGAGGAAGCCACATGAGCAAAGCCATCATTCGCGTGGTGCTCGCCGACGATCACGCCGTCGTGCTCGCTGGACTGCGCGCGATTCTCAGCGCCGCGCCCGAGATCGCGATCGTCGGTGAGGCGCGCAATGGAGAAGAGGCCGTCGCGCTCGCCGGGCAATTGGACCCCGACGTGTTGATCATGGATCTGTCGATGCCCGGCGTGGACGGCGCGGCGGCGGCGAAGCACATTAGCAACGCGGGGCTTCGCACGCGCATCCTCATCCTCACGATGCACCAGGAAGAGGAATATCTGGTGCCGATGCTGGCCGCTGGAGCCGTGGGCTATCTGGTGAAGAGCGTCGCCGATCGCGAGCTGGTCGATGCCGTGCGCACCGTGTCCGGCGCGGAGCTACCTGTGCGCCACGGGCCCGCCAAGGCGGGCGAGATGCCCGCCGTGATCGTCGATCCCAGCCGGGCGCATGCCGCCGGCTGGTCGCCCCGGTTCCCGTCGCTGGATGACGGCTTGATCGGCGTGTGGGACGAGTGGTCCAAGGCCGAGGTCTCGGCGCCGGTGACGACATGACTGCGGTGAAGATCGCCCCGGACGAATATGCTCGCCTCCAGGCCGCCGAGCGCGGCGCGGCCGAGTCGTTTCTCAAGCAGCACGCCCCCGGTGCCGGCGCGCCGCTGGCGATCG
>Ga0209584_10000351_pt1 | contig 13872 bp, 15 predicted proteins | sample NGEPerD_FD_184507 | JGI IMG/M metagenome (GOLD analysis project Ga0209584, IMG submission 184507) | Arctic peat soil microbial communities from the Barrow Environmental Observatory site, Barrow, Alaska, USA - NGEE PermafrostAB12-D... | ecosystem: Environmental > Terrestrial > Soil > Wetlands >...
CGGACCCGTAGCGTGCGCGGCGCCAAAGGCGACCACACGGCCGCTCAACCCGAAAGGTTGACACAGGGGGTGTCATCGGGGCTCCAAGGGCCTGAGGCGAGTCAGGCGCGGATCAAGTTCCCCGGCGCGCATGAAGCTCGCGGTTATGGGACGGGTGGTACTCAAGTCACCTACTTGAGACGCGCTGCCGATCTTGATCCGCGCCGAAAACGGGACGCGGCCGAAGATGGGGGACGTTCAGCAGGTCGGCCGGCGGTCGGTCGACACCCACCGACCGGCCCGCCGTGGCCGGCGGGTTGATCAGCTGGTGGGTGCCTGGGTGCTGTCCAATTCCTCGGCCAGTTCCTTCTCGTCCGCTTCGGACAGCGTCGTCTTCAGCAGCTTGCCGCCGTAGGGCTTGATCGCGTCGGCGAACTTGTCCTCGGTGATCTTCGAGGCCATGATCACCACGGCCGCGTTGCCCGGCTCCAGCAGCGATTGCACCTGGGAGCGGAATTCGTCGTTGATCCCGGACTTTCCGAGCTTGCCGAACAACGCGCCCATCAGGCCGCCGAGCGCCAGTCCCGCGAACGGTACGAAGAACAGCAGTCCGATCAACATGCCCCAGAGCGCACCGGACGCCGCGCTGACACCGACGATCTTCTGCGGGGTCTCGACATGACTCTTGCCCTCGGCATCCACTGTGACGATGGCCAGCCCGCGCAATTCGACGACGAAATCGGATTGCAGGGTGATCACCTCGTTGTAGGCCTCGGTGGCCTTCGCGTGATCGTCGTAGCCGATGACGATGAGTTCGGACATGCAGTTTCCTCCCGTGAGTACAGATGCCAGGGCTGTTCCGGCGACCGGCTGGTCGGGTGCTGGGACGGAATGGGCGGGAACCGCGCGTCCGTCGATTCGCTCGCTTCGGCAATCTCGACCTCATCACACCGTAGCGCGCGGCCCATCGCCCGGTGAGGATGAACGACGGGCAGGACTGCCGGACCCGGTCGGCGCTGAACGGCGCAGTCAACGGGCGGGCCGCCGGCGCGGAAGCAGCGAGGAACAACGCGGGTCTCAGGCTCCGCGCAGTTGCTCCTGGCAAGCGCGCAGAACCAGCACAGGGACGTAGGTCGTGACCCTCGCGCCGGCGAATTCGGCGAATCCCTGGTCCACCAACGCCTTCACGGGTCCTGGATCTGCCTGCGGGAACTGCTGGTACAACGTCTCCAGCACCGACGCAACGGTTCGCTCGTGATGTTCGGCTGTGGACACCGAGCCTGGCCCCGCCTGCACCGTCGGTATCAGGGATTCAGGCGACATGGGTTCAGGCGACATGGGTTCAGGCGCCGTAGATTCAGGCGCCGTGGATGCCGGTGCGGCGAATTCCTGGGCCGTGGTCACCCGCACCTCCTTTCTCCGCTGTCGGATGGCTGGGGGCCGAAAATTTCGGGGGCGCTGACCCACCCGTATCACCAATGCCGACGGGTGGACGAGCTTCGTCGTGCCGCCGATCACACCCGGGGTGGCGTCGCCGCACATCATCCGATCGGGAGTACATCGCGCCCTCGTGCAGCGGTTGCTCACGCAGCGTCGTGGTGCAGGCACCCGGGGTCGCCACCCGGGGGGCCGCTGCCGTGGTGCACGGCTCCCGGACCGCGTGACAGGTACAAATCGACCGCGGGAATGCCATGTCCGGGCGCGGTTCGCTATCTTCATCCCGTTAGGTCGATGCCCCACCCGACGGACCCGACTGAAATCGAACCGCACCGTCGGCGCACCACCACCCCGTGATGGCCCCAAGATCAAGAGGAGTACCGATGGAAATCGGACCGGTTGACGTGCTGGAGGTTGCCTTTCCCGGCAACGAGTTCAGCGGCGAGATCCTGCCCGCGCTCGAGAAACTGATCGCCTCCGGCACGATTCGCGTGCTCGACCTTCTTCTCGCGTACAAGACCGCGGACGGCGAGGTCGGCTCGGTGGAGCTGGCCGGGATCACCCAGCAGTACGGACCGCTGTTCGCCAGTGTCGACGGCGACGTCCCCGGCGGTCTGCTGGACGCCGAGGATGTCGAGGCCCTCGGTGACGATCTGGAACCCAATACCTCCATCGCGCTGATCGCCTGGGAGAACACCTGGGCGGCGCCCTTCCTCAGCGCGCTGGAGAACTCCGGCGCCGTGGTGCTCGATCAGGCCAGGATCCCCAGGGAGGCCGTGCTGGCGGCTCTGGCGTCGGCCGAGAGCTGAGCGTCCGTCATGGGATTGTTCGGGATGATGGCCCGCACCGCGGTGGTCGCGGGCACCGCCACCGCCGTGTCCAACCGTGTCTCGCGGCGGCAGGCGAACAAGTGGCAGCAGCAGGCCGACGCGCAGGCCTACGAGGAGCAGCCGCAGCAGCAGGCTCCGCCGCAGTACCAGCAGGCCCCGCCGCCACCGGCCCCCGAACCTGCGGCCGCTGACTCCTCGAACCTGGTCGACGAGCTGCAGAAGCTGGCGTCGCTGAGGGACCAGGGAATCCTCAGCGAGGACGAGTTCACCGCAGCGAAGAACAAACTGCTCGGGGCATGACGTCCCGGTCGGGCCGGCGGGATCCGGCGGCCCGATCGTGGGGTGTTGACCACCTGGAACGTCGGCGTGACACCGGGCAGGCAGATGGCCTCGCCACATCTGCGCCGTCCAGTCATCCCGCCCGCGTCTCGGCGCGGCTCTACGCTGGCCCGGTGACTGACGGCGATCGGGACCGGCCCGCCCCGGCTGATCGGGCTCCGGTGGACCGCGCTGACGGAAGCGCAAACGGCGCCGATCGCCGCCGCCCGCGGAGCGTGTACGCAGTGGGCAGCGAGCCCGATCCGCGGTTCTCGCTGGCCAACGAGCGCACCGCGCTGGCCTGGGTGCGCACCGGCCTTGCCCTGATCGCGGGCGGGATCGCGCTCACCTCGGTGGCCGCGCTCACCGGTCTGCCCGCCTTCCTGGACGTCGTCGCGCTGCTGGCCTGCCTGTTCGGCGGCGCCATCGCGGTGATTGCGCTGGTGTCCTGGCGCAGCGTCGAGCGGGCGCTGCGCAGGGGAGATCCCTTGCCCGCGCCCAGAGCGCTCGGCTGGCTCGTCTCGCTGGTCGTCATCGCGGCCGTCGGCGTCGCCGTGTACGCGCTGACCCAGATGCCGCGATGACCGGCGACCGACCGACGGCCGAAACGGTCGAGGTGTACGGCGCGGCCCGCGAACGCACCGCACTGGCCTGGCAACGGACCGGGCTCGGCGTGGTGATCGGCTACTTCCTGCTCTTCGTCGCGCTCGTTCGGCACGGTGTGCTGGCGTTGGGCGCCCTCGCGGCCGGCGTCGGGGTGGCGCTCGCCGTGCTGGCCGTGGCGTTCCTGCCGACCGCCCGGCGACCGCGGCACGAGGAGCCGAACCCGTGGATCCTGCTGCTCGCCGTCGCGGTTCCGGTGCTGACCCTGGCGGTGCTCGGCGCGCTGGTCGCCGTCATTCCGCTGCTGAAGCGATGAGTCACCCGACCCGCCGCGCCGCGCCGACCCTCCCTGAGCCGTGCTGAGCGGGTGCGGCGAATTCCCGGCGTCACTGCAACGCCGGGATGACCTCCTTCTCGAACAATTCGATCCCGGACGTGTCGTAGGCCGCCTCCGGGAAATAGGTGATGGCGTAGGACAGTCCGGCCGCCTTGAGCGCCGACAGCTTTTCGACGATCTGCTCCGGTGTGCCGACCCCCGGCAAATTCCCGAATCCAGACAATTGCCGCTCGGCAAGGTCCGCGCCGATCGACACCGTCAAGTGCTCGCGGATCCAGGAAAGACGCTCCTGCACCTCATGTTCGGTCGCCCCGATGGCGACGTTGCAGTTCGCGGACCTGGTGATCGCGCCGAAATCCGTTCCCACGGAACGGCAATGCTCGGCCAGCACCGCTGACTTCCGGCGGAATCCGTCGAGGGTTCCGTCGAAGTTGGTGTACTGCGCGTACTTTGCCGCGATCTTCAGGGTGACCTTCTCGCCGCCTCCGGCGATCCACAGCGGAATGCCGCCGGGCTGCAGCGGAAGTGGCCGCACGATGGCGCCGTCGACCTGATACGTCTTGCCCTGCAACGTCGCCGAGCCGGTGGTCCACGCCTGCCGCATGATCCGCACGCCCTCGTCGAGCGCCCGCAACCGCTCGCCGGCCCGCGGGAAACCGTACCCGTAGGCCCGCCACTCGTGCTCGTACCAGCCGCCGCCGATGCCCATCTCGGTCCGGCCGCCGGACACGATGTCCACCGTCGCCGCCACCTTCGCCAGGTACGCCGGGTTCCGGTACGACATACAGGTGCACATCTGACCGAGCCGGACCCGCGTGGTCGACGCCGCGAACGCCGCCATCAACGTCCATGCCTCATGCGTCGCTTCGTGGATCGGTGTCGGGGTGGTGTGGAAATGGTCGTACACCCAGATGGACTCCCACGGACCCGAATCGGCGCGCTGGGCGAGCCCGGACATCGTCGACCAGTGCTCGGCCGGATCGATGCCGACCAGGTCCATGCGCCAGCCCTGCGGGATGAAGACGCCGAATCTCATCGTCATCGGGCCAATTTAACGGCCCGACCATGTAGTGCGGTCGGACCCGGCGAGTGGGGACCTTTGGCCCGTGTGGTGATGACCTGTCGCGGATGACGATGAGGCGGTCAGAAAGTTCCGTCACCTTCAACCAAGGAGTCGATATGGCCACCCCCCTCACCGACCGTCCCGGCCCGAACCCGGATCATGCATCGAGCGCGCCCACCGAAGGCACTGTCGCCGCAAAGAACGCACAGGTTCCGGACACACCGAGGTTCAGTCCTGCGGCACAGGTGGCGATCGCCCTGCTGAGAGTCGCACTGGGCTTCATCTTCCTGTGGGCGTTCCTGGACAAGTTTTTCGGGCTCGGCTACGCGACACCGGCCGACAAGGGCTGGATCGACGGCGGTTCGCCGACCAAGGGTTTCCTGTCCGGCGTCAAGGTCGGTCCGTTCGAGTCCTTCTTCAACTCGATCGCCGGCACCTGGTGGGCCAACACGCTGTTCATGCTGGGTCTGTTCGCAATCGGCCTCGCATTGATCCTGGGCGTCGCCATGAAGATCACCATGTTCGCCGGCCCGCTGCTGCTGGTGATGATGTGGAGTGCCGAATGGCCGATGGCTCAGTTCAACTCCGCGGGTGAGGCAACCCGGTCGGCCAACCCGTTCCTCGACGACCACCTGATCTACGCGCTGGTCATCATCGTGCTGGCCCTGATCGGTGCCGGCCGGGTGTACGGCCTTGGCAACTGGTGGGCAAAGGTGACCGGGCACAACACCTGGCTGCGTTGATCCCGACGTTGATCCCGACGTTGATCCCCGCCGTTGATCCCGACCTCGATCCCGCAGTTCCATCCAGCCGTTGATCAGAAGTCAAGAACCCGCCATCCGATCGACAGTTTGACAGAGTGAAAGCCGCCGACAGTGCCGACTGAGGAAGTCCTACGGACGCCGTGCTGGTCATGGCAAACCATCCATGACCCACCACGGACGGCGGGAGTCGGCACGGGAATCAGCAGGGGGAGGGTCATGATCAACAGCGAGATGCTGTGGACCGGCGGGTCCACGGATCTGCGGCCGGCGAACGGCACCGCCGGTCTCGGTTGGACGGACGCGCAGAACTCAGGAAAGGATGCTCGACCCGGCGCTACCGCGGCGACGACGATGGGAAAGGTGAGTACTCCGATGGTGCAAGCACCGACCGAGAAGATCACCGTGTACCTCCTGGACGATCATGAGATCGTCCGGCTCGGGCTGAAGGACCTGCTCGAGAGCGAGGGCGACATCGAGGTCGTCGGCGAGTCAGGGTCGGTTGCCCATGCGCAGGCCCAGATCCTGGCCCTGCAGCCCCAGGTCGCGGTACTGGATGGCAGATTGCCGGACGGCTCGGGCATCGATGTCTGCCGGGAGATCCGGTCCCGCGACCCCAATATCGCCGCGCTGATCCTGACCTCGTTCGACGATGACGAGGCGCTGTTCGCGGCGATCATGGCCGGCGCCGCCGGGTACGTGCTCAAGCAGATCCGCGGTTCGGATCTCATCGACTCCGTGCGGAGGGTGGCCGCCGGCCAGTCGCTGCTCGACCCGGCGGTGACCGCGCGGGTGCTCGAACGGGTCCGGCGTGGACCCGAACTCGATCCGGCTCTCGCCCCGCTCACCGATCAGGAACGGCGCGTGCTCTCCTTGATCGGCGAGGGGATGACGAACCGGCAGATCGCCGAATCCATGTTCCTGGCCGAGAAGACGGTGAAGAACTACGTGTCCAGCCTGCTGGCCAAGCTGGGGCTGCAGAGACGCACCCAGGCGGCGCTGTTCGCCGCTCGGCACATGCCCGACCTGCCCGACTAGTCCCGGCGGTCACCGGGCCGCCGCCCGGTCCCGCCCTTCGACTTCTTCGTGGACAAGGGCGGTCGCGATCACGCCGGTCAGCGCGCGGGCACCTGCCAGACCACCCGGGTTCCGGTGTCCCCGGCCGGGCCCAGTTCGCAGCTCCCGCCGAGCTTCTCGGCTCGCTCATGCATGTTGCGCAGGCCGTTGCCGGCCGGGGCGCCGCGCAGCCCGCGGCCGTCGTCGGCGACCGTGAGCACCACCTGATCGCTGACCTCGAGCACCACCGTCACCGACGTGGCCAGCGCATGCCGGGCCACATTCGACAGCGCCTCGTGCAGCACTGCCAGTAGGTGCGCCCGCACCTCGTCGGACACCCCGCTGTGCACCGCGCCCATCGTCCGAACTTGCGGCTTGAAGCCGAGCGAGGGCACCACCGCCGCGACCGTCTCGGTGATCTCGTCCCGCAGATCCGCGGCCCTGCGCGGGTTCCCCAGCTCGAAGATCGTCCGGCGGATGTCCTTGATCGTGACGTCCAGCTGGTCGACCGCGGCGCTGATCCGATCGGCCACCCGTCCCTCGCCGGCCAGCCTTGAGGTGTTCTCCAGGGTGAGCCCCACCGCGAACAACCGCTGGATCACCAGGTCGTGCAGGTCCCGGCCGATCCGGTCGCGGTCCTCGAACACGGCGAGCCGGGCCCGGTCCTCCTGTGACTCGGCGACCTCCAGCACCAGGGACACCTGGGCGGCGAACGCCTCAGCGGAACCGACGGTGCTTTCGTGCACCCGGTCGAGATGATCCGGTGACCAGCGCAGCCACAGCACACCCGCCACCCGCGTGCTGTTGCCCACCTTGACCAGCAGATCCTCACCCGGTCCGGGCGACACGCTGACCCCGGTGGCCAGCACCGCCTGTAGGGTGCTCAGGCCGAACGCGGCGGCGGCCCCGGTCTCGCCGTTCCCGTCGGATCCGATCCCCGTCATCGGGTTCTCGTTCAGCGGGGAGTTGGTGCCCCCTGCCGATCCCGCGACCCTGAGCTCGGAACTGCCGGGTGGGCACAGGAACAGGGTCGCACCATCCGCGTTGCCGGCCGCCAGTGCGTGTTCGGCGATGACGTCCGCGGGCCGGCCGCGTGGTTCGGTGCCCAGCAGGGTCGCGCTGACCGACGCGGCCGCCTCCAGCCACTGCCGGTGCCGGGACATCCGCTCGTACAGCCGGGCGTTCTCGATGATGACTCCGGCGGCGGCCGCAAGGGCCACCACCAGTTCGGTGTCCTGCTCGGTGAACGGCCCGCCGCCGATCCGCTCGGTGAGGTAGAGGTTGCCGAACACGCGGTTGCCGATGCGGATGGGCGCGCCCAGAAAGGTCGTCATCCCCGGGTGGTTGGCGGGGAATCCGTAGGACAGCGGATGATCTGCGAGGTTGTCCACCCGTAGTGGGCGGGGGTCGTCGATCAGTACCCCGAGGATGCCGTGGCCGGTGGGTGGGGCACCGATCCTGAGCCTTTCGTCGGCGCTGATGCCGTGCGTGACGAACTCGCGTACCCGCCGGACCGGGACGCCCTCGTCGAGCACGCCGAGCGCGGCGTACCTCGCGACGGACAGCTCCGCGGCGGCATCCACGATGCGCTGCAGGGTGGTGTTCAGGTCCAGGTCGGACGCAATCAGCCCGACGGTGGCGAGCAGCGCACGCAACGGGGCCACCGACGGGTCAACACTCTGACTCGTCACCCCTGTTCGGTCCCGCAGCAGGCGCTCATCGCCTCGAATGGTACGGGCGGCGCACCAACCCGGCCGAAAACGCTGCCCGCGCGCCCATCGCTTTCCCGGCCCGTTCGGCGCGGAGAGCCGGCCGCCCCGCCCGCCGGGCGGTCTGCCCGAAATAGTGAATCCTTGCTCAGTTGCTCGCAGGGGCGTGCTGCGGCATCCGCGGGCGGTCCGCCGCCGGCCTCGCCCTCGGGATCGATCGCAGCCAGATCCGTCGATGTATCTCGGTCAGCACGATCGTCGCCACCAGGTAGCCGATCAACGCACCGACGCCGTTGGCGATGACGTCGCGAGGCGTGCCGACGCGGGCGGGCAGGTCGGCGGCCTGCACGGCTTCGATGACCGCCGACATGGCGACCGCGACCGGCACGATGAGCCAGCGGGCGCGGGGAAGGGCCAGCGCTCCGAACAGGCCGATCGGAACGAACATCAGCACGTTCGCGCTGAACTCCACCTTGCCGAAGGTCACCCACTGCGGCAGGCCCTGGGTGTGCGCCCTGGCCAGGAAGGCGATGAGATCCCGTTGCCCGTTGGCGTCCGGCGGGCCGGGGGTGAACGTGATGACGGCGACAACGACCAGGAAGGCCATCAACATCCCGGCCGACACCCACCGCAGCCCGCGGAGCGGGGGTGTGATGGATCGCGCGGAGGGCATCGTCTCATGGTAGAAGGCTCACGGACATGGAATGTGCGCGTTCGGCTGAGTCAGACGCGCACGTTCGGGTGCGCCGCCGATTCACCCAGACCGCCGGAGACGCCGGGTCGGCGCAGTCCGGTGATCGGTGTCACACAACGGGTAACATCTCGATCACCGTCCGGCCTCAGCACGCCTCGGGCAGGCGGTCATGCCGACGTCGCGCCTTACGCTCCACGAGTGAGCTTCACCGTCGGTTTCGACCTCGACATGACCTTGATCGACCCGCGTGCCGGGATCGTCGAGGTCTTCGACGTGCTCGCCGCCGAGACCGGCATTCCGCTGGACGGCAGGGCGTTCGTGACCAGGCTCGGTCCGCCGTTGCGGCAGGAGTTCGAGCGGTACGGGCTGGATGAGGCCACCGTCACCGGGCTCGTCGATCGCTACCGGGCGCTGACTCCGGAACTGGCGATTCCCCGGACCATTGCGATGCCGGGTGCGGTCGAGGCGGTGCGCGCGGTGACCGACCGCGGCGGCCGCGCGGTGGTGGTGACCACCAAGTTCGGTCCGAACGCCCAGGCGCACCTTGACTACCTGGGCATCGAGGTCTCTGCCGTGGTCGGGGATCTGTGGAGCGCGGCCAAGGCCGTTGCGCTCCAGGAGTTGGGCGCCGAGGTCTTCGTCGGTGATCATCTCGGCGACATCACCGGCGCCAGGGCGGCCGACGCGTTCGCGGTGGGGGTGGCCACCGGTCCGATCAGCGCCGAGGACCTGCTGGCCGCCGGCGCCGACGTTGTGCTGCCCGACCTCACGCACTTCCCGGGCTGGCTGGAGTCCTACCTGCTGGCCACGGTGCACTGACGGAATCTTGACGGAGCGGCTCGGCGTCGGTCCGCGAGTCGTCTCGGCCGCCGGGGCTCATGACCCGCCGGCGTCCTGATGCGCGACCAGGCCGAGCAGGTTTCCCTCGCTGTCCCGGACGAAGGCCTGCCATTCGGCTCGCCCGGCCGGCCCGAAGACGCCCTCGGTGTCGGTGAAGATGACGTGCGGCTCGGCGACGACGTCCACTCCAGCATCACGCAACTGGCTGATCCGTTCTTGCAGGTCAGCGACCCGGAGGTAGATCATCGCGGGCGGGGCCGCTTGTTCGAGCAGCAGCCGGGTGCCGCCGAGGTCGACAAACACCAGCGGGCCGAACCGGGCGATCAGCGGCAGCCCGAGGGTCTGCGTGTAGAACTCGGTGGCCCGGTCCAGATCGTCGGCGTGCTGGGCGACCTGGACAACACCGGAGGGCTGTGCAGCGGTCACGGCTGCGAACCGGGGTCGGACGCCTGGTCTGCCGTGGCGCGGGCGAGCGCACGCGCGGACCGACGGGCATCGACCGCGACGCCGGCCATCCCGACAGCGAAGCCAAGTGGCGCGAGCATGGCGGTGAGGTTGAGCCAGAGCGGCAGGTCGTGCGATCCGGACGCGAACATCACCATGATCACCACGATGGCCAGCACGCCGATGGCAAACAGGGCCATGCCGATCCGCACCGGTAACGACGCGCGCGGGGCGAACGCCCATGGCGCCGGCCCCTTGGCGCGCGGGCGCGACGGACCGCCTGCCGGTGTGGAGGGAATCGGTTCAGCCGGGATCGACGCGGGACCGGACAGTTCGGGCACGTCCCCAGGATAGTGCCGACAGTCCATGCCGCCGGACCGGATCAGCCGGGCGGCCAGCACGTGGGGGCGTGATGTGTGGGGCGACGGCGGCTCCCACCAGTGGCTCCACCAGTGGCTCCCCCAGTGGCTCCCACCAGTGGTTCCCGACAGTCGTTCCGTGACAGGTACACGTCCGCTTCCGGTGGTTGTTCCGATGGCACGGAGCAGTGCGGCGGCGCCAGTAGGCTGGTCGTCCGGTGCACCCGCTACGGAGGCACTCGGCGGCGTGCGCCGCCCCACGGATCGAAACAGATCAAGATGGATCGAGATAGGTGACTTCGGTGCCAAGCGGCAAGGTCAAGTGGTTCGACGCGGACAAGGGATTCGGTTTCATCGCCCAGGACGGCGGCCAGGACGTCCATGTCCGGACGTCCGCGCTGCCGTCCGGAGTGGCCACCCTCAAACCCGGCCAGAAGGTCGAGTTCGGCGTCGCCGACGGGCGGCGTGGACCGCAGGCGTTGCAGGTGACGTTGCTCGACGCGCCGCCGTCGATGGTGGCGGCATCCCGCCGACCCGCGGAGGAACTGCACGGCCTGGTCGACGACATGATCAAGCTGCTGGAGTCCAAGGCGCTGCCGGACCTGCGCAGGGGGCGGTACCCGGACCGTGCCATCGGCGCGCGGATGGCTCAGGTGCTGCGGGCGGTGGCGTCCGAACTGGAGGCCTGAGGCCGTGACGAGCGGCGACGTCCAGCGAGTGGACCCGGCCCGGCTCGGGGACTATTGCTCGTTCAAGCCCGGGGCCGGCAGCGGGTCGATGAGCACCAGCCAGGCGAGGGTGGCGGCGAAGTCGACGCCACCCTGCTCGCCCGGTACCAGCACGAACGCGCTCTGCACCTCGACGTAGGTGAGCTGGTCTTCCGGCGCCAGGGTCTGCAGGGTGTAGGCGAGTCGCCCGTCGGAGAACACCTCGCTGCGCCCGTCGGCCAGTTCGCCCTTCGCGTCCAGGTACCGGAAATAGACGGCCCACGGCGTCGAACCGACCGCTTCCGGGACGTTGATCTGCACCTGCTGCCCGGGCTTCAGCGACAGCCGCGGCACGTCCGCGATTCCGGTCTCCGTGCACGACACGGTGGAGGCAGCCTCGTCGACGTCGCACCAGTGGGTGGGGGCGGTCTGCACAGCGGTGTGGTTGCCGAAGAAGGTGACGTCCGGTCGGGGCGCGTCACAACCGGCCAGCACCACACCTGCCGCCAGTACCGCCGCAACCCAGCGCCACCGTCGGGCCGCGGCCCTGCCCCGGCGCCGGCTGTCCCGGTCGGCCGGCTTCCGATCCGCCTGCGGACCGGGCCGTCCAGCGACCCGACGAGCCCGGATCATCCCTGCTCCTTCGGCCGGCGGGTACCCGCGTCACGCACCGGGCGGTGGGCCGGCGCCGGGCCGGCGGGCCGTGCGCCGGCTGGCGGGTTGCTTCCGGTCGTGTTCGGCGCGGTGCCGGGATTGCTTCGTGCCGCGCCGTACCCGGGAACGGTCGGTGGAGCAGGGGTCGGCGGACCAGCGGTAGGTCCAGCCGTGGGCATGCGCGAGGTTGGCGGCGAGGGCTGGGGCGGTGAGCCCGGGAGGTAGCTCCACGCCTGGTTCGGAGCGGGCGGGCTCCCCGGTGTTCCGGCCGGCCAGCTCGACCCCGGGGGCCGCGGTGTACCGGCCGTCCACGCGGTGGTCGCGGCGGTGGGATCCGTTGTGCTGGAAACCTTCTTCCGTGAATCGGAGGCGTCCCGCTGAGGAGTGCGGCGCAGCCGGCGGGTCAGCCGGGAGTAGTCCAGCCAGGGAAACAGGGATCGGCCGCGGCGCACCAGCGCGCTCTGCACCAGGCCGATGGCCAGCAGCACCGTGATCACCGAGAACCCGATCACGTAGACCCGGTCGTGCCCGAACGACCACACCCCGCCGATGAGCAGGCCCACGACGCCGCCGAACACCCAGGAGAGCTGTAGCACCGTCTCGGACCGGCCGAAGGCCGACGCCCGGCTGGCCTCGGGCAGTTCGTGCTGGATTACCGAGTCGAGGCAGACCTTGGCCAGCGACGACGCCGTGGAGCCCACCAGGCCGACCAGCGCGGCCGTCGCCAGACCTGGCGCGAGGACCGCGATCAAGGTGGACAAGGCGGTGGCGGCCAGCGAGAGGATCGAGACGGTCTCCGGTTTGGACAGCGGTAAGCGGGCGCCGAGACCGTTGCCGACGAACCCGCCGACCCCGGCCGCCGCGCCGACCACCCCCAGCAGCAGCAGCTGGGTGAACCCGCTGGCCTCGCTGTACTCGCTCTTGATCACGAAGGCGATGAACAGCGCGAGGAAGCCGGTCTCCACCCGGATGGTGCCGTTCGCCCAGAGCGTGGTGGTGACGGACAGTGGAAACGCACGGTTGGCCTTGGGTCCCACACCGTCGACGGGAATCTCGCCCGCCGTCGACTCCACCCAGGCCGGAATGCGCAGGCAGAGCCAGCCGCCGGCGATGCTCAGCAGGGCGGTGAAGATCAACGCTCCGGTCGAGCCGAACGCCCAGGACAGCCCCGCGGCGACCGCCCCGGCGACGCCACCGGCGATCAGGCCGAACACCGTCAGCCGTGAGTTGGTCTTGACCAGGGTGATGTCCGGCGGGAGTACCCGAGGTGTGATCGCCGCCTTCAGCAGGCTGAACGACTTCGACAGCACCAGCATGCCCAACGCGCAGGGGTAGAGCACCCACGAGTCGAAGTTCAGCGCCATCACGATCGCCAGCAGGGCGCGGGCAAAACTGGACGCGGCCAGGGCGATTCGCCGACCGTGCTGGAGCTTGTCCAGCGCCGGGCCGATCAACGGTGCGATGACGGCGAACGGCGCGACGGTGATCAGCAGGTAGAGCAGCACCTTGCCGGTCGACTCGGCCGTGGCGGCCGCAAAGAACAAAGTGTTGGCCAGTGCCACGGCGAGCGCGGCGTCGACCGCGTAGTTGCCCATCACGGCGTACGTCAGGCTGGTCAGCCCTGACCGGTCGGCGCCGTCGGCGGCCGCCGCCTGCCGGAAGATCTGCACCCCGCGGGTGGTCAGTTCCCGGCTGCGGAAGGCGGCCACCCTGGTGACCGTCAGCTTCCGCGGACCGGTGCGACCCGGGCTGGTAGGGGCCTCCCCTGGTTTGGTGGTGCCTGCGGGTACCGGGCCGGGCGCCGCGGCCGCCGGGCCCGACCCGGGTGCGGTGCCGGTGCGGGGCGGCTGAGCCGCTGAACCTGGGCCCGCTGTTGCCGCGGAGCCACCTGGGGCAGTCGACGGTCGCGCGCCGGGCGGTGGCCCGGCCAGCGGCTCGCTGTAGGGCGGCAGGTGGCTGCCGCGGGCAGCGGGCCGGAAGCTGGGTGTGGGCTGAGCCTGCGACCGGCGTGTCGAGGGTCCGCGCGGGGAAGCCTCGGTCGGCGCGTCACCGGCCTGCGGGTGCCCCTCGCCGGGCCAGTG
>Ga0209584_10000352_pt1 | contig 13863 bp, 14 predicted proteins | sample NGEPerD_FD_184507 | JGI IMG/M metagenome (GOLD analysis project Ga0209584, IMG submission 184507) | Arctic peat soil microbial communities from the Barrow Environmental Observatory site, Barrow, Alaska, USA - NGEE PermafrostAB12-D... | ecosystem: Environmental > Terrestrial > Soil > Wetlands >...
CTCGCGAACCAGCTGCTCTCCCTGGGGATGCGGCAGGGCGAGGTGCTACGCATCTACCGCACCTTCAACGCGGCGTCGGAGCCGTTCCGGCGCGAGTCCGAACGGCACGAAATCGCCTCCACATCAACGACTTCCGCCTTCGAAGCGGGGATGTCATGAGCCACAAACTGACCGACGGCGGGCAGGTGATGCACGTGGGCACGCTCTCCCGGGTGGAGGGCGAGGGCGCCATGCACATCGAATACTCCGGTGGCCAGGCCACCAAGGTCGAGTTGCGGATCTACGAGCCGCCCCGGTTCTACGAGGCGTTCCTGCGCGGCCGGGCGTGGACCGAGCCACCGGACATCACGGCGCGGATCTGCGGGATCTGCCCGGTCGCCTACCAGATGAGCTCGTGCGGGGCGATCGAGGATGCCTGCGGGGTCACGGTTCCCGAGGCCATTGGGCTGATGCGGCGGCTGCTGTATTGCGGGGAGTGGATCGAAAGCCATGCGCTGCACATCTTCCTGCTGCACGCCCCGGATTTCCTGGGCTACGACGGGGCGATCGAAATGGCCGCGGACCACCCGACAGTGGTCGAGCGCGGGTTGCGGCTGAAGAAGGCCGGCAACGATCTGATGGACCTGGTCGGCGGACGCTCGGTGCATCCGATCAACGTGCGGATCGGCGGGTTCTACAAGATGCCGTCGGTGGCCGAGTTGCGCCGCATCCGGCCGGTTCTCGAACGTGCGCGTGACGAGGCGATCGAAACCGTCCGGCTGGTCGCGGGTTTCGACTTCCCGGAGATGGAGCAACCGTACGAGTACCTCTCGCTCCGGCCGGCGGCAGGTTACCCGATCGAGTCCGGAAGCGTTGTCACCACGGCGGGCAAAGCCTTTGCGGTGCAGGACTTCACGGCGCACATCCAGGAACAGCACGTCGAGTGGTCGAACGCGCTGCACGCCACTTTGGACGGCGAATCCCCATACGTAGTGGGCCCTCTCGCCCGGTACACGCTGAACTTCGACCGGCTGTCGCCGATCGCGCAGGACATCGCGCGAGAGGTCGGACTGGGAACGACGTGCCGCAACCCGTTCCGCTCGATCATCGTGCGCGCCGTCGAGCTGGTGTACGCCTACGACGAGGCGATCCGGATCATCGACGGCTGGCGGGACGGGGTGGCCCCGGCCGTCCCGGTGCCGCCACGTGCCGGCGAGGGTTTCGGCGCGAGCGAGGCACCGCGCGGCGTGCTGTTCCACCGGTACGTGCTCGACGCCGCGGGGATCATCACCGACGCCCAGATCGTCCCCCCGACCTCGCAGAACCAGCCGAGCATCGAGGCGGATCTGCGCACGATGGTGCAGACCTGGTCCGATCTGGACGACCACGCGTTGTCCCACCGCTGCGAACACGCCATCCGCAACTACGACCCCTGCATCTCGTGTGCGACGCACTTCCTGGACCTGACGGTGAAGCGGTCATGACCCCACTACGGGTCGGCGCGGGCCCGGCTCTGGTCATCGGTCTCGGCAATCCGGATCGCGGGGATGACGCGGTGGGCCACACCGTCGCCCGGCGCGTGGCCGCGCTGCGGCTGTCCGGAATTCAGGTGGTCGAGCGGGAAGACCCGACCTCACTGATCGACCTGTGGGGCGACCGCGACCTGGCGGTGGTGGTGGACGCAGTGTCCTCGAACCGGGTTCCCGGCACGCTGGTGATGCTGGAATCCGGGATCGGCGGCGGCCCGTTGACCGACGACGCCTGGACCAGCACCGGACGCGGCGGGACCCACGCGTTCGGCCTCGCGGCGGCGGTCGAGTTGTCCCGTGCGCTGCACCGACTACCCCGGCGTCTGGTGCTCGTCGGAATCGAGGCCGGCGGCCTGGATCACGGCGAGCCACTCTCGGCACCGGTGAGCGCCGCGGTGGAGCCGGCGGCCGAGGCCGTCATCGGGATTCTGTCGGAGACCGGTGCGCTGCCGAGTCGCGCCAACGGCGTTTTGGCCAATTGCTCGGCGCGGGTTGACCAGGAGGTTGACCGCTGATGTGCCTGGGCGAGCTGGCTGAGGTGATCCATGTGCGCACCGGGAACGCGCTGGTGTCCGGTGGCGGGCGTACCCGGACCGTCAGCCTGCTCACGCTGACGGACCCGGTGGCTCCCGGGGACTGGGTTGTCATCCACTCCGGTTTCGCCCTCGGCCGGCTGACCGCCGAGGAGGCCAGCGAGGCCACCGCACTTCGCACCACGTCACCGACGATCTCCGAGAGGCCGTAATGACCAACACTCTGCTGACCAAGACCAGACGCACGGGGCTGATGCTGGCCCTGCTGACCGCAGTGATCAGCGGCTTCGCCATCTTCCTGAACGGCTACGGCGTCAAGGCCGTCGGCAACGCCACCGTCTACACCACCGCGAAGAACGTTGTCGCCGCGCTGGTGCTGGGCGCCGTTGTCGCCGCGGGCCGGACGCGGGGGGTGACGGTCAGCCGCCCACACGGCCGCGGCCAGTGGTGGGGTCTGGTCGCGGTCGGGGTGATCGGCGGCAGTGTGCCGTTCGTGCTGTTCTTCGAGGGCCTGGCGCGGGCCTCGTCCACCCAGGCGGCCTTCCTCAACAAGACCCTGGTGTTGTGGGTGGCGCTGCTGGCCGTCGTCATCCTCAAGGAACGGATGCAGGTCTGGCACTGGATCGCCATCGGGCTGCTGCTCGTCGGGCAGGCCGGGCTGTCCGGCGGTTTCACCGCATCCATCGCGTCCGGTGAGTTGCTGATCCTGGCCGCGACCCTGCTGTGGGCGATCGAAGTGGTCGTCGCCAAGCGGCTTCTCGGATCGCTGTCGTCCTGGACAGTCGGGCTGGCCAGGATGGGATTCGGCTCGGTCGCGCTGATCGGCTGGGTACTGGCCACCGGATCGGGAGCGGCCCTTCTGACGATGGACGCGGCGCAGTGGGGTTGGGTGCTGCTGACCGGCGTCATCCTCGCCGGCTATGTCGCCACCTGGTTCGCCGCGCTGGCCAGGGCCCAGGCCGTCGACGTCACCGCCGTGCTGGTGCTGGCGGCGCTGATCACCGCAGGACTCAATGCGGTCGTCAACCGCACACCGCTGGCACCGCAACTGGGTTGGCTGCTGATGCTCGCAGCCGGCGGCACCCTGGTGTGCGCTCTGGCGTGGCGGCGGGCACCGCATGAACTTCCCGCAGCGGCGTAGCCGGGTGGTTTCTGTGACTGGCAATTCAGCTGGAACGCCCGGCGGCGCCGTGCTGTTCGGGCGGTACGCCTATCCGCCGAACGAATTGGGCTACTGCGGTCCCGACGCGCATTCCCAGCTGCTGGAGCAGGTCGCGGCCCACGCCGATGACGGCGACCTGCGCCGCCTGGTCAGGGGTTTCGACGGCGCCTGGCCGTACCTGGAACTCATCGCGGGCGCCTCCGGGATTCCCGATCCGCTCGACCCCAGGGTGGTCGAGGCCTACTGGGTGGGGAACGAGTTGCTGGATCGGGTCGGGCCGACGGCGATGGGCCTGTCGCTGGACGACCGGTTCCGCGATCGGGTCGGTCGCCGGGCGTTCGACCGGCTCGTCGACGCCGTGCCCGCGGGAGCCCTGCCGCACCACAGCTTTCACGTGTTCGGGGTCTACCCGTGGCTCGGTCTGCTGCGCGGGGGCAGGGTCGACGAACCGCTGCGGGTGCTGGACCGCTGCCGGATCCGCTGGGGTCGGGTCATGGCGATCACCGGTGACGGCAACGCCCGGGTGATGTCCCGACCGCTCGCCTGGGACGGCCGCCGTCTCGACTTGGCCGCCCCACGGGAAGAGATGGCGACGCTGCGCCTGGGCGGGCTCGGCCTCAGTGGACGGCTCCGCCCCGGACAATGGTGTGCGCTGCACTGGGACTGGGTGTGCGACCGGCTCGACCGGCGGCAGCTGGCCGCGCTCCGCCGGTACACCCTGGGTCAGCTCGATGTGGTGAACGCGCAGCCTTTCCCCGCACCCGCCGCGGTCCTCGCGTAGCTCCGTGGACGCGTAACGCCAAGTGCACGAACCTTCGACGAGCGCGGCCGATCGAAACGTGTTCGGCACCCCCCGCCGTCGGGTCCCGTTGGCCGGCCGCTTGCCAGTGGCCGAGTCCGAACCGGTCGTTGGTAGTGATCACCGGGTCCAGCGTCCCGCGACGATGTGCCCGACCAACGGTGGTCTGGCTTGGCTGTGGGGAGTCTCGAACGGCCGTAACGGTTCTCGCGCGTCGGCGCGGATCTGCTGGTACGCCTGCGGGGTCAATCGCTGCACCAGCGGGGTGCTCTGCACCTCGGTGGTGATCATCTGGTCGATGGAGCCGAACCTCGCCGTGCCCTCCCGGGTGACGGTGGTGAAGATGTGCAGGCCCGCATCGGTGAGCAGGCCGGTCAGGTCGTCGAGATCCCCGGCGGACCAATAGGTGTTCATCAGGTCCGCGGCCTCTGGTCCGGCGTGCCGAACGACCACCTGGACGAAGGGTCCCACGCCGGTTGGGCGTCCAGAGTGGCTGGGGCCATCAGCGTGACGATCCCGCCGGGTCGCACGACCCGCGCCATCTCCCGCACCGCCGCCGACCGGTCCGGGAAGAACATCAGCACCATCTGGCACACCACCCGGTCGAAGGAGCCGTCCGCGAACGGCAACGCCTGCGCATCGCCCTGCCGCCAGTCCAGATCGGGGCGGACCCGGGCGGCGACCGGTGCCGCTGAACTCGGCGCCACTACTGCACGACTCCTCCAGCGGCGGCCGGCTGCTGGACCGGACGCTGTCGCCCGGGACCTCGCTGCGCTGGCTCGTCACGATCTCGGACCGGGTGCCGGTCGGAGCGCTGCCACCCCAGCGCCTGCCGGGACGGCTGTTCGTGACCTTCGCGCTCGACGTTGCCACGGGTGACGCCCGTACATCGTCAGGATCACAGTGTGCAGGACGCCGCGAATTCCCGAGTCCCAGGGACGATGTTCCTGGGACTCGGTTCGCGTTCACCCCTGTCGGTTGGGCCGAGGCAGTGACTGGGGTTGCCGCCGTGTGAAGGGCATGCCGCACAAGCATGTCGGGTAAGTCGGATTCCTCAGATCTCCACGACATGGATCAAATGGTCTATTCCGCGGAAGTCATCGCCGTTTCGGGTATAGAGGTCCAGTCCGTTCGCATGTGCTGAGGCGGCAATCAGGAGGTCCGCGAATCGACCCCGCGCCTTGCGTCCTTCGCCGATGACTGCGGCCGCGACGAGTCCGTAACTCCGCACTGCCGCTCCGTCAAACGGGATCGGATCCAGCTTGGACTCGACTTCCTGCAGACGCACCTGCCTTTTCGCGGCTTCGCCCGCTGTGGATGCCAGGTGTGGACCCGCGGCCAATTCGGCCGCGGTGATCGCCGAGATCGCCATTTCATCCGGCAACGCACGGAGAACGTTCGGATCATGCCAGTCGATGACGACCGACGTATCGAGCATCCCGGAGGTCATCTCACCACGACTGATCGATCACGGCATCGAGGTCGGTGCGAAACTGGTCTCTATCGATCCGCACATTCGCTGCGGCCAGCGCGGTGACTTCCGCCCTGGAGATGAACGTGCGGCGGCCGGAACGCAAGGGTCGAAGCTCGGCGACGGGTTCACCGTTCCTTGTGACGACGAAAGTTTCACCGGCGGTCACCGCGTCCATCACCTTCGCGTTCTCGTTGCGCAGCTCGCGCTGGGCAATTGTCTTCGCCATGCGGTGATCGTAGCAAGAATCGCTACGAACTGCTACAGGTCAGCGATCCCCGGCCGACTGGGTACCCAGACACGAGGACGACGGGTCGGAGATCCACTTCTGCTGCGAGGGACTCGTGGCCTACGGCACCAGATGAACTCCGGCGGCCGCGGCTCCCGCTCGCAGGCGCTGGTCCCACACCGCGAACAGGATGTCGTCGGTGCCGATGGCGAGCAGGCTGGCCAGGTGGACGGCATCAGCGCCGCGTAGCGAATAGCGTCCGGCGAGATCACCCGCGTGCACGGCAACTGCGTCAGTCAGCTCGACGGCACGGGTCGCCGCCCAGAACTCAGCCCAGAGAGCCTCGGCTCGGCGAAGCTCCGCCGGCTCCAGGCGTCCGGCTCGCCCTGCGGCAACCAAAGTGGCGCACACTTCGGGGTAGGCCAATCTGCTGGACGCCGCAGCGTCGCACCCGTCCCACAACTGCGCCACCAGCTCGCTGCCGGGCTCCTCGACAAGCAGTTTGGCGAACGCGCTGCTGTCGAAATACACGATGGTCACTGAGATGTCAGCGGCGCTGGTCGCCGACCATGTCGGAAACCGAACCGGTGGCCCGGGCGCGCACGGCGCCGCGTGCAGCGGGCCTAGGACCACGTGGCCTGCTCAGCACGCCCCGTTGGGTGAGTTGATCAAGCAGGGGCGCCGAGTCGACGCGGCGTTCATCGCGGAACGCTCATGGGCCCTCGGAAGATCAACGCTTGTCGCCTTTCCATGCTGCTCCACGACCTCAAACGGCCGGGAACGTTGATCAACCGTTGGTTCGGCACGACGGTAGGCGAGGTCATCGGCGTCACACTGTGGCGGTGCAGTCCCCGCGCTGCCACCTTCTCGGATGATCAACGTTGCTGGCCCTTTCGCGTCGTCACGCGACCTGAAAAGGCCAGAGGTGTTGAGTGTCGTCGAGCTGCTCGCCCGGACTGGCTGATGCTGATTCCCGATCTGAGGGGCGAATCGATGACGAGAGCCCAAACGCGGACCGCACGGTGATGTCGGGCGCCAAACCGGCCGGTGAGGCGAGCGGGTTCGACCCGTATCGACTTCAGCGTGGTGCCGCGTATGGCGTCAGCGACCCGATGGTGTAGGCCGTGTTTGTAGCCGAGAGTTGGCGCTGGCCAGAGCAGCGACTGGGTTCGGAAATCGTTTGCGTGGCACGCCGCACATGCTCGTCAATCGACGGTCGGCCGGACCCGGTCCGCGACAGTCGAGCACAGGGCCGACAACACCGTTGTTCGTTGAAGTGACCTCGTTCGGCCGAGAGCGATCACGTTCTCGGGAATGAGAGCCCGCCCGCCTATGCTGGCCGACGTTCCCGGGTCAGTTGCGACACCCTACCGGCTGTGACGTCCAGTGCTCCGGCGACATCTCGGACAGACCATCCCGCGCCAACAAGCCGGCGGGCGGCTTCCTCGGTGCGCGCAGTGAGGCTCGCGGCGACCTCGGCGGCACGATGCCGTTCGACGCTGAGGTCAACGGCCGCCTGCAGTCCGGCAAGCTGCGGGTCGTCGAGCACCAGGTCGATCTCAATCGGTGACCCGTCGGGCAGGTCAGCAGAAAGGATGATCGCGGCGGCCAGTTCGCGGCGGAGCGCGGCGAGGGTACGGGCGAAGGCGTGCGCGCCCGGCAGGTCTCGAACCTCGGCGAGCCAGTCGTTGCCCTCGCGGGTGACATTGGCGGTGTAGCTCATCGGAGCCATCCCTTTCCGAGAGCGGACTGGAAGATCTCGCTCGATCGCTCGGAGAGTCCCGATCGGGATGTCCCGGCCGGGGTGGACCTGCACGGTGGTGTGTGCTGTTCGTGATGTCTCACCGTCGAGGTAGTCGACCGCGTAACGGCGGTGGGAGCCTGACTGTCGGACGAACCTGCCTCCTCTGGCTTCGATTCTGGCGACGACTTCCCGTGCTTTCACAGTCAATGTTTAGCGGGTAGACACTTCAAGTGTCAAGCGGCTATACACACACTCTGCGTAAGGGCGGGTGTGGGCCGATGGGGCCCTGCTGCCCAACCCGGTGCCGTATCGCAGCGCGGACGCGAAGACCTGGCTGCCTCAACGGGTATCCGGCCGCGCGCCCTGCAGCGACTTGGCCATTGCTCGCGCTCGCTGCCGTGCTGATCTCTCATTCACCTCCTGCTTGTCAAGGCCTCCGAAGATGGGATCCAGCATTCGATCGATGTCGACGCCGAACTCCCTGGCGAGTTCGTCGAGATCCAATTCGTCGCTGGGCAGGTCATCTCTCACAAGCTTGGGGCTGGTCGTGATGACCGCCGCCGGGCCGCTGGCATCCGACGGAAGGTAGCCGGCCCTGCGAAGAGCGGTCAGGGTGGTTTCGCTGTTCTGCTGTGACAGCGCCACCATGGGTGCGATCAGTTGTAGGCCAAGCTGTTTGAGTGATCGGTCCGAGCAGATCTCGTGAAGCAGTGCAGGGTCCTCGCGACTGTGCAGAACGCACAGACCCGCTGTCACGGTGACCACGCCGTAGCGGCGACCGACGTCGGTGATCAGGTATTCCAGCGGTTGCGGCAGCGGTCCACCGGCGATGTCGGTCAACGACGACAGCAGTTCGGCAGCCGACGATCCCTCGTCGAAGGCCCGCCGGACGCTGGCAAGGCTGAACCGCCACAGGCTGGCGCTGCCGCTGCTTTCGCGATCCGCGCTGGCGTCCAGCAGGGTGGTGACCTGCGCCGTCGGTGACCCCGATACGAGAACGGTCAGATCCGAGCCGAAGGTGGCTGTCGTGGTCATCGCCGGCAGAGTTGCCCCTGCCGCTGCCCCAAGGTCCGGCTCTTCGGCCGACGACAGCGCGAAAGCCATTGGGCTGCAACCGGTGCCACCCAGGACACCGAGCTGTTGAGCCTCGGCGACGATGGCGGGGACCGCCGCCGCACGGCCCGCCACCAGGACCGGATGACTCCAGGTGATCTTGGCGGCGAGCGCGGCAAGGTCGGTGACCGACCGCCCCTCGCCGGAGTCGACAAAGGCTCGGGTGGTTGCCTGCCGCAGGGCGCGTTCGTCACGGTGATGAACGGAGGTCGTGATAGTCGGATCAGTTGGTGCCTCGACCTTGAGTGGGAGGGTAGGCAGGTATCCCAGTCGCCACCAGGCCTCGACGAGTTGCGCAAGCCGGACATTCGGCTCGGACCGGTTCCAGGTCCGGTAGGACTCGGAAACGCCCACCCGGGAGGTCCGCTCGGACACCAGGCCGATCTCGCGCGCGAGCGCCATCACCAGCGTCACCTGTGCCTCGGTGACCCGAGCCGCCTTGGCCAACTTGCGGATCTCACGTACTCCCAAACCGCCGTCCTTCAGAGCCGAGGCCGGCTGCCGGGCGAGGCTGCCCAAGACCGTCGTCGTCGCGGCAACGAACTCCAACGCCGCGGAACCCGCCTCGCCGGTGATCTGATCGACCGAGGTGGAGGTAGTCGGAATCTCGCCGGGTGCGGGGTCAAAGGGTGCCCGGAAGTCGCTCCCCCGCAACGCAAGTCGCACCTGGCTCGGCATGACTACGCGATAGTTGAGGTCGCGAAAAAGCATCGCCCTTGCCATCCCCCAGCATTCGACCTCCCGCTCGAGTCCGCGACGGTCGTGCGCGTATCCAGATGTCACCCTGGTCCCGGCGGCCACTGCCTCCAACTCGCCGCGTATCGCTGATGGGGCGGCTTCGACCTGTGCACGTATACCGTCCGCATCGAGGTAAAACCCGCGTAGCGCCGCTTGCAGCTGCACCCGATCTCCGGCGCGAGGTAGACCCAGTTCCCGCAGGGTGGCCCTCATCGTTGGGACGTTCAGCCGGGCCAGGAGTATGTCACCGGACGGTCCGAGACCCAAAGGCGATGGGATCAACTGCTCGAAACCTTTGGCGAGGTTGGAGTGGACACCGTCACCTGACCAGGTCAGCGCATCGGCTGTCAGCAGATCGAGCACGCCGACCACGTTTGCGCGGTGCTGCTCGGGGCTGCCCGATTCGGTCAGGAATCCCGCCAGCGCATCGATCGTGACGGATCGGCCGAGCGCCGCATGCGCCTGGATGACCTGCAACGCGGGTAAAGGCAGCGGCGGGAGGGCGCCGGCGAGTGCCCAGGGATCCTGCAACAGGTCGGCAACGCGGTGAAAGTCGGTCACCCGGTACCCGGCAAGATGGTCGCGCCGGCGATACAACAGTTCCGCGAGAACGGTCAGGTTGCGGTTGGCGAGCCAAGTGGCCAGGGGGAGCGCAGGGATCACCGCGTCATTGAACACCGGGTGCGGGTCATGGCTTCACCCTCGGCTACCTCGGACGCTACCCTTGCGGACGGTTCGTCCGGGGCGGAGTCGAGGGAGCAGGTTTCGCGATGGCAGGTCGTCGGCGGAAGTCCCACCGGGCAAGGTCAAGCCGGGCAAGGTCAAACCGCGTTCACGAAACGCCCGAACAGATGCGAGCCCGGGTGCTGGGTGCCTTTGAGCGTTGGTTGGACGAGCGGGTTCCCGCGGGACGTGCCCAGGACGACGTGCTGTACACGGTGCGGACAGCCTGCGAGTTCAAGGACGGGTCCCTCGATTCTCCGAATCCCTCTGACTGGTCACCAGATCTGGTGGACGAGATCTTCGGTGAGGTCTTTCCGCGGAAGGTCGTCGGCGTCGACCCGGAGTACGTCGCGGCGATCGTCCCGGCGATGCACGTCTATCTCGACTTCCTCGCCGAAACCGGTCGCTGGAAGACCGGCAACGATCTGCTCGCGACCCGGCGTGCACTCGACGGACTCGCCACCGAAATGCCTTTGCGCGTGGGTAACCCGATGTATCAGGGCATGGGCGGCCGGATGATGCAGATGGCCATTGACCAGGGGATCGATCTCACCGCCGAGGGCGCAATGGACGAAGTTGTCGAGCGTTTCAACGCGATGCCGGAGAGCTTCCGTCGGGGGCTGAGGCCCGGGGACGGCTTTGATGACTTTGTCGAGGCGGTCGACATCGACGAGGACGCCCTTTTCGGCGATGATGACGAGGACCTCACACCCGAGCAGTGGGCCGCGCTGGCGATCGAAATCGGTTTGCGGGGCAACGACATCGATTTCAATCGGCCGATCAGCGTGGAGATACCGGCCGCGGACGTCGAAGCGTCCGCGATGCGCGGTAGCACGCTGGTCGCGCAGGCCAGGACGCTGGTCGACTGGGTCGGCGGGAGCAGGATCATCACCCGAGATGGCGGGCTGCGCCGTCAGGATGTCGACGATTTGCTGCCGCGACTCGGCATACCTGACTCCGATTGGCCCGCCGCAGACCCTATGTGGGAAATCAATGCGATGGTCGTGCCTTGGGTGGCCACCACCAGCAGCGGAATGTTGCTCATGAAGGGTCGACGGGTTCGTCAGGGTCGGTTGTCCGGCATTTTCGAGAGTGCAGATGAAGCGGAGACCCAGGTCGAGATCGGTCGCAAGGCGGCACACGTGGCATTCGATGTGCTGCTCGGCGACGCCCAGTTGATCGAGTCGGAGGCTCCGGCTCACGTCCTGCTACTCGTCGCGTTCACCATGGCTTCGTGTCGTCCGACAGGCTGCAACCTGGCCAACCTGCTGGGCTTCGAAAGGAATCTCGGACGAACCGATTTCGAGGCGTCCGCCGACGAGCACGACGTGATGGAGCTGTGTGTGACCGTGCTGAACCAGCTTCGGTGGTTGACCAGGTTGGGCCTGATGGACGAGACCGATGGAGTCGCAAGGGCTTCGGTGGCCTTTCGGCCGGCGCTGGTGGAGGCCCTGCAAGCCCTGGAGGCACCGTTCGAGGTCTCCTTGGCGGTTGGTGCGGTGCCGCTGTTGGAGGCGATGCCCGGGTAATTCGCTGTTGATGCCTACGTGGTCAGGATCGGATGTTGTTCGGGGGTTGCCGGGATTCAGATGGGGAAGGATGGCGAAGGCGACTGTGTGCGCTGTGGAGCCGATACCGTTGTTGTATCGGCGACGAGTGCAACGCAGCGAGGCGCCATCTGGGCCCGGCAGACCCTGGACGAATATCCGGTCCTGACCACTAAGTCACAGACCCAGTGCCGCTTGGGCGAAGGCGGCTCCATCCCCGTCCGGTGGATCATCGGCGGCTGGGTCCCGGTAAGCCTTCCGGGGAATTGCTCCGACCTGCTCGAGGACAGCCTCCGTCGGGCCGAGCAGTTCCTGAACGTCCCGGTCGCTCAGGGCGGCGAACGGGCCTTGCCGCCAGCCGAGTAGGTCCAGACATTCGGCGACCAGCTCGGTGCGCTCGGCTCGCGGCGCTCCGGCCGCAACGCCGATGAGGAGCAGCAACCCGGCGTCCAGGCTGGCCCGAGCCTCGGGCCCGCGGGTGGTCAGACCCAGCGGGAGTCCGCCTGTGACCAAGTGCCACAGCGTGTTGACGTCGGTGCGTGCGCGGGTGGCGGCCTTCGTCAGGGTCAGCCTGTTGTGCGCTTTTCGTAGCAGCCCCAGTCGCTGCGCCAACTCCCGGAACTCCAGGACGGGGTACGTCTGCACCTCCCGGTTGTTCTTACCGATCCAGCTGTCTTCCAGACGCAGGATGTCGGCAACCGCTTCGACGTGTGCGGGTGGCAGATATCCCGCCTGGGTCAGGGTGATTCCCGCGTCGCCCACCTGATCCAGCAATCGCTTGAAGCGTTCGAGCATCGCCGACTTCGCTTCGATGCCGGGCTCGACACTCGGTTGCCGTGCCGCCTCGATCGCCTCAACAAGTTCGGCCGGAAGGACTTCCATTCGAGCCAACAGGTCGCCGAGCGGGCTTGCCGGATCGACCGACGAGAGCACGCTGTCGTGAAGGTGATCGAACCGGTCCATCTGCACCAAGGTCGAGTTGACGTCGTCCACGTCGAACCGACCGGGATCGAAGTCCGGACCCACCCATTCCAGGAGCTCTTCGTTGTCCGCGTCCGCAGGCTGGCTCAGCGTTCGGAGCAGATCGTGATAGCGCCAGATTCCGCCGCAGTCCTCCGGTGGGCATGCACGTGCGCCGGCCAGACATGCCGCCCGAGGCTGCTCGGGTTCGCGAGGTGAGACAGCCTCCAGACGTAGGGTGTGCGACCAGTCATCCCCGAAGTCGTAGTTGTAGAACAGCCGATCGCCGGGTTCGACCAGCACCTCGTCCAGCCTGACCGAGACCTCGTCGACGCCCGGGAGGTCGTTGTCGAGGGACTCCTGCGGTCGGTAGTGCTCGGCGCGACGGTCCGTTGGGTTGTCGCCCTTGGCGAATTCGTGAAGGTGCGAGTCGGTCCAGCCCATGGCCGCCTGCACGATGTCGTGCAGCTGATCCAAGGTCACGTCGCTGGCCAGTTCCAGGCGGCGCCAGATCGGGGGCTTGGCTTCGTCCAAGTCGACACGGATCCGGTAGGTCACCACGTCCTCCCGCCGCGGCCGGCGGCGGGACGGGACCGGTGTTGACGCCCCGAACGGCGAGGCCGACACGAGTTGCCCGAACAGCTGCTGTAGCTCGGCCGAAGTCGAACCGGTGATGAGTTCGGCGAGGTCCGGTCGGAGGTTTGGCCCCGACGCGGGAGATTGGGGCGGGGTCGGCCCTTTGCGTGGGCGTCGGGGCGGCTTGGATCGAGGCACGCTGCCGAGGGTATGACAGGTCTGCGCCGCTTCTTGCACCTGCGCAGGCAAGACGTCGCGATCGTTTTCTGGGGAGACACCGGGCAGACACCACCTGGCAGGACCGAGTGATCACCAAAGCGGCACTGCGGGAGAATCTGCTGATGGATCGTGCGTGTCAACCTCGCTTTCGAGTCGCCATTTGGCACGCTTGCCGGCATGTCCGACGACTATCTGAACGAGCAGGTGCGAGCGCTGCGAACCAAGGGCCTGAGTCCCAAGCAGGTCGCTCGCGCGCTCGGTGTTCCACCTGCCATAGCTGCCAGGGCGATCCGGGCAATAGCCGCCGCCGACGCAGCCAGACTCCCCGATCCCGCCGACCGAGAGCTGCGCCAATGCTGGGTCAACGCGGGATGGAGCACGGGCCTCACGGTCGACGGCCATCCCGAGTGGCGTGAGGACTACGAGCCGGAGCCGGGTCACTCGGGTCTGGTCGCCGTGCTGATCGCGCGCGAGGCCGGCCGGAGCAGACTCAGTGTCTGCGGGTACCTGGTCGACGTCTATTGCCTGGGCGTGAAAAACG
>Ga0209584_10000354_pt1 | contig 13826 bp, 10 predicted proteins | sample NGEPerD_FD_184507 | JGI IMG/M metagenome (GOLD analysis project Ga0209584, IMG submission 184507) | Arctic peat soil microbial communities from the Barrow Environmental Observatory site, Barrow, Alaska, USA - NGEE PermafrostAB12-D... | ecosystem: Environmental > Terrestrial > Soil > Wetlands >...
CCCCGGCCGACCGCCCGGTGGCCGCCGCGGGGGTCGGCGGGTGTGATCGCCGCAGCGGCGGGACCGGTTACGGCGGAGGGGATCTCGCTCGAACGTGCGCACCTGGTCGGCATCGGCGGCGCCGGAATGAGCGGCATCGCCAGGATTCTCACCGACCGGGGGCTGGCCGTCTCCGGCTCGGACTCCCGGGATTCGGCTCTGCTGACCGCGTTGGCGGCCAGCGGGGTGCGCACCGCCGTCGGTCACGACGCGGCGCACCTTGACCTGCTGCCCGGCGGCCCGACGGCGGTGGTGGTCTCCACCGCGGTGCGCCCGGACAACCCGGAGGTGCGCGCGGCTCGCGAGCGCGGCATCCCGGTGGTGCGGCGCGCTGATGCGTTGGCCGCGTTGATGTCCGGCCGCCGCGGGGTCTGCGTCGCCGGCACCCACGGTAAGACGTCGACCACGTCGATGCTGACCATGGCGCTGCAGCACGCCGGGCTGGACCCGTCGTTCGCGATCGGCGGCGAGCTCACCGGGTCCGGGCTGGGTGCGCACCACGGCAGCGGCGACATCTTCGTCGCTGAGGCGGACGAGTCCGACGGCTCGTTCTTGTCGTTCACCCCGCACGGCGCGGTGATCACCAACCTGGAGCCCGACCACCTTGATCATCACGGCACCGCCGAGGCGTACACCGCGGTGTTCGACCAGTTCGTCGACCGCATCGAGCCGGGCGGATTCCTGGTCATCTGCGCCGACGACCCCGGCACCGCCGCGCTGGCCGGCCGGGTGGCGCTGCGGAGAGTGATCACCTACGGCACGGATCCTGCCGCGACGGTGCGGGTCGTGCCGGCCGACGTCGGTGAGCGTGGGCTTCCCGGTGCGGAACCCGGCGCTGCCGACCAAGCCGGCCCGAGTGTTGCGATGGCGACCAGCGGTGTCCGGATGGTCGAGAACACCGCCACCGTGGTACTTCCCGGGCACCAATCGGTGGTGCTGCGGTTGTCCGTCCCCGGTGAACACATGATCCTCAACGCCGCGGCGGCGCTGGCCGCCGGTGTGGAGCTCGGTGTCGACCCCCAGGAATTGGCGGCCGGCCTCGCGTCCTTCACCGGTGTGCGCCGACGATTCGAACTCAAGGGCGTGGCCCGCGGAGTCACCGTGTATGACGACTACGCCCACCACCCGACCGAGGTCGCGACGCAGATCCACGCCGTCAGAGGCATTCTCCCCTCGCGAGCGATCACATCGCCGACAGCGCAGGCGGTGTCGGCGGTGGCCGGCGTGGAGTCGGCGACCGGTCCGGCGTCCGGGACGGGCCGGCTGGTGGTCGTCTTCCAGCCGCATCTGTACTCCCGCACCGAGACGTTCGCCGCAGAGTTCGGCGCCGCCCTTGGCGGCGCGGATGTCGTTGTGGTGCTGGACGTTTACGGCGCGCGGGAGGATCCGCTGCCGGGGGTCACCGGTGAGCTGGTAGCCCGTGCGGTGCCCGAAGGCGCCGCGGCCCACGTGCGGTACCACCCGGAACGATCCTCCGCGGCGTCGTTCGTCGCCGGTCTGGTTCGAGGTGGTGACGTGGTGATCACCATGGGAGCCGGCGACGTCACCACGGTCGGACCGGAATTGCTGATCCTGCTGGAGGCACAATGAGCACCACGACAACGGACAACGATCCCCGGACGGCTCCCCAGCCGGGAGCCGCGCCCGCGAAGCGTGGATTCATCGCCCGGCTCCGGCGCCCTTTCTCCAGGGGCCCGTCGGCGTCCGGCGAAGCGTCGGGCAAACCCACCGATCACTACTCGGGGCGGCGCCGGTGGCCGTGGATCCTGGCACTGGTGCTGGTCGTCCTGCTGCTGGCCGGTGCGGTGTACGGGGTGTTCTTCAGCCCGCTGTTGGGCGTGAGATCGGTGAGCATCTCCGGCGCGCCGGACTCGGTCAGCGTCAAAGTCCTTGCTGTCGTGGACGTTCCGGACGGCACGCCGCTGGCCCGGGTGGACCTGGACAGCGTCGCGGAACGGGTCAATGCCGTTCCGGAGGTTGCCGAGGTCGAGGTCGCCCGCAACTGGCCGGATACCTTGGCCGTCACCGTGACTCCCCGGCTGCCGATCGCGGTGACCTCCGCCAACGGCCGCTCCTGGCTCATGGACAGCACCGGCGACCCCTATCTTGCGGTCGATGCTCCGCCGGCGGGGCTGGTGCCGGTGAAGCTCGCCACGCCGGGCGTCGGCGACCCCGCCACCGCCGCGGCGCTGACGGTGGTCGCCTCCCTGACCCCGGACTTCCGCGCGCAGGTCGCCGACCTCTCGGCGCGCACGGCCTACGACATCAAGCTGACCCTGTCCGACGGCCGTTCGGTGATCTGGGGTGAGGCGACGGATTCGGCGAAGAAGATGGAAATCCTGCCGGCCGTCCTCGCCCAGCAGGGCACCGTCTACAACATCTCCGACCCCACCCTGGTCAGCGTGCACTGACCCCGCACTGACCCCGCCGCTGCCCCCCTTTCGGCGCGGATCAACTTCCTCGGCGCGGCTCATCGTCTCGGTTATGGGACGGGTGAGGCTGCTGAGCACGATTTCGTGCGCGCAAGTTTCCGGCGGCTTGTTCGGCAGCAGTTCCGCGGCCCAGCAGTGACTCGACCGGGGATTGTGGATAACTCCCGGGGCCGCCGAACGGATCGGCAAGAATGCTGGCGTGACGGGAAGGAGTCGGGAACCATGGTGCCCATGGCAGCGAAAGTACAAGAGGCCGGGCGGCGGCACCCGGATCTCCTCGACGGTGAGTGGACCGTCGAGTTGTTGGAGACGCTGCCCGACGACGGACTCCGGTACGAACTCATCGACGGGACGCTGCTGGTGAGCCCGGCACCGACTCCCCGACACCAGGCGGCGATCGGCGAGTTGCACCTGCTGTTGAGGGCCACCTGCCCGGAAGATCATTTCGTCTTTCTCTCGCCGCTCGATTGGCAGCCCGACGGACGCACGTCTCTGGAACCGGATTTGCTGGTGGTCCGTCGGGACAGGATCGGCGCGAAGAACATCACGCAGACCCCGACCCTGGTGATCGAGGTCATCTCGCCGAGTTCGAGGCGCATCGACCGCACGCTGAAGCTGTCCCGGCACGCCGAGGGCGGCATCTCGCATTACTGGGTGGTCGACCCGATGACGCCCTCTGTCGACATCTACGAGCTCCACCAGGGCGAGTACCCACTGGTGGCGAGTGTCGCCGGTGACGAAAGTGTCGTCGTCACAGCGCCTTTCCCCGTGACCGTGACACCGGACAATCTCGTGCAGATCTGAAACCCGCGCGGGCACCCCGCTGGAAACAGCCCGCACACCAACAGCATTCGCCCGCGCTGAACTCGGAGGTTCGTCCTCCCGACTCCCTCGGGCCGATGTACCTCAGGCGGCCAGGAACAACGCCAGCACCGCGGTGTCCGCGTCGTCGTTGACGTTGATGCCGGCCCTGCTGATCATGCTGGTGATGTTGCCCCGGTGATCAGCCTCGACCCAGGCTGCACGATGGTCGAGTCCCAGATGGGGAAGCCCGGGCAACAGCACACAACCGGACGCGACCTCGTCGTACTCGGGGAGCGAGGGACGGATCTCCGTTGGCGGGTGCAGCACGATGAGCCCGGGAGGCTGATGGGCGGCGAACTGCCCGGGAATGACGGCGTTCTCCCCGACAATCGGCCCCTCGGCGATCACCAGGCCGACGGTTCCCGGCGCCGGCTCGTCCGGAAGCTCCTCACGGACCCGGAACACCGTGCTGGTGTGCAGCATGCCCGGCACGCTGGCCACCCGCACGGCGAGCAGCAGGAATCGCGCCCATTCAATCGTGGAAGCCGGCCACCGACCGGACACCAGGAAGCCACTGAGCAGACCGTCGGCGTGAAACGGTGACACTTCGACGGACGGTGGTGCCTCGGGATCGTTCATGGTCAACCTCCATCGCGGGCCGGCCGGATGGTCCATGGTGAATCACAATGGTGTTAGCACACAAGACCCTAAGAGTGCTAACGATTTTGGTTCGTATCGGTGGGGTCACAGGCAGGTTACGGCGTGCACTCTCCGCGACGAACCAGGCTGCTCCGAGCTTGATCAACGGCGAAACAATTCGGCCGAGATGTGCTGAGCTTCACCCTTTCCAGTATTTCGGTTGCCGTCCGATCATTCTGCGACCGAAATTCCCAGTTCGATGCAGGAGAATCGAACCGTGAACAGCCAGTACTGTTCGGACGTCGATGGCCGGGCGGCTCACCGCCCGACTGCTGTTCGCCGGCCGGGCCGTGCCTACTCGGGATGCTGTCCGCACACCCGAGAAGGTCGCACCGACGCCGCGTCGCCTGGGTGACCCAGGCTGGGCACCTCCGGAATACTCGCCGGCGTCGGCCTAGCCGAGGCCTAGCCGAGGTCGGTGCGACCTCACTCGCCCGTGACCAACTGAAGGCGGCGATGCCCCGCGCGGCACGTTCGGCCCATCGTTCCCGACTTCCGCACGGCGGCGATTGTCGTACCGACAGACCACCGACAGGCCACCGGGCCCGATGTGGCGGTATTCCGGCCCGGACACGCCGGACCCTCCCTGGACGCCGCGATCGGGCCTACCTTGGCGTCATGACGGCGCGGTCAGATCCCCTACAGAAGGGCGTTCCCGGCTGTGCCAGCACGGGCGAGCCGGTCACCCGGCCGTGCTGGGCGATTCAAGAGTGCGGATGAAAGGCGATCAGCCCGGGCTGGAGCTGGACCGGGCCGCCGCCGAGATCTACTCCGACGTGCGGCTCGCGCCGTTCCTGCGACGCCTGCTCGCCCGCAGCAGCGACCTTTTGGGTGCCGTCGCCGGGAGCATCTCGCTGGTCGATCCACCGAGCCAGCGGTACACGAAGGTGGCCGAACGCGGGGCCTCCTGCCGGTTGGGCCAGACCTTCGCGCTCGACGAGGGCGTGACCGGGCAGGTTGTCGCCCGCCGCCGACCGGTGGTGCTGCGCAGTTACCAGCAGATCTCGGCCGGTCACCTGCCGGGCGGCCATCCCGCCGGCAGCGGCGCCGTGGTCGCGGTTCCTATCTGGTGGCGCGGGGATGTCATCGGGGTGAACGTCACCTTCGCCGGACGCGCCAGGCGCTTCTCCGCGCAGGAAGTCGACGGCCTCGAACTGCTCACCCAACTGGCCGCTCCCGGCATCGTCCAGGCAGGGGCGAGCGACCCGTCGCTGGCCAACATGATCAGGGATTACCGCAACCGGGACGCCGGTGCCGATGGCACGGGTGGAATGCGTGGTGCACACGGATCGCCCGGATTGCGGACGGTGGTCACCGAAGTCGGGCCGGCCCGGCCGGTGGCACCGTCGGTGGCGAGCGTGGCCTTGGACCTGGTGACGCTGGCTGAACGCGCCGCCGCCCGCCGTCAACCGACCGCGCGGTTGCATGTCGCGGTGGTGCATCGGGCGGATCGACTGCGGTTACTGGTGTACGACGACGCCGCCGAGCCGGCAGGCAGCAGTTCTTCCTCGCAGCCAACCCTGCGGTCGAATGCGGGCGAAGGCGGCTGGCAGGAACTTCTCGACAGCACCGGCGGCGGAGTGAGCGTGCAGCACGTGGCGGGCTGGGGAACGCTGGTGCGGGCGGAGTTGCCGTACGAAGCGCCACCGCAACGACGCACGGACACTGCACAGGACCCCGCACAGCACGCCGACCCGGCCGCGTCCCCGTTCACCCCGCGGGAGCGGCAGGTCGCGGGCCTGCTGGCCAGCGGGCTGACCGACAGGGCCGTCGCCAAAGCGCTGACCATCTCGCCGAAGACGGTGGAGAAACACGTCGGCGCGTTGCTGCGCAAGACCGGAACGAACAGCCGGACCGCCGCAGTGATGCGCGCGCTCGACAGGGGATGGCTGCCGCCCGGGTCGCGCCCATTGGGGGATTTCCCCCATTCAACGGCCGGCCAAGGTGGTCTTGACTGATCTTGCGTGGTCCGGCGGTCCCTCGCCGGACGATCACCCGGGGAGGTCACGTGCCGATCGTCTCGCTGAAGGAAACGCTGGACCGAGCATTCGCGGAGCGCTACGGGGTTCCCGCGATCAACATCATCAATGACCTGACGATCGACGCGGTGCTGGCCGCCGCCGTCGAGGAGAACTCTCCCGTCATCCTGCAGACGTCGGTCAAGACGGTGGTGATGTACGGACGCGATCAGCTCTACGGCATTTTCGCGGCGCTGGCCCGCGACTGCCCCGTGCCGGTCACCTTGCACCTGGACCACTGCCCGCAGCGCTCGGTCATCAGCGACTGCCTGGACGGCGGCTGGAACTCGGTGCTGTTCGACGCGCACGAGCTCGACGTTGCCGAGAACCTTCTCCAGACAACAGAAGTCGTCAAGGAAGCGGCCGCGCACGGGGCCCACGTCGAGGGCGAGATCGAAGGCATCCAGGGCGTCGAGGACGGCGTCGGCTCGGACCGCGCCTCGGTGCAGCAGAGCCTGGACATCGCGGTGGATTTCATCAAGCGCACCGGGGTGCACTGCTTCGCTCCCGCCATCGGCAACGCGCACGGGCAGTACAAGGCCGCGCCCGTCCTGGACCACCAGCGGGTCACCGACCTGGTGCAGGCGACCGGAATCCCGATGGCGCTGCACGGCGGAACCGGGATGAGCGCCGAACAATTCACCGACCTCATCGCCAGGGGCTGCGCGAAGGTCAACATCTCCACGGCGCTGAAGGAGTGCTACATGAAATCCAGCCTGGAATTCCTCCGCGGCGCGGAGGAGAAAGACAAATGGGATCCTCCGTCGTTGTTCAAGGTCCAGACCGCGGCCGTGAAAGAAATGGCGCGCGAGCACATGCGCACCTTCGGCAGTTCCGGGCGTGCCTGGTGACGGCCCTGATCTTCGATTGCGACGGCGTCCTTGCGGACACCGAGAGGTACGGGCACCTGCCGGCGTTCAACGCGACGTTCGGCGAATACGGCCTGCCCGCCCACTGGGACGAGGCCGAGTACGGGCGGCGACTGAAGATCGGCGGCGGCAAGGAACGGATGGCCAGCCTCTTCACTGACCCGGGTTTCGTCGAGGCGGCCGCGATCCCCGACGGTGCGGAGGCACGCGCCGCCCTGTTGGCCACCTGGCACAAGAGCAAGACAGCCCATTTCCGCAGTCTCGTCGGCGACGGAAAGCTCCCGGCACGGCCCGGAATCGCGCGGATCATCCCGGCCGCACTTGACGCCGGATGGACGGTCGCGGTTGCCTCCACCTCGGCCGAAGAATCGGTGCGCGCCGTGCTGGAGCACGCAGTCGGGCCCGAAACCGCTGGCAGAATCAGCGTTTTCACCGGGGATATCGTCCCCGCGAAGAAACCCGACCCGGCGATCTACCTGTTGACCATCGACCGGCTCGGTCTGGACGCGAGCGACACCCTCGTCATCGAGGATTCCCGTAACGGACTGCTGGCCGCCGACCGGGCCGGCTTGGCCTGCCTGGTCACGGTCAGCGGCTACACCCGCGAGGAGGCCTTCGACGAGGCCGTCCTCGTGGTGTCCGAACTCGGCGATCCCGGCCGGCCGGCCATCGAGGTGATCGCCAACCGTGGGCCTGCCCGGCCGGGCGACTACCTCACGCTCGACGACCTCGGGGTGTGCGCCGGCGTCAGGACTCCGAAGGCCGCAGCGGCCGGGCAATCCGGTAGCGAACGAGCACGGGGAGGTACCCGGTGACCGACACTCAACAGCGGGTGGACCTCGTCGTCCGGACGATTGCGCAAACGGCGATCGACAACGAAACGTATTTCGGCGACCTCGATTCCGTCGTGGGCGACGGGGATTTCGGGTATTCCCTGGCGCGCGGATTCGAGAAGGTGATCGAGGGCTGGGACGACATCGACCGCACGAACCCCGGGACCTTCCTCAAGAAGGTCGGGATGATCGTCAGTTCGCGCATCGGCGGCACCTCCGGGCCCATCTGGGGCACCGCGTTCATGAAGGCGGGCATCACCGCGGGCACGGCCGACACGCTCACCGGTGACGACGTCGTCGCCATGCTGCGGGCCGCCACGGACGGCATCAAGATGCGTGGCCAGTCGGACGTCGGCGACAAGACGCTGTTGGACGCGCTGGTTCCGATGACCCAGCGCATCGACGCAGAATTGACGGCAGGCACCGACCCGGCAGGGGTGCTGGCAGCCGCCGCCGCCACCGCCAGACAGGCCGCCGAGGCCACCTCCGACATGATCGCGAAACGCGGGCGGGCGTCCTACACGGGGGAGCGGAGCAGGGGTTCGGTCGACGCCGGCGCGATGGCGGTCGCCGTACTCGTGGAACACATCAACCAGGCATGGCCGACCGAGGGAGAGTCATGAAGAAATTCGTCAACGACCCGAAACAGTTCGTTCCGGAAATGCTGGAGGGCATCGCGCTGGCCAACCCCGGCACGCTGACCTACGTCCCCGAGTACAACCTCATCATGCGGGCGGACGCGCCGCGGGCCGACAAGGTATCGATCGTCCAGGGATCCGGGTCCGGCCATGAACCCGCCCACGTGATGGTGGTCGGCAAGGGCATGCTGGACGCCGCCTGTCCCGGTGACGTGTTCGCGGCGCCGCCGATGGACTACGTCTACGAGACGACGAAGCGGCTCGCCTCCGACAAGGGTGTGCTGCTGCTGGTGAACAACTACACCGGCGATCGGATGGCCTTCGACATGGGCAAGGAAATGGCCGAATCCGAGGGCATCAAGGTCGAGATCCTCACCATCAACGACGATGTCGCCGTCAAGGACTCCACGTACACCATCGGCCGGCGCGGCGTGGCCGGGAACTTCTTCGTCATCAAGGCGGTCGGCGCGGCGTCCGAGAACGGCGCGGATCTGGACGAGTGCATCCGCGTCGGGCGCAAGGTGAACGACGTGACCCGCACCATGGGGGTGGCGCTGACGGCCTGCACCCCGCCGGCCAAGGGCTCCCCGCTGTTCGAACTCGGCGCCGACGAAATCGAAATGGGCGTCGGCATCCATGGCGAGCCTGGCCGGGAGCGCAAGAAGCTGGTCGATGCCGACGCCATCGTCGACGAGGTGCTCGACGCGGTGGTGAGCGACCTGCCGTACAGCTCGGGCGACAACGTGGCGCTGATGATCAACGGGCTCGGCGGCACCCCGATCAGCGAGCTGTACATCCTGTACCGCCGTGCGCACCAGCGGCTCGCCGACCAGGGCATCACCGTCAAGCGCAGCTACGTCGGCGAGTACTGCACGTCCCTGGACATGGCGGGCGCCTCGATCACCCTGGTCAAGCTCGACGACGAGATCGAAGCACTGCTCGCCGAACCGGCCGAAGTCGCCATCCGGGTCTTCTGAACGATGACCCGACCCGGGCGCCGCGGCGGCGCCCGGGTCCGGGCTGGTCGGTGTGCCGTCGGACATCCAGTGCGGTGGCAGAAATGTGCCGGATCTCGCAAGGGCGGCGCTGAGCGACCGGTCGAATCCGAAGCGTCATTCAGCGCAACCGCGGGAAACTGGCCAGCCAACCGGTGTGCCGCGGCATTTGAGATGTGCTGGCCCACTGGGCTTTTCCGGGTCGCACCGATCGCCCCGGCAACCGTCGTCGGCGTTGACGAGCCCGCCGTCCTCGGGTCGGCGGAGCTGCAAAGCCGGGTGCGAAGGTGACGTACTGAAAAGTGTGATTCGAGACCCCGCGCCTGCCGTAATGTCCCCTTGGTCGGGGGGACGACAGGCATCGCCGAAAGCCGCGGCGGTGGCGGCGCAATCGAGGGGCTGAATCACGACATGTCCAACTCTGGGCAGCACTGCACGCAACCCGCCTCCGCACCGCTGGACCGTTCGACATCTGTCCGCATGGTCCCCCCATCCGGCTCGGCGACGTGGCCCGGCCACGGTTCTGCCGGCGGCAGTTCCGCCGGCCGCTCAGGCGGACGCCGGCGCTTCGCCACCGTGCTCACCGCCGTGCTGCTCTCCGCTCTGGCCGGCACCCTGCTGACCGCGGCGCCTGCGTCGGCCGCGCCAAGGGCGTCGGCCGCGCCAAGGGTCCCGGCGGCGTCACTCCCGGCGGCGCCAGCGGCAGCGGGCGCTCCGCTGCCCGGCGCTTACGTCCCGCTCACCCCGCTCCGACTGCTCGATACCCGCAACGGCACAGGGGCGACCAAGAAGACGATCGCGGCCGGCGGCACCCTCACCCTGCAGGTCGGCGGGAAGGGCGGCGTTCCGACCTCCGGCGTGGGCGCCGTGGTGCTCACGGTGAATGCCTTAAACCAGGGAGCGGCCGGCCGGGTGATCGCCTACGCCACGGTACATCTCGGCCGAATATGTCGACGATCAATTTCGTCGCCGGGAAATCGGCGACCGCGCTGGTGCTGTCGAGAGTGTCCGCCGGCGGACGGGTGAATTTCTACAACTCCTCCAGCCGGCCGATCGACCTCATTGCCGATCTGTCCGGGTATTACCTCGGCGGGTCGGTGACTGCAGCGGGCGGCTTCGTTCCGCTCACCCCGTCGCGGTCCCTCGACACCCGCAGCGGCCTGGGGGCGAGCACCGCGAATTGGGATACCAATCCCGGCGGCGGGATCAACTTCGGCTGGCAGGTCGCCGGCCGGGGCGGCGTCCCTGCATCGGGCGCCACCGCGGTGGTGATGGCACTGACCGTCACCGACGTCGCCGCCACGGCATCGATCGCCCCGTTCGATTCCGGCGGCTACGACCCGGGGTACTGGTCGTCCGGTTCGGACCTGCCTGTCTTCACCAAGTTGGCCGGAATGCCCTTCAGCACAGGTGTTCCGACGACCAACCTGTTCGTGGTGCCGATCGGCGCGGACGGCCGGGTGGAGGTGTCCTCGCCCTGGGATCCGGAGGGCACCTTCGACGTTCTCGCCGATGTGCTGGGTTACGTCCGGGGTGGCGTGACGACGGCCGCCGGCATGTACCAGCGAGTTCCCGCGATGCAATTGGTCCGCAGTTTCGACACACTCGCCCCCGGCGCGACCCTCTCGCTCAAGGTGGCGGGACCTGGCTCGTCAACGGCCGTCCTGAGCGTTTACGCGCAGGCGGGCCCGTCCTCCGGAGCGATTGTCGCCTACGAGCACGGCACCACCCGGCCGGCCACCAGGAATGTCAATTTCATCGCGAATCAAACGGTCGCCAATTCGGTGATGGTGCGATCGTCCGCCGACTCGATCGTCGATTTCTACAATTCTTCGAGCTCCAGCGTGTACCTGAACGTGGACGAGACCGGCTATTTCCGCGGGTCCGCACCGGTGGCGAACACGGTGTGGTCCTAGGGTGACAACCGGCACGGTCAACTCGGGGCCGGCAGCACCTCGGACGGTTCGGCCGTTCCCGCGCCGATCTCGCTGACCGGGGTTCGCGCCGTGTACAAGGGCACCGGGGTGTACGGCAGCAGTGAACTCAGCTTTGCGGTGAAGAGCGACGGCACGTTGTGGGCGTGGGGCTCGGACGGCGATCCCGCCTACACCAACTTCATGGGAAGCGCGCTGGGGGTCGGCGTCACGGACCCGCCGGTGCCGACCAAGGTACTGAACGTGGCCGGCGTCAAGGAGATCGCTGCCTACAGCGGCGGCGTCTACATCCTGCAGTCCGACGGGACGGTCTGGGGCACAGGTGACGGCCAGGACGGCCAGCTGGGCACCCTGACCGGCGAGGGTGTCGATGCCCCCGCGAAGATCCCCGGGCTGACCGGGATCACCGCGGTCGCCGATCGGTCTGCACTGCGCGCCGACGGGACCGTCTTGACCTGGGATGCCGCCGGTGTCCGGCAGATCACCGGTGTCACCAAGGTCGCCGATGCGCCCGGACCGTACGCCCTGCGCCGGGACGGGACCGTCGCGCTGATCAGCAACGGCACACCGACCACCGTGCCGGGGTTGAGGGCGGTGACAGCCATCAACGACCAGTTCGCCCTGCGCTCCAACGGGACGGTGCTGGCACTTCCGGCCGCGGCGGGTGCCCACGCCGTTCATGTCGCGGGACTGACCGCGGTGACCTCGCTCGGCACCACCGGGTCCGTCGCGCTGAAGGCGGACGGATCGCTGTGGACGTGGACGAGCCCGTCAGCGCCGGCCCGGGTTGCGAACCTGCCCGCCGCGACGACCGCGGCCCAGGGCAACTGGCCCTGCTGGCCGGATTGCGGGAATGCCTTCTCGATCCTGACAGTCACCCGGTGAGCCCCGCGGTTCGGTCAGCCGGCCGTGGTGAAGGTGACCACGACGGCACGGTTGGCCGGATCCGACGCCGGTTCGACCAGCGGCTTGGTGTCTCCGTACCCGACCACCTGGGCGACGTTCTCGGCCGGCACCCCGAGCTCGCGCAGCAGCGCTGCGACCTCGGTGGCGCGCCGGGTTGACAGGTCCGTGGCTGACGCCTCGTCGCCACCACCCCCGACCGCGGCGGTGTGGCCCTCGACGGTGATCTTGGTCGTCGGGTCGAGGGTGCCAACGCACTCGCCCAGCGCCGTCAGGGTCGCATTCTTGTCGATCAGGTTCGGGGTGTCGGGCACGAAGAGCGCGGGCGACGGCAGGGTGCAGGTCCGCGTCGGTCCCTGCTGCTCGGAATTGATCTTGGCGTTCGGATCCGGGATCGGGACCGGTGCGATGGTTCCGGTGCCGGGCGTCGTGCCGGTGCCGTCGAAGAAGGTGACGTTGCTGGCGCCGGCGGCGGTGGCGATGCCCTCCCAGACCGCGTGCTGGTAGCCGACCTGCAGGTCCGAGAGCTTCTGCTGCTGGCCGGCGACCGGCGTCACCACGAAGGTCACGTCGCGGCCCTTGAGGTCCGGCAGCGCACCGGCGGCGGTGGTCGCCGCGACGACGGTCGGCGGCGACTCGTCGAAGGCCAGCTGGTTGAAGTCAAGGGCCCCGGTGGTCTCCAGCAGCGGTGAGAAGACCCAGACCGGAGAACCCGCCGGGGACTTGATCGCGGCAAGCCCGGCCAACGCGGACCGGGCGCCGGGAGCCTGGGATTGCAGTGCGTTCATCTTCTCGGTCAGCCCGGTGATCGCCGCGCCGGCATCCCCGGTCAACCCGACGGGTTCGGTGTCAATGGTCGTGCCGTCCCCCGAGACGGACACCCATTCCACTCCCGATCCGGAGCCACCGAGACCGGTCAGGCTCGCAGTGATCGGCGCCGGGAGCACGATATCGGTCTCGTTGGAAGAGCCGGCGGTGCTTACGACGCTGCCCGCCACCGTCACCGGCGCGCTCGATGTCGTGGTCTCTGCGGGTGTGCTGCTGCCGGAGCAGGCCGCCAGTGCTATCAGCGCCGTCAGTGAGACGGCGATCGCGACAGCTCTTCGGTGCACGGTCGGCTGGGTTGATGATCTTCGGCGCATGCATCAGGTTAGAACAGACCGGTTTTCCGAACTTCACGCTCGGCGTCGGGTGGCTGACGAAACGTGGCAGGTGTTCCGCGCCGGTATTCTCGCCTGCGGCCGATCGTGTCCCGCAGCGCCGATCAGGATCCTCGCCCTCGAGCGGCCGAGTCACCCCGGGCACGCGACTGGGTCGACGAGCCTGCCCGAAAGGACCTTGTCCGGGGTCCGCGGCCGCGGTTCAGTGAAATCATGCAGCGCGAGGTGCTGCCCACCCGAACCGCCGCCGCACGCCGAGCAGAGGGCGTCCGGACGGGCCGGTCGGTCGGTCGAGCCCGCGTACCGGCAGTGCTGCGTCTGCAACGGGACGTCGGAAATCGGGCGGTCAGCCGGTTGCTCACCGGGCAGGCGGTGGTGCAGCGGGTGGTCGAGTTGTACGTCCATGGGGGTGGGCGGGTCACCGACGTCAACGGTCCCGGTACCAACGAACGCAAACCGGTGCTGTTCGTCCAGAAACGGCTGATCGCGGTGGGAGCAGTGT
>Ga0209584_10000357_pt1 | contig 13808 bp, 11 predicted proteins | sample NGEPerD_FD_184507 | JGI IMG/M metagenome (GOLD analysis project Ga0209584, IMG submission 184507) | Arctic peat soil microbial communities from the Barrow Environmental Observatory site, Barrow, Alaska, USA - NGEE PermafrostAB12-D... | ecosystem: Environmental > Terrestrial > Soil > Wetlands >...
CATAATTCCCTTCCCTATGCCAGTCCAACGCGGGTGATGATCATGTCAATGGCCTTGATCCCAATGAAGGGCACGATAATGCCGCCCACACCGTAGACCCAGAGATTGCGGCGCAACAGGGCAGCAGCCCCCATGGGACGATACTTGACACCGCGCAACGCCAGAGGAATCAGCGCAATGATAATCACGGCATTGAATATCACCGCCGACAGGATCGCCGATTGCGGAGTTTTGAGTTGCATGATGTTAAGTGCATTCAGCACCGGAAACGTCCCCGCAAACATTGCCGGGATGATGGCGAAATATTTCGCTACGTCGTTGGCAATGGAGAACGTGGTGAGCGAGCCGCGGGTCATCAGCAACTGCTTGCCGATGGCCACTACCTCGATTAGCTTCGTCGGGTTGGAGTCGAGATCGACCATGTTGCCGGCTTCCTTGGCGGCCTGCGTTCCGGTGTTCATGGCAACTCCCACGTCGGCCTGAGCCAGTGCTGGAGCATCGTTGGTGCCGTCGCCGGTCATCGCCACCAACTTGCCTTGAGCCTGCTCGCGGCGAATGAGGTCCATCTTCTCTTTGGGGGTAGCTTCGGCGAGGAAGTCATCTACGCCAGCCTCGCGCGCAATTGCCGCAGCCGTCAGCGGGTTGTCGCCCGTAATCATCACAGTCTTGATGCCCATGGCACGCAACTGATCGAAGCGCTCCTTCATGCCTCCCTTGACGATGTCCTTCAGGTGAATAACGCCGAGGGCACGATGTTGCTCGGCCACTACCAGCGGCGTTCCGCCAGAGCGCGCAATCCTCTCTACGTTGGCTTGCACCTCCATAGGCATGACGCAATTGTTGGAGGCAAGATACTTCGTGATGGCATCGACCGCGCCCTTGCGAATCTGATTGCCATTCATGTTCACTCCCGACATGCGCGTTTGGGCGGTGAACGGCACGAACTCCATCTCGTGCGACGACAACTCGCGTCCGCGTAACCCATATTTTTCCTTCGCCAGGACTACGATGGAGCGCCCTTCGGGAGTTTCATCGGCAAGCGAGGAAAGTTGTGCGGCATCGGCCAGTTCCGTTTCGCTCACTCCTGCAGCCGGAATGAACTCCGACGCTTGACGATTGCCAAGTGTGATCGTCCCCGTCTTGTCGAGCAGCAGAGTGTCCACGTCACCAGCGGCCTCAACTGCTCGCCCCGACATGGCGAGGACGTTGTGTTGAATCAGCCGGTCCATGCCGGCGATTCCGATCGCGGATAGCAGACCGCCAATCGTCGTCGGGATAAGGCAAACCAGCAGCGAAACCAGCACGAACACGGTCTGTGGCGCACCCGAGTAAATGGCGAACGGCTGCAAGGTCACTACCGCCAACAGGAAGATGATGGTCAGACCGGCCAACAGGATGTTCAGCGCAATTTCGTTGGGCGTCTTCTGGCGTTCTGCACCCTCCACCAGGGCAATCATCCGATCGAGAAAAGTCTCGCCGGGGTTCGACGTTACCTTTACCTTGATCTGGTCGGAAAGGACGCGGGTGCCGCCGGTAACCGCAGAACGATCTCCGCCCGCCTCACGAATAACGGGCGCCGATTCACCCGTGATCGCCGACTCGTCCACCGAAGCGACCCCTTCGATGATCTCTCCGTCGGACGGAACCATCTCGCCAGCAGAGACCATGACGGTGTCGCCGGCGCGTAGCTGGGAGCTCGGTACCTGCTCGATCTTGCCGCCTTCCAAAAACCGGTTGGCGACCGTTTCGGAGCGGGCTTTCCGCAATGTGTCAGCCTGGGCCTTGCCACGGCCTTCCGCCATGGCTTCAGCGAAGTTGGCGAACAGCACTGTGAACCACAGCCACAGCGTAATTTGAAGATTGAACTTGAAAGCCGCGCCACCGCGGAACAGCAGCGCCGTGGTAATCACGCTTCCAACCTCAACCACGAACATGACGGGGTTCGCCATCATGTGACGCGGATCCAGTTTCACGATGGAATCCACGATCGCGCGACGAACAATCTTTCCATCCCAGACAGCTTTTTTGGAGCCCTTACCTGCCATTGCGAATCCCCTTAGAACGTCTTACCTGCTGCCATCAGCAGGTGCTCAAGAATTGGTCCCAGGCTGAGGGCCGGGAAAAATGTCAACGCACCGACGATGAGAATCACGCCGATCAGCAGACCAGTGAACAGCGGCGTAGTGACCGGAAAAGTTCCCAACGACGGCGGGACATACTTCTTCTGCGCCAGATTTCCGGCAATGGCCAGCATCGGGATGATCATCAGGAAACGGCCTATCAGCATGGTGAAACCGCCGGTCGTGTTGTACCAGAGGGTGTTACCGTTGATTCCGCCAAAGGCGGAACCGTTGTTCCCTGCTGAGGAGGTGAAGAGATAGAGGATTTCGCTCAACCCATGGGGCCCGGGATTCGAAATGCTGGATGTGCCGAATCCATAGACCGACGAAATTCCGGAGAACCCCAAGATGACCAAGGGGAACACCAGCGCCACCAGCATGGCCATCTTCACGTCGAAGGCTTCTATCTTCTTGCCGAGGTATTCGGGCGTTCGACCGACCATCAGTCCGGCAATAAACACCGCGATGATGATATAGATCAGAATGCCGTACATACCCGAGCCAACGCCACCAAAAATGACCTCGCTCAGCATGATGTTGACCAGCGGAACCATCCCGCCCAGCGGCATGAACGAATCGTGCCAGCTATTGACGGCACCGCAACTTGTATCCGTGGTGACCGTGGCGAAAAGCGCCGAGTTCGCGATTCCGAAGCGAACCTCCTTGCCCTCCATGTTGCCACCCGGCTGAGTAAGGCTGGCGCGTTGATCGACACCGTGCAACAGAGGGTTCCCTCGCGCCTCGGCCCAATAGGCAACCGTCACGCCGACGAAGAACAAGATCGCCATGGCCGCCCAGACCGCCCAGCCATGCCGCTGCGATCCCGTCATGCGCCCCAGCGTATAGGTCAGTCCTGAACCGATGGAGAATATGCAAAACATCTCCAACAAGTTGGAGAAGGGCGTGGGACTCTCGAAGGGATGAGAGCTGTTGGCGTTAAAGAAGCCCCCGCCGTTGGTTCCCAGTTCCTTGATGATCTCCTGCGAGGCGACGGGACCTTGCGCTATGGTCTGCGTGGTCACGGCGTCCATCACCGGCTTGCCCTGCGCATCGACCACGGGCTTGCCGTCCTGGCCAACGCGCTGCACCTGCTGAGGCTCGAGCAGCTTGACGGTGTCGTAGGGCTTTAGGTTCTGGACGACTCCCTGCGAGACCAACAGCAACGCCCCAACAATCGCGATGGGCAATAGCACCCAGAGGCACGCGCGCACCATGTCAACCCAGAAGTTTCCGATGGTCTGCATCTGGCGGCGGGCGATGCCGCGGATGAAAGCGATGGCCAGCGCGATGCCAACGGAGGCGGAGGTGAAGTTGTGATAGGCAAGACCAGCCATCTGTGTCAGATAGCTCATAGTCGTCTCGCCCGAATAGTTCTGCCAGTTTGTGTTTGTAGTGAAAGAAGCTGCCGTGTTGAAAGCAAGCGCTTGTGGAACCGCCGCAAGTTTCTGCGGATTCAACGGCAAGTAGCCCTGCACTCGCTGCATCAGGTACAGCAGCAGCATCGAGACGACGCTGAAAAGCAGCATGGCGAAGGCATACTCGGTCCAGCGCATTTCGTGGTTCTCGTCCACGAAACACAGCTTGTAGATGAGGCGCTCGACGGGCCGCAGCACCGGGTCCATGAAGGTACGCTCGCGACTGAAGACGCGGGTGATGAACACTCCTATGGGCTTCGTGACCGCAAGTACCAGCAGCAGAAAAACGACGATCTGTACCCAACCGTTAACGGTCATATCAGAATTTCTCCGGACGCAGCAACGCGTAGAAGAGATAGATCATCATGAAGGCGCAAATCACGATCATGATCGCGGATTCTGTGTGCATGGTTCCCCCTACTTCACGCGGTCGCAAAAGTGAACGTACCCTAGCGACAGCGCGAAGAAAGCAATGGTGATGGCTACAAAAATGAGATCTTGCATAATTTGTTTCCTACCTGGCTCCCTGTTTGATTATGGCCGAACCGCCGGGCCAAGGGGACTGACTCGAGAGCGATCGCCAACACTGGCCGATCGATGATGTGTGAGGAAATCTGCCATCTGTTTTTCAAGATGGATGAGATGGTGTCGTCCTGCGTGTGCGTCGAGGTCCTGGATTTCAGGCGATATCTTGACGACGGACGCCCCGCGAGGCTTTCTTCGGGAGGCATCACGGTGACACGCCACAAAGAAGAACCCGAAGAACACCAGACTCATACCGCAAATACTGAGAAACAGGATGTTCATCTGCCTACCTCGTTGCGTTGCGTGCGTTGCTCGTCTCTGCCTACTTCATTCGATCACTCGCCCCATAAGTGGCGCCTAAGAAGTTCGTAAAAAATCCATAAAGATTGGGACCGAGCTACGGGGTGTTGGAGCGTCTTCCGTTTCGGGACGGAGTTCAGTAAAATGCTGCAGCAGAGCGAGCTGCGCGCGTATGGCCGACCTCATTCACCCCGCGATTCCGGCGTTCCTCCTTCTGGTACTGGCCGAAGCAATAGCCGGCGCGGTCATGCACCGCGATCTCTATGAAAGCAAGGACGCGGCGGCCAGCCTGACGATGGGTCTCGGTAACGTGCTCGTCAGCCTGGTGGGACCTACGGCAGGCCGCGAATCTACACGAAAAACTGACTGCCGTGTTTGGCAATCCGGGCGCAAAACACATCACGAATGGAAGGGCTGAATCCGGAGTTGCAGCGGAAGCCTAATCGTTTGGCAGCGGCCAGGGTCCTTAGCTCTTCTTCTTTTTCTCGCCTTCAGTCGGGTTAATCACGCGCAGATTATTGGTGATTTGAAACGTACCGGGAACCTGGTTGGCCTGCATCCCCGCCATCTGCTTATCTGACTCGCTGTCGACGATGCCTTCCAGGGTGATCCTTCCGCTCTTCACGATGATATGAATCGGCGGTACAGGCGCGTGCGAATACTTAAACAACGGACCGTAACTGTAGATCGCCCGGTAGGCCGCTCTACGAATACGTTCGTCGGCGGGGCTGGGCGGCAGCAACTCGATGCTGTTGATGACCTTGTCGACGCCCTCAATGTGCTTGACAACATTTTCCGCACCGGACTTGGTGCTGGCATTTGGTGTCTGGCCCAATAAGGTGACGGTACGTCCGTCAATCCGGAAATAGAGATTGTCATACACGTCGTAATACGGAAGCATGACCAACTCGTGCCGAACTTTGTTGGCCAGTTTTTGAAAACTCTCAGGACTCAAGGTCTCAGTCGGCGTACCCGCTTGCGCTCCACTGCTCTGCGGTTGCGTCTGGACAGCTTGCTCGCCGGATTTGCCTGCCTGCGCTGAACCCAGCAGGGCAGACAAAATCACCACCAGCGCACACCCGAGCGCACTTCGGAAGATCAACTGCATGATCCCTCCCTGCTGCTCGTGAACTGTATATCATTGACGCTGAGCCGCCAAATCCAAAGGACATGGATCCACCAGCGCAGGTATGGGGAATTGGTCTGTGACCGAAACGGAAACATGCGTGATGTCTCGTCGAATCACGGGGCCTTTCCCGGGGGGACGTTCCATTTTGATTAGCGAGTTAAGAAGCCCCCGCGGATAGTCAGAACAGGACAACCAGCTTCGCGTACTACTTCATAGGCAATCGGCCACATGAACCGGTCGAGTACGCCTGACGAAGGACGCACTCCCAAAACGATAAGGTCTGCGTCAATCTCAGTGGCAGCGTCAAGAATGGAGGGCGAGATCTTGCCGACTTCAATTCGGTATCGGACATCCACTCCTTCGGCGTGTTTTCCTACGATTTGCGCAAGTTCCTGTTTGATCCCTTGTTTGACACGCTCGGGATCGAACTTCATGCCGTCACCTGCGCGCTCGATCACATGAAGGACCGTGAGCTGCGAGCGGTGAGCTTTGGCAAGAGCAACAGCAAATTGCACGGCTGGATGGGACCTCGGCGTCAAATCGCAAGGGGCGAGAATACTGCCGGCGCCGCAGATTTCACGATGTCGGCGAATGTGTGGGCCGATTGTGAGCACGGGTACAGTCGAGTGTCGAAAAATCTTCTCCGCCACAGACCCAAGGATGATTTTGCCCAAGCCACCACGGCCGTGGGTGCCGACGACGATAAGGTCAACTCGCTTCTCACGGGCCCACTGCAGCAGGCAATCGGCAGCGGGACCCTCGAGCATACTTACGCGATAGTCCGCGTCTTCCTCGGACGTCTGGCTGTGGCGCAATTTGGATTTCAGGTCCAGCAGATCACGACGAGCGGCGTCTTTCGCTGCGGTTATCGCCTCGGGACCGGCCAGGGCATACTCGTCCGTCGGCAAGACATAGACAACTTCGGTGTGCGCGCTGTAACGATGAGCAAAATTGAGTCCATAGTTGAGGGCAGCAGCGGAATGATGAGAGAAATCCGTGGCAATGAGGACATTGTGGATGCCCACGCCAGATGCGGTGAGCGGTGCGGTGGCCATTGCAAGCGACCAATCTCCCCACGCGGTGGGGTGACTCAGCGAATGGCAGCTTGTCACGTAAAAGAGATGCGAGAGAGAACGGAGCGAGCGCGGCGGCTGCCATTCATCATGCTACTCCCCTTTTTAGCGCGGTACGCACTGGAATGCTGTGACGTAGATCAATAGCTGCGGTGACGGCTGACACCCAGACAAAAATGACTGCGGGTGACAAAAAAGCTGCCACAACCGCGCTCCCGCTTGGCCGTCGTTAATCCGAGGATTCTAACCGCGATGCGGCCGGAGCTGGTTCGTCTCTGTCGGTCAGCGATTTTACGATCACGTACAGCACAGGGATGAAAAACAGATTCAAGGCGGTGGACACGATCATTCCGCCGAACACGGTCGTACCGACGGAATTCCGGCTGGCTGCACCGGCGCCCGTGGCAAATACCAGGGGCAAAACCCCTAGGATGAAGGCGAATGACGTCATCAGGATGGGTCGAAGTCGGATGCGCGCAGCTTGCACCGCCGCTTCCTCGATGGAGAGCCCTTTCGCCCGCAACTGCTCCGCAAATTCAACAATCAAAATGCCGTTCTTGCTGGCCAAGCCAATCAGCATCACCATTCCGATCTGGCAATAAACGTCGTTCAACAGTCCACGAGCCGACTGGGCCAGCAGGGCACCCAGCAGAGCCATTGGAACGCTGAGAAGAATGATCAGCGGCAGAACAAAACTCTCGTACTGGGCGGAGAGGGTGAGATAAACCAGCAGCAGTCCGAGGCCGAAGAGCAGGGCGGACTGGCTTCCCGACTTGATTTCTTCCAGCGAAAGCCCCGACCAGGTGTAATTGAATCCCACCGGCAGCGCTTTCTGTGCGACCGAGTCCATTGCCGCGATCGCCTGGCCGGAACTGTACCCGGGAGCCGCCGCACCGTTAATCTCCGCGGAGCGGAACAGATTGTAATGGCTGATCACCTGGGGCGCCGCCGTCTCGGAGACGTTGACCACGTTGTCCAAAGGAACCATGGTGCCGCCATCGGACCGTACGTAGAAATTGCGAATGTCCCTGGGTTGGCCTCGGAATTGTTGGTCCGCCTGCACATAAACACGGTAAGCACGATTGTTGAAGTCGAAATCGTTCACATAGGCTGACCCCATGTAAACCTGCAGCGTGTCGGTAATCTGTTGCAATTGGACTTGCATGCTGCGAGCTTTTTCGCGATCGATGGTGACCACGAATTGGGGATCGTTGGCGGTGAACGAACTGAACAGACCCGCCAAGTCGTGTCTCTCGTTCCCGCGTCGGACCACGTTTTGCGCCACGTTGTACAGGTCTTGAACGTTGTGTCCTCCTTCGTCGAGGACTTCAAAGGTGAAGCCGCCAAAGTTACCGATACCGGCAATGGGCGGCGGCAGGAATGGGAAAGCCTGGACATCGCTAATCTGGCTCAACGGTCCACGCACACTATTGAGAACCGCGCTGGCAGAATGGGCTTCGCCTTTACGCTGTTTCGTGGGTTTGAGGGGAACGAAAATAATTCCCTTGTTCGGCCCGTTGCCCGTAAAACTGAAGCCCATGATAGCGAACGTCCCCTCGATGTCCGGAAGCTTCCCCAGTACCGCCTCCACTTGGCGCATCGCCAGGGAGGTGTATTCCAACGAAGCTCCCTGGGGTGCCTGTACGTTGACGATGAAGTAGCCCTGGTCTTCGTCAGGAACAAATCCCGTTGGCACTCGCTTGTACACGAAATAGGTGGTAGCCAATCCGGCAACGAACACGAGTAGCACAAGATATCGCAATTTGATCGCCCTGTGGGCGGAGGCGGTATAGAGAGTCGTCGTGTGTTTGATCGCTTTCTCGATACCGCGAAAAAAGATGTTCTTACTCTCGCTCTCCGGTTTGAGCAGCAGCGCAGAGAGCGACGGCGTAAACGTGAGCGAGTTGAAGGCCGAGATCGCGATCGAGAAAGCGATCGTCAGCGAGAACTGTTGGTAGAGCAAGCCAGTTGTCCCGGGGAAAAACGCAACCGGCACGAACACGGCTATCAGCACCAGGGAGGTAGCGACCACCGCGCCGGTGACCTCTCCCATGGCCTCGGACGCGGCCAAATGCGAGTCGCAATGCTCCTCACTCATGTGGCGCTGAATGTTCTCGATGACCACGATCGCGTCATCGACGACTAGGCCGGTCGCCAGCACGATGCCGAAGAGCGTCAGGGTATTGATCGAGAATCCCAGCAACTTGATGAAGGCGAATGCGCCAATGAGTGAAACCGGAATGGTGATTGCCGGAATCAGGGTGGTACGCCAATCTTGCAGGAAGAGAAACATCACGAGCATGACGAACAGGATGGCCTCGACGAGCGTCTGCAGCACTTCGCGAATCGAGTCGCCGACAAACGTGGTGGAATCGAATGCGATTTGGTATTCGAGGCCCGGAGGAAAGCGCTTGGCGAGCCTGGCTAGCTCGATCCGTACTAGCTTGTCCACGTCCAACGCATTTGCCGTAGGCAACTGGCTCACGCCGATGCCAATCGCATCGAAGCCGCTGTAGCGAAGATCGGTGCTGTAGTCTTCGGCGCCCAGCTCGGCCCGTCCGACATCCTTTAGCCGAACGAGTGCCCCATTGTTTCCAGACTTCAGGATGATGTTGTCAAACTGAGACACTTCGGTCAGGCGGCCGAGGGCCCTCACGCTGATCTGAAACATCTGACTTTTCGACGAGGGGGCTTGTCCAACCTGGCCGGCGGCGATTTGGACGTTCTGCTGGGCCAGTGCCGAAACTACGTCGGAGGCCGTCAATCCGCGGGCGGCAAGGCGGGCCGGGTCAAGCCACAAGCGCATGGAGTACTTCCGCTCGCCAAAGATGACGACGTCCGCGACTCCCTTCAGGCGCTTCAGCGCATCCTTCACATAAATGTCTAGGTAGTTGCTGATAAAGCCCTGGCTGTACCGATTGTCTCTCGCGAAGACACCGGCACCGAGCACGAAGGAACTGGCAATCTTGGTGATCACAACGCCAGTTGTTTTTACTTCATTCGGAAGACGTCCGGAAACTGCCGAGACGCGGTTCTGTATGTCTACTGCAGCGATATCGAGGCTGCGGGTCAACTCAAAAGTGACGGTGATCGAGCTGCTGCCATCGTTGCCGCTGCTCGACGTCATGTAGCGCATGCCTTCTACGCCATTGATTGACTGCTCCAGGGGTGTGGTCACGGCCGATTCCACTGCCTGCGCGTTCGCGCCCGTGTAAAAGCAGTTGACCGAAACTTGCGGAGGAGCGAGTTCCGGAAACTGAGCGATCGGCATAAAAGGAATGCAGACCCCGCCGGCAATCACGATAAATAACGAGGTCACAGTCGAGAAGACCGGACGCTTGATAAAGAAATCAGCAAACAAGACGAATGCCCCTTCTTCTGAGAAGCCGTGAGCTACTGCTGAATAGTAATTGGCATGCCGTCGGCAAGATTCTGCCCGCCCGAAACAACGACCTCATCGCCAGGTTTTAAGCCACTCAATACGGTATAGTCGTTGCCCGATATCTCCCCCAACGTCAAAGGAAGTTGACGGGCGACAGCTTTGCCGTCTTTCTGTTCGGCCACAAACGCAAAGAACTGGCCACTTACGCGGGAAACCGCCACCACCGGGATGGTGATGCCGGGTTGCGTGTTCCAGGTGATTCGGGCACGAACCAATTGCTGGGAACGCAGCTTGTCAGCCGCCTGGTCAACCGGGGCCTTGGCCAACACGGACTGTGATGCGGTGTCGACTTGCGGAGAGATGAAGTCTACCCGTGTGGTCAGGATCACGTTACCGGCGCCGTCCAGAATCTGCACGGGAGCGCCGATCTTCAGCTCCTTCGCGCGCTCCGAAGGGATGGAAAGATACACCTCAAGCCCCCGGCGTTCATCGATGGTCGTCAGCATGGTGGTATTGGGGACCCGGTCGCCAACATGCACTGGAATGTCACCAACGATACCGTCCACCGGAGCGAAAACACTGTAATACTTGAGCTGTACCTCCTGCTGATGTATCTGGGCGTCGAGAGACTTCACGTCCGCGTTGGCCGCGTCGTAAGTCGCCTCCGCCTGGTCGAGGTCCTGCTTGCTGATTACGCCTGATGAGGACAGACCTTTGGCTCGTTCGAGTTGGACCTTCGCCAGTTGCAGATTCGCCACCTTGGAGGCCCGTTGCGACTCCCAATTGGAAACCGTTGCGGCCTGACGACGGGGATCGATTTCCATCAGCGACTGGCCCTTTTTCACAAAATCGCCGGACTTCACTTTGATGGCAAAGATCCAGCCCTCCACATCGGACATGATGGTCGCGGAATTGCGGGATTTAATTGTGGCGACATACTCCGAGGCGTTGCCGATCTCCGACGATCCAATGCGCTGGACTTTCACTGGCACCAAAGGAGGACCTTGAGGACTCTCGGCCTTGCTGCGACCACAGGCAGCCAGCAGCAACACCAACCCGACTGGGAGAATGACTAACAGCCCGCTACCCGGTTTGATCCTGCCGGGCTGGCGGTGCGGTACGCGCTCACAATATGGCATAAAACTTCCGGTTCCTGGGGTATGCAATAAGAACTTCTCCGGCTGCAACATCATGGGTACAAATAACGGTTTTGTTAGGGTTACTAGATTGTATCCCGAGGCAAAGGATGCAATTATGTCCGACGGAATGACTGGGATGAACCGCTTGACCGAGGTTGTGAGTGCCCGCGCACGATCGTCGTTAGATACAGATTAATGGTCGTCAGTGAGGCACTTGAATGTTCGGCATCCACCTCAAATCCCCGAACACGGTGACGACACTCATCGATTGAGTGCAGGTTGCGCCGATTCCACCTTGTCAAACTGCCGCATATCCACCGTGACTTTATTATTGTTGGCAGCGCGGCCGATCACGAAGGCGTTCGCAAACCGGTAACCCCACAAAACTTCATCGGGGATGTACGAGGTCCGCGTCTGGACAGTGGCGGAGAATGTCTCGTCGAATCCGCTGAGCAGCACTAGAAGTTCCGACTGCGAGTTGCGCATCGATTCCGGAGTCTCCAGATACAACGGGCTGCGCTCAGTAATGGGATGCACCACGGTCCAGGTCAGGGGCAGAAACGTTACAGCTGGGCGTTCGAGTTCAAGTTGGTAGTAGCGGCGCGTCCGTATTCCGTCAATCTGTTCAAACCGGCTGAGCAGCACTTTCGCGGAGACTTCAATCAGTTCATTAGAGCGGGCATTGGCAACACGAAATTCGACGGCCGTGATTTTCTGGTACGGGGCGATCAACGCGTGCCGGCTGAACAGCATCTTGGCAGTCGGTCGGGAAAACCGGGAGAACAATAGGCCGGTTACGATGGCGAATCCCAGCAGCCCAACCAACGATTCCAGGGTGACCAGGGCGTTGGCGGCTGTGCCGACAGGAATGACTTGACCATAGCCAATGGTCGACAGGGTTTGCACGCTGAAAAAGAACGCGCGCAGGTAAGTATGATGTTCCATTCCCGCGGCGTTGCTTCCCAGGGCCCCAGGTCCGCAGGCAAGATATGCGGCCGCGAAGGTTGCATTGACGACCAGATACAGTGCGGCAATGGCCAGGAAGAACTGCCACCACTGAATCGTGAGCATGGCGTGGTAGGCACTGAAGGACGACCAAAATCCGAGTCCGGAGCGCTCGACATTAAAGCTGCCGTCGCGGTTCAACAGGCGCTGTTGGCTCTCGCGCGACACCACCGCGCCAAAACCAAGGTCGCGCAGATCTTGTTCGTTCAATGCCGGTGTTGTCGGTTCTGTCGCCATGGAAATTTCTGTCCAACGGCGTCGGGCCGCCGGCGTTCTGAGAGTATATCGAGTTTCGCGGCGCAGGAAGATTCTTGCGACCCAGGGTAGCGCATGATTCCCGCCGCCCAGAATGAGATTTCTGCCGAACGAACTGGGATGCGTCGACGAATTCAACAGGTTGGCACTGCCATCCGAAAATACGGGCCGGGCGACTGTGCGGAATGTCACAGCGGCGCATCAGAAGATTCATGTTTAATAGTCTTTTCACCATTCGGAGGGTAGGGATCATCGATGGTTACTAGCGGCAAAAAGGGCGTCATCGGAATTTTAACGGGCGGCGGCGACGTACCGGGATTGAACCCGGCAATTCGAGCAGTAACCATCAGGGCGCTCCGCGAAGGCTACAGTGTGATTGGACTTCGCCGAGGGTGGGCAAGCCTGGTCGACACCGTGCGCGACGCCGAATATGACAACAGCGATAATTACCAGATTCTCACCGAGGAGTTGGTCAATCGCGCTGGGCGCACCGGCGGCACGTTCCTTCACAGTTCTCGCACCAATCCCAGCAAAGTGAGCAAGGCCAGCGTCCCCAAGCACCTGCAAGACACCTACTCGGCTGACAAGAACGATCTGACTCCCGAAGTTCTGAAGAACCTGGAGTGGCTCGGCATCGAGAACTTGATCCCCATCGGTGGCGATGACACCTTGAGCTACGGCGTGCGCCTCTATCAGGAGGGCGTGAAGGTCGTGGCCATACCGAAAACCATGGACAACGATGTCCCGGGGACAGACTATTGCATCGGATTCAGCACCTGCGTCACCCGCACCATCGAGATGACGAATCGGCTGCGAACGTCGGCCGGGTCCCACGAACGCTTCATGGTTCTCGAAGTGTTCGGCCGTTACGCCGGCTTCACGGCGATGTTGCCGACCATGGCCGGAGCCGCGAATCGCTGCGTAATACCCGAGCACAAGTTTGACATCGATCGCCTGACCGAACTGCTGAGCGAAGATCGCCGCCGCAACCCCAGCCGCTATTCAGTCGTGCTGGTATCGGAAGGCGCAATGTTTGAGGGTGGCGAGATGGTTTTTTCGCAAGACGCCGCCGACGCCTTCGGCCACAAGAAACTTGGGGGCATTGGCGACCTAGTGTCGGAGAAAATCAAGGAACTGTCGCCCAAATACAACAATGGAAAAACCATTGACGTAATTAATCAGAAGCTGGGCTACCTGGTTCGTTGCGGAGATCCCGATGCCATCGACTCCATCGCGCCAATGGCCTATGGCAATCTCGCGCTAGACCTGCTATTAAACCGAATTCATGGGCGCCTGGTGGTATTGAAAAATGGCCGGTATGACAACATGCCAATCGACGCCGTGACCGCGACCAAGAAGGTCGTAAATGTGAAGGAGCACTACAACACCGACCGCTTGCGTCCGCACTACAAGAGCTTCGAAATGAAGCCCCTATTTATTATGACCAGCGAAGCGGTATAGCTTT
>Ga0209584_10000359_pt1 | contig 13751 bp, 11 predicted proteins | sample NGEPerD_FD_184507 | JGI IMG/M metagenome (GOLD analysis project Ga0209584, IMG submission 184507) | Arctic peat soil microbial communities from the Barrow Environmental Observatory site, Barrow, Alaska, USA - NGEE PermafrostAB12-D... | ecosystem: Environmental > Terrestrial > Soil > Wetlands >...
ACGTCTTTCATTGTGAAAGGCGTTGGTCCGTCGTGCCAGGGCACAAAGTCCCGACCTCGGTTAGACGGCAGGCAAAACCAGGAGTGCGCGACCGTTCGAACCCCGAACCAGGGTTTCGAAACGACCTTTTCGAGTTCCGCTCAGCTATCGACATGCCTTGCGGTAGTGCTGCTCTCAATGCGCGTGGGGATCATGCCAGGTCGCCTGGCGCGAGGGGTGAACCACATCCTCGCCGCTGGCGAGGTGACGGGCTTTCGCCTCACGCAATTCGGCACGGCGGGTCATCCGAAACGGAGGCGGTTTATCCCCCAACCGGGTGAGATTTGCGTATCGACGTGTCGGACATTTATCCTGAGAAATGCACTCAGCGGTATCGGCGTCAACGATAGGGTGGGTTCACGCCCTACCGGGTGAAATCCTGCACGCGGCAGGTTATCGGAGGAATTGCGCACCCGAGGACGCTCACCCGCCGTTGGGCGGGCATGTCCGGGAGGTCTGCCCACCCCTTCCGGGCCTCTCCGCCTCTGCCGACGCACACCGGCGTGGTCGAGAATTGACACCGGGAACCAACGACCACCCTGGGGAACGGGTCGCATGTTCACCCTCTTGACGAACGGCGATCGCAGCCGGTTGGACGACCTCAACGACGTCCTGCGGATCGCCCGACCCGACGATCCCGGTTTACGTGGCCACCCGCCGCTGGATGCTCGTCGGCGACCTGCGCTGGGACATGACAGCCGAATGGCAGCGGCCCAGCCATCCGCAGCTCAACGGGTAACGGTCGAGGAAGACCAGACGGGGACGAGGGGCCGACGCGGCCTTCGCCGGGATGACCGTCGCCGGCAGCGGCCCGACGCTGCTGCTCTCGGCCGGAGCCACCCTGCTCGCCGAAGGCGCCGTCGTGGCCCGCCGGGCCTCCGCCACCTCGGGCGGCCAGCAGTGAATCCTCGCCCTGATCGACGCCGGCCGTCACCGAGGCCACCGTCAAACCCACATCAACCACCTGTTCAGCAAGACTGGGACACACGACCGTGCGCGGGCCGTCAGCCGCGCCGACCACCACTCCCAACCCATCCGCCGCCCCCATAACCAGGATCTCGCCGGAACCCGGGGCTGGTGCACCGCGACCCCGTTGCCTCCCGGCTGCGCGGGAGATCCACGGGGGGTTACGCGCTAGACGGCGCTGAAGGGGCCGACGGAGACGAAAACCCCACCGCCACGCCGACTTTCGCCGTGTACAACCACCCGTCTAGATGAGACCTGCCCATCCTGGGCGGGCCAGCCCGCGAGCTCGCTCTCGGCGCGCTTCCGGCTGGCCGTCGAAGCGATCACCGACGAGGACACCCACCCTGGCCGCCGTCGACCCCACCTCGTCGCCAACGGTCACCACCCCGACCCCGCCGACATCGCCGGGGGTGTCAGGGGCGGCTGGCGGGGCGCAGGGTTTGCTCGGCGGGTGGTCGTGTCCCTGAGCCCTTGTCTGCCCGCCGCGCAGGTCAGCCGGGGCAGCGCCGATCGACCAGCGTGTGGGCGAGATCGGTCAGCCGCGGGTGGTGCCGGCGGGCGTGGCCGAGCGGCGTGGTGAACGCCGCGTCCATGTCCAGGGGCGCCGTGGTGGGCCAGGATGCCGCTGGCATGTTCGGCCGCTCGCCGGCACGGCACCGCAGCATTCACCTCGGCGGTTTGCCGGGCGGTGCGGTGCTGCAGGATGCCGCGCGCAGCAACCCACCTGCGACTACGTTGGGTATTGGGTGGGCTACTGACAGTGCTTGACTTCGGCGGTGGGTGGCCGGCCGGTGGGGTGATGTCACCGATATCGGATTAACCCGCGGTTCCGTCGTGCCGCGGCGGAAGCGGCAAGGGGCGCGTGCCCATGCAGGGATCGGTGTCCTCCGATCGGAGGGCTGTCACGGACAAGCTCCGGGTGGTCGTCGTGGATGACCATGAGGTCGCGCGGCGGGGGATCACCGACCTGCTGAACGAGGCCGACGACATCACCGTGGTCGGCCAGGCGTCGACGGCCGAGCAGGCGCTGGCCCGGGTGGCGGTGTTGCTCCCGGATGTGGCAGTGCTGGACGTGCGATTACCCGACGGCAGCGGTGTCGATGTGTGCCGCGAGCTGCGGTCACGCTGCCCGCAGGTGCAATGTCTGATGCTGACCTCGTTCCCCGACGAGCAGACCATGCTGGACGCGTTCCTGGCCGGCGCGGCCGGGTTCGTGCTCAAGGACATCACCGGGGTCGACCTGGTCGGCGCGGTCCGCTCGGTCGGCTCCGGTCGTTCACTGCTCGACCCACTCGCCGCCGCCGTGCTGGTGGGTCGGTTGCGGTCAGCCGCACCCCCGCCCGGCCCGTTGGCCGGGCTCACCGACCATGAACGGACCACGCTGGAGCTGATCGGGGAGGGATTGACGAACCGGCAGATCGCCGGCCGGATGTTCGTGGCCGAGAAGACGGTCAAGAACTACGTGTCCCATCTGCTGGCCAAACTGGGAATGGGCACCCGCACGCAGATCGCGGTGCTCGCCACCCAGGTCCGCGCCAATCAGGCCGAGGCATCGCAGTGGGCCGACCCCGGATCCAGGTCAGGGGCGCCCCGCACGCCTCGCCCGGGTGAGCGGACCGGCCGCTGAGCGAGTCACGCGGCACCCGCCCGGTTCCCGGCGGGCACGTCACGCACCCACCCGTTCCGGCGCGGCAGCGTGGTGTCGCCACCACCAGCCGGATGCCTCACCCCCAGGGCGTCGCGAACGTCTCCGGGGACAAGGGGAGGGCCCACGACCGGGGCCTCACCGTCGCCCGACGCGCCGAACCCGGGGCGAACATGGGCCGAAGCCTTTAGGGCACGGGAGCCGTCCATGTCAGGTGGGTACCCGCACCGCGGGCTCCGCTGACGATCAGTGACCCGGCGACGTCGGTGGCGCGCCGCTGCAGGTCGCGCAGCCCTGCGCCGGGGGTCGTGTCCGTGGTGCCGACCCCGTTGTCGGTGACCTGCACGACCACCAGGTCGTCGGTGACCGAAATGGTGATGCCCAGTTCTTCCGCGTGGGAGTGCCGCACCGCGTTGCCGACGGCCTCGCGGAGGACCTCGGTGGCGAGCAGTGCCAGATCGGGTGGCAGGTCGTCCAACGTCCCTGACATGTGCACGGATGTGTGCAGCGGTGACCCGGCGGTCAGCACGGTGATCATCTGCATCAGTGACGTGCGCAGCTGTGGCGGGACGGCGGGACCGGGCAGCCCGTCGGAGATCGCCTGCCGGAGTTGCCTGACGACGCCCTGCAGTTGGTCGATGTGATCGCCCGTCCTGGCCTCTGAATCCGGCGACGGCATGCGGCGGCGGGTGATCTGCATCGCCGTCCCGATGCCGAACAGTTGTTGCCACACATGGTCGTAAAGCTCGGTGGATATCCGGTCACGTTCGGCGAGCACCTGCAGTTCGCGGTGCCGCTGCCCCTCGGCCAGATGCACGGCCAGCGCGGCGTTCTCGGCGAACAACGACAGGCGGGCCAGGTCGGTGTCAGCGAACGCCGGCGACCCCGGTGTGCGCCGGACCACCACCACCCCCAGGTTCCACTCCGCGGGCCCGAGCGGCGCTGCCATGGTCGGCCCCAGCATCGAATCAACCCCCGGCACACCGGCCGATGCCAGCACCATCCTGGATGTCCGGTCGGTGAACACTGCCCCCGAGGTCGACCCAGCCACGACAATCATCAGGTCCTGTTGCCGGGGGCTGTCGTCCCCGACGCACACCGCGACCCGCAGATCGGTGACCTCGACGGAGGCCAACTGCGGGTCCGACGGCACCAGGACACACGTGGTGTCGGCCGAACTCATTTCCATCGCACGGCACGCGATCAGGTTCAACGCTTGGCCGGTGCCGCCGCTGCCCAGCAACTCGGTGGTGACCTCAGCCGAGGCCGCCAACGATTCGCTGGTTCTGCGTCCCTCCTGCGCCAGGTGCGCGTTGCCGACCGCCACGCCGACCGCGTCGGCCAACACCTGGACCGTGGCCTCGTCGTCGTCGGTGAAAACCTGACCGCCGGCCCTCCCCGTCACAGACAGTTGGCCGACAACCTGCCCGCGTGAACGGATGGGCACCGCGAGAAACGACCCGGCCGGCGGATGACCCGGCGGGACCCCGGCGAACGCCGGATGCCGTGTCAGATCCCCCACCTGCAGCGGCTGCCCGTCGCTGGCCACCATCTCCAGCACGCCGCCCCCGCACGGCCGGATCCCCAGCGCCCTTTCGGTGATCTCGTCGACGCCCACCTGCACGAAACGATCAAGCGTTCCGGATTCACCCCACACTGCCGCCGCGCCGTGCCCGGCATCGAGCAGGTCCACTGCCGCCTGCACCAACCCGTGCAACGTCACGTCCAGGTTCGACCCCACCGACATCCCCAACACGGCGTCGAGGATTCCTTGCCACCGGTCCGCCGACCGATCGATCACCCCCGACCCACCCACACCCGGCCCCCGTCGACAAGTCGATACCCCTCGCATCGAAGTCTCACGGTGTCACACGCCAGGGCTCAGTGGGTGGCGAATCATCCTTTCGGGTCGGTGGTACCGGCGGAGGACTGCGGTGCCTCTCCAGGCGGTGGGCATTCCGCGGGTCATAGTTGGGTGCTCCGACGCTCGTGATGCGATCCCCACCTGGACCCACGTCAGCCACGTCGAAAGCGCTGGCTGGCACAGGAAGGGACCGTCCCCCTGGGAACGGAGCGCCGCGGGAGAGTCACCAGAGGGTGCGCAACAAAGGTGTTGCCGCGTAAACAGTGTCATCGGCCCAGGCGATGGCTCTTGTTTCGGGGAGCACCGCGGCTCGAACGGGATGACGTGAATGAGTCGGTTCCCGAGGTGGTTGCGTTCCTCGTCGCCCGGCCAGGGCCCACCCCACCGACAATCGCCTGAAGCGTGTCAGCCGTTCGATGTCCGTCGCTCGGTCTAAATTGAATCCCCCGAATCGAATGCGACCGTCCTCCGTGCCGTTTACGGCAGCATCGTCAGCGTCCGGCCGGTGGACCCCCGCCGCTGGGTGGTGTCGATCTCGGCGACGAGCAGGTTCAGTTGACGGGCGAGTGCATGGACCTGTTCACGGAGCATGCGGTTGTCATCGAGGGCTGTGTCCAGTCGACGCTGTAGTGCGGTGTTCTGGTCGTGGGCGGCGGCCAGTTGCGGGGGGACGTGGTGCTGGGCGCGGACCCGGGCGTTGAATTCGTCTTTGAGGTCGGTGTGCCGGTGGGTCAGCACGTGCCGTTTCACGTCGGCTTCCTGGGCGAGCCCGACGACGGTAAGTGCCCCGGCGGTGCGCAGGGTCTGCCCGGTCAGTAGGCGGTCCATCGCTGCCCGGATCTCTCGCCGTTCGTGATCAGCGTCCATCGTCGGCGGTGGCCTTTCGATCGTGGTGGGTAGCGGCGAGGGTCCGTAGGTCGGCGGCCCGGCGTCGGAGCCGGTCGTTGATCGGTTGCGGGTGGATGTTGGTGGCGACTTCCGCGTCGATGGCGTCGGCCTCGGTGAGCGCGGCCGCGATGTGCGTATCGGTGCGGGCGATGTTGCCGCACGCCGTTTGGCATCGGTCCAGGCTCGGACCGCGGCGGGTGGCCGGGCTTGTTCGGTCCGGGTGGCACAGGGCGCGGGTCGGGTCGTAGACGCAGGCCAGCGCGGCGTCGGGATGGTCGACGACCCGCAGTTGCGGGTTGGCCAGCAGCGCCCGCTGCTGGCGTCTGCTCAGGTACTGACCTGCGTAGCTGTGCTGGAACGTCTGGACGGCGGCCTGGTAGCGGGATGCGGCCGGCCCGGAGACCGTTTCGCCGGCGGTGAGCCGGTCGGCGGCCCCGGTCAGGGTGTCCGCCAGGGCGAGAGCTTCTTCGACGTCCAGAATGTTGTGCAGGCCGGCGGCGGCCCTGGCGGCGTAGCCGTCGCCGGTCAGCGTGGCGAGGTGGCCGTATTGGACGCCCAGCGCGATCTGTCCCCGCGGTAGCCGGTGGATGAACCAGGCCAGGGTGCGGCGGAACCGTCGCAGGGTCACCGGGCCGGCCGGGTCCGGTGGGATCCGCTCGGCGGTGCGGTGGTGCACGTCGGCGAGGTGGTTGGCGTAGTGGATGAATCGTTCAATCTGGTCCCGCGCCACCGCCGGGGTGAGGCACCGCCCTAATTGCGGCCCGCGCCGCGGTGCGGACAGGGGGCTGCGCGGGTTGTTGAACCGGCGGGCCGGGAAGAGCACACCGTCAAGGCTGAGGCGTTCGGCGACGGCGACCGCGGCGCCGACCGGTGGGATGGTCACCCACGGATCGCTGCGGTATTCGCCTCCGGGTAACGCGTTGCCGTCCGCGTCGAGCGCGGATTTGAAGTGCCGTCCCCGGATGAGATGCCTGACCGCGGTGGACCCTTCGATCGGTTCGACGCGGTGGCAGCCGCTTTCGAGGTGCAGCACTTCCTCGGCGCGCATGCCGGTGAGGTAGGCGATGACGATCAGGCACGCGGTCTGCAGGTGGCGGGCCAGTGCAGTGGCGTCGTCCCAGCACAGCGCCGCCACCCACGGCTGCCCGGCGAGCCGTCCTCGGACAGGGACGTCGAGGTGGGCTGGTTCACCGATGGGCAGGTCGTGGCGGTGCCGGCGCAGGAACGTTTCGACGTCGTGGTGACTGACGCCGACGGTGCCGGCGATGAACGTGCTGGAAATCCACGGCCGGTCCTTGCTGTAGGAATCGCGTGGCCATCCCCGACCAGCGGCGGCGAGCTGCGCCGCATAGCGGCGGAGCCGACGTTGCCCGCCGGGCGTCGGGGACAGCGGGATGGAGGTGTACACGCGGTGGGTTTCGTCGAACCCGGCGAGAATGTCGTCGGCGTAGTCGGTGACGAACCGCAGCGCCCACACCAGCAGCGGTGACATGGTGGCGGGATGGATTGGCGCGGTGGAGTTCTCACCCTGCCGGGTGGACGGGCGGACGTAGTCGCCGATCTTCGGGAACCACGGCGGCGGCGGGATCCGGTCGCCGGCGGGCAGGTGGTCTGCGTAGGCCCACAGCAGGGTGACGGTCCACAACTTCTGCTGATGGGTGACGGGCTGCAGGTGTTGTTGCGTCAGGTGCACGGCGTAGTCGACGAGATCGGCGTCGGTGACCTCGCCCAAGGAACCGACATCTCGTTGGTCGAGCCACGATGCGAACTCGCGGAGGTACACGAAGCGGGTCCGTTGGGTGTTCGGCTTGACCCGCAGACGGCTGCTGCCGGCGCCCCGGTCGTGGACGATCGAGGGGGTGTCGACGTTGAGGAAGAACCAGAACGCCCGCTTGCACGCCGACCGGAACGGCGGCGGGATACTCCGCCAATTGACGCTGCCCGGGCCGCCGGTCTCTCGGTGATCGATGTGCCACAGGTTCCATCTGTCGTCGCCGAACCTGGGTGCCGCCGCGGCCGCGGTGTCGGGCCGCAGGCGGTCCCTGGGAAAGACCGGTGTGCCGGGTCCCGGTGACCAGACCCCCGCCTGGGTGGCCGCGGACCTCATCGCAGGGCCTGCAGGCGCCGGCTCAGGACCGCGTCGATGATCGCCCGGTCGGTGTCGGTGAGTTGCCGCCGGGCGTTGCTGCGCTCGTCTATGGTGGCGTGGCGGTCCAGCAGGTCGGTCAGCCGTGACCAGTGGGCCGCCCAGTCGGCTTCCCACACGCTGCCCGGCACGCTGCCCCGTAGCTGCTCGAGCGCATCGTGCAGGTGCACGAGCCGCGGTAGGTGACGGGCGGTCGCGACGGCGTTGGGACAGGCCAGGCACAGCAGGAACGACACTGCGCACGGCCCGGCAGGGGTGAACGGGCTGTGTTCGTAGTCCGTGCAGGAGCCCAACGCGGTGTCCCGCCGACCGGATGTCAAAGCTGTTCTCCCACCGGCGATTCGGCCGTCAGGTCCGTCGTCGGTATCGGTGAGGAGCCGCATGGTGGCGTGCGCGTGGGCGACGGCGTTGCCGGTGCCTTCCTCGACGACGTCCCGGCTTTCCTCCCGGACCCGCCTATCGCGGCTGAGGTAGGTGCGTTCGTGGGTGGTGTCGCTGTGCTGCCGGGCGCCGCGGAGCACGGTGACGGTGCGCCGCAGCGTCTGCAGGGTGATCGCCAGGGGTGCGCCGTGATCGTCCAACAGCCCGGCCGATGCCGACCAGTACCCGACGGCGGCCTGGGGCACCCCGAGGGTGAACAGGCGGCCGTCGCGGCCGGTCTTGTCGCGGCGCGTGACGAGCAGCCGATCCGTGGGTGAGACCTGCGCGGCCAGGACCGTCCGGGCGGTGCGGGTCATCTCGATCGCCAGGTTCATCACCCGTCCGCTGCTGCCGGGTCCGGCGTCGACGAGGGTGTTCGTCGTGTGCCGCGCGACGATGGGCCGCCGCGGCTTGTCCAGCGCGGCGGTCAGCGTCGGCAGGTCCTGGTCGTGGTCGTCCGGACGCTCGGTGGGGACTCGCATCTCGAAGATCACGCCGGCGTTCCATCCCAGCGTCGCGGCCAGCAACACGGCCAGCGCTCCCATCTCGGCGACGGTCGGGAAAACCATGCCGATGGTGGGGATCGGGCCGCCGGCCGCCCGCAGCGCGCGAGGATGCAGGTAGGCCCCGCTGGCGGTCCGCGGGAGTGCACCGGTGCGGGCCAGGTGGGTCAAACATTCCGCCAGTCCGGGGTTGTCGGCGGCGGGGTTGCGGGTGTCGGCGATCAGACGTTCCGCGTGCGCCAACCGGCGGGCCGCGTTCTGCACGGTGTGGGTGGCGGCGACCCGGATGCGGCGCAGTTCGGCCGCCGAGTAGCTGGATTGCGGTGGTGCGGCTCGGCGGCGGTTTTGCCGCCGGGTCAGCACCGCCCGCGTCTGCGGTGGGAGGGTCTGGCAGGTCAGCAGCAGTGGGCGGAGAGCGTCGGCGTAGCAGCGGCCCGCGGGCCCGGACAGCACCAGGGTCGCCCACCTCGCCGGGGTCAGATCGGCGATCGATTTCGGCTGCGGGCGGCGAGTGGCCAAGTGCCGCAGCAGGTACCGGATTGCCTGCGCCCCCTCTGTCCAGGTCGACGGCCGCCGCCAGGTGCCGGCCGGACCGGTCATCACCTCGAACGCGTCGACCAGTTCCCGGGTGAGGGACTCCGGGCCGGTGACCGTGGCGAACGAGAAGGTGCGGCTGCGCGCGCCGTCCTCGGTGGAACACCGCACCGACAGGCCGTGGTCCGCGCGGCGGCTCGGCCGGGCATAGCCGCCGCCGGGCACCGCTGCGCGGCGTCCCGATGTTCCTGCCGGACTCACCGGGGGCTCACCGAGGTGGGCGAGGTGTCCTGGACCAGGCCGGTGAGTTCGCTGACCCTGGCCAGCAGCTCGTCGACCGGGCCGTCGGTGTCCAGGTCGTTGAGGATGGTGTCCAACTGCAGGCCGCGGACCGGTTCGAGGTAGATGTTGCGGGTGGTGTCAACGCTGCTGTGCCCCAACAGGTCCCGGACCAGGGACCACACGTCCCCGTACACCTCGCGGTAGTACCGGCGCTCCTGCGGTGTCAGTCCCAGACGGCGGTCGAACGCGTGCTGTAACGACACCAACATGTGCAGCGCGTAGGAGTGCCGCAACATGTGCGGAGTGCAGCGGATCGGCACGCCGAGTTTCGCGCACCGTGTGTTGGCGATCGCGAAGGAACGTTGAAAGCTCCGGTCATCCATGGGCAGACCGGAATCACCGAGCCACAGACTCAACGGCTCCAACCCGGCCGGAGTCTTCAGGAACAGCCGCCGGCGGTCCTCGATCGTCAACCGGTCCGCGTCGACCAGCGTCGTGCCGCCGTCCGGGCTGACCAGTTGCAGGCGCCGCCCGCCGCCATGCGCGGTGTCGGTGACGAGCACGACGTCACGGCGGCTCTCGTACCGGCCCTCCCCTCGGGCTCGAATGACCGCCTGCGCGCGGGTGGTCTGCAGGTAGGCGGTGACCGAGTTGAGCGTTGTCCTGGGCAGGAAGGCGAACCTGCCGCGTCCCTTGGCCAGTGACGACGGCACAAGTAGCGGCAGGTAACGCCTGCCGTCATCACCATCAATCGCCGGTAGGTCCGTGACCAGTAGTCCGCCGGCTTCCCGCAGCCGTAACCCGGTGGAGAACAACACGTCGGTGAACGCGGCGTTGCGCCCGTCGTGGCGGCCGTGCCAGGTCTCGTCCGGGGTGTTGCTCTGGTCGTATCCCCGCATACCGATGTCTCGCCACCGCCGGTACGCCCGTCGGGTCAGCCACTTCACCCGGCTGCGCACCACGTCCCGTGGAGCGATCGCGGCGACCTGAACGGTGCGACCGTCGTGCACCCGAACGTCGCGGGTGACGATCGGACTCTTTGCGATGTGGTCGCGGTCGACGGCCCACTCATACAGCAAGCGGAGCGCGGCGACCTCCCGAGCCCACTTCGCCCCGCCGACCCGGCCGGGGTTGGCGGTGTCCCGTCGGCGCCAATGCTCCCAGTCGTAGACGTCGTCCTCGGTGGCCTGGTCCCAGTCCTTGCCCCGCGCCCACAGGAAGGAGAAGAACAACCGGTAATTGAACACATACGCCCACTGGGTACCCGGCGAACGCATCGCGAACCGCGACCGGCGCAAGAAGGAACCCAACCGTGGATCGACGCTCGCATCAGGGCGCAGCAACAACGGAGCACCCAAATGAATGCCCAGTTTGGCTTCACGGCGCTCGATCTCGGCCCACCCACCGCTGGCCACCCGGTCGTCAGGAGCGACATCGACATCGCTCACCCGCATCAGCACCCACTCGCCCTGGGTTCCGGTGATCGCCACGCCGAGAGCCTGGCACTCGCATCGCAGGACTGACCTGCAACACGCTGAGAGTGTCTGCAGAAACCGACCTCACCACCCGGTTCCCCGACATCGTCTCCGCTGCAACACCCCTCATCCCGCCGGGCACCGTCACCGACGGCGAATTGGTCATCTGGCACGACAACCGGCTCAGCTTCGACCTGCTGCAACACCGCCTCGCCGGCGGCGCCGCCCGGATCGCCGCGCAAGCCCGGCAACACCCCGCGACCTACATGGTCTTCGACCTGCTCGCCCTCGACGGCCAGGACCTCCGCGACCAACCGCTCGCCGCCCGCCGGGCCGCGCTGGAAACCCTCACCACCGGTTGGCGGCCACCCCTACAGTTGTCCCCGATGACCGACGACATCACCCTGGCCCGGACCTGGATGACCGACTACCGGGCCGCCGGCATAGAAGGCCTCTTGTAGATAAGGTTTGGGGTTGACCAATTGACCAGGCGGAAGCGCCTGGAACGACTGGGGCATCACCGGGAAACTCGGCCGGGGGATGAACCGATGTCTGCGGGTTGGAGGGATTCGTCTAGCGCTTCCGGTCTCAGGGTCGATCCGCCGTTCGAGTCCAGTCTGGTTCGGAGTCTGGGCGAATGATCATGCGTGGCAGAACGAGATTCCCGGTGAGAGTGGGCACTCCATCCACCGGAGGACGCGTGCGGGTTCTGGATCGAGACACCGGACGGGACGCTCTGGGCGCCCGGCGACTCGCGGCTGATCCCTGATCATCATCTGCAGATGCCGGCCCCGGACGCGATGTTGTTCGACTTCTCCGACAGCGACTGGCACTTCGGTCTGGCCGGCGCCGTGAAGATGGCGAATGCGTATCCGACCACGCCGTTGTTGCTTCATCACTGGGGGTCGGTGGCCGCTCCAGATTTCCCGCCGTTCAACAGGGACCCCGAAGTGCTGTATGGCCTGGTCATCAACCCGGAGCGGATCCGCATCCTGGCACCGGGTGAACTGTACGTGGCTGGTGAAGAACATGGCGCTCAGCGCGGTCGCGGTGTTCCTGCGGCTGTCCTGGCGGACCGTCAGCGGCATCGTGACGCGGGTGGTGGCCGAGTTGACCGGGAAGACCGATCAGCTCGACGGGCTCCGCAGGATCGGGATCGACAAGATCGCCTACCGTAAGGGCACCGGTATTTGACGGCGTGGTCGACCATGACACCGGTCGGTTGGTGGGGGCTCACGAGGGCCGGAACACAAGGACACCCTGAGCAAGTTCTTCCAGGACCTCGGTGAGTTCCAGATCCGCTGTGTTGACGCATGTGTCGGCCGACGGCGCGGAGTGGATCCACGCGGTGGTGAGAGAGCACGCACCGCAGGCGGTGCTCTGCCTGGATCCGTATTATGGCGACCTCCGGATTATGCCGATGTTGTGGCGAGAAGTGCTGGTGGGGGCGGGATTGCGGCTCCAACTGTCGGCGTAGTCATAGCCGTCGACACAGCCCAGGCGGGCGAACTCATCGACCAACCCGGGGGGCGAACGGTGCCAGCGGCCCGGTGAACCTAGACCCTGGACGGATTGGGTGTGCTGTGCATGGACTTGCTCCTCTCCGTAACCGAAGAGACGAGCCTCCCGCGACCCCCGAACTATGCCGACATAAACGACGCCGCATAGCCTCCCACCAGGCCGAACGTCGACCACATCGGCATAATCCGGAGGTCGCCATAATGCCCTTTCCCTGGAGCGGGTCCACGGGATCGCCTGTGGCGGAAAGGGTTTCGCGTCGTGGACATGTCCTCGACGGTGGTCTGGCCCTCGATTGGTGGAGTGAGGATGGCGTCCCACTTCCTTGGAACTGGGACAGTCGACCGGTCAACGGTGGCGCTTGACGCTGTGGCGTGGTCAGAGCCCGGTTGGGCAGTCCCAACGCCGGTACGGATACGACGTATGTGATCCATGAAGCGAGGTCACTGAGATCAGCCGTGCGCCGAGTTCAGAGGCTCGCGACTGACACGCTCCGACTCGTCCTTGTCACTCAACGCAACGCCTGTTCGACCGTATGTAGTCGTTATGTCCCGAGGCAGCGACTCCCGACCGCAGCCCCCACGGCGTAGCTGTCATCGGGCCCGCCGGACTCTGGACAACGCTTGCCAGGCTGAGTTGGATCGAACTGGTGCCCGGCGAAGCGGCCGAGATCGCGGTCGCCGTGCCGGAGCCCTGACTAGGGAGGACCAATGGCAGAGGCACGCGAGGTCATGGACCAGGTCACCAAAGTTGTACTGGAAGCTCGGGACCTAGAAGGGGTCGCTAAGTTTCTCGCTAGCGATGTGGTCGCCGTGACGCCAGGCGTTGGTCAAATCGAAGGACGCGAACAGCTCGTTGACTACATCCGCCAGGGCTGGGATGCCTTCCCCGACGGTCAGTACCAATCCCTGCACAAGTACGAGTCCGGTAACACGGCGATCGACGTTGGACGCTACGTCGGGACGAACACTGGACCCTTGACCATGCCAACAGGGGAGAGCATTCCGGCAACGGGAAAGACAGCAGATTGGCGAACCTGTGCACTCGCCACCGTCGAGGATGGTTTGATTACCCAATACGAGTTCTACTTCGATCAGCTGGACTTGATGCAGAAACTCGGGCTTGTGCCGTAGGAGGCCGATCAAGCGGCTCCGCTGGTAGAGCGGCTACCGACCTCTCCGGTTCTTAGCCGGCGTGCGCAGATGCAGTGCTGAGAGCCATCAAGGAGACGCTGTGCGGCCAGCTGGTCGGCTGCATCCCATCGGAAGCCGGCCGGCAGGGGAACCTGTTTCTTCGGATGCGAATGGAACTCGAAACCGCCCCCCGGCTCGTGTTGCAGGGAAACGATTCTCATTGCGCGTTTCGTCGCGGTTTGCATCGGTGTATTACCGACAGGCGGCGCCTGCCGGGCTGGTCATGATCACCGTGATGACAGCCAGTTGTCGGTTACGATATCTCAGCTGCGGGGGGT
>Ga0209584_10000360_pt1 | contig 13745 bp, 10 predicted proteins | sample NGEPerD_FD_184507 | JGI IMG/M metagenome (GOLD analysis project Ga0209584, IMG submission 184507) | Arctic peat soil microbial communities from the Barrow Environmental Observatory site, Barrow, Alaska, USA - NGEE PermafrostAB12-D... | ecosystem: Environmental > Terrestrial > Soil > Wetlands >...
CGGATCCGTGTAGCTCAGCTGGAAGTCGTTGATGAACTGTCCGAACTGCCACTGGATCGAGGCGCTCTTACAGGCGCCGAAGAGATTGGGCTGCGTGAGCCCGATGAATCCGCCGACGCCGGTGCCCTGTCCAACCGATGCGCCGAAGTTGATGCTCCCGGTGCGCTTCTCCTTCATCCGGAAGATGACGTCGACGTCGCCCTGCTCGTTCGCGGGCTTCGTGTCGGGAGGCGGCAGCGGCGACTCGAAGAAATTCAGATTCTGAATGTTCTGGTAGCTGCGGATGAGGCGGTCCTGATTGAACACGTCGCCCGGCAGGATCACGAGCTGCTCGCGAATGCACGCCTCGTTCGTGTAGTCGTTGCCGAGGATCTCGATGCGATTGATCGTCGCCGGCGTCTTCTCATCGATCTCCCAGCGGAGATTCACGACTGGTATCGAGTCGCGAATCGAGCGGTCGACGACTGGCCGAATCTGCGCATAGATGTAGCCTTCGTTGCTGTAGGCGTTGCGGATCGCAGTGGTCGCGTCGTCCCACGCGCTCTGATCGAAGGAACCGACGTCGCGGTTCTTGTGGCCGAGCACTCCGCGCAGTCGCTGCGTGATCGTCTGCTCGTGCGGCTGGAACGGGTAGTAGCGCATGAGCTCATCGGTGGTGAAGTGGTGATTCCCGACGATCTCCATCGTACCGACTCGATAGCGCGCACCCTCATCCACCGTCACCTGCAACATCCCCTTGCCGTTGCTATGATCGACGAGCAGGGTGTCCTTCACGACCTGCAGGTCGATCATGCCGTGTTGCTCGTACAGCTTCGGTATTCGCTCGCTCAGGTCGCCCTGGAATTTCTCGTCGTCGAACTCGCCCTTTCGCCAGAACCAGAAGGCCTCGGGCTTTATCTTCATCGCGGCCACGACCTGCGCGTCCTTCAATTCCTTGTTGCCGAGAATGTCGACGCCGGAGATCGCGAGGTGGCGCCCTTCGTCGATGTTGAAGGCGATGTGCGCGTCGCCGCCCGTGGTGTCGGTGACCGGCGTGATCTTCGCGAGATAGTAGCCGTGCGCCTGATACATCGAGTCGAACTTCTGCACGGTGTTGCGCACCGCGGACGGATCGAGAGGACGGTTGGTGGCCAGCTCGACCTTGCCGCGCAGCGTCCCCTCCGAGATCACCTTCGCGCCCTTGATCGTGAAGCCCTTGAGCACGGGGCGCTCGACGACAGTGAGCGTGAGGATCGCGTGACCGCCCGTCACCTCGCACCCCGCCTGCACATCGTCGAAGGCACCGGTGGCAAAGACGTTGCGGAGTGTGCGCTGGAGCACGCGATAATTCAGCGAGTCGCCGGCGGCGAGCCCAGCGTCTGCGCGAATCTTTTCGGACGTGACGCGCTTGTTGCCGCGTACCGCTACCGAATCGGGGAGCACGCAGCCAGAGGTGCTCTGCGCGTGCGCCGTTATGCTCGCGAGGCTAATCGCGAGCGGAAGGAAAAAAAGTCGAGACATTCCGGGTAATGTACACATGAAACGGCCGAATGGCTCATACGAGCAAGCCATTCGGCCGGTACTGCTACGTGCGAATGCCGAATCAGGTGGTCTTCGCCAACACCCGGAACTCGAGCCTCGCTCCATCACTCGCGACATCCACTTCGATCTCGTCGCCCTTCGCGAAGTCGCCCGTCAGAATCTTCTCCGACAGCGGATCTTCGATGTACTTCTGAATCGCCCTCTTGAGCGGCCGCGCGCCGAAACTCTCGTCGTAGCCGTGCGTGCTCAGGAAGTCGGTTGCCGTCTCGGTGAGCTTGAGCGTGATCTCCTCGTCGCCCAGCCGCTTCTGCACTTCCCTCATCAGAATCGACACGATCAGCGTGATGTGCTCCCTGCCCAATGGATGGAACACGATCACGTCATCCAACCTGTTGAGAAACTCGGGATTGAAGACACGCTGAATCTCTTCCTTCACCTTGTCCTGAATTCGACCGAAGTTTTCCTTTTCGCCCGGAGTGGTGAAGCCGAGTCCCTTCCCCTTCGTGATGTCCCGCGCGCCGACGTTCGACGTCATGATGACGACGGTGTTCTTGAAGTCGATGACGCGGCCGTAATTGTCGGTCAGGTGTCCTTCGTCGAGCACCTGCAGAAGAATGTTGAAGACATCGGGATGCGCCTTCTCGATCTCGTCGAGGAGTACGACGCTGTATGGCTTGCGCCGCACGGCCTTCGTCAGCGTTCCCGAATCTTCGTAGCCCACATACCCCGGTGGGGCGCCGATGAGCCGCGAGACCGAGAATTTTTCCATGTATTCGCTCATGTCGACGCGAATGAGCGCCGACGGATCCGCGAAGAGGAACTTCGCGAGCGACCGGGCGAGCTCGGTTTTCCCGACGCCCGTGGGCCCCGAGAAGATGAACGAGCCGATCGGACGCGACGGATCCTTGAGTCCCGCGCGACTGCGGCGAATGGAGCGCGAGAGCGCCTTGATCGCCTCGTCCTGGCCGACCACGGACTCGTGGAGCTCTTCCTCCATGCGCAAGAGACGCGACGACTCCGCCTCCTGCAGACGCATGACGGGAATGCCCGTCCAGCGGCTGACGATGAAGGAGATCTCCTCCTCGCCGAGCACGGGGCGGAACGACTGCCGGTGCTTCTCCCACTCTTCCTGCTTCTTGCGAATGTCGCCCTGCAGCTCGCGCTCGCGATCGCGCAGTGCCGCGGCCTTCTCGAAATTCTGGTCGCGCACGGCGGCTTCCTTCTCGCCGTTCACGCCTTCGAGCTTCGCCTTGAGCTCGGCGACTTCCGGTGGTGGCGCCTGCGCCGCCAGCCGTGCGCGCGCGCCTGCCTCATCGATGACATCGATCGCCTTGTCCGGGAGGAACCGGTCGGTGATGTAGCGCTCCGAGAGCTTCGACGCGGCCACGAGCGTCGAATCGGGGATCGTCACGTGATGATGATCCTCGTACTTCTTGCGCAGCCCCTTGAGAATCTCGACGGTCTCGTCGACTGAAGGCGGCTCGACGACGACGGTCTGGAAGCGACGCTCGAGCGCGCCGTCCTTCTCGATGTATTTGCGATATTCGTTGAGCGTGGACGCACCGACGCACTGCAGCTCGCCGCGAGCGAGCGCCGGCTTGAGCATGTTGCTCGCGTCGATCGCTCCTTCGGCTGCGCCTGCGCCGACGAGCGTGTGCAGCTCATCGATGAAGAGAATGACGTTCTTGTTTTGCGCGATCTCGTTCATGACCGCCTTCAAGCGCTCCTCGAACTGACCACGATACTTGGTGCCGGCGATCACGGCCGCCATGTCGAGCGCGAGCACGCGATTGTCGCGCAGCGAGTCGGGGCATTCGCTGTTCGCGATCAGCTGTGCGAGCCCCTCGACGATGGCCGTCTTGCCCACACCCGGCTCGCCGATGAGCACCGGATTGTTTTTCTTGCGGCGCGTCAACACTTCCATGACGCGCTGAATCTCCTTCGCGCGGCCGATGGTCGGGTCGAGCTGACCCTCCGCAGCAAGCTGCGTGAGGTCGCGGCAGAAGTGATCGAGCGCGGGGGTCTTCGACTTCTTGTCCCCCTTGCTGGGCTGCGGCGGCGCGACGTTGCCCTGCTGCGCCGCGGCGCCGCCTTGCGGCATCTCGGTGCCGAGCAGTCGCAGCGTTTCCGCGCGCGCCGCGTCGAGATTCACACCGGTGTCGGTGAGAACCTGGGCCGCAATCCCCTTCTCCTCGCGAAGCAATCCGAGAAGGAGATGCTCCGTGCCGACGTAGCTGTGATTCAGCTCGCGCGCCTCGCTCATGGCGAGTTCGAGCACCTTCTTTGCGCGCGAGGTATAGGGAAGGTCTGGGCCTGTCGTCTGCGCCGCTTTCCCCTTCTTGACCGTCTCCTCGATTTTCTGCTGAATCTCGTCGAGGTCGACGCTCAAATTCTGGAGAACGGCCGCAGCAACTCCCTCACCCTCACGGATGAGGCCGAGCAGAATGTGCTCTGTCCCCACGTACTCGTGGTGAAGGCGGGCGGCTTCCTCGCGGGCCATCGCGAGAACTTTCCGCACGCGCTCAGTGAAGTTGTAGCCGTTCATAGATCCCTCTGTGCCGCGGAGTGTCGCCCCGGAGGCGCACTCCTACATGCCTCTACATACCTACTTCCGCTGCGAGTGCCTGCCGCACGTAGCGTGCGCGCGCAAGATTGGCTTCGCTCTCCGAGAGCGGCCGGCCTTCCGCGTGGGACAGGTGCGCAGCTTGCGAAAAGATCAGGAGCTTGTTGAGGGTATATACACTCAGGCCAGTGATCAGTTTCAGACCAACGGCCAGGCGCACGCCGCTCAGAAAGTTCATTGCCTCGTCGAACGTAAGGCTGCGCGCATAGCGGAGTGTCCCGTATGCTCGCCAGAGCTTGTCTTCAATAATATAACCAGCGTCGCGAAGCAATACTCGTCTCGCCTCCTCCTCGCGCGCGATCACCGTCGTCAACACCTGCAGCAGCTTGTCGATGATCTCTTCCTCCGTTCGCCCCAGTGTCGTCTGGTTCGAGATCTGGAAGAAGTTGCCGACGACCTCACTGCCCTCGCCGTACAATCCGCGATAGGTAAAACCGATCTGCTGCAATCCCGCGAGCGTCTTGTTGATCTCCTTCGTCAACACGAGCCCCGGCAGATGAATCAACGCACTCGCCCGCAATCCGGTGCCCGTGTTCGTCGGGCACGACGTCAGATAGCCGAATTCATCGTGGAACGCAAAGGGCACTCGCTCGCCCAATTCCTCGTCGATCCGCTGCATGTCCGCGAAGGCATCTGCGAGGTTGAAGCCCGACCGCAGCGTCTGGAGGCGCAGGTGATCCTCCTCATTTACCATGACGCCTATTCCGTCGCCAAGAAACACGGCGGCGCCACTGCGCACCGGGTGCTGGACGTCGAGCCCCGCCAGCTCCTTGCTGATCAGGTGGCGCTCGTGGAGCAGCAGCCGGTCGTCGGAGCCGAGCTCATCCACTCGGACCAGCAGATTCGCCCGCAAGTGCGGCGAGCTTTCCACCGCCTCGCGGACCCGCGCGAGGATTCGGAGCCGCTCCCCATCGCGCGCCCGACCCGGGAAGGCGAAACCCTCCAGGTTGCGCGCCAGGCGGATGCGCGTGGACAACACGATCCCGGCGTGGTCGCCCGAGGCGTCCAGCCAGTTCACGCCGCCGTCCGGCAGCAACGAGAGATCGAGCGTCACTCCATCACCTTGAGCTGGTCGCGCAACTTCGCCGCTTCCTCGAAATGCTCCTGCTCCACCGCCCTGCGCAGCCGCGTGCGGAGTTCCGTCGCCACCGACGCGCCCTCCTCCACCAAGCCCTCGGCCGGCGGCCTGTAGCGCTTTCCCTGGTGCTTCGAGGTGCCGTGCACGCCGCGCAGCAGGTCGCGCAGCTTGGCCTCGAAGGCGTCATAGCAGTAAGCGCACCCCAGGCGGCTCGTGTTCCGGAAGTCGCGCAGCGTGGAATTGCAGAAGGTGCAGCGCCAGCTCTCGCTCCCCGCGAGGAGCTGTTTCTGCTGGACGGCCTGAATGAAGTCCGCGAGCGGCTGCTTCGGCATCGTGACGTGCGTTTCGATACCTCGCTCCGCCGCGCACTTCTCGCACAGGTTGAGCTGACGCACCGGCGGATCGGTCACCTGCGTGACCTGCACGACGGCGTCTCGCTCTTTACAGCTATCACAAAGCATCAGGCCAGCACCTCCAGCACATCCGTTTCCTGCAACCGGCCATCCTCCAGCAGCAGCGCCCGGTCGGCGCGCGCGGCAAGCGCCTTGTTGTGAGTAACGACGACCATCGCAATGTTCAGGTCTCGCACCAGCTGCGTGAACTGCTCGTGCAGCCGTTCGGCGTTCGCGTGATCGAGATTCCCACTCGGCTCGTCCGCGAGCACGACCACCGGATCCACCGCCAACGCGCGCGCGACGGCCGTGCGCTGCTGCTCTCCCCCGGACATCTCCGACGGCCGGTGCGTGCTCCGTGCGCTGAGCCCTACTCGCGCCAGCATCTCGGTGGCCCTCGCTCGAGCCTTCTGCGTATCCCACCCGGAAATTCGCAGCGGCATCATCACATTCTCCAGCGCGGAGAACTCGCGCAAGAGGTGATGAAACTGAAAGACGAATCCGACTTTCTTGTTCCGCAGCTTCGAGAGCTCGCCGTCATCGAGATCGCTCAGCGCTTCGCCATCGAGCGTCACCTGCCCTGCCGACGCGCGATCGAGCGCGCCCAGGATGTGAAGGAGCGTGCTCTTCCCTGCGCCGCTGGCGCCGACGATCGCGATCATCTCGCCGCGACGCACGTCGAGGCTCACCGCGTTGAGCACATCCACCCGAGCACCATCGCCGCCTACGTACGACTTCGATAGGTCACGCGCCTCGATGACGTTCATTCGTGACGAATCGCCTCGACGGGGAACAGGCGCGCCGCCTGAATCGCGGGATAGAGCGTGGCCAGTGCCGCAATGATGATGCTCGCCACCACGATCCACGTCACGTCGCCAAGCTGAATCGTCACCGGGAGATGATCGATGAAGTAGACGGTGGGATCGAGCGGAATGAGATGGCCGCGATCGATCGCGATCCCCGCGCTCACGCCAATCGCGACGCCCACCGCGGTGCCCACGACGCCGATGACGAGCCCCTGCACGAGAAAAATTCGGCGTACCGATTTCGCCGGCAGCCCCATCGCCTTGAGAATGCCGATCTCGCGCGTCTTGTCCTTCACCACCATCGTGAGCGTGCTGACGATGTTGAACGCCGCGACGAGCACGATGAGCAGGAGGATGATGCGCATCGCGAGCTTCTCCAGCTTGAGCGCCTGGAAGAGCTGCGAGTTCACTTCCTGCCAGTCGAGCACGCGATACGGATATTGCAGCGTGTCGGAGAGCTGCTTCGCGACGTCGCCCGCCTCCCAGCGATTGGTCGTGCGCGCCTCGATCCCCGTGACGGCGTCGCCCAAGCCGGCGAACTCCTTCGCGCGCTCGAGATCGACGTAGATGTACGAGTTGTCGTACTCGTACATTCCGGTCTCGAACACGCCGGTGACCTCGAACTGGTACAGGCGCGGGACGTAGCTGCCGACCGACGCGTTGAACTTCGCGCCCGCCGGCGAGATGAGCGACAGCTTGCTCCCCGGAAACACATTCAGTCGCTCCGCGAGTCGCTTGCCGAGGACGGCGCCGCGATGCTGGCCGTCTTCCGTGTAGAAGCGGAAGTCGCCCGTCGACGCGTGCTTGCGGATGCTCGTGACGTCGACCGCCGAATCGCCGGCATGCGGAATTCCCTCGACGAAGACGCCTTCGGAGTAGTCGTGCCCCGCGGTTGCGAGCCCCTGCGTGAGCACGAACGGCGCGGCCGCGACGATGCGCGGATTGCGCTTGACGCGCTCGAGTGTCGGCCGCCAGTCGGCAAGCTTGAGATCCTCGCCGAAGGTGAGCACGCGCAGATCGGGGCTGCCAACGAGAATTTTCTCGCGGAGATCGTTCTGCATCCCCGTCATCACACCGTTGATCACGATGAGCGCGCTCACGCCGACCAGCACACCGCCAATCGCTATCACGCTGATGAAGGAGAAGAGCCGCGCGCTTCCGCGGCTGCGCAGATAGCGCCAGGCGATCGACAGCTCGAGCTTGCTCATTCGGGGCGCATCGTCGGAAAGAGAATCACATCGCGTATATGTGATATACCCGACAGATACATGAATAGCCGGTCGATGCCGACGCCGACGCCGCCCATCGGCGGCATCCCGTGCTCCATCGCGCGCAGATAATCCTCGTCGACGCCGGGCGCTTCCTCGTCGCCGGCGGCGCGCAGCTTCGCCTGCGCCTCGAAGCGACGGCGCTGGTCGATCGGATCATTGAGCTCGCTGAACGCGTTCGCGAGCTCGCGGCCGCCGGCGAAGAGCTCGAAGCGCTCGGTGAGCCCGGGCGCTCCGCGCTTGGGCTTCGCGAGCGGCGACAGCTCGAGGGGATAGTCTACTACAAAGGTCGGCTCATGCAGCGCGCGCTCGACGTGCGCCTGAAAGAGCTCGTCGAGCAGCTTGGGCCGAGACAGCGTATCGGGCTTCGCCACACCCGCGCGTTCCGCAGCGCTCTGCAGCTCCGCATCCGACATCGCGAGCGCGTCGCCGCCGAGCGCGGTGTTGAGCGTCGCCACCCACTCGATGCGCGGAAAGGGCGTCGCGAGCGCGGGCACCGCCGCGGCGTATGCGGGATGCGCGCGCACCGCGTTCGCGGCCGCGACGAGCAGCTGCTCGACCAGGAGCATCATGTCCGTGTAGTCCGCGTACGCCTGGTACCACTCGAGCATCGTAAACTCGGGGTTGTGCGTGCGATCCACGCCCTCGTTCCGGAAGTCGTGGCCGATCTCGTACACGGCGTCGAAGCCGCCGACGATCAGCCGCTTGAGATAGAGCTCATCCGCTATGCGCAAGAAGAGCGGCATGTCGAGCGCGTTGTGGTGCGTCGTGAACGGGCGCGCCGCTGCGCCGCCGTAGAGCGGCTGCAGCACCGGCGTCTCGACCTCGAGAAAGCCTTTGGCATCGAGAAAGGCTCGGAGCGCGCTGATCATTTTCGATCTCGCGACGAACGACGCGCGCACGTCGGGGTGCACCGCGAGATCCACGGCGCGCTGGCGATAGCGCTGCTCCGGATCGCTGAATCCCGAGTGGCGCACGACCACACCATCGACGGTCTCCTCCTTTCCGAACGGGAGCGGGCGCAGCGACTTCGCGAGCATCTGCGCGCTCGCGACGCGTACCGTCGCCTCGCCCGTCTTCGTGCGGAACAGCGCACCCGAGATGCCGATCACGTCGCCGATGTCGAAGAGCTTGAGCGTCTCGAAGAGCTCCTCGCCCAAATCGTCCTTACGGAAGTAGAGCTGGATGCGCCCCGCGTCGTCGGCGAGATGCGCGAAGCTCGTCTTCCCCTGCCCGCGCCACGCGACGATCCGCCCCGCGACGCGCACGACCTCGCCCTCGTCCGCTTGCCCAAGCGCGGCGACGGCGGACGCCGACGTGTGCGTGCGCGCGAAGCGATACGCGTACGGCGCGATTCCGCGCGCGATCAGCGCGTCGTGCTTCTCACGGCGCGCCTTGAGAACGAAGTTCTGCTCTTCGGTGGTCACGCTGCGTTCGCTCCGGGAGCGCCTGCGCGCTTGAGATACGCCTCGATGAATGGATCGATCGCGCCGTCCATCACCTTGCCGACGTCGGTGATCTTGAGCTCCGTGCGATGATCGTTGACCATGGTGTACGGCTGAAAGACGTAGCTTCGAATCTGATTCCCGAATGATACGTCGGTCTTCGCGGAATCGACTTCCGCCTTCTTGGCCTCGCGCGCCTCGACCTCGCGCTGATAGAGCGCGTTCTTCAGCATCTTGAGTGCGGTCTCCTTGTTCTTGTGCTGCGAGCGCTGCTGCTGGCAGCTCGTGACGATGCCCGATGGAATGTGCGTGAGGCGCACCGCGGAGCTGGTCTTGTTGACGTGCTGGCCGCCGGCGCCAGACGCGCGGAAGACATCCATGCGAATGTCCTCGTCGCGCACTTCGATGTTGATCTCCTCATCGACATCGGGATAGACGAACACCGACGCGAAGCTCGTGTGGCGGCGCGACTGCGAATCGAACGGCGAGATGCGCACGAGCCGATGCACGCCGGCCTCGGAGCGGAGGAAGCCGTACGCGTACTCGCCCTTCACCTCGAGCATCGCGCCCTTGATCCCTGCCTCTTCGCCCTCACTCACGTCGAGCACCTCAACGGAGAAGCCGCGTCGCTCGGCCCAGCGCGTGTACATGCGGAGGAGCATCCCTGCCCAATCCTGCGCCTCGGTGCCGCCGGCTCCGGCGCTGATCTCGACCATCGCGTTGCGCTGATCGTCGGCGCCCTGCAGCATCGAGCGAAGCTCGTACGCGCGGAGCTGATCCTCGAATGACGCGAGATCACGATCGAGCTCCGTTGACAGATCGGCATCGGGCTCGGCCTGCAGCAGCTCGTCGAGCTCCGTCATCTCGCGGAGCTTCGCCTCGAGCCTGTCGAAGGGCTCGACCCAGTTCTTGATCGTGTTGACTTCCTGAATTACTTCCCGCGCGCGGTCCGGCACGTCCCAGAAGTTGGACTCGGCCATCTGCGCCTCGCGCGTGCTCAGCGTGACGCGCTTGGTATCCAAGTCAAAGCAACCCCCGGAGCTCGGCGAGTCGCTCATCGTGCCGGCGCAGCTGCCGGGTGCGTTCACTCTCGGACATTGGATCCACTCCACTGATGATGCCGCGCGCGGGCGCGACGACGGGAATACAAACGACGCGAGCCGCTCCGGGCGCCGGAACGGCTCGCATCTGAAATATAATCCGACATCGCCTGTGCGGCACGACGCATCGTGCCTTCATCGAGCGAAAGTTCCTAGAAGATCTTTGCGCCGCCCGCGAGCACATCGTTGAGCGCATCCTGGAAGTGCGTCGTATTCTCGGCGAAGTCCTTCCCCATCTGCTCGACGTATTCCTCGTAGCTCTTCTTGATCTCCTCGCGGAAGCTCTCGCGCAGTGTTCCGTCGCGCTTCCCCTGCGCGTGCCGATCGGGGAAGTACGCGGTGATGTCGGAGACGAGCGCACGCGCGAGCCGCTTCGCCTTCTGATTCGGATCGTTGGCGAGGAACGGATTGATCGGCGGGCGCGCGGCGGGAGCGCCAACAACCTGCGGTGTGGACGGTCGCGCCACCGGCGCGGTGGCGCGCGGCGTCGGCATCGAGGACGCGGGCGCGGCCGGTTGCTGCGCCGCGGGAGCCAACGGTGCCGCGGGAGCCGCGGGGGCAGCGACCGGTGATGCGGACCGCTGCACTGGCCGCGACGCGTACGAGTTCGGCCCCGACGGCCCGGAGGGCATAGACGGCTGCGGCGACGACGTCGGCGCGAAGGGCGACATGCGCGGCGGTACCGCGGGCGCGGTGGGTGCAGCCGGTGGCGGCGCGGTGGGAGCAGGCGCGGACGCGACGGGGGCAGCGGCGGGTGCCGATGCCGAAGGTGCCGATGCCGAAGGTGCCGACGCCGCAGGTGCCGACGCCGCGGGCGCCATCGGTGCGGGCGTCGGCGGCGTAGCGGGAGCAACGAGCGGCGCGACGGGTGCGCGCGGCGGCGTCTCGCGCGCGGGAGCTACGACCGGCGCGCGCTCGCCCGGGGGCGTGAGTGCCGACGGACGCGACGGCATGCTCGTCCCCGCTGAGGTACGCGGCACGCTCGGCGCCGCGGGCGCTGCGGGCGCGGCCGTTGCTCCACCCTGCGCGGCGAAGCTCGCGTGCATCGGCTGCGGCGGCGTCGGCATCGAGACGGGCGGGCGCGGCGAGAGCGGCGCGGCGATCGATGGGCGCTGGCGCGCGGGCGTCTGCGCTGGCTGCGGTGCGGGCGCGGACGCGGTGAAGTCTTCGTCGATGCGACCGCGCTCGCCGATCGCGATCACGCCACCACACACCGAGCAGCGCGCGCGCACCCCCGCGAGCGGAATCTTGGCGGGGTCGACGCGGAAGACGGAGCTGCATTCGGGACAGGTGACGTTCATGCGGCGGCGCTCAAGCGAGAGTTGTTCCGTTCATCGTTCGGATACGCCCACGGGGGAGCCGAGGATAGGATCGTTGCGCCGGTCGACGACGTAGACGGATCCGTTGAGGGTCTTAGCATAGCTCTTCATCTCTGTGGCCAGCTCGCTGACCTGCGCGGGGTGACTGAAGGTCCGTCGCTCGTTCGTCACGACGCCAATGCTGACCGTCATGAGCGGGACGCGATGCAGCTGTCCCCGCCTGTCCTTGCCGAAATAATAGCCTGCCTGCCGATCCTGTTCGGAATACTGATACGGCACGAGCAAATCGAAAATGGAGACGATCTCCTGGCAGATCTCGGGCGCCTGCAGCATCGGCACGAGAAAGATGAAGTCGTCGCCACCAATATGTCCGACGAAGCCGCCTTCTGGCGAGAGGCCGCGCACAACATCGTGCAGAATCTTCGCGAGAATCCGGATAACGCGATCGCCCTCGAAGTAGCTGTAGCGGTCGTTGTACTCCTTGAAGTGATCGAGATCGGCATAGCATGCGGCGAAGAGCTCGCCCGCTGCCAGGCGCGTCCCGATTGCGGCTTCGATCTCCGGGGCGCCGGGGAGGCGCGTAGACGGATGCACGTGCACGTCGCGGTCGGCGCGACGGAGCATCACGTCGAGGCGGATCGCGACTTCGTCGTCGGGAGTATTGGGCGCAAGCACCTCATCGGCACCGGCGGCGAAGCCCTGCGCGAGCGCGGCCTCACCGGGGCTCACGAACATCCCCGCGGGGACGACGCCCGTGTACGAGTCGCCCTTGAGGCGAACGCACGCGGCGCCTGAGAGCGCGGGCTGAGTGCGCGAGTCGAAGATGACGACGTGCGGCCGCCCCCGAAGCGCCATCGCCATCAGCTCGTCCACGGTGCGGCAGAGGACGGGCGTCAAGCCACGCGCGTCGAACCAATGCCGTGCCAGCTCCGGGAGCGGCGCAGCATCGGGGGCGAAATAGACGGCTGGACTCTGGGCCACGCTACTAAGGTCCTCTCGCTGGCAGACGCCTGAATGGTCCTCGCGGTCGAGGAGGTCAAAGCGTTATGGCACACGGGGATGTCTTCGTTTGACGATCAAAAATAGAAGAACGCAACGGCCAGAATCCCGTAGACCAACAGCAAAAAAGCGCCCTCCAGCCAGTTGGATTCGGCATCCAGCACGATTGCTGACGTGATCCAGACGGCGAGCGTCACGCTGGCCACCTCGAACGTTCCAAAGGCCAGATCCAGCGGGTGCCCCACGATCATCCCCACGAACACCAGCACCGGAGCGACGAAGAGCGCCACTTGCACCGATGACCCAATTGCGATGCTCGCCGCCAGATCCATCCGATTCTTCCGCGCCATCAGTACCGCCGAGCTATGCTCCGCCGCATTCCCGATGATGGGGATGAGCACGAGGCCGACGAAGACGCTCGAGAGACCGAGCGTGTGCACGGTGGCCTCGGTGGAGCCGACCAGGAGCTCGGACATCCAGCCGATCGCGCCGGCAACCGCGACCAGCACGATGATCGTGCGCTCGAGCGTCCACTGCGGCACGGCGTCATTCGCTGGCGTTTCGTCGTACGTCTCTTTCTCGAGCGCGTCGAAGGCGCTCTTGTGCGTGCCCATCGAGTAGATGAGGTAGAGCACGTAGCCGACGATCAGAAAGCCGGCGACGAATTCGGAGACGCGCTGAGTTGCCGCGCGCGTGGGATCCGGATGCGCGGCGAGAAAGAGCGCCGGCACGATCAACCCGACCGCGGCGATCACGAGGAGCGAGACGCTCGTGCCGGCGAAGTTCGGATTGAACTTCTGCGTTCGGTACTTGAGCCCACCCGCGAGCTGTGAGGCGCCGAGCACGAGAAGAAGATTGCCGATGATCGATCCGGTGATCGATGCCTTCACGAGATCGGTGAGGCCAGCGCGGAGCGCGAGGCAGGCGATGATCAGCTCGGCTACCGTGGCTATGTTGCGCAGCTCGATGAGATCGGAGGTGATGATGAAGTCCCAGTAATAATCCTCGATCTCCTCCTGGATGAGACTGATACGGTGCATGGCCCGCTCCAGGCGTTTGTCGGAACGCACTATCCCCACATAGTTCCACATGAAACGGCGGATTTCATCCCAGTTCTGGGAAACCACCACCATTTCATCACTGTTGGTGGCAGTGCCGGAATCCCATTCGGGAAGATCCGGGCAGACATAGTCG
>Ga0209584_10000362_pt1 | contig 13719 bp, 11 predicted proteins | sample NGEPerD_FD_184507 | JGI IMG/M metagenome (GOLD analysis project Ga0209584, IMG submission 184507) | Arctic peat soil microbial communities from the Barrow Environmental Observatory site, Barrow, Alaska, USA - NGEE PermafrostAB12-D... | ecosystem: Environmental > Terrestrial > Soil > Wetlands >...
TGAACCGGTCACGTACCCTCAGATAGATACCCACCGGCGTATAAATGTCCGATAACATTTTCTTAGAGCTCGTTTCAATCCTTATTTTTTTCATTTTGCAGTCCCTGAATTTTGTACGGTACACAATATCAAAAAAAAAGCCCCGGATATTACCGGGGCCTGATATGTTAACAACATAGCGATCGCATTACGCGCCCCGAACGGAGTTTGTATGCCACCACCATGCTTTATTTTGAATCTGATTGATCATGTATTGCAAATATGAGGGATCATTTTGAAATTTCCAAATTACGATTTAAATAATTCCCTTGGTGGTCGGAAGATCACTGCTGAGCGGGTCTCTTTTTACCGCCATGCGCAGGGCTTTGGCAAAAGCTTTAAATATGGCTTCAATTTTATGGTGTTCATTATCGCCATGGGATGAAATGTTCAGGTTGCAACGGGCAGCGTCTGAAAAAGATTTAAAGAAATGAAAGAACATTTCTGTAGGCATATCTCCCAGTTTTTCGCGCTTGAAAACGGCATTCCAAACAATCCAGTTTCTACCTCCGAAATCCAGTAAAACCTGTGCATCGGCGTCGTCCATCGGTAATGCGAATCCGTATCTTTCCATTCCTCTTTTGTCAGACAGGGCTTTGGCCATGGCTTCTCCGAGCGCAATACCTGTATCCTCAATGGTATGGTGTTCGTCGATATCCAAATCGCCCTGAACGTGTATTTTCAAGTCCATCCGACCGTGACGGGCGACCTGATCCAGCATATGATCGAAAAAAGCAATCCCGGTATGGACATCTGCTTTCCCGCTTCCGTCGGCATTCAGTTCAATCCTGATCTTAGTTTCACGGGTATTCCTTTCGTGAATTACTTCCCGCAGTCCTGTTTTTAGATATGAATAAACAGCTGACCATTGAATGGTTTCAAGCGCTACCACCTTCTCAAGTTCAGAAATGGTATCCTGAATTTCTTTCCCGCCCAGATGAGCATCCTGTTTTAACCAGATGGCACGACAACCCAGGTTTTTAGCCAGCTGTACATCGGTGATCCTGTCGCCGATCACATAGGATCCCGCAATATCATATCGATCGTTATTCAGATAGCCTGTGAGCATGCCCGTACCGGGTTTGCGCATCGGGGAATGATCAGACGGAAATGACCGGTCGATATGCACAGCACCAAACCTTATACCCTCGTTGGAAAAACATTGCATGATAAAATCCTGTACGGGCTTGAATTTATTTTCGGGAAATGCATCCGTGCCCAATCCATCCTGATTGGTGACCATTACGAGTTCATAATTCAATTCGCGGGCTATTCTGCCCATGAATTCAAATACCCCCGGGTAAAATTCCAGTTTACTGAAATCGTCGATCTGGTAGGTAGGTGGAGATTCTTTAATCAGGGTTCCGTCGCGGTCTATAAACAGTATTTTTTTCATTCAATGTTCTTCTACTTACTTCGCATGGGTTTCACTTCTGAGATTTTTACTGAACTGGCCCTGTTTCCAAAACTATTCCGGATATAAGTCAGCACATCAGCAATTTCCTGATCGTTCATAACCGGGTTTGGCGGCAATGACGACTTTCCATTTATTCCTCCACCTGATGGGTGTTCACTGAGCAGCATGGCGATTAGTTTCTTTTTATCTCCTGTAATTTCCTTTCCATGCAATGATGCATTGTCAACCAAAGTTCCCAGACCATCTGCCTGGTGACAGGAAAGACATTCCCTTGAATAAATCATTTTGCCGGAATCCATAGAAAGCCGGTAGGGCGATCTGACGATGGCGCAATGGTTGCCTTCACGACTGTCCTGTGCTTTTAATATCACGGGCACAGATGCCAGAAAATAAATGAGTACACAGACTAAATTCCCGACGGTACGCTTCATTTAGTTGTATGTTATTCTCCAGACTGTTCCTTTCACATCATCCGTGATATATAAAGAACCATCCGGGCCCTGAGCAAGTCCGCAGGGCCGGTGTAATGCGCCTCCTGATGCGGTATTCTTGGCGCCTCCGGAAAAACCATCCGCGAATACCTCCCATTTACCGGAGGGTTTGCCATTTTTGAAAGGTACAAAAGCCACATAGAATCCTTCCTGGGGTTCAGGTGCGCGGTTCCAGGAACCGTGGAATGCGATAAATGCTCCATTTCGGTATTTTTCCGGAAACTGGTGCCCTGTATAAAACAAAAGTCCGTTGGGTGCCAGATGTGCGGGGAATGCCACAATCGGATCGATGGCATCCTCACCTCCTGTTTTCTTGCCATCACCGCCGTATTCCGGAGCCAGTATTTTTTTATGCTGAAACGGATCATAGTAAATGAAAGGCCAGCCGGCATTGGAACCCTTGTGCAGTTCATACATACATTCTGCGGGAAGTTCGGCATTTTGCTTATCCGTGAACATATCAGGGAAAATGGAGTGCAGCTGATCGCGACCATGTTGCATGACAAATAAACTATTGGTCGCCGTGTTCCAGTCGATCCCAACTACATTTCGCAATCCGGTTGCATATCTTGTACCATTAGCATAGGTCTGGTTCAGTTTGTCGGCTCTAAACTGCCAGATACCGGCAGCCGAGTCCAATATCGGACAAGGTTTCATCCCCAGAGAACCGGTTTTTCTATCCTGAATCTGGCAGGAATTCGAAAAGGCTCCGATATTCACATAAATATTCCCCTCATTATCCAGGGTAAATGCCTTTGCCTCATGTTCGCCGCGGGAGATCAGGCCGGTAATTATTTTTTCAGATTGGGCGGGATTCATCACCGTTCCATCCGGATTTAACTTAAACCGGTAAACTTCCTCGTCTGACGACGCATACAGCCATCCGTTTTGTACTTTTATCCCGGTACCTTTGAAAGTACCGAAGTCCAGCTCTTCATCAGATACGCCGTCTCCATTTTTATCTTTTAAGCGCACAATCGTATTACCATTTTTGGTGCTGGCCAGTTTTACATAAACATATCCCGAGGGAGTAATAGAGATATGACGGGCTTTACCGAGGCCATCAGCGAATACGGTCGAAGAAAATCCTGAAGGCAGCTTAAGACTCACATCCGCATTGGCCGGATTCGGCTTGCTATTTTTCACTGTGTCCGTACCGATGGGACCAACAGCGCTTGCGCCATGACAAGCAGCGGCGCCAAGCAGCAAAAAATAAAAAATCCCGCTTCCTAACTGTTTCATTGTATTTTAATTTTATGGGATAATAAAAATAACGATTTAAGACAATTCAGCTGAGGTCAATATTTGAAGCAGGGTACTATTCTGTTCTTTCGTTCCAACGGTAATCCGTAAACAATCCCTGCATCCGGGTGCTGAACTCCGGTCCCGCACCACGATTCCCTCGGAAACCAAAATTTCATACAATCGCCTGGCATTTTTTACCCGGACGAGCAAAAAATTTGCCTCACTGGGATAGACGTTTAAAACAGTTGGTAAACGGACCATCCTTTCGGCAAGTTCGTCGCGCATGACCACAATTTCTTTTATCATTTCATTTACGCGGGTCGTATGTTCCAGCGCATGCCCTACAATATCCTGGGTGGCCTGCCCGATATTGTACGGAGGCTTAATTCGGTTCAATACGTCAACGATCATTTCGTTTGCAAATGCCATACCCAATCGTAGTCCCGCTAGTCCCCATGCTTTACTCAGGGTTTGCAGAATCACCAGATTGGGATATTCTGTCAATTCCCTGATAAAACTCTGCTGCCGTGAAAAATTGATATACGCTTCATCAATCACTACGAGTCCTCCGAAATTGTTCAGGATGATTTCAATATCCTTACGGCGGAAGGCGTTACCGGTAGGGTTATTGGGAGAACAGATCCAAATAATTTTCGTCTGTTCATCCACAAGCTCTTCCATAACGGCCAGATCCAATTCAAAATCTTCGGTCAGGAGAGCCCTGCGCACATCAGCGTCATGAATATGTGCGCTCACCTCATACATACCATAAGTTGGCGGATGAATGATCACATTATCTTTACCCGGATTACAAAAAGCGCGATAGAGCAGATCGATGCATTCATCGCTGCCATTCCCCAGGAAAATATTCGCTGGTGGAAGTCCTTTGATCCTGGTTAGCTGTTCTTTGATCTTCACCTGGTGGGGATCCGGATAACGGTTGTAAGCGGGTGTTACGGGAGAACCCAGGCTGTTTTCATTGGCATCCAGAAAAATATGTGCAGATCCGCTGAACTCATCCCGTGCTGACGCATAGGGGATCAGGTTTTTGATGTTTTCGCGCAATAAAAGATTAATATCAGTCATTAATATATCATTAGTATTGATTCATCAGTTGTTAGGCATCTGGCGCTGCAAGTCTGACCTCAATTGCAGCGGCGTGTGCCTGCAGTCCTTCTGCTATGGCCATTTCGATAACGGTATTGCCTATACGTTTCAATCCTTCATGTGAAATCAGCTGAAAACTTATCTTTTTCATAAAGCTGTCTACGCTCACACCACTGTATGCTCTTGCGTATCCGTTTGTAGGAAGTGTATGGTTGGGACCGCTCGCATAATCGCCGGCAGCTTCTGCTGAATAATTTCCAATAAAAACCGAACCCGCATTTCGTACCTCCGCAGCAATTTGCTCGGCATTTCGGCTGGCAAGAATAAGGTGCTCCGGCGCATAGGCATTAAGCAGTTTCATAGCGGTGGCCAATTCCGGCACTAAAAATATTTTGCTCCCAGCTAATGATTTTTCCGCAATGGATTTACGCGGAAGTTTTTCGATTTGAATTCCCAGGGCACTATTTACACGCGTGGCAAAATCCCGGCTGCCGGTTACCAGGATTACCTGGCTGTCTGGCCCGTGTTCGCATTGGGACAGCAGATCCGCAGCAACAAAATCTGCGACGGCCGTTTCATCGGCATATACCGCGAGTTCACTGGGTCCGGCAGGTATATCGATGGAAATCCCTTCCTGCTGAATCATTTTTTTTGCCTGAGTCACCCATTGATTTCCAGGTCCAAATATCTTATAGACTGCGGGAATTGTTTCCGTACCATAAGCCATTGCTGCAATTGCCTGAACACCACCTACAGGATATAATTTCCGGATGCCGGCAACCTGAGCTGCAAACAATATAGCCGGATGAATAGATCCGTCTTTTTGCGGAGGCGTACAGACAATGATTTCTGAACACCCCGCAATCTGGGCCGGGATACCGAGCATCAGCAGTGTCGAAAACAGCGGCGCCGATCCGCCCGGAATATACAGTCCGACCTTCTCGATTGCCACCGGTTTGCGCCAGCAGCGGATTCCAGGGCTTGTTTCTACTAATGGCTCCTCAAGAATCTGCACCTTATGGAAAGCAGATATGTTTTCTGCTGCATTGCGGATTGCAGTTTTAAGTTTTTCACCCAATTTATTTCCGGCCTGGTCAAATTCCACAGATTCAATAAACTGGCCGGTAAAACCTACTCCGTCGAACTGCAGGGAATAGTCGTCCACCACTTTGTTTCCGCCTTTTTTTACGCCATCTAAAATTTTCCGCACAGGCCCATCAAGCTCGGCAGAGTGGTCGGCTGGCCGGGCAAGGAGATCTTTCCAGGTTCCGGAATCAGGATTTTCGATGATGGGCATTGAGACCATTATAATATCATTTTTTCTATGGGCACAACCAGAATTCCCTGGGCGCCTGCGCTTTTTAATTTTTCGATGATCTCCCAGAATTCATTTTCATTCACTACACTATGCACACTGCTCCAGCCCGGTTCCGCCAGGGGTAACACAGTCGGACTTTTCATACCCGGAAGCAGGGAAATAATCTCTTTCAGCTTTTCATTGGGCGCATTGAGTAATATATACTTCGTGTGCCTGGCCTTGCGAACAGAACGAATACGGAATAGTAATTTTTCAAGTATATCCTGTTGGGCAGCCGCAAGTCCGGGATGACGGATCAGGACGGCTTCAGAATGCAAAATTGTTTCAACTTCTTTCAGCCCGTTCATAAAGAGGGTAGATCCACTGCTCACCAGGTCCACAATCGCGTCAGCCAATCCGATTCCCGGAGCAATCTCCACCGACCCACTGATCTCATGTATTTCTGCCCGGATATTTTTTTCTTTTAGAAATTTGGCTACCAGCACCGGGTAAGTGGTTGCAATTTTTTTATCTTTCAGAAATCCGCAATCTGAATAGGGTTCATTTCTTCCCACCGCAATGGATAACCTGCATTTTCCAAAACCCAGTTTCTCTGATACCACCACTTTTTTATTTTTTTCCAGTATCACATTTTCACCAACGATGCCAATATCTGCCACGGCATCTTCCACATATTGGGGAATATCATCATCCCGCAGAAAGAATACTTCCATAGGGAAATTGTCTGCCTCTGTTTTCAATTTATTGATCCCGTTTTTCAGGTCAATGCCGCAGTCTTTCAATAATTGCAATGAATCGTCGTAAAGCCTGCCAGATTTTTGAATCGCTATTTTCAGCCTGTTGGCCATATCAAGTATTTACACGTTTTAAAAAATGCCTGTGAATATCCATCAAAAAAAACAGGGGCTATCTTTCGATAAGCCCCTGCAATGAGATTGTTTATACAAAACATCAGCAGCCTACCGGCAGGGTAAGTAATGATGATGGTGTATGGTGAACCGGTTATTCATGTTTAGCAAACGCAAAAATAATCGCACCGGCGCACAATCCAAAATTATTCTTATTTGGTTCCCTTTGCATCGGCGAGAAATTTTGCCAGGCCGATATCAGTTAAGGGATGTTTCAAAAGGCCTAGTATGGGTTCCAGCGGACAGGTACACACATCGGCTCCGGCTTCCGCACAACGCACTATGTGCAGGGAATTACGTATGGAAGCAGCAAGGATTTGTGTTTCAAAACCCTGTATGGCATAAATATTAGCAATTTGTTCGATCAGTTCAACTCCGTCCCAACTGCTATCGTCTATTCGACCGATAAATGGGGAAACGTATCTGCAACCCACTTTAGCTGCCAGAATTGCCTGTCCTGCTGAGAAAACCAATGTGCAGTTTGTTGCTATATTATGATCGGAAAACCATTTCAAAGCCTTAACTCCTTCCCTGATCATAGGCACTTTAACCACAATATTCGGGTTAATGGCCGCGAGTTTTTTCCCTTCAGCAATAATTCCGTCAAAATCTGTTGAAATCACTTCAGCACTCACATCGCCTTTAACCAGGTCTGATATAGCTTTATAATGTTTTGCAATGTTCTCTTCACCCCGAATCCCTTCTTTCGCCATCAATGAGGGATTGGTGGTGACCCCATCCAGAATGCCTAAGTCATTGGCTTCACGGATCTGGTCCAGATTCGCGGTGTCAATAAAGAATTTCATATAATCAGTTTAGGAAATTTAAAAAAAATGGCAAGTTACTTATATCGCACCGCTCAACCACCTGCCCTTGCTGCCTTCCGGCCCTGGGGGATTCAGCAGGAGCTGGCCGTATAAGACTTGCCGGTACAAAGATATGTTGTTTTAGGTCGAATGCCTAAAACCTGGAAAAGCCAACCTGAGGTCCGGGTGCCTGGTCTATCGAATATTATTCTGTGAATTAAAGGAATAAATCCCCACCAGCTGGTCGGCGCGGCCGCCCATCGCCCGATAGTATACCAGGATATCATAATTATTTTCCGTTTCGAAGTGATTTCCCTCAGTAAATTCAAAGGAAGGGTTTGACCGGGGCTCACCGGAATTTACTGTAACATAGGCATAGTTGTATAAACCCATTTTCAAAAGAGCCGAACCTTCATAGGCTCCGCTCGCCGTATTGAAAACCATATGGCTTGCATCGTTGAGAAGATATCCGGTGAATTCACCGAGCAGGTACAGATCTTTTCCCTCGAAGGGTATATTGTCGGGTGGTACAAAAACAAATCGTACCCGGCCGTAATCAGCCTGCCAGTTGGGATCAATCAGATCAGTCGTCTGAATAAAATACTTTCCATTATTGTCCTGATAATAATAGTAAGGCTGACCCGAACGGTCCCTGTCAGGTTTCGCGTAAATAAGATACCCATTTTTCAAATAGTCCACTTTTGCAATCCGGTCACTCTGAAAACGAAAACTCTGCAGATCGATCCATCTCCACTGGTTGCCTCCGGGAAATACCGGGGTCTCATCGCTATTATATTCATAGTTGTTTCCTGAGTAAAACGATGGTTTGTTTAAAATCACGGCATTGTCCCATCTGTAATTCTGCAAAACGACCACATGAATCTGCTGGAAAGGATTAGATATAGCCAGTCCCTTGCTGTTTACGGTAAATTGCAATTTCTGGTGTGTATAAGAGATCTGCGGATTCATAGGTGTGATCACCTGGGCCGCAATAGAAACGGCATTCTGAACGACCAATATGCGTTTGGTAAATGCGAGTTTGGAAGTATCATTGTTCAGAAAAATCTTAAGCAGGTAATTACCTGACAAAGTGAGGCGGGAATTGTTTTCAGGCAGTGTGATATGATAGTGTGTATATCGGATCAGCGCCAGCGAGGAATAATGATATTCTGTTATCTGGTTTTGGGCAAATCCCCGGATATAATCGAAGGTGCTGATCTGCACGGGTGTCCAGTCTGCATTACACAGCTGATAGGTATAATAATATGTTTTAACATCTGCGTCCAAATCATCAAAAAACAATTCCATCTGATCATTCCCATTCAGTGTAAGTACAGGATATGCGAGCTGGTTGCCCTTAATATATAATTTGGCGCTGTAAATACTGGGCATGTATATGGAATCCGGCGTCTGGGCCTGCAGAACTGTTGCAATCAGAACCAAAAGAAGGCTGAACGGGTATTTCATAAAGTGTTTGGTATGCAATGATAGGTCAATTCAGCAAAAAACTTTTCTGGCAGCCTGACGAAGTCTATTTTTGACCTGTAAAATTCTGCTTTTGAACATTTCCCGTTTTATCGCCCGGCGAGTTGCATTTAACAGTCAGCATTCTTTTTCCAGGTTTATCATCCGGCTGGCCATAGCCGCTACAGCCATCAGTGTCATGGCGATGATCCTGACCATTGCTTTCACCAAAGGATTCCAGCATGCGATTGCGACTAAAATGTATAGTTTTTCCGGGCATATCCATGTTCAGCATTTCGAACCGGAGAAATCCGCGATCGCAGAAGAAACACCGGTTAAGATGAATGATTCGGTCTTATTCATCCTGAAAAATGACCCGGATGTAGAGTCGGTTCATGCATTCGCTACCAAAGATGCCATTCTAAAAGGACCGGAAAGTTTTGAAGGCCTGAAGTTAAAAGGGGTGTCGGCTGATTATTCCTTTGACCGCTTGCGTGACTTTCTGCAATCCGGGCGGTGGATTCATTTTCCCGACAGCGGTTACAGCAACGAAATCAATCTTTCGTCATATACAGCCAATCAGCTGAAATTGAAAACGGGCGACAAACTGTTTACGTATTTCATTCAGCCTGATGGTTCCAAACGGGTAAGACCCATGGTAGTTGCGGGAATATTTAAAACCGGCATTGAATATTATGACCGGGTCAGTGCTCTTGTGGATATTCGGCTGATTCAGCGCCTCAATAACTGGGGACCCGGTGAAATCGGAGGTTACGAAGTATTTATCAAGGACTATACGATGGCTGACTCCGTCAGCAACCGCATTTTCGATAAACTGCCGCATTTGTGGAACAGCCGTTCCGTGACCGAGATCTATGGAAATATTTTTGACTGGCTCAACCTGCATGATACAACAGTTGTTATCGTGATCATTATCATGGTGCTCGTCGCCATACTTAACCTGGTTACCTGCCTGATCATTTTACTTTTGGAAAGAACGCAAATGATCGGGCTGCTGAAATCGCTGGGTTCACGCGATCGCACGATTCAACAGGTATTTCTTTATCATGGCGCACTGATCACATTTGGAGGAATAATACTTGGAAATTTCGCGGGCCTGCTGATCTGCTGGCTTCAGCAACATTATGGTTTCATCAAGTTACCTGAAGAAACTTATTTCATATCTACAGCAGCTGTACAAATTACATGGCTTCAGGTTTCCCTGGTCAACGCCGGCACTTTTTTGATTTGTTTTACCGTTTTACTACTGCCCAGTTTCTTCATTATTCGCAGACTAAGTCCCGTGAAAGCGATCACTTTTGACTGATCCCTGCCATGCGGGACAAAAGTATGCCCGCTGCAACCGCCACATTCAGTGATTCTGCGCCACCATACCTTGGTATCCGGATTCGTTTCGTAGCCAGCCTTTCCAGCGATTCGCTGATCCCCCTGGACTCATTGCCCAGCAGCAGCATCCCCTGAGTTACAGGTAAATTGCCCATAAGGTCCTCGCCCTCCAGCGAGCTGGCAAACACCGGCAATCCGGGATTTGCCAGAATGTATTCTTCCAGATCTGCATATATGATCTGCACACGGATCAGACTTCCCATGGCAGATTGAACCACTTTATGATTGAAGACATCAGTTGAATCCCTGCTGGCCACAATCAATTTGATACCGAACCAGTCGGCTGTGCGCAGAATGGTCCCCAGGTTTCCCGGATCCTGAATCGTATCAAGCAAGAGAACGAGATTTTCTTCGGAAGATTTTTTATTGAAAACAGGTTTTGTAAAAATCGCCAGCACCTGATTTGGCGTAACGAGCGTTGAAATCCTTTCAAGATCCTTTTCTTCTGTTTCAATGAGAAGATGTTCTTTCCCTGTCAGTATGGATTCGTGCAAACGCACCCAACCCGCTGTGGCAAAACAATGCACGAGGCTGCAATTTTCCGACTGCAGCAATTCGAGTACAATCTTGGGACCTTCTGCAACGAAGACCCCGTCTGCGTCCCGGAATTTTTTATGGCCCAAACTTTGGATATATTTGACCTGCGTACTTACAAGCATGGATTCCCCGTTTAATTAATATGTCATATTGCCGGCAAGTTACATCATCACTGGTCAGACCTGTAATCGTTCCGGCGATACTGATTTTCGGCCTCTTTTCCTGCCGTGTTCCGAAAAACTTCCAGAAGGGTAAACCCTTTGTATTCAAAACAACGATTAAAGTAGAGGGCAGGATCAAGGGCGACGAAAAGCAAGATCTTGCCCAACGGCTGGAAAATCAAATGGACGACAGCCTGCAGACGAAAACGGTTACTGGATTTAACTGGCCACCCCCACTCATTGCCAATAAGCTGAACAACCCGCCTGTTTTTGATACAGCAAACGTCGGCCGGTCTGTCGTTTTTATGAAATCCCTGTTAAATGCAAATGGGTTTTATGCCCCTGAAATCACGGACACCGTGATATACACGATAAAACATAAAGGGGAACCAAAGGAGGAAGATCGGGTCACCGTCCGGTTTACAGTAAAGCCCGGCAAACAATTGATATTTGATTCGGTCGGTTTCAGCCTGTCCACCCCCGAACTCCAAAAGATCACCATGGACTCCAGGGAACAATCCCTGATCAAAGTAGGCAAACCCTATTCCCGATCTATCCTGACCAGCGAAATCAATCGCCTGGTGGATAGTTTTAGAAACAATGGATTTTACCGGTTCTCCAAAGAAGATCTGTATGTAGAACACGATACGGTTTTTGCCGCACTGATTGACCCTTCCCTGGATCCGATTGAACAGGCGGAATTACTCGAGAAATTAAAACAAAAAAGAGATAACCCGGCCGTGACCGTCGTGATGCGTCAGAGACCGGTGCGCGACTCCAGTCACTTACGAAAATATTATATCGGAAACGTAACGGTATATCCGGATCTGCCCGCCGGGCTGGATACCGGTTTTAGCCACACAGATACCACACTAATCAATCAGATCCGGTTTATCAGCCGGACAAATAAATTCAACCTGTCTTTCCTCGCCGACAATATTTATTTGCTTCCGGGTGGTCTGTACAAACAGCAGAACTATTATCATACAGCAAACCGGCTGAGTCTGTTTTCAGCGTGGGAATACAATAACATTGAATTTCAAAGATCGTCTCTTAACGACAGCCTGTTAGATATCATACTGAGTATGTATCCGGCAAAAAAACAGAAAATCTCGGTATCACTTGAAACCAGTTACAACACCAATGATATTGTAACCACGACCAATGTACTTGGAACCAGCCTGATTCTGGGATTGCAGAATAGAAACGCATATAGGCAATCCATCCTGACCAATACCAATTTATCAGGCGGGATCGAACTGGGTGCCCATTCCATTCAAACGATACTGGCAAGTTTATCACACACCATAGCGATCCCAAAAATCATCAATATCATCCCTTTTAGTCATTTCCCATCTAACCTGGACAGAAAGGGCTTCCGCACCCAGACCCTGATCAATGTGAACGCGAATTACACCCGACGCATTGATTTTTTTACATTTGAAAGTATCAACGGATCCTTTGGTTACCAATGGTCAAAGACAAGATTGCGTTCGGATAAAGATAAAACTGTTTCGATTACGAAAAGCTATCTGTGGAAACCCATCAATATTGAAAATACTTCTCTTCCTGTAACAACAGACAGCTTCAATAAAGTCCTGGCCAACAATCCACCTCTTCAACTTACATTCCGCACCGGGTTGGTCATCGGTGAGCAATTTGCCTACAATATTGTTCGGACCAAAGAGAACAAGACCAACTATTTTCTGGTGGGCTTGGAAGAAAGTGGTGCCTTGTTGGGTTTTATTACATCACTGGACAAAGGATCACTCGTCCGGTATATCAGGGGAGAGGTTGAATTTCGTCACAATATAGACTACAGCAAAAAAAACCAATTGGTTTTCCGACTCTATGGTGGCGCAGGGCTGGCTTATGGGCTGACGAGTACCGGTTATGAAAATACATTGCCATTTTTTAAAGCTTTTTACTCCGGTGGACCTAACAGTATGCGGGCCTGGCAGGTGAGGAACCTGGGCCTGGGCTCATCAAAATATTATAGTGACCCTACCAGATCCCAGTACGATTTGCGCTTCGGAGATATGAAACTTGAAGGCAATGTTGAATACCGTTTTCTGCTGGGCACCCTTTTCAGTATAAAATTCAAGAGTGCAGTATTCACCGATATTGGCAATATTTGGAGTTGGAAGCCTATTACCAATACTCCTGAAGGCGTCGGGAGTGATTTCCGTCTGAATAGCTTTTATAAGGAACTGGCTTATGGTGCAGGAACGGGATTAAGAATGGATTTTGACTATTTTCTGATCCGCCTGGACTGGTCTTACAAAATTAAGGACCCGCAGGCTCTGGAAGGATCTGATACCTGGTTTTATAAATTGTCTCTGGGAAGCGGGCAGCTCCAACTGGGGATCAACTATCCGTTTTAATTTTTATTTCCTGGGCATCGGGTCCGATTGCATCTTCCAGCTTGTAAACGCCAATCCGGGTGCGGCAGAGGGAACTAAGATAGGCCCCGCACCCCAGAACTTCGCCAACATCATTCGCCAGACTTCGTATATAGGTGCCTGTTGAGCAAACAACACGGAATGAAACCAATGGCAGTTTTTCAATCTTCATCTCAAAAACACGGATCGTCACTTTTCTTCCATCCAGTGCAACCGCTTTCCCCTGGCGTGCGAGATCGTAAGAACGTACACCATCTTTTTTTATAGCAGAATACACTGGGGGTACCTGGATGATTTCACCGGTAAATTGCTGACAGACATCCTCCAGATCTGTCGCCCGGACCATGGAAAAATCCCTGGGATTTTCCGGGGAGGTTTCCAAATCATATGAAGGCGTCGTTGCACCCAGTATAAACG
>Ga0209584_10000367_pt1 | contig 13648 bp, 10 predicted proteins | sample NGEPerD_FD_184507 | JGI IMG/M metagenome (GOLD analysis project Ga0209584, IMG submission 184507) | Arctic peat soil microbial communities from the Barrow Environmental Observatory site, Barrow, Alaska, USA - NGEE PermafrostAB12-D... | ecosystem: Environmental > Terrestrial > Soil > Wetlands >...
CCCCCACAGCCCGGCGCGTCGATCAGGTGAAGATGCTCACCCCGCCGGGCCCGACGAGCAGCCCCACCACGATCAGCACGATGCCCCACAACAGCTGCTTCCGGATGACCGCGACGATCCCCGCGACCACCAGGATTACGGCCAGGATCCACAACAGCGTCGCCATCGACACCCTCTCCTTCGACTTGGCTGACTTGCCGTCGAATAGTTCCCGGTCGATGGCCGGCAGAACCCGTTCGGCACAAGTTGTCGAAATGACAACGGACCCTCCGCGCAAAGGCCGTTGTTTGGTCGCGCCACCCCGCGGGTACCTCACTCAGGTAGCCGCTGGCGGTCTTCGCGAGCGGCTCGCAACGAAACCAGGAAGGGGTTCACCATGACTATGGGGGACAAGGTCAAGCACGCCGGCGAAGAGGCGGTTGGCAAGGTCAAAGAGGCCACCGGCAAGGTGACCGACAACGAGAGCCTCGAGGCGCGTGGCCAGGCCGAGCAGGCCGAAGCCAACGTCAAGCAGGCCGGCGACGATGCCAAGGATGCCGCAAAGGACATCTTCGGTCGCTGATCCACGCTGATCGAATTGCTTTCCAAGGGCCGGGCCTGGTTCAGGTCCGGCCCTTGGTGTTCACCTTCGAGGCCACCCGGCGGACCAATGCCCGGGGTGCCAACCGGGTCATCACATAGACGGTCTTGTACAGCGTTCCAGGGATCGACAACGGTCGGTTGGCCCGCAGATCTTCCAATGACGTCCTGACCAGGTAGTCCACGTCCACGTAGGCCCAGCCCGGCGTCCTGGACATGTCGATATTCGCCCGCTGGTGGAACTCGGTTCGGACGAAACCCGGGCACAGCGCCTGGACCCGCACGCCCGTCCCGCGCAGCGACAGCGCCAACCCCTCGCTCAGCGAGATCACAAAGGACTTCGCGGCGCCGTAGGTCGACCCGCGGCCGGGCACCAAGCCGGCCGTGGACGCCACGTTGATGACCCCGCCGTGACCTCGCGCCACCATTGCCGGCAAGGCGGCGTGGGTCAGCACCATCACGCTGACCGCGTTCAGGTTGACCTGTCGCACCAGGTCGGCCTCGTCGGCCTGCAGGAACTCCGTGCCCAGGGTGCTACCCGCGTTGTTGATCAGTAGGTCGACCGGTCGTCCCGGGTCCCGTAACCGGTCGGCAACCACGTCGCGTTGACCCTGATCGGTCAGATCGGCGGCGATCACCTCGACCTCCGGCGCGCCCAGCGACAGCAGCGCATCGCGCCGCTCGGCCAGCCGCTCCACGTCCCGCGCGACGATCACCAGCCGGTGTCCGGCGGTGGCCAGGTGCCGGGCGAAGGCGTCACCGATTCCCGATGTCGCTCCCGTGACGAGCGCGGTAGTGGGCATGGGACAACCGTAATTCAGCCCGTTGCGGTGATGCCGGCTGGCCCGCGGGCGGGCGATGATGACGCACAGTGCAGGTGGCAGTCCCAGTGGCACTGCAAGAGGGAGGTGCCATGGCAGCGGTTGACGATCTCACCGAGCTCGTCGAGCGAGCGGCCGCTGCGGAGCGGGCAGCGCTCGCGTCGAAGTGGAAGGACCGCTCGGACGTCGAGGCGGTCAGCCGCCGGGTGCGCCGCGCCATCGTCGATCAGACCGACGAGCTACGGCGCTCCACCGGGACCCGCGCCGACCTGATGTCCGACCGCTGGCGGGAGATCCGGGAAGCGGCGCTGGACCGGCCGGATCCACTGGACACCGATGCCCCGCGTCAAGCCCGCGTCACCCACGTCGACGCGGCCCGCGCCGAGGCCGACGCCACGACGGCGGTCGCACTGGCGCGGTTGGCACTCACGGAGGCGCAACTCTCGGTGCTGCAGGCCCGGCTGGCGCGGATCGACGCGGGCGACGCCGAACCCGAAGCCGCCGCTATCGACGGCTACACCCCGCTCGCGGGGCGCAACGCGGTCACCCGGCACGGGCCGGCGCTGGCCCATGGCCTGCGGGGCGAGATCTCGTACATCCTGCGGCGGAAACCGCGGTCGGTGGTCAAGAGCCTGGCCGTCACGCTGGCGCTCGGCCTTGCCTACCTGGGCTTCATCCGGCTGTTCGAATGGGACAAGGATCAGAAGTGGCTGCCGTACCTGGGCCTGTGGGTCATCTCCGTGGTGATGGGCGGCGCGGTCTGCATCAACGCGATGAGCTTCGACGCGATGCGGGTGCGCGCTGCCCTGGACAGCGGCGCGCGGCTGTGGCACCTGCTGGTGATCAAGAACCTCGCGTTGCTCTGCCTGGTCGCACCGCTGGGGTTCCTGCTCAGCCTGCTGCTGGCCTGGCGGGCCGGCGAATGGGCCACGCTGTTCAACGCCTGCGCGTTGACGATCAGCTTTATCCTGCTGTGGCTCGGCGTGGGCAACGTCCTCTCGGTGGCGTTGCCGATCCGGGACGAGCCGATCCGCAAGCGGAGACAATCGGGCAGCCTGAAGCAGTTTCTGATCGCCTTTGCGGTGTCCTACGCGATCGGGTACCTGGTCAACTTCGCGCTGGTGTTCCGGATCTTCGCGGCTCAGGACCTTGCCCAGAGACTGGGCGAAACGATCATTCCGGTGCTCCTCGTCGTCTTCAGCAGCCTGACCATGTGGTTCCTGCTGACGATCTTCGCTGTCGCGCTGTCGCAGCAGCCCAAGGTCCGGCGCACCCTGCTCCGGGAGATCGCCGACTACACCGCGAACGCCGAGGCACAGGCGTACGCCGCCGAGGCCGCGGCGGAGACGGTCTCCAAGGAATCGCCACCAGCTTCCCGCGCATCCATCGGCTGACCGGACCCGATCAGCCACACCGACGGTGAAAGGGTATTGACACGGGACGGGCTACGGCTTCACCGCCGCGTGGATCGCCGTCGTCGGCGCGGGCATGGGGTGCGTGCTGCCGACCTCGATGGGCGTGGCCATCGACGAGCTCTCGGTGGAGCGGGCCGGGTCCGGCTCGGCGTTGATCCAGGCGCTCCGGCAGGCGGGCGGGACCATCGGCGTGGCGATCCTGGGGACGGTGCTGAACACCGCCTACCAGTCGGGTCTGGGCGAGCTGGATCGTCCGCCGTTCAGCACCGGGGTGATGCAGGGCGTCGGGGCCGCGGTGCAGCTCGGCCGGCCGGAACTCGTCGGGTCGGTGCAGGACGCCTTCGTGACCGGGATGGCCGTGACGCTCTGGGTGAGCGCGGCGATCTGTGCGGCGGGTGCGGTGCTGGCGCTGAACCGGATGCCATTGCGGCGCACTGCTGCGTCGACTGCGTCGACTGCGTCGACTGCGCCGACGGATGCGACCGGGCGTGGACAATCGGTCCATGCCTGGCAAGACCGCGGTCCTCGGACTTCGCGAACGCAAGAAGGCCAGGACCCGCGGGTCCATCAGGGAACACGCGATGAGGCTGTTCCTCCAGCAGGGGTTCGCGCAAACCTCCGTCGAGCAGATCGCCGAGGCTGCGGAGGTCTCCCCCAGCACCTTCTTCCGGTACTTCCCCACCAAGGAAGATGTGGTCCTGGCCGACGACCTCGACCCGATCCTGCTCGCGGCGCTGGCATCGCAGCCGACCGAACTGCCGCCGCTGGTCGCGCTGCGCCGGGCAGTCCACAGCACGTTGCAGGCACTGACGCCGGAGGATGTCGAGCGAGAACAGGAGCGTCAGCGGCTGATCTTCGCCGTCCCCGAGTTGCGCGCCGCCATCCTGATGCAGCTCTATTCGTCCATCGACATGATCGCCGGCGCGGTCGCGCAGCGGATCGCGCACCCCGATCGAGCATCGTGGCCCCCCGGTGCGATCATGGCGCGCATGGACGCTGACGAGATCCGGCGGATTTACCTGCAGTTCATGGTCGAGCGCGGCCACGTCGTCATCCCCCGCGCTCCGCTGATCCCGCACAACGACCCGACCACGCTGTTCACCGGCAGCGGCATGCAGCCGCTGCTGCCCTACCTGCTGGGCCAGGACCATCCCGACGGGCACCGGCTGACCGACAGCCAGACCTGCCTGCGGGTGCAGGACATCGACGAGGTCGGCGACAACCGGCACACCACCTTTTTCGAGATGCTCGGCAATTGGAGCTTGGGGGACTATTTCAAGACTGAGCAACTCGCCCAGTTCTGGGAATTCCTGACCGAGCGGGTCGGGCTGGACCCGAATCGCATCTACGTCAGTTGTTTCAGCGGCGACCCGATCAACGGCATCCCGAAGGACACCGAAAGCGCGGCGATCTGGACCGAGTTGTTCGCCACCGCCGGAATCAGCGCCGATCAGGTGGATCTGGGCACCGAGGAGCACGGCGGCGAGGTCGGCTCACAGGGCGCGCGGATCGCGTTCTACAGCAAGAAGAACTGGTGGTGCCGCGGCGGGAAGGCCGAGAACATGCCGGTCGGTGAACCGGGCGGACCGGATTCCGAGGTGTTCTACCTCTATCCCGCGATCGAGCACGACCCGGCGTACGGACGCCATTGCCACCAGAATTGCGACTGCGGCCGGTTCATCGAGCTCGGCAATTCGGTTTTCATGGAATACAAGAAGGACGAGACCGGCTTCGAGCCGCTGCCGCGGCGCAACGTCGATTACGGCGGCGGGCTGGCGCGCATCGCGGCGGCCTCGATCGACAGTCCCGACGTGTACCGGATCAACTTGCTGTGGCCCATCATCGACAAACTGCAGGAACTGTCCGGCAAGTCCTACGAGACCGACACCACAGCGATGCGGGTCATCTCCGACCACCTGCGCGGTGCGACCTTCCTTGCGGTCGACGGGGTGAAGCCGAGCAACAAGGAGCAGGGCTACGTGATGCGCCGGCTGGTGCGCAGAGCCGTCCGCTACGCCTTCGACCTCGGCCTGGAGCAGAACTTCTTTCCGCAGATCATCCCGACGGTGGCGCAGATGTACGCCAAGGACTACCCGGAAGTGGTCGAGCGCGGCGAGACGGTGATCGCCACCCTGGTCAGGGAGGAACAGGCCTTCCGGCGCACCCTGCGCAAGGGCATCAAGCAGCTCAACACCTACGCCGAGACAGGGCTGAGCGGCACCGAGCTCTTCACCCTCTATGACACGTACGGGTTCCCGGTCGAGCTCAGCACCGAGGAAGCCAGGAAGGCCGAGATCCCGGTGAGCCCGCAGTGGCGAGCCGAGTTCGACGCGAAGATGGCTGAGCAGCGCGCGCGGTCGCAGGGCGCCAGCAAGATGCGCCTGCAACCGCTCGCCGAAGCCGCCGGGGGTGTCACGCGGGCATGACCTACTACCCCGACCCGAACTCCTTGGACGACGACCGGATCCTGGCGCTGGAGTTGGTCAGAGCCACGGAGGCCGCCGCGGTGGCCGCGGCCCGCTTCCTCGGCCGCGGTGACGAGGACCAGGTCGATGCCGCTGCCGTCGACGCCATGCGCCCCGTGCTGGGCACCATCCCGATGCGCGGCCTGGTGGTCATCGGGGAGGGCGAGAAGGACGACGCGCCCATGCTGTACAGCGGCGAGCACGTCGGAGGCGGGACCGGGCCGCGGGTCGACGTGGCGGTCGACCCCGTCGACGGCGCCGGGCTGACCGCGAAGAGCCTGCCCAACGCGTTGTCCGTCATCGCGCTGGCCGACCGCGGGGCGATGTTCGATCCCGGGCACTGCGTGTACATGGACAAACTGGTCGTTGGCGCCGATCTCGCGGAGTTGGTGGACTTCAACGCACCGTTCGAGGACACCATGGCGACCATCGCCCGGGCCCGCGGGAAAAGCGTCGCCGACGTCACCGTCGCCCTGCTCGACCGCCCGCGGCACGTGGAGTTGGCCGGCCGGATCCGCGCGGCCGGCGCGCGGATCAAGTTCCTCATCGACGGCGACGTCGCCGGTGCGCTGATGGCGCTGCAATCCGAGTCCGAGGTCGACGTGCTGGTCGGAATCGGCGGCACCCCGGAGGGCATCGTCGCGGCCTGCGCAACGGCGTGCATGGGCGGGGCGATGTTCGGCCAACTGGCGCCGCGGGACGAGGACGAGCGGCGGCAGATCCTGGACGCCGGTCACGACCCCGATGCCGTGCTGACCACCTCCGATCTGGTCAGCGGGGAGAACGCCTACTTCGTGGCCACCGGCGTCACCGGTGGTGATGTGCTCGGCGGCGTCCGGTACTCGGCCGACCTGGCCGTCAGCCAGTCGATCACCATGCGGTCGCGTACCGGCGTGGTGCGGCTGATCGAGACCAGGCATCGGTTGAGCACCTCGACCATCGTCCTGCCGCGGAGCTGACCGCACCGTGACCGGCACCGACACCACGGACCCGGCAGCCGCGCCGGCCGCGGAGCCGCCGCCCGCCGCGCCGGTCAAGTCGCCGGTCAAACACAGCCGATTCCGGGTGTGGCTGCTGGAAGGCCTGATCGACCAGCGCGGCGACCATCCCGGACCCGAGCAGAACCCGCCACCGCAACACGTCCCGCATTCCTGGTGGAAGGTGATGTGCCTGACCGGCGTGGACTACTTCTCCACGCTGGGCTACCAGCCGGGCATCGCAGCGCTGGCGGCCGGACTGCTCTCGCCACTGGCCACCGTCGTGCTGGTGATCCTCACGTTGTTCGGGGCGCTGCCGGTGTACCGCAGGGTGGCCAGGGAGAGCTTCCGCGGTGAGGGATCCATCGCCATGCTCGAGCGGCTGCTACCCCGCTGGGTCGGCAAGCTGTTCGTGCTGGCACTGCTCGGATTCGCCGCGACCGACTTCCTGATCACCATGACGCTGTCGGCCGCGGACGCCACCGAGCACCTGGTCAGCAACCCGCTGGTGCCCGAGAGTTGGCACAACTACAACCTGCTGATCACCCTGGCGTTGCTGGCACTGCTGGGCGGAGTGTTCCTGCGCGGATTCGCCGAGGCGATCGGGATCGCCGTGCTGCTGGTGGTCATCTACCTAGGGCTCAATCTCGTCGTCGTGGCGGTCGGCATGGCACACGTCGTCACCTCGCCCGTGCTGGTCAGCGATTGGCGATCGGCGCTGTCCACGAACTATTCGAGCCCATGGGTGATGGTCGGGATCGCCCTGCTGGTGTTCCCGAAGCTTGCGCTCGGCCTGTCCGGCTTCGAGACCGGTGTCGCGGTGATGCCGCAGATCGCCGGGGAACCGGGTGAGCCCGAGGACCGCCCGGTGGGCAGGATTCGCGGCACCAGGCGGCTGCTGACGACCGCCGCGGTGATCATGAGCGTCTTCCTGATCACCTCGAGCATCATCACCACGGTGCTCATCCCGCAGGACGAGTTCCAGCAGGGTGGTGAGGCCAACGGTCGGGCGCTGGCCTACCTGGCCCACGAGTACCTGGGCAACGCCTTCGGCAGCGTCTACGACATCTCGACGATCACCATCCTGTGGTTCGCCGGCGCGTCCGCGATGGCCGGGCTGCTGAACCTGGTCCCCCGCTACCTGCCGCGGTACGGGATGGCCCCGGAATGGGCCAAGGCGGTGCGCCCGCTGGTGCTGGTGTTCGCGGCGATCGCCTTCGCCGTCACCTGGTTCTTCGACGCCAATGTCGATGCACAGAGCGGCGCCTACGCCACCGGCGTGCTGGTGCTGATGACGTCCGCCTCGATCGCGGTGACGCTGTCCGCGCGCCGAAAACGGCAGCGCGGCCAGTTCGTCGCCTTCGCAGTGATCGCCGCCGTGTTCGTCTACACCACCATCGTCAACGTCCTGGAGCGGCCGGACGGGGTGAAGATCGCGGCCCTGTTCATCCTGGCGATCCTGATCGTCTCGCTGGCCTCCAGGGTCGGCCGGTCCTTCGAGTTGCGGGTCAGTCGAATCGTTCTCGACCAGCCTTCGTCGGCGTTCTTCGCCGGAATGGCCGGCCGGGAGATCCAGCTCATCGCGCACGACCCGGACCGCGGCGGCGAGCACACCCTTGGTTTCAAGGAACGCCAGCAGCGCGCGGAGAACCACATCCCGTCCGAGGACACGGTGATCTTTCTGGAGGTCACCCTGTCCGACACCTCCGACTTCGCCACCGAATTGAACGTGCACGGCTGCTTCCGGCAGGGCCGGCGGGTGATGGAGATGACCAGCCCCGCGGTCGCCAATTCGATCGCCGCGCTCTTGCTGCACTTGCGCGACGAGTACCGCGTCAAACCCAACATCTATTTCGAATGGACCGAGGGCAACCCCGTGTCGAACCTGCTGCGGTTCCTGTTCTTCGGCGTCGGTGAGATCGCGCCGATCACCCGGGAGGTGCTTCGGCGTGCCGAACCCAACCGGGCCAGGCGCCCCCGGGTCCACGTCGGGTGAGCGTTCCTGATCTGTCCCTGATCAGTACCGCAAACCGTTTCGGCACCCCCTCCGTACCGTGGATAGTGAGCGCCGTGGAGCTGTCCCGCAGGGGAGTACACATCGATCTTCTCGGGGCGTTCGGCGTGCAGGTCGACGGCACGCCGGTGGACGCTCGGGAGTGGAGACTGCGCAAGGCCAGGACCCTGGTGGCCATGCTGGCGCTCGCGCCCGGCCAGCGACGGCACCGCGAGCAGGTGCTGGAGCGGCTGTGGCCCGACCTGCAGCCCGTCGCCGCGGCCCGGAACCTGCACCAGACCCTGTACGTGGCGCGGCGCGCGCTGGCCGGCTCGAACGGTGGCTCCGACGGGTTGCTGGTCATCAAGGACGAGCTGATCGTGCTCGACGAGGCCGGCCCGGTGCCGGTCGACGTGGTGCGGTTCGAGCGGCTGGCGGCCGCCGCGCTGGTCTCCGGTGACGAGGACGGGCTGCGCTCGGCAGCGCAGGCCTATGCCGGCGATCTGCTGCCCGACCAGCCGTCCGCGGACTGGTTGACCGCGCGTCGGGAGGAGTTGCGGGAGGCCCACCGGGCCGTCCTGGTCAGGCTGGCGTCGGCTGTTGCCGGGCGGGCCCCTGACGAAGCACTTCTGCTGCTGTCCCGGGTACTCGAGTCGGACCCGCTACACGAGGGTGCGGTCCGCGCGCTGATGACGCTGCTGGCGGCGGGCGGCCGCCGCTCGGAAGCACTGGCCCGGTACGAGCGGCTGCGGGCCGATCTGCTGGAGGCATTCGGCACGGATCCCGACCGGCAGACCACTGCTGTGTTCCGCGAACTGCTGACCGGCGCACCCCCGGGACCAGAGCGGCGGGCACCCGCCGACCACCCGGAACGCCGCGGTACCCAGGCCGGACACCTGCCGACCCCGGTGACCAGCTTCGTCGGCCGGGAACGAGAACTCGCCGAAGCCCAGCGGCTGCTCGGGCGCGCGCGGCTGCTCACGCTCACCGGAGCGGGTGGCTGCGGCAAGACCCGGCTGGCGGTACAGGTCGCAGAGCGGGTGCGGTCGGCGTATCCGGACGGCGTGTGGTTCGTCGATCTCGTCGCCGTCGGGGAGTCGCTGCTGGTCGCGGACATGGTGTCCGAAGCACTCGGCCTGGAACCGGGCGCCGGACCGAAGCGGGGCCAGTCGCTTGTCGACCAACTGCGGTTCAAGAGCGCGCTGATCGTGCTCGACAACTGCGAGCACCTGCTCGCGGCCTGTGGACATCTGGTGGCACAGGTGCTGGCCGGCTGCCCAGGGATCGACGTGCTGGCCACCAGCAGGGAGCCGCTGCAAGCGCCCGGCGAGTTCACCTTCAGGGTCCCGTCACTGGCGTTGCCCGCGCCGGGCCTGGTGATCGCCGGCGATCTGGCCGCACTGCAGCAGTTGGCATCCGTGCGGCTGTTCGTGGAACGAGCCGCTCAGGTGCGGCCGGGGTTCGCGCTCGACGCCGACAACGCCCAGGGCGTGGTCGACCTGTGCCGCCGGCTGGACGGCATGCCGCTGGCACTGGAGCTGGCCGCCGCGAGGATCGCGGTGCTCGAACCGGCGGAGATCGTCCAGCGACTCGGTGACGCACTGTTGGTGCTGGGGCACGGCCCGATCGGTATCACCCGGCACCAGACCATGCGTGCCACCCTTGAATGGAGCCACGACCTGCTCATCGAGCGGGAGAAGATCCTGCTGCGCCGGATCGCCGTGTTCGCCGGCAGCTTCACACTGCCGGCCCTCGAGGCGATCTGCGGCGGCGCGCCGTTGGACCACACCGAACTGCTCGATTTGTTGAGCCGGCTGGTGGACAAGTCGTTGGTGCTGGCCGAGCGGACGAACGGCGCGTCCCGGTACCGCCAGCTGGAGCCGGTCCGGCAGTTCTGCCGGGAGAACCTCGAACGGGCGGGTGAGGTGCCACTGCTGTCCGCCGCGCATTGCGCGTACTACCTGGACTTCGCGGCCGCGCACGACCCCGAATACGCCCAGGGGGTCGTCACCGAACATCCCAAGGTGGTCGATCTCGAGCACGACAACCTCCGCGCCGCGCTGCGCTGGTCGTGCGCGCAGGACCCCGAGAGTGCGATGCGGCTGGCCGCCGGGCTGTGGCGGTACTGGGTGCTGCGCGGCCACTTCGTGGAGGGCGCCCGCTGGGTCGAGCGTGCCCTCGCGGCCGCCCCCAGCCCGACCAAGGCTCGCGCCAGGGCGCTGCTCGGGCTGACCGGGCTGGACAGCAGGCAGGGCCGCGCCGACCGGCATCGGGCGTTGGGTGCGCAGGCGCTGGCAGTAGCCCAGCAGCTCGGCGACCCCGACGAGGTGGTGGTGTGCCGGCTGATGGACGCGACACTGGCCTTGACAATCTTCGATCTGGACGACGCGGAGCGGTTGGCGCTGGACCTACGGGCTGACGCCTCCGACGCCGGCCGCCCCGAGGTGGTCGCGGCAACCACCTGGTTGCTCGGCCAGTGCGCGCTGTCCCGCGAGGACGGCGCGCTGGCCGCCGCCCGGTTCACCAGGTGCCTGGGCGAACTCGCCGAGGCCGATCCGCTCGCCCGGCCCTTCCTGCCGGTGATCACCCCCTGCATGCAGCTGGTCCCGGTGAACGGGCGACTGGTGCCGTGCTTCGAGGAGACGTTGCTGATGTGCCGCCGGGTCGGCGTCGGGCAGGCGAACGGCTATGTGCTGGGCGCGTTGGGCTACGCGGCCCGGTTGACCGGCGATCCCGCCGCGGCGACCGCTTCCGTCGGCCATGCGGTCGAGGTCTTCACCGAACTGAAGGACGACCTGGCCAGGGCGCAGGCGTTGCACCAGTTGGGATGCCTACGCCGCGACAGCGGTGACTTCGCCGCGGCGGAAGCCGCGTTCGGTCACGCCCGCGACCTTCGAATGAGCCTGGGCGACCGGAGGGGTGAGCTGCTCACCGAGGTCAACATGGCGCTGCTGGAGGCCATGCGGGGCGACGTCACGGCCGGCCTGGACGCGGCGCGGCGCGGCCTTGCCGCGTTCGAGGCCATTGGCGACACGGCCGGCACCGGCGGAGCCCTGACCATTCTGGCCGCCATCGAACTGCTGTCGGGGCAGGTCCGGGCTGCCCGGGAAATGTACGCCCGAGCAGCCGAACAGCTCGCCGTGTGGGGACGGATGCCGGCCTGGCAGCATCTGATGGTCGCCGAATTGTCCGTCGAGCTGGCCGATCACGGCCGGGCGGAACGGGAGACCCGAACAGCAGCAATCGCTCTCGACAAGCTGGGGTGCGTTGTCGCCGGACAACGGCTGCAGGCTCTGAGGTCCGATTGAGGTCACGTTGAGATCGTGTTGAGAAGCGCTTCCTATCGTCATTCTCATGACTACCACTCAGATACCGCCGAGCCGCATCGGCGAAGCAACGATCGCCGAATTCGCCGGCGGTCTCCGCGGCACCGCCATCCGTCCTGGTGACCAGGACTACGACTCCGCCCGCAGCATCTGGAACGCCGCGCACGACCGGCGGCCGGCGCTCATCGTCCGCTGCGCCGGCGTCGCCGACGTCATGCGCACCGTCGATTTCGCCCGCAGCGAGGACCTGACACTGGCCGTTCGCGGCGGCGGCCACTCCATCCCCGGCTTCTCCACCGTCGACGGCGGCATCGTGCTCGACCTGTCGCCGATGAAGGGCGTCCGGGTGGACCCGGACGCCCGGCGGGTGACGGCCGAGGCGGGCTGCCTGTGGTCCGACCTGGACGCCGAGACCCAACAGTTCGGGCTCGCAGTGACCGGAGGGCTGGTCTCCACCACCGGCATCGCCGGCTTGACCACCGGCGGGGGAGTCGGCTGGCTGATGCGCTAGCAAGGGCTGACCTGCGACAACCTGGTCGGGGCCGACGTCGTCACCGCCGACGGCCAGTTCGTGCACGCAAGCGCGGACGAGAACACCGAGCTGTTCTGGGGGCTGCGCGGCGGCGGTGGCAACTTCGGCGTGGTGACGTCCTTCGAGTACCAGCTGCACGAGGTCGGGCCGACGGTCTTCTGCGGCCTGGTCTTCTACCCGGCCGAGGAGGCCGAGCAGGTGCTCCGCGGATATCACGAGGCGTGCACCCATGTCCCCGACGAGCTGACCACCCTGGTCAACCTGACCATGGCGCCACCGGTGCCGTTCCTGCCGGAGTCTGCGCACGGCAAGCCGATCGTCGCAATCCTCGGGTGCTGGGCCGGTGACGTCGAGGCCGGCGAGGCGGCCACCGCCGCCTTCCGTTCGTTGGGCACGGTCGTCGCCGACATCTTCGACGCGCGCCCGTACGTTGCCTGGCAGCAGGCGCTGGATCCGTTGTTGCCCAAGGGCATGCACAACTACTTCCGATCGGCGTTCCTGCCCGCCGCAGACGACGCCGCGATGCGAGCGCTGCTCGCCTCGTTCACCTCGCTGCCGAACGCCCTGTCCGAGGTACACCTGTACCGGCTCGGCGGCGCGGTGGGCGCCGTTGCTGCCGACGCAACGGCGTTCTCGCATCGCGATCAGGACTACCTCGTCGAAGTGATCGGCCGGACGCCGACCGCGGAGGGCTTCTCCGAGGTCGTGCAGTGGGCACGGGGTGTGACGACCTCGCTGGGTCCGGACGTCGCGACGTATGTGAACTTCACCGGTGAGGGCGACGCAACATCCGTGCGGACCTCCTACCCGCCGGAGACCTACCGCCGGCTGGTCGCGCTGAAGGACGAGTACGACCCGGGAAACCTCTTCCGGCTGAACCAGAACATCCCGCCCTCCGCATGACGTTCCCGCCACAGCCGGCGTGACACGATTCTTCCCGTGCTGGCCACCCTCGGGCGCTTTATCGCCCACCGACCCGGCGTCATCGTCGCGATCTGGATCCTTCTGACGATCGCCGGGTTCGGCACGGCGCTGGGGGTGACCGGCGAGGGCCTGTTCGCCCGGCTCGCCGCCAGCGAACCGTCGGTCACCGGCGAGGCGGACGACGGCCTCAACATCCTTGACGGGGCGTCCACCACCGGTCCGTCCATCACCCTGATCATCAAGGACGCCACCCCGGACGATCCCGCGGTGGCGGACCCGATCACCCAGGCGAGCGGGGATCTGCTGGCCATCGACGGCGTCGCCCAGGTGATCGACCCGTTCACCATCCCGGGCGGCCCGTCGTCACCGCGGGCGGCGGGGCTGATTGCCAAGGACCGCAACGGCTTCCTGGTGACGGCGGTACTCGCGCTCGATCTGTCGAAGACCACGCAGGACGCCGCGCTGGACGCCGCCCAGTCGCGCCTGCTACAGCTCGGTGACGAGATCGCGGCGGCGGTCCCGGGCTCCAGCGGTCAGCTGGGCGGCGGCCAGCTGGTGTTCGACGCCATCAACGGCCAGGTGGAGAACGACCTGCTCAACGGCGAGGCGATCGCGC
>Ga0209584_10000368_pt1 | contig 13631 bp, 12 predicted proteins | sample NGEPerD_FD_184507 | JGI IMG/M metagenome (GOLD analysis project Ga0209584, IMG submission 184507) | Arctic peat soil microbial communities from the Barrow Environmental Observatory site, Barrow, Alaska, USA - NGEE PermafrostAB12-D... | ecosystem: Environmental > Terrestrial > Soil > Wetlands >...
CGGGTGCCCTGTCCTGCCGCAGCAGACTCACCATGGCCTGCATGGGTTCTCGGATATGACGGAAGAACGCCTGGTAGCCCGGACACAGGTAGTGCTGTCCCGGTTCGCCGTAGGGCGAGGTCGCGAAACGGTCCTTGGGGCAGCCGCCGTTGCACGCCACCCGCACATCGCAGTCCCGGCAGAACCGGGTGAGGGTGTCACGCTTGTCCAGCCCGAACTTCCGCTGCGCCGGGAGTGCGACCAATTCCAGCAGCCGCTTTTCCTTGATGTTGCCCAGCAGGTAGCCGGGTTCGACGTAGTGGTCGCAGGAATACACGTCACCGTTGTGTTCCAGCGCCAGCTGCTGGCCGCAGGTCTCGGCGTGCACGCACATGGCGCCGGGTTCGCCGTACCAATTGGCCAGCGCGGTGTCGAACATCTGCACGTAGACCCTGCCGATGTCGTGGCGTACCCATTCCTCGAAGACATCGATCATGAACCGGCCGTACTGCTCCGGCCCGACCGACCGGCGGGTGACCAGCGACCCGTCCTGCAGGTACAGCGGGCGGCCGTGCACGTGACTGCCCCAACCGGCGTCCGCGATCGGCAGCGTCTCCGCCGTGGCCCGTTCGATGATCGGGATGTACTGGATGAACGTGGCACCCAACTCGTCCCGCAGGTACCGGTAGACCTCCCGGCCGTGATCACCATTCACGGCGTGGATGGTGGTCAGCACATTCCAGTCCACCCCATGCCGTTTCAGCACGTCCAGGCCGCGGAGCACCCGGGTCGACGTGGGCTTCCCACCCTTGTCAACCCGGTAGGCGTCGTGCATCTCCGGCGGCCCGTCGATCGAGATGCCGACCAGGAAATCGTTCTCCTTCAGGAACGCGCCCCACTCGTCGGTCAGCAGGGTGCCGTTGGTCTGCATCGTGTTCAGGATCCGTTGCCCCGGCCGGGCGTAGGTGCGTTGCAGTTCGATCGATCGGCGGAAGAAGTCCAGGCCCATCATCGTCGGCTCGCCGCCCTGCCAGGCCACCATCACCTCCGGTGCCCGGGGGTGCGCCTCCAGCAGCTGGCGGATGTAGGTCTCCTGCAGGTCCTGCGCCATCCGGAACCGGCTGCCCGGGTACAGCATTTCCTTGGACAGGAAGAAGCAGTACTCGCAGTCCAGGTTGCACGTCGCGCCCGTCGGCTTCGCCATCAAATGGAATGCGGGCGGCGCGCCCTGCATGGTCAACATGGGTCCGAGCGACTGCGAGTCGGCGGACATGCCGATCCCTTCGTGTCGTCGGATGGTCTGCTGGCTGCGGGTGTGCTGGCCTTGCGGGCACCGGCCCGGACCGAACCGGACCGGTGTCGCGGTCCGTTACTGCCGAGCCATGTGCACCCGGAGTTCGGCCTCCGGGTCGATGATGAGGTCCCCGCTGACGTCGATGGTGACGTGCTCGATGTGACCGGTGAACCGGAACGGGCTCGGGTAGTCGGGGGTGATCGGTGATCCGGGGTTGGACCCGCAGGTCAGGGCTCCGGGGTTGAGCGCGAACGGGGTGGTGACCGCTGCCTCGGCGGCGCCGACCAGGGCGCCGTCGACGTACAACTGCAGCCGCCCCGGCGCGCCCTTGCCCGCGGGGAGGTCGGGTTGCCCGGTGGGTTCGAATTCGAACCGCAGGGAGTGCTTGCCCGACGGGAGGGGCGTTTCGGACTGCACGGTGTATAGGCCGCGGCCGACGTAGTTGTGCACGTACCGCAGGGTGCCGTCCTTGACGTACAGCGAGTATCCGCCGGCGGCGGTGCCCTGGCAGAGCAGCACGCCTTCGGCGCCGGACTCGGGGATGTCGACCTCGGCGGTGATGGCGTGTGGCCGGTTGAGCACCCTTGGGCCGGCGAAGAACGGGATCGACTGGGTGTCCGGGTAGTAGCGGTACTTGTCCCGTGGCGGCGCGACCAGGGGCTTCTCGGCAACCATGCGGGCCAACCCGCTGCCGTCGATCGGCAGCACCCCGTACTTCCCGGCCTCGACGTACCAGGTGCCGATCAGCGCGATCAGCCGGTCGCGGTGCTCGTCGGCGACGTTGTGGTTCTCGGCGAAGTCCTCGGCGACGTGGTAGAGCTCCCAGGCTTTCGCGTCCAGTTCGGACAGCTTGTCGGCGCTGATCGGCTGACCGAACCCGACGCCTGCCTCGGTGAACGACGGTCCCGGCCAGGGGCAGACCGCACGCCACCCGTCGTGGTAGATGGCCCGATGCCCGAGCATCTCGAAGTACTGTGTGCGCCTGCGGCTTTCAGCGGCGTCGTCGTTCAGGGTGTGCGCGAAGCTGACGCCGTGGAAGGGTGCCTGGGTGACTCCGCGGATCGCTGTGGGCGGCGTGATGCCGAGCAGGTCCAGGACAGTCGGCACCATGTCCACGATATGCGCGTACTGCTGGCGCACGGCGCCCTTCGCGGTGAGGCCGTTGGGCCAGCTGACCAGGAACGGGTCGCTGACGCCGCCACGGTAGGTTTCCCGCTTCCACCGCCGGAACGGGGTGTTCCCGGCCCAGGTCCAGCCCCAGGGGTAGTGGTTGAAGTGGTTGGGGCCGCCGATCTCGTCGATGACCTTGAGGCTGTCGGCGAGCGGTTCCTGCGCGTTGTTGAAGAACTGCGCTTCGTTGGTGGTCCCGGTCGGGCCGCCCTCGGCGCTGGCCCCGTTGTCCGAGATCACCATGATCAGCGTGTTGTCCAGCTTGCCCAGTTCGCGCAGGAAATCCAGCAGCCGACCGAGGTGGTGGTCGGTGTGGCTCAGGAATCCGGCGAAGACCTCCATCATCCTGCTGTACAGGCGCTTCGCGTCGGCCGGCAGCGAGTCCCAGTCCGGCACGTCCGGGTCGTGACGGGACAGTTCGGCGTCCGCCGGCACGATGCCCAGCTTCTTCTGCCGATCGAACACCAACTCCCGATAGGCATCCCACCCGCCGTCGAACTTCCCGGCGTACCTGTCGGCCCACTCCGCGGGCACGTGATGCGGGGCATGTGTCGCACCGAAACACAGATGCAGGTAGAACGGCTTGTCCGGGTCGACCTGCTGGGCGTCGGCGATGAACCCGATCGACTTGTCGATCAGGTCCTCGGTGAGGTGATAGCCCTCTTCGGGGGTCCTGGGTGGCTCGACCTGATGGTTGTCGTAGACAAGGTCGGGATACCACTGGCTGGTGTCGCCGCCGAGGAATCCGTAGAACCGCTGGAACCCGCGGCCCAACGGCCACCGGTCGAACGGGCCGACCGCGGTTTCCTGATTGCTCGGAGTCAGGTGCCACTTGCCGACCATGTACGTGCTGTATCCCTGTTCCAGAAGGATCTCCGACAGGAAGCCGTTCTCCATCGGCACCACCCCGTCGTAACCGGGGTAGCCGGAGGCGAGCTCGGTGATTGCGGCCATGCCGTTGGCGTGGTGGTTGCGGCCGGTGATGATGCACGACCGGCTCGGTGAACACAACGCCGTGGTGTGCATGTTGTTGTAGCGCAACCCGTTCGCGGCGATCCCGTCGAACGTCGGCGTCTCGATGGGGCTGCCGTAACAGCCGAGCTGACCGAACCCGGTGTCATCCAGCACGATGGTCAACACGTTCGGAGCGCCCGCCGCGGCGCGGACCTGCGCCGGCCACGCAGGCGAGGACTCATCCGTGGTGCGTCCGATCACACCTGGGAAGGCGTCGCCGGCCGGGTACTCGATGATCGCCATCTTGGTCTCCGTCAGCTCAGGAACAAGACTTCGGGGTCGGCGGCTGCCCGACCACGGGCATTCGACCCCGCATCATCCCGGGGTTGTTCCGACGTTAGGTCCAGATGGAGCGCGGGCGCGTCATCCGGTGAGGGTGAGAAATGCAAGCAGACGAACCCACGGCTCACCTCCACGGCCGACCCCACAAGACCGGCTGCTGTGGTGGGGCTTTCGAGGGTCACAGGCTGCCGATGCCTTGGCCGATGAGCCCTACCCCGATCACCAGGAGCAGCACGGCCATCACGGTCGCGTTGTTGGCCTGCAGCCAGGCCTTCATGCCGTCCAGCGGTCCGCGCATCTTCCGTGGAGCGATGAGGTACGTGATGACCGGGACCGCGACTCTTGGTCCAGGCCGCCCACGCCGCGGATTCCCCGCCCGTGCTGATGCTCCCGGCCAACGCCGTGAACAGACCGGTCACGACGATGATGCCCAGGACGCAGCCGACCATGAAGCTGCTGCCGGTCCGCCCTTGCGCGGAGAACAACATCCGGATCGCGGCGATGATCGGCACCGGGGGAGATCGCGATGCCCAGCGCCAGTGGCAGAAGATCACGGATGACAGCACCCATCAGCGCAGCTTCCAACGAATCGCAAGAGTTCGGAGCCCGGCCCCGAACGTGATCGAATCTGAGGGCGGACCGTGTGGTCGCCGAGCGAACTAAAGCGGGATGGCCTTCGCCGGTGTCGGTGAGTGGCTTTCCGGGGCGCCGCCGCGATGGTTCTGGTGATCCTGGAGCGCGGCGCTCGTCGGATCACAGTGTGGCAGCCCCGGGGCCGGCTCATGTCATTGAGCGACGTCCCGGCCGTGGACGGTCAGCGCCCAGATGATGAAGACATCCAGGGCGATGATCAGCATGCTCCAGATCGGGTAGTAGGGCAGCCACATGAAGCTCAGCACGACGCTGATGATCGCCACGCTGACCCCGACCACCCGGGCCCACACCGCACCCTGGAACAGGAAGTACCCGGCAACGACGAGCGCGGCACCGGCCAGCAGGTGGATCCAGCCCCAGGCCGTCACGTTGAACGAGAAGACCCATTCTTGGGCGACCTCGTAGAAGGTGTCGTTGAAAAGGGCGATCACTCCTTGGATCGCCTGGAACACCCCAACCATGATCATCATGATGCCGGCGAACAGGATCAGACCCATGGCGGCGCCGCTGGGAGGGGTGGCGGGGGCCCCGCGGGTCTCGTTCGCCTCGGATGAGGCCGGTCTTCGGACGCAACTCATCCATCACGGAGGATGTGGAAGACAGCGCCCCGCGGTGGAATGAATGGATTTCCGGGGGCAGCATCGGCACCGGGTAACCGGTCCGGGACGAGAGGAGCACCACATGGAGATCGGTCCGGTCGACGTTCTGGTCGTGGCTTTTCCGGGCAATCAGTTCAATGGGGCGATCCTGCCCGCTCTCTCCGACCTGGTCAGCGCCGGAACCGTACGGCTGCTCGACCTTCTGTTCGTCTACAAGGACGCCGACGGTGCGGTCGGAGCACTGGAGCTCGACGACATCGCCGCACAGTTCGGGCCGGTGCCGCTGGCCGAGGATTCCACCGGTGGACTGCTTGACGCCGAGGACGTCGAAGAGGTCGGCGTCGGCCTGGAGCCGAACAGTTCGGTGGCCCTGCTGTGCTGGGAAAACTCCTGGGCGGCACCGTTTGTCGCCGCCTTGGAGGGTTCCGGCGCACGGCTGCTCGACCAGGCCAGGATTCCCCGCGAGGCCGTTCTGGCCGCTCTTACCCCCGCATCGCACAACTAGATACGAAGGACGACGACAATGGGACTGTTGAGAATGGCGGCGCGCACCGCAGTGGTGGCCGGGACCGCAACCGCGGTGTCCGGTCGGGTGTCCCGGCGGCAAGCCAACCGCTACGCGCAGAAACAGCAGGCTCAGGACGAAGAGCAGCAGCAGGACGAACCCGAGGACCAGGCCGCAGAGCCAGACACGGCAGCACCAGCACCGGCGTCCGCGGCGGGCGACGCGTCAGTGGGGGATCAACTCCAGCAACTCGCGACACTGAAGGACCAGGGTGTGCTCAGCGACGAGGAGTTCACCGCGGCGAAGGCCAAACTGCTCGGGATCTGATTTCGCCCGGGGACGGCATGTCCGCGGTGCCGTTCGGTCACAACGGGGAGGTACCGAAGTAATCCCGGTGAAAGGGCGCCGATTTCCGTGACCGACCTGCTGGCCAAATGGCGGGCGTTGCCGCTGATGTGGAGCGAGGCGCTCCGCGCCCTGGTCTGCCTGATCCCTTGCTCGTTGCCACGGCGTTGGGGCAGACCACGTATTTGGTGACCCTGGGCCAAGGGGCGTTCTTCTTCAGCACGCTGTTCCTGCCGCGCAGGATCGGTGGCCGGATCGTGTTGGGCTCCCTCCCGGATCTGGGTGAGCTCGGGGGCGCCGAACCCCGCGGCGGGGGTCATATGCCTGAGCGCGCTGTCGGCGGGAACGATGTCGACCACCGCGAGCGCACCCAGCACGTCGGACCAGAACGACTGCACGTGGTTGTCGGTTTCGTCCATCGCCAGCCATGCCACCGCGCCGGGAGCCCTGCCCCCGCGGGCCCAGGACGCCAGGGTGAGCGTCTTGCCGTAACCCGGACCAGCGCTCACCAGCGTTACCGGACCACGGACGGCGGCCGTGATGCGGTCGTCCAGGTGCGGTCGCCGCACGGAGCCCGGGGAAACCGCCGGAGGCGCCGCCGGCAGTCTGAGCAGGCTGGTGACCTGGTCGTCCCGCATCAAACGTTCTCCCACGATCCGTTGGCCCAACCACGTCCGCCGGGCACCCCGGCGGACGGCACCCACAGGTTGCGCCCGGACATGGTGGCCCTGCTACGGCCTTAGGTCCCGACTTCCCATCCGGTTCGGATGATCCGGCCGCAGCCGGGGAGTGGGATGGTCGGGGCAAGGAAGCGTGTTGGCCGGTGTTCGGGGGTCAAGATATGACAGCGGTGGAGTTCGAGATCCGGGTCGTCGGCCCCGTGCCCGCTGACGTGCTCGAGGAATTGGAGAACGTGCACGTGGTCAGTCAAGCCGTCGACACCGTGCTCCGGGGCCCGGTCCAGGACCAGGCCGCACTGATCGGAATCATCAACCGACTCAATGGTTGGGGCATCGAACTGCGTGGGATTCGGCAACTATGAGCACCCCACCGACAGGAAGCACCACCGGGCGCCACTACGAGATCGTCGTCGCAGGGGAGATCGGGCCGGTGCTGGCATCCACCTTGTCCGGCTTTACGACCACGACTGTGCCCACAGTCACAGTGCTCGCCGTTGCCGTGCCGGATCGAGAGAAACTCCTCGCCATCCTGGCCCTGCTCCACGCGCGCGGACTGGCGGCGACCGAAGGCCAGAACTGGGTCGTTGCTTGAATCAAGTCAGAGTGGGACATCAACGGGCGCAACGGGATTGAGCAGGTCGGCGAGGGGACCAAAAGTGGCAGAGTTGCTTCTCCGGTCGACGGTGTGCCATAGGGCCCACCACTCGGCTAGTAGCGGGCCGCTACGAGCTGCCGTCCGGGCTCGGAGCAGTTGAGTGGAGTTGGGGGAAGAAGACCGCGAAGAAGTTGTGCACGACGTGCAATGCCTGCTCTGGGGGGACCGGGGCGTTGGGGTCCTCGGGTAGCCCCTGGATCGTGATGTTGTTCTGCTCGGCGTAGGCGCGGATCCCTTGGAAGGCGGCGGCGCCCAGGGTGGACAGGCTCTTACCCAGGGCGAGCGCGTCCTGGATGTACTGCGGCACCGGCCGCGGATCCGCAGCCGGCCAGGAGTCAGGGTCCCGCGGGGCATCCAGGGTGAACGCATGAGAGAAGTTCCGCGCCACCGCATCTCGCCCGGTGAGGGGACCACCCAGCCCCCATTGCTCCCTCAGCGTCGCGATCAGCGAGGTGTGTCGGTGTTCGGCGTTGAACACCTCCCCTTCGGCGACCCACGGCGACACCAGGATCGCGGGCACCCGGTAGCCGGAGCGGTCGAACGTGAACCCGTGCTGCCCGGGGGCGGCGGCGGGGTCCGGCGGCGGCACCGGGCCGGGCGGAACGTGGTCGTAGGTGCCGCCCGGTTCGTCCCAGCCGATGAGCAGGGCGGTGTTCCAAACGTTGGTCCCGGTCGAGGATCGCATCGCCTTGTAGGCGTTGTAGATCCGCGCCAGGAACGCCTCCCCACCCAGGATCGATGACGGCGGGTCCACTCCGGCGAGCACGACCCCGTGGCCCATGGCCCGGCTAACAGCGGGGTGGTAATCCCCGTGGCCCAGGATCAGGCAGGGCTCGATGAAGGACAGGTCGGGCAGGTCCCCGGCGGCGGCGTCTGCCTCGAACTGGGAGAACGGCACGAAGTGGGTCTCGAACCGGTCCTTGAGCCGCGGGTAGTGAATCAACCCGGTGGCCGAGAACCGGTCCGGTTCCGCGACGTAGACCTTCCAGGTCTTGCCGTGCTGCTCGAGCCGGTTGAAGATCGTCTCGGCGGTGTTGGTCAGCCAGTTCTGCACCGGCTCGTTGACCGAGAACCCCGACGATGTCGCCGCGGTCCAGAACGACCGGTTCGGGAACGTCTGCGACGGCACCTCGCAGAACCAGTGGTCGAACACACCGAACCCGCGGGCCAACCCGCTGAGCACCGGGACCTGTTCCGGGGTGAACCCGGTCATCACCTGCGAGTACTCCTCGTAGGTCGGTTGCCGACCCAACTCCCCGGTCAGCGTGCTGATGTAGTCGGTGACGTAGCCGTCCATCGTCGGTGTCTGACCAGGCTCGGGGGCGTTGAACGGGGCGGCGATGTCCGCGCCGAGCTGGAACCGGTTGTGCTCGTCGAGGATGTTGAACAGCTGGGTGTTGGTGTGCGGATACTCCTCCCCGGTGTCGGGGTTCGGGCTGTCCATGTCGGTGGCGACCGTGTAGGGCACCACCCCACGGTCGGCGCCATGCTCGGCCCACTCCGGGATCGGGTTCGACAGATCCTTACCGATCACACCCTCGAAGGTCTTGCCGTCCTCCGGTCCGTAGAGACGGCCCAGCAGGTTGTCCAAGGAACGGTTCTCGAACACCACCACAACAACGTGATCGAGCGCGTTGTCCTTGCTCTGACCGGCCATCCGAACCTCCGAACTCCAGGCGAGCCGCCTCCGTTGGCCAAACACCGACCACAGCGGCGCCGGTGTTCCCGCTCACGGAACTGAAGGGTAACCACACCAGCTGCCACCGGAGTCACCCCACCTGGATGACAGCGGGACCAGTTCAGCCGGGTGGGCCGAACGACCTGGGAGAGCGAACCTCTCAAAGACGCGGCGTGACCACTTGACTCAAGCAACTACCCAATACGCCAGATCGAGCCGCGTACCAAGGCGGACGAATGGACCCCAGCGCCGCTGCGCCGGCCATGGCCGGCCTGAGCTGCCACGCCCGACGAGGCGCAACTATCCGGGAACGCCGTCGTCACAGACCCTCGACGGCGGGTATCCGGCCGCTGCGGACCGCGTCGACGAACGCCTGGTAGTCGGCCTCGTTCTGGTCGGCGTACCGCTGGGAGAAGTCGGTGATCGCGGTGTCGAAGCCGTCGCCGGTGCCCAAGTAGGTGGCGATAGCAATGCTGTCGCCGGAGCGGGCGTGCGCGCGGGCCAATGTCCAGCCGCAGAGCCCGGCGTAGTACTCCAGCATGAACGCGGACATGGTGTCGACGAGCGCCGAACCCTTCATGTCCCGCAGCTGCCGCCAGTACAGGTAGCGGTTGGCCTGTACGCCTTTGGTCCAGCCCAGGAAGATGTCACTGGTCGCCTGCATCATGCGCTGGCCCTGCACCACCCGTTCGCCGGGATTGCGGTAGCGGCTCTTCGGCAGATGGTCCTCCAGGACTGATCGTGTCGCCTCTTTGACCTGCAGGAACAGCGGGTCCTGGGCGTCGCGGCCCTGTAGCAGCACGATGAACGCCCTGGTGCCGACGCTACCGACGCCGACGACCTTGCGTGCCATGTCGATGATCTCGAATCTCTCCAGCAGGTGCCTGCGATCGTCCTGCAACGTGGCACGGTAGTCCCGGAACTGGTCGTGCAACGCCTTGGCGACGTCCGCTTCGTTCATGCCGTACCGCTCCTGCAGGTCACGAACGGGTACCACGATCGGCGGTTGGCTGGCGATCCGGTATTTTCCGTCGACCAATTCGCCGAGCTTGGACAGGGCCTGCAGGCTATCCCGGGTCTGCGCCTTGCGGAGGTTCTTGTCCGCCTGCTTGGCCGCCCAGGCGATGCTGCCGGGTGCTGGCTTGACCGTGCCCTTACCGGCCTTCGCGTCCTTACCGGCCTTCGCGTCCTTGGTGACCTTGCTGCCGACCTTTGCCTTCTTCCCGGTCTTCGAACCCCTTGCACTGCCGGTGGTGTCGGTGGCCAGCATTGTCCAATGCGGCCTGCATTTCGGTCGCGGACTTACGCGTGTACCAGAGCTCCATCGTGCCCATCTGGGCGAACTGGGCCATCGCCTGCCGATAGGCCCGCACCGAGGCCTGCGTGACGGACCCGCTCTCCGCCTTGGTCAGGCCGTTGTTGCGCGCCGCGATGGTGAAACTGGCTGCCATCCGCTTGACGTCGTATTCGAACGGCCCGGGCAGCGTCTCGTCGAAGTCATTCAGATCGAACAGCAATTCCCGCTCGGGCGAGGCGAACACGCCGAAATTCGACAGGTGCGCGTCCCCGCAGAGCTGGGTGATCAGCCCCGCTGTCGGGGTCGCCGCGAGATCGGTGGCCATGATCCTCGCCGCGCCGCGGTAGAAGGTGAACGGCGAGACCATCATCCGTCCGTGCCGGACCGGCACCAGGTCGGGCTCCCGCGTCACGTTCTGCTACTCGAGCAGGCCCACCGGGTCAGGGCGGTCGGCTGCCGGCGACCATCCAGTGTGCGCCTCCGGAGGAGTCTGGATCCGTGCGTCGGCTCCCTGCGCGCGTCGGTCCGCGACACTCGGATGTGCTATCACCTTGGCTGACATTGTGGGCTGCTCCCCATCAGTCCGATCAATTGGGACGCATCTACTGTGCCCCTCTGCGCGGTGCCGCGCCTCCCACGATGGGGTGAGAAGAGGCTCGGGGCGAACGAGCGCCCGTCCGAGGAGGGGAATTGGTCGGCAAACAAGGCCGGTAGCCTGACCTTTGCCTCACGATGGGAGCCAAGATGAGTGCACCTCTGACTCCGGCCGGTGAATCCGCCGTCGCCGATCTCGCCGCGCGCTACCGGGTGAGCGACGGCGCGGTCAGGACGCTGCTGGACGCCGTCGCCCGTGGGGGCGGCGCGATGGCGCAGTTCTCCCATCCGGAACTGGGCGGCAACGGGCAGTGGATGCGCGGCGGGATGACCATGGTCGGGGACATGTTCAACCCCGGCCTGCAGTCAACCGTCAGCGGCATCTGCTCGGAACTCTCGGCGCTGCTGGCCTCCGGAGGCGTGCTGGTCCGGCCCCCGGACGCTGGGTCCGCTGGGTTCGGCAGTTTCGGGGGTCAGGCGTGGTGGCCGGAAGGGTTGGGACGCCCGAGTTCGTCCGGCGGGCAGAACGACGCGTCGTACGCCTACTTCCCCGGGCCGCGGCGGCTGGCCATCCGGCGGAGCGGCGCGATCACCCTGTACGACACCCTGGACCATGCGATCTCCGGCGTTCAGCAGCAGCAGGGCAGCCGCGGGTCGCTCGAGTTCTCCAGCCAGCACGGCACCTTCACGGTGGACACACTGCCGGTGGTGGGTGGCGGTACTCCAGCACCTTCCGCGCCGGCTCCGGCCGCCGAGCCCCGGGCAGCCGAGTCCCCTTCCGCTGAGTTCCCGTCGGCACAGAGCTCTCCCGCCGCTCCGCCACCGGTCGCACCCGCTGCGCCACCGGCTCCAGCGGCGTCCGAGCCGATTCCCGCACCGGCTTCTGCCTCGGCCTCAGCGGCGCCGGCGTCGTTCGGGATCGGCACCAGTGCTGCGGAGATCGGCGCGGCGATCGAGACGCTGGCATCGTTGCGCGACAAGGGGTTTGTCACCGAGGCCGAATTCGCTGCGAAGAAAGCCGAACTGTTGGCTCGGTTGTAGGCGAGCTTGCAGTAGGAGGCGGCAGGGAATATGAACGGCCGCTTGACTGCTTCTCCCGCTGATCCGCCCGTTCATCGGCCCATTGATCGGCAACCGCGATCGCGTCGATCAGCGCCGCGCAGAAGGCCGGGAGATCCTCGGGCGAACGGCTCGTGATCAGATTGCCCTCGGTGGCGACTTCCTGGTCGACCACGGTGGCGCCGGCGTTGCGCAGGTCGGTTCGGATGCTCGGATAGGAGTCACCGTGCGCCCGCTCACGACGCCGGCCCCCAGCAATGTCCACGGGCCGTGGCAGATCGCGGCGACCGGTTTTCCGGATTCCACGAAGGCCTTGACGAATCCGACGGCGCCGGAATCCAAGCGTGACTTGTCGGGGTGACGGTGCCGCCGGGCAGCAGCAGCGCGTCGTAGTCGTCGGCGGATGCCGACCCGACCAGTGCGTCCACCGGCAATGTGCCGTCCGGGTCGAGATCATGGTCACCGAAATGGATCTCGCCCCGGGCGATGGACAGCAGTTCGGTGCTGGCGCCGGCGTCGGTCAGCGCTGCCGTGGCTGTTCATATTCAACTCTTTCGACGCCGTCCGCCGCGAGGATGGCGACCTTCTTGCCCTCCACTTGAGCTGCCACAACACCTCCTCGTTCCCGGTGACAGGTGCGCCGTGGGAATCTCGGTGTCGTCGCCCCGTTTCCCCACGCGCCGACCGTCATGACGCCGACGCCACGGCTGGGCGGGGTACACGCGCCCGCGCACCTTCCATCCACCTCGGCCTTGGCGTCGACGTCACCCGGATGTCTGTTTCCGTTTGTCGTGCCGGCCAAACGCGGAATTCCTCGCCCGTCGTGGCGCAGCCCTGGCCGACGGACCGTCAATGTGGAATGGCCTCGGCCAACGGGGCATCGGACGAGGTGATCACCACCACTGAGCACCGCTTTCCACCACTGAGCGCCAACATGTGTCGGAGCCGAGACCACAAAACCGGAGCCGAGTGGGAGTTGGCGCCATCAGATGTGGGTTCTCACGTCCGTCGGCGAGAAGTTCGATGCGAACGGGATGAACCCGGGTGTGGCCACCGATGGTTAGGGTGGGCAGGGTCGCGGCCCAGACCTTGCTGGCGATGGCACAGCCCCCCGACTCATTCGCAGCACGGTGGAAGGACTTTCGATGGCGACCGACAAGCCGAACATCCTGCTGATCATGGCCGACGATATCGGCTGGTTCGATGTCGGCGCCTACCATCGCGGGATCATGGGCACGGCGACGCCGAACATCGACCGGATCGCCGCCGAGGGCGCGATGATGACCGACAACTACGCGCAGGCGAGTTGCACGGCCGGCCGCGCGGCGTTCATCACCGGACAGATCCCGCTGCGCACCGGCCTGACCACCGTCGGACTTCCCGGGGCCGAGCAGGGCATCCAGCCCAGCGACCCGACGCTGGCGGAGCTGATCAAACCGCAGGGCTACCGCACCGCCCAGATCGGCAAGAACCACCTCGGCGACCGCAACAAGTTCCTGCCCACGGTGCACGGCTTCGACGAGTTCTACGGCAATCTCTACCACCTGAACGCCGAGGAGGAACCGGAACAGCCGGAGTACCCGAAGGAGCTGCCGATCTTCCAGCAGTTGTTCATGCCACGGGGCGTCCTGGACTGTAGGGCCACGGACGTGGACGACCCGACCGTCGACCCGCGCTTCGGGCCGATCGGGAAGCAGACGATCCGCGATTCCGGTCCGTTGACCCGCAAGCGGATGGAGACAATCGAGGAGGACCTGCTTGAGCATTCGTTGGACTTCATCGACCGCGCCGTCGCAGACGACCAACCATTCCTGTTGTGGCACAAC
>Ga0209584_10000369_pt1 | contig 13621 bp, 13 predicted proteins | sample NGEPerD_FD_184507 | JGI IMG/M metagenome (GOLD analysis project Ga0209584, IMG submission 184507) | Arctic peat soil microbial communities from the Barrow Environmental Observatory site, Barrow, Alaska, USA - NGEE PermafrostAB12-D... | ecosystem: Environmental > Terrestrial > Soil > Wetlands >...
CCGCCATCGTGATGACATCGACGCGGTGATCGCGGATTTCATCGCGGGTGCGGCGGAGAAGCTCGTGCTCGATGCATCGAAGGGCGCGGAGATCGTGCTGGTGGAAGGGCAGGGGTCGATCATACATCCGGGCTACTCGGGGGTGACGGTCGGTCTGATGCATGGCTCGCTGCCGCACGCGATGGTGATGTGCGCGCAGCCGTCGAGGCTGCACATCGGCAACAACCCGTGGATCAAGATTCCGCCGCTCCCCGAGCTGATCGCGATGCACGAGATGCTCGTGAAGCATCTGCGGCCGGCGCCGGTGATCGCGGTGGCGCTGAACACGTACGATCTGAGTGTGCGCGCGGCGCGCGCGGCGATCGACAAGACGCGCAGGCAGACGGGACTTCCAACGACCGATCCCGTGCGCTTCGACAGCGAGCCGGTGGTAGAGGCGATCGATGCCTTCCATCGGAAGCGCGTGCGCGCGGGGGCGAAGCGGAAGTAGTCGTTCCGGGCGTGCGCCGCATTCGTGGCGCACGCGTTCGACCGATGTCGGCTGAGTCGCGCGCCCGCGCCATACTCTCGGCGTACACGGGACGGCGCGCCGCCGCGCGCGGTCCAATCCCAGCACCTGCGAATCGAGCACGTCGTGGCGCCGTGAACGCGCCGATGGCCGAACGCAGCCCGGGTGACGCACTGGTCTCGCCCCTTCCGTCGTAGCGCGCTCTCGAGGCGTGCCGGGAAAGTGCGCGGCGCATCGAGCGGCGTCTCCTCGTGGTGGCGATCACCATCGGTCTGCATCGCGCACACGTCGGATCGGCGACCGGCTGACGCATGGCGTCGGTAGTGTGCGCGGTGTGCTCACGCGGGGGCACCACACATGAAGCACCTCATGGCATTGGCGGCGATCGCCGCAGCCGCGCTCACCATCGGCGCATGCGCGGATCAGGATGGCGGAGCAGGTCGGCTCTCAACGGAGCCGAATGGAAATGATGCGACGGGCGATGCGCAACTTCGCTACGTCACGACTGCGAGCGCAGAGCTGCGCGATCCCGGCACGCGTAAAATGGTAGCGGCGTCGGCGAACCAGGCGGCGCCGGGAGTGAGCGCGAGCGTCGCGGCGGGGGGCACGGGTTCCACGCTACAAATCGCGAACGGAAGTCCAGGCATCGCAGCGAGCGCGGGTTACTACATCGCGAGCTTCGCGGATCAGAGCAGGCATCAGCACACCCTGGTGCTGCTCTACCCGAAATTCGGCGGCCCTCCCACGGCGATGCAGCACTATGTCGACGGGGCGCTCGAGTCGACCACGGGCTATTCGTGGCAACGCACCACCGCGGGCTGGGTGCGAGCCAGCTCACTGATGCGCGTCGTGCGCAACAACGTGCTCGTGGGCACGTACACCACAAGCACCACAACCACGCCAACGAAGCCGGGGACACCTGCTGGGCCCGCGATTCCTGTGCGTCTCGAGCATCAGCCGGGCGCGAGCGCGCTCCAACGCATGATGGTGAACGTCGCGTATCACGCCGCACTCGTGTTTGCCCCGCAGGACGCGAGCGCGCAGTCGCTGGCGTTCCTCGCCTGCACGCAGGAGTGGCTGCGCTTTACCGCCGCGGCCGCGGCCGTCACGGGAATCATTTTCGTGATCGCCGACGCACCGGCGCTCTCGATCCTGCTGACGAGCCAGTACGCTGCGGCCGTCACTCTCATGGGCGCGGCGGAAGATGCGCTGCTCAGATGCATTCTCGCGAACCAGCCGCCGAGCGTCTTTCACTTCTTCGGTGGCGGCGGAGGAGATGGCGGTGGGGCGGGGAGCGGTGCGGGGAATGAGGACTGTCTCGAAGGCTCGTACGCCGCGCATTGCACTACTCCCTTCACTCTCTAACCGGAGATGCTCGTGAAATCATCCGCGCAACGACGCACGCTGCTCGTCGCGATGCTCGCGCTCATCGCTCTCGCATCGCTCGCGCTTGCAACGCCCTGGGCGGAGCCATTCCGGCGCGCGATCCGTCCGCAGCTGCCGTCGTTCGTCGTGATTCTCGCGAGCGTCTCTGCTGTCGTGCAACTCGTTGTCGGCATCGTCGAGGGATTGTCGAAAGGGGGAGCGTGGCGATCCGCCGCGCTTCCGCTCTCGCTCGGGGTGAGCGCGCTCTGCATGGCGCTCGCCTTCGTCCCTGGCGCGCCGGGCGCTACGCCGAGGCTCGTCCCGATCATCGGCGCGGCGCTGTTCGCTCTTACGGCTGCCGCGCTGCAACGTCGCGCGCGGGCGCGGGGCTCTCCTACACGCTCGTGACTACTCTCTCGTGACTACCCTCTCGATTACCGCCCTCGCAAAGAGCTTTCGTGCGGGCACCCCCGAATGCTCGGCCACCGCATCGGTACTGCGCAACGTGCATCTGACGCTCTGGCCGGGGGAGATCGTCGCCCTCGAGGGCGCGCGAGGGAGCGGGAAGTCCACGCTCCTTCGCTGCGCCGCGGGAATGCTGCGGCCGGACTCGGGCGCAATCCTCTGGTTCGGGAGCCGATCGCTGCCGCACGGCACGGTCGCTTATTTGTCTGCGCGCGGCGGCGAGGCTCCGGGCGCGCTCCACTCCCAGCTCGCGCGCGCCCTCGCTCAGCGCGCTCGACTTCTACTGCTGGACGCTCCCTCATCGCTCGGCCCATTCGAACGCACGATTGTCAATACGCTGCTCAGGCGGGCCGCGCGTACGGGCTGCTGCGCGCTCATCGCTTCCGATGACGATGATCATGATCTAGTGGCCGCCGCGTTCGTCGCCCGCACCGTCACCTTGGAGCATGGCGTTCTCACTCAGCGCAGAAAACGCTCCGCCGCGCGAATCGCCGCCTCTTCCCCCGCTGCACGCGCACGCTCGAGCGCGCGCTCGACATACGGACGCAGCTTGCGCTCGCCCCAGTAGTAGCCCGTCGCCACCTCGGCGCTCTCCGTATCGCCCTCCGCCGCGCCCTCCAGAAGCGCGAGCGCCGCGGCCTCGTCGAAGCCGGGATCGTCGCGGTCGGGAAGCACGAATCGCCGCAAAGGCGAATCCCTGCCGCCCGCATCTTCGTTCACGAATGCTCGAGACATCGCTACGACACTCCTCAACGCGCCATGCTACGCGCGCGCTCGCATATTTGTACTGTGCCCGCTGGCGCCGTTGAATCTGCGCACCAAGCCGCCTAGCTTCTCGCCTTCGCCCCACTCCGCGCGCCGAACACGCATTCAGGATGAGCATGCAGCTCTACAACACGCTCACCCGCCGCGTCGAGCCATTCGCTCCCGCGGACGGAACGACGGTCCGCATGTACACCTGCGGGCCCACGGTGTACAACCCCGCCCACCTCGGCAACTTCCGCACCTTTTTGTTCGAGGATCTGCTGCGCCGCGTGCTGCGGCTCAACGGCTGGAAGGTGGAGCAGGTCATGAATCTCACCGATGTGGATGACAAGATCATCGCGCGCTCGGTGCAGCAGGGGAAGACGATCAGCGAAGTAACGGTTCCTGTCACCGAGATCTTTCATCGCGATCGCGAGTTTCTCCGCATCGAAAAGGCCGAGGTGTATCCGAAGGCGACGGAGCACATCCCGGAGATGATCGCGATCGTCGAGAAGTTGATGTCGCGCGGGCTCGCGTATCAGGCGGAAGATGCATCGGTCTATTTCGCGATCGCACGCTTCCCCGGCTACGGCAAGCTCTCCCGCCTCGACACGCGGCAAATTCGCGCGGGGGCGCGCGTTGCCGCCGACGACTACAACAAGGAAGACGTCCGCGACTTCGCGCTCTGGAAGGCCGCGAAGCCCGAGGATGAGCAGACGGGCGCCGCGTGGGATTCGCCGTGGGGACGCGGCCGCCCCGGCTGGCACCTCGAGTGCTCCGCCATGGCCAAGCGCTACCTGGGCGAAACGCTCGATATCCACGCCGGCGGCGTCGATCTCATCTTCCCGCATCACGAGGATGAGATCGCGCAATCGGAGGGTGCGAACGAGAAGCCGTTTGCGCGCATGTGGTGCCACGGTGAATTTCTGCTGACAGACGGCGCGAAGATGGCGAAGCGTGTCGGCAACGTGGCTGGTGTCGAGGAGCTGCGCACTCACGGAATCTCGGCCGCCGCCGTGCGCCATTTCATGTTCTCGGTGCACTACCGCAAGCAGCTGAATTTGGCCGAGGAGTCGCTGGAGGCGTCATCGAACGCGGTGCGGCGGGTGGGCGATTTCGCGGAGCGGCTCGCCGCCGCGTCGGGCGGCACGGAGAACATGTCGTCGATCGCGGCGGAGCTCGTGGAGTCGGCGACGGACGCGTTTAACGACGATTTGAACGCGCCGGAGGCGTTGGCCGCGCTGTTCGAGTTCATCCGGATGGTGAACGCGGAGCTGGATGCCGGGGGCACGGACCAAAAGGGGCTGGACGACGCCCGGCAGGCGTTCGCACTGGTGAACGGCGTGCTCGACATCGTGCCTGGCGAGCCGGAGCTGGACGCTGCGCTGTCGAGCTGGGTGGAGGAGCGGTTGACGGCGCGGCGTGAGGCGCGTGCGCGGCGGGATTTTGCGGCGGCGGATGCGATCCGAGGCGAGCTCGACGGGCGTGGAATCGCTATCGAGGACACGCCGCAGGGGACGCGGTGGAAGAAGGTGCGGTAGCTAGAGATACGTGCTGTCTCCAAGCTTGACGCACCCCCTCGATCTTGTTATTCTATGAGTCTTGCGCAAAAACGTCGTGCGCTGATTCGAGCTCACGCTGACGTAGCTCAATTGGCAGAGCACCTGATTTGTAATCAGGCGGTTGCGAGTTCGATTCTCGCCGTCAGCTCTGGTTGGGTGTACAGCCTCGCCCACGGTACGAGATGAGGGGCGTCAGTGTCGCTACGCGCGAGAAGGGGTGGGGTACCCAAGCGGCCAACGGGAGCAGACTGTAAATCTGCCGGCTAACGCCTACGAAGGTTCGAATCCTTCCCCCACCATGTGGTCGGTGGTCGAAGAGATACAAGAATGGCGCGACAGCAGAAGCGGGCAGCGATATGAATTGGAAGCACGAGATTGTAGTAGCGGGAAATTTGTTGGTTCTCTCGCGGGAGTAGCTCAGTTGGTAGAGCGCAAGCCTTCCAAGCTTGATGTCGCGGGTTCGAGCCCCGTCTCCCGCTTGCCGAATGAACGATCGGTGCACGGGCTGAGTGGGCGACACGAAGGAAGGGCAGGGACATCGCTCGCGTAGCTCAGTCGGTAGAGCACACCCTTGGTAAGGGTGAGGTCACCGGTTCGATCCCGGTCGCGAGCTTGATGGCGAGAAGGAATGCACGGCGAATGAAGCTGATTGATGAATATGAATGATCATCGCTCGCGAGCAGCACGAGCAACGCAGTTGTGGCACCGGTAGTGACACCAGAAGTAGCAACCATTTGCAGCATTGCGGCGACGGTAAGTCGCGAGATCACACAGACGAGAGCGAGTGATGGCTAAGGCGAAATTTGAGCGGACGAAGCCGCACGTAAACGTTGGGACGATCGGCCACGTCGATCACGGGAAGACGACGCTGACGGCGGCGATCACGTTGATCCAGTCGACGAAGGGGTTGGCGCAGAAGGTCAACTTCGACCAGATCGACAAGGCGCCGGAAGAGCGCGAGCGCGGCATCACGATCGCGACGGCGCACGTGGAGTACGAGTCCGACAAGCGCCACTATGCGCACGTCGACTGCCCGGGCCATGCGGACTACGTGAAGAACATGATCACGGGCGCGGCGCAGATGGATGGCGCCATCTTGGTGGTGAGCGCGGCGGACGGCCCGATGCCGCAGACGCGCGAGCACATTCTGCTGGCGCGCCAGGTGAACGTGCCGTTCATCGTCGTGTTCATGAACAAGTGCGACATGGTCGACGATCCCGAGTTGCTGGACCTGGTCGAGCTCGAGGTGCGTGAGCTCCTCTCCGTCTACAAGTTCCCGGGCGACGACACGCCGGTCATCCGCGGCTCGGCGTTGAAGGCGCTGGAGAGTGGGGATGCGAACTCGGAGTGGGGCAAGAAGATCAGCGAGCTGATGGAGGCGCTGGACTCGTACATTCCGCAGCCGAAGCGCGAAGTCGACAAGCCGTTCCTGATGCCGGTGGAGGACGTGTTCTCGATCACGGGTCGTGGCACGGTGGCGACGGGGCGGATCGAGCGCGGCGTGATCAAGGTCGGCGAGGAAGTGGCGCTGATCGGCTTCAATAGCGACAAGAAGACGGTGGTCACGGGCGTCGAGATGTTCCGGAAGCTGCTCGATGACGGGCAGGCGGGCGACAACGTCGGGCTCTTGCTCCGCGGGATCGCGAAGGAAGAGATCGAGCGCGGGATGGTGCTGGCGAAGGCGGGGACGATCACGCCGCACACGCACTATATGGCCGAGGTGTACGTGCTGACGAAGGAAGAGGGGGGGCGGCATACGCCGTTCTTCAACGGGTACCGGCCGCAGTTCTACTTTCGGACGACGGATGTGACGGGCAGCGTGAAGTTGCCGGAAGGGACGGAGATGGTGATGCCGGGGGACAACATCCAGATGGAGATCGAGCTGATCACGCCGATCGCGATGGACGAGGGGCTGCGCTTCGCGATCCGCGAAGGGGGCCGCACCGTCGGCGCCGGCGTCGTCACGAAGATCATCAAGTAAGACGATCAAGTACGACGATCAAGTAAGACCATCAAGTAGTAGGCGGCTTCCAAAGCGCAGGAGACGTTCAATGACGTCTCCAGGCCGGACTAGCACCGGCCGATCTCTTTAATCGTTACCGCACATGCCTCGCGAAAAAATCATTCTTGCCTGCAGCGACTGCAAGAATCGCAATTACTTCACGGACAAGAACAAGCGCCTGCACCCGGAGCGCGTCGAGTGGAAGAAGTATTGCCCTCGCTGCAACTGCCATAAGCTCCATAAGGAAACGAAGTAAACGTGGCCACTGACGCGGTACGTCACGGCAACTGGTTCCAGAGCTTTCGCGCGAACGTCGCCCGCACGGGACCGTTTCTGCGCGAAGTGCAGGTGGAGCTCAAGAAGGTCACCTGGCCCGACAGGCGCCAGCTGATCGAGGCCACGCGTACGATCATCATCGTCGTGCTCGCGATCGCGTTCGTCATCTTTCTGATGGACGCCTTCTTCCAGGCCGTGCTCGTGCAGTTCATTCCGTCGCTGTTCAAATGACCATACTCGTCGAAGGACATCGCTGGTACGCGATACAGACGACCGCCGGTCACGAGAACAAGGTGCGCTCGCTGATCCTGCGTCGCATCGAGTCCGATGCCCGGCCGGCTGAAGATCGCCCGATCCGCCAGGCGCTCGTGCCGACGCAGGAAGTCGTAGAGATCAAGAACGGCAAGAAGGTGAACGTCGAACGGAAGATCTATCCGGGCTATGTGCTGGTCGAGATGGTGATGAACCAGGAAACGCTGCACGACATCAACAGCATCCAGGGCGTCATCAAGTTCGTTGGTCAGGAGCGGCTCCCGCAACCGCTGCGCCCCGATGAGGTCAATCGCCTTCTGGGAATAGCCGACGAGCGTGAGACCGAAGAGCCGCAGGAAGAGATTCCGTTCCTGGTCGGTCAAGCGGTGGCGATCACCGAAGGACCGTTCACCGATTTCAATGGCACCGTCGAGGAAGTGTTCGCCGACAAGGGAAAGGTTCGCGTGTCGGTATCGCTCTTCGGACGGCCCACGAGTGTCGAGCTCGACTATCTGCAGCTGAAGGGATACTGATCGCTTCGGATGTTGCTTCGGAGACGGGCTCGATTGGCAGCACGTCGGCTACCACGACGACGATAAATACAAAGTGGGAGCTGTTACGGTGGGGCGGCGGTACATGCGAGCGAGTGGCGCGCATGGCTCACCCCCACACAACGCGATAGGAAGGTTTATGGCGAAGAAGGCAACTGGTTTTGTGAAGCTGCAGGTGCCGGCAGGCAAGGCGAATCCGGCCCCTCCGGTCGGAACGGCGCTCGGTCCGCACGGCATCAACATCATGGCGTTCTGCAAGGAGTTCAACGCTCGCACGCAGAATCAGGATGGGATCATCCTCCCAGTCGAGGTGACCATCTTCTCGGATAAATCGTTCACGTTCATCCTGAAAACCCCGCCCGCCGCCGTCCTCCTCAAAAAGGAGCTCGGTCTCGAGAAGGGCTCGGGAGTTCCGAACAGAACGAAGGTCGGCAAGGTGACACGCGCACAGCTTCGGAAGATCGCCGAGATCAAGCTCCCGGACCTCAACACGGACAACATCGACTCCGCTATCGCCATGATCGCCGGCGCAGCGCGCTCGATGGGGATCGAGGTGATCGACTAATGGCTGATCACGGCAAGAAGTACGTCGACGCCGCCAAGAAGCGCACGGCACTCCAGGCGTATCAGGCGCGCGCGGCGATCGAGATCGTAAAGAGCGCCGCGTTTGCGAAGTTCGATGAGACCGTCGAGATCGCCGTCAGGCTCGGCGTCGATCCGCGCCACGCCGATCAGGTCGTGCGCGGCACGGTCGTGCTCCCCGCCGGCACCGGTAAGTCGGTGCGCGTCGCGGTGATCGCGGTAGGCGAAAAGGCGCGCGAGGCGGAAGCCGCGGGCGCCGAGTTCGTCGGCATCGAGCTCATTCCGCGGATCAAGGAAGGATGGATGGACTTCGATGTCCTCATCTCCACCCCTGATCAGATGGGACAGGTCGGACAGCTGGGTCGCGTGCTCGGTCCTCGCGGACTGATGCCGAATCCGAAGGCCGGCACCGTCACCTTCGACGTCGAGCGCGCGGTGCGCGAAGTGAAGGCAGGAAAAATCGAATTCCGCGTCGACAAGGGCGGGAACGTGCATGCGCCGATCGGCAAGGTCTCGTTCAGCGCTGATGCGCTGTCGTCGAACTTTGCCGCGTTCATGGATCAGATCATTCGCTCCAAGCCGTCCGCGGCGAAGGGCGTCTACGTGCAGAACGTGGCGATCTCGAGCACCATGGGCCCCGGCATCGCCATCGATATCACCCCGTACCGGTCCTAGCCGATGAAGCGCCATGAGAAAGAGCAGCTCGTCACTGAGCTCAGGGAAAAGATCACCGGTGCAACCGCGTTCTACTACACGGACTTCACCGGCTTGAACGTCAAGAAGATGACCGAGCTGCGCAGACGCTTCCGCAAGGCGGGCGTCGAGTACGTCGTCATCAAGAACTCACTCGCGCTCCGCGCAGTGAACGAGTCGGGACTCGCGGGCTCGCGCCTGCGCGGACCGACCGGCGTCGTGATCGGGAAGGATCCGGTCACCGCAGCCAAGGTGTTGAACGACTTTGCGAAGGAAAACGATCAGCGCCCGTCCGTGAAGGGCGGCATGCTCGACGGCAAGGCGATCGACATCGCGCAGGTGAAGCAGCTCGCGTCGCTTCCGAGCCGGGAGCAGATGCTGGCAGATCTCGGTGCAGGATTGCAGTCGCCGCTGAGCGCGTTCCTTGGTGCGCTCTCCGGTGTGCTCAGCACGTTTGCGGGCGCGATGGAAGCGCTTCGAGTTCAGAAGGAAGGCGCGGAAAGCGCGTAACGGTTCCCAGGTGGTTTGTCCGATACAACACGCCCCAGGAAACAAGAGAGCACCTGGGATTGACTTAGGGAGATTGAGAAAAATGGCGAACACAACGCTGAGCCCAGACGAGATTCTCGAAGCGATCGGCAACATGTCGGTATTCGAGCTCGCCGGACTGATCGAGACATTCAAGACGAAGTTCAACGTCACCATCGCGGCGGCTCCGGTCGCCGGTGCGGCGCCTGCGGGCGGCGCTGGTGGTGCGGCTCCTGCCGTCGAAGAGCAGACCGAGTTCACGGTCATGCTCAAGGAAGCGGGCGCGAAGAAGATCCAGGTGATCAAGGTCGTTCGCGAGATCACCGGGCTCGGGCTGAAAGAAGCGAAGGACCTCGTCGACGGCGCGCCTCAGGCGGTCAAGGCCGGCGTCAACAAGGACGAAGCGAATCAGATCAAAGCCAAGCTCGAAGAGCAGGGCGCCGCAGTCGAAGTCAAGTAAGGCGGCCGCAGGGTTCGTGGCGGGCGACTCGTCGCCCGCCGCGGGAACTGCCGCGCAGCACGCCGGTATTACATCGGCTCCGGCTGCCGGCCCTCTCTTGATTCCGGCGCGAATGGTTCGACACCAGAATCGTACGAAACAATCGGGTTTCTCAGGTGCTCCACTCCGCGGTCGCGTTTTTTGCGCGATTTGTGAGGGCGGGGCCCTTTCGTCTGCGCGTGGGTGATTCATGGCTGAAGCATTGAAGCAAATCTCGTTCGGTAAGCTCGACAAGGGCATGGAGATGCCACATCTCCTCGACATCCAGACGCGCGCCTTCGAGGCGCTGCTCCAGCTGGACGCTGCGGCCCACGACCGTGAAGACGTCGGTCTCGAGCGCGTATTCAAGGACCTCTTCCCGATAACGGACGTCCACGAGAACTACTCGCTGGAATTCGTCCGCTATTCGCTCGGTGAGCCGAAGTACTCCGTCGGCGAATGCATCGAGCGGGACATGACCTACTCCGCTCCTCTCAAAGCGACGCTGCAGCTCGTCGTCAACGAAGAGGTCAACGGACAGAAGCGCCCTCGCAACATCATTGAGAAAGAGGTCTACCTCGGCGAGCTGCCCCTGCTCACGCCGCTCGGGACCTTCGTCATCAATGGCGCCGAGCGAGTGATCGTCAGCCAGCTGCACCGTTCCCCGGGTGTGGTGTTCGAAGAGTCGACGCACCCGAACGGGCAGCGCCTGATCTCCTCGCGCATCATCCCCTTCCGCGGCTCATGGGTCGAGTTCACCGTCGACATCCACGACGTCGTCTACGTGCACATCGACAAGAAGAAGAAGTTCCCCGCCACCGCGCTCCTCCGCGCGCTCGGCTACGGGAGCAACTCCGACATCCTCCGCCTCTTCTTCGCGGTTCGCGACCTCGATCTGACCAAGAAGCTCGAGAGCCGCGGCGACCAGCGCGAAGTGCTCGGCGCGATCGTCGCCGAGGACATCACGCTCGCCGGTGAAGCGACGGCGGAAGACGCACCAAAGCTCAAGACCAAGAAGGCGCGCGCCGAGCGTGAGCGCGCGGAAACGGAGATGCTCGTCAAGGAAGGCGACGAGCTCACCCCCGAGGTCTACAACCGTCTACGCCGCCTTGGCGTCGACACCGTTCGCGTATTCGCGAGCTACATGACGATCGATCTCCGCGACGAGACCGATGCGATCGAGCGCGGTGAGCGCCCGGTGCGTCGCGTGCTCGCCATCGACGTTGCCGAAGCCGAGAATGGCGAGGTGATCGCCGATGCGGGTCAGTCGCTCAACGACACGCTGATCAAGAAGCTCCGCAAGAACGACGTCAACAAGGTGCAGGTGTTCGTCGCTTCGGGACGTGCCGAGTCGACGCTCATCAAGAACACGTTGCTCAAGGATCCGACGCACTCCGAGAAGGAGGCGTTGAGCCAGATCTATTCGCTGCTCCGTCCGGGCGATGCGCCGAATCTCGAGACGGCGCGTGTTGCGCTCGAGCGGCTGTTCTTCTCGCCCAAGCGCTACGATCTCGGGCGCGTGGGACGCTACAAGATCAACCAGCGCCTCGGCCTCAAGACGCCGGCGTCGCACACGGTGCTCACGAAGGAAGACTTCGTGGCGATCGTGCGCTACCTCGTCGAGCTCCACGAAGGTCGCGGCAAGACGGACGATATCGATCACCTCGGCAACCGCCGCATTCGCTCGGTTGGTGAGCTGATCGCGAATCAGTTCTCCGTTGGACTCTCCCGCATGGCGCGCCTGGTGAAGGAGCGCATGTCGATCAATACCGATCCCGAAAAGATCACGCTCGACGACCTCGTGAACGCTCGGACGGTGAGCGCGGTCATTCAGGCGTTCTTCGGATCGTCGCAGCTGTCGCAGTTCATGGATCAGACGAACCCGCTCGCCGAGCTGACGCACAAGCGTCGCCTCTCGGCGCTCGGACCCGGCGGACTCACACGTGAGCGCGCCGGCTTCGAAGTCCGTGACGTGCACTATTCGCAGTACGGGCGCATGTGCCCGATCGAGACGCCTGAAGGTCCGAACATTGGACTGATCACGTCGCTCGCCTGCTTCGCACGCGTCAACGATCTCGGCTTCGTCGAGACGCCGTATCGTGTCGTGCGGAAGGGCAAGGTGACTGGCGAGATCGAGTGGCTCGACGCAAACCGTGAAGAAGAGGCGATCATCGCCCAGGCGAACGCAAAGCTCAACGCCGACGGATCGTTCGTCGACGAGCTCGTGCTCTGCCGTCAGCAGGGTGACGTACCGCTCACACCGCCGGACCGCATCGATTACATGGATGTGGCGCCGGAACAGCTCGTGTCGATCGCCGCCGCGCTCATTCCATTCCTCGAGCACGACGACGCCAACCGCGCGCTGATGGGTTCCAACATGCAAAGGCAGTCGGTTCCGCTGCTCAACCCGCGTACGCCGCTCGTCGGCACGGGGCTCGAGGAGAAGGTGGCGCGAGATTCCGGCGCCGTCGTCATCGCGAAGCGCTCCGGTGTCGTCACGCGTGTCACCGCGGATGAGATCATGGTGGATGCCGGCCCCGCCGATCGTGCCCGCACGGAAGAGCGTCGCTCAGGCGATCGCCCGCTCGCGCGTCTCACGCAGAACGATCGTTACCGCTTGAAGAAGTACTGGCGCACCAATCAGGACACGGCGATCAACCAGCGTCCCCTCGTGCGGCTCGGACAGCGCGTAAAGGAAGGCGATGTGCTCGCCGACGGAGCAGCGACCGAGGCCGGACAGCTCGCGCTCGGCGCCAACGTCACGGTGGCGTTCATGCCGTGGTACGGACACAACTTCGAGGATGCGATCGTGCTCTCGGAGCGGCTCGTGAAGGACGACGTCTATTCGTCGATCCACATTCAGGAGCTGGAGCTGCACGTCCGTGACACGAAGCGTGGCCAGGAAGAGATCACGCGAGAGATTCCGAACGTCGCCGAGGAGAGCCTGATCGATCTCGACGAGCGTGGAATCATTCGGATCGGCGCGCACGTCAAGCCGGGCGACATTCTGGTGGGCAAGATCACGCCGAAGGGCGAGACCGAGCTCTCACCGGAAGAGAAGCTGCTCACCGCGATCTTCGGTGAGAAGGCGAAGGACGTGAAGGATTCGTCGCTCAAGGTGCCACCGGGAATGGAAGGCGTCGTCATCGACGTCAAGATCTTCTCGCGCATCGATGATCAGGTGATCGAAAAGGATCGCGGAGAGCGCATCGGGGAAGTGCGTCGGCTCGAGAACGACGAGAAGATGCGCGTCAGCGAAGTGCGTGACGGCGAGCTGGCCGAGATGTTCGAGGGCCAGGTCGTGACGCTCGCGCTCAAGTCGGGAACGGTAGAGGAAGCGATAACGGCCGGCACGAAGCTCACGCCGGACCTGCTGCGCGATCTCAAGATTGCCGCGCTCGATCTGAAGACGTTCCGCGTTGAGAACAAGAAGATGAATGAGCGGATCCGCGAGGTCATCGAGGCAGCGAATGCCGAGAAGGCGCGCATCGAGGAGAAGGCGGAGGAGCGGATCGACAAGATCCTGCAGCCCGACGAGCTTCCCCCCGGCGTGATCCAGCTCGTGAAGGTCTATCTCGCCGAGAAGCGCAAGATCTCGGTGGGCGACAAGATGGC
>Ga0209584_10000373_pt1 | contig 13538 bp, 14 predicted proteins | sample NGEPerD_FD_184507 | JGI IMG/M metagenome (GOLD analysis project Ga0209584, IMG submission 184507) | Arctic peat soil microbial communities from the Barrow Environmental Observatory site, Barrow, Alaska, USA - NGEE PermafrostAB12-D... | ecosystem: Environmental > Terrestrial > Soil > Wetlands >...
CCCAGACCGCCGCGAAGTTCAGATAGACCCGGTGGGCGATGGTCAACCACAAACTCCGCTACGAATACGTCTGAATCCTTGCCCTCAACCCCCTGCGCGGAAGTCCGCGTTAGCCGCCCGCCCCGAGACCTGCTCGATTCGCGCGCTCTCCACGATCAAGGTATGGCCACCGCTATTCCGCCGCTCATCGTTGCCCAGTCGGTGATCGGCAGGCTTGCGGGTTCAGCATTCGTGTCGGTCTTGTAGCCAATTGGCCTATCCCGGGAGAACGACATCTGCGATCCCTCTGAGGTCAGACGACGAAGCAGTTCCGTTTGGTGCAAGATTCGAGTCGTCGGGGTGCCGCTCTTGGTAGCCGCGGTCCAGCTGCATGGCACTAAACACGTGCGTTGCTCGCGGGCTGGCGGTACATTCAGTTTCACTTATTACCCGTCCAGCATGAGGAGACAAGTTGTCCGTTCCTAACGAACCCGCCCCGGATTTTGACCCTTATGTTCTGTTGCTGACCAACGACGATGCGGGCCTGACCGGCTTTCGCGGGGATTTGCTGCCGAACAACCGAGTGCTAATCAAGGGTTTGCCGGCGGAACGGTTGGATGGTATTTGTCCAGGTGAGGTGCTGGTCATACCGCCCCTGGGCTCGTCGGGCGCAGTGTTACGTGTTCGGCCGACCGGTACGAAAGCCTTCCGCGAAGCGGATGATTCACCTACGGTCATCGCGGTGGTGAGCCTTGCCTCCCCTGTCGCGAACATCCCCCTCCCTGACGCGTTGACCGAAAAGGGATTCCATGACTTGGTGGTCGAACATGGTGGTGACGTTGTCGCTGGGCTACGCGCCGGAGGCGTGACTCGTACCGCCTTGACGCCGGACCAGTTGGCCTTGATTGCCGACCGGGTGGCGGTGTCAGGGAACGCTGGCGATGAACCTAATCAGTGCACGCCGCCGGACATCATCACCCGTCCGGATCAGGGTGATCACCCCTCACCGTTGCCGCCGGGAGAGTTCATGTGGTGGGGCGACCCTTGTTCGGTACTCGGTTGGTGGTGCTAGGCGAATGCACCACCAGCGTTTCCGGATCGAGCCCACCGGTGATCCCGCCCGTGAGGGTTACCCTAAGGAGAGGCGGAGGGTGTGAAGAGGTTCCCTGCCGTGGGTCGACGCACAGCGGGAGTGCATCGTGTCAGGGAGATCGCTGTTCTCCTGGTTGCCGTCGCCCTGGATGTATTGCTGTTTTCCGATGCCATCGTGGGGAATCCGCCGGAGGCAGGTGGCCCGCGGACGTCGCCCGTTGTCGTGTTCTGCTGTGCCGGTGTTTGTTTCGGGCTGCTGTTGTTCCGGCACCGGGCGCGTATGCGGATCTTCTTGGCATTGTGTGCGATTTCTGTTGGTGTATCGATGTTGGCCAGTTATCGGCCGGTCATTCCGGTATGTATTGCCCTAGCATCGGTGGTCGCCTACGGGTCGTCGCGACGGAGCGTCGCGGCGGTCGCGGCTGCGGTCGCGACTTGTGCGGTGTGGGTGTATGCCAATGACCGTCTGCATGATTGGTCGTTCGGTTGGTCGGTGATTCTTGGCGTCTTCGTGTTCTATCTGGCCATGCTGGCGGTCAGCGCCGGAATTGGGTGGTGGCGGCAGAGTATGGAGCGGCTCAACGAGGAGCGCCGCGCGGAAGCCGCCCGTGAAGCAATCACGGTGGAGCGACGTCGAGTGGCACGGGAGTTGCATGACATTGTTGCGCACGCAGTGACGTTGATGGTGCTCCAAGCTTCGGGTGCCCGCGCGGTGATGCCGTCGGACCCCGCCCGTGCCGATGCGGCTCTCCAGGTGGTGGAAAAGACTGGTAGTCAGGCGATGTCCGAGTTGCGGCGACTTTTGGGTGTGCTGCGGGCCGCTTCTTTTGAGGACGGTCAGGCTCGTGAGGAAGTTGAACTCCCTCCTGGCCTGGATGATTTGCCGGGATTGTTGGAGTCGGTGCGCGCGGCCGGCGTCGAGGTCACGGTGAGGTCCGAAGGCGCGCCGCGGCCCATAGACAGGAGCGTCGATGCCGCTGCGTATCGCATTGTCAGTGAGTCGCTGACGAACGTCACCAAGCATTCCGGGTCGGGTGCGGCCGCGGAGGTTCAGCTGAGGTGGCGGCAGACGCAGTTGGAGATCGACGTCTTGGATAATGGTCGCGGGACTGGGCCGGATGAGCGGTTGTCCACGGGTAACGGGTTGTTGGGGCTGACCGAACGTATCGTGTTGGTCGGTGGTGCTTTCCAAGCGCGGCCGCGAGACAGCGGAGGGTATGAGGTGCACGCCACTCTTCCGCTGCCGGCTGCGGACCTTGTCGAACCGAACGTTTCGGTCGGGGGTGGCTGACTCGTGCCCCCGCCGACGCGTGTCGTTGTCGCCGACGATGAAGCCCTGGTCCGCGGCGGCCTGTGCATGCTCATGTCCGTTGCCGCGGACATCGAAGTGGTCGCCGAAGTCGGCGACGGGCAGGCCGCGGTCCACGCGGTGGAACGGCTCCGGCCGGACGTCGCCATCTTAGATGTCCGGATGCCTGTCATGGACGGCGTGGAGGCCACCAGACGCATCACCAGCGGGGATATCGCCGCATCGGCGGATGCTCGCGGTGAAGTGTCTGTCCTTGTATTGAGCACGTTCAACATTGATAGCGCGGTGTTCGCTGCGCTCCGCGCGGGGGCATCGGGGTTTCTACTCAAGGACGCCGCACCCACCGACTTGTTACCGGCGACGCGAGCGGTCGCTGCCGGTGAGGCGTGGATCGATCCCGCCGTGGCCCGCACGCTCATCGCCGAGTTCGCGGCACGGCCCGATAGTTCGCTGCCGCCGCCGGAGGACCTGCGTCTGCTCACGCCGCGCGAGCGTGAGGTGCTGATCCTGATGGCCGATGGGCTGAACAACGGCGAAATCGCCGCGCATCTGGTCCTCGGCGAGGGCACCGTCAAAACCCATGTCAGCCGCATCCTGATGAAGCTGGGCCTACGCGACCGCACCCAGGCCGTCGTCATGGCCTTCCGAAGCCATCTCGTCGGGGATCCCAAGCCGCGCTCGGACCGCCTGTGAGATAACGAATTGCGGGTGTGGGCTCACCCGCAACGAGTGATCCATCCTCGGCTTGGCCGTCCGATGGGCCGGCCGACCGGCCTTGGGATTCCGGCGTTCCTTCCTTATCGCCCGAGTCACCTCGGAGGCTCACCGGCCGGAGTTCCCGGGCATGCGTGGTCTGGCGCCCAGGAGCCTGGTGTACGTGCAGACGTTCGCGTCGGCGTGGCCCGTTTGGTCCGACTCCGCCGGCGACCCAGTCCGGTCACGCTGTTGAGAGGTATTCGGGTTCGGTGTCCTCAAGGAAGTTCCGCATCGCCCGGGTGGTCCTGAGCTTCTGGATGTACCGCGCTCGGCTGGGCCCAATGCTGCCCACCGGCATCCCCAGCAGCGCACCGACTTGGGGGTAGGAGGGCCTCGGTTCGGCATGCAGCAGTAGTAGCAGTCTCCGTTGCTGTGGACCGAGTTCGGCCAAACCGTCACGCACAGCGCCCGTCCGCTCCCGTCCGAGCAGGCTTTCGTCCACGTCTTGCCCCCCATCATCCAGCTCAAGCGCGGACAGAACCGACGGATCGACCTCATAGGTTCGACGGTGCAGGCCGATCACCCGCAGGGCTTCATGCCTGGTGGTTGTCACAATCCACCCCGGTAACGCCTTCGGCTCCCGCAAGCCGTCCAAGTGTTCCCACAACCGGAGCCACACCACCTGGCTGACATCCTCGGAGTCGGCTGGTGACAGGCGAAATTTTCTGGTCATCGAGAACACCAGTGGGCCGAATCGCTCGACGAGCGTCGCCCACGCCGCCCTTTCCCCGTTCCTGGCGGCGGTGACCAATTTGGTGAGTTCGCCCCCCGTCAACCGGGGGTTGGGTGATGCGGCGAAAACGTGAATGTCTTCTGCAACAGACATGGGTTCTCCCTTCGAATACGCGATTGTGGGTTACTGCTGGACGCGTAGAGGTGCCCGTCGATCGGCGGGTGGGCCCGGGTCGCCGACACTCGGATGGTCAGCGGTGGCGTGCGGATCGCGGGTCATCGGGACAGTCGCAAGCTCAAGCCTTGCCCGGGTGGAATAACAGCGGCCGAGCTAAATGATCGGCGGCGCGGATTGATCAGAACCGAACCGACAGGAATATTGTGCCGCGCGCACGGCAATCCTCGCGTCCCACTCAGGGACGAATTGCGAACTATGCAACATGGGATAGCCGGGCTGATCCTTTCATGCACTCCCACGACGCGACTTTCATCGGCTGCGACGGCGGCAAGGAACCGGTTCAGCGCGCGGCGGTCCTCCGGCAGCAGGTGATGATCTCGATGCCGATGATCTCTTCGTCCGGCCAGCCGAATAATTGCTGCACCGCAGGCTGGCGTAGCTGACACAGGTCCGTTGGAGTGCAGCGCCAGAGCGGCGTCGGGCGATCGTTCCAGCAGCAACCGCGGCGCTACCCGAAGTCTATGGCACCATCCCCGATGATGGCCATGAGCCACCACCGCGGTAGAACCCGGCGCCGGTGAGCGGGGTGAACAGGGTGTCTTTCATGCGGCGCACCGGGGATTCACCCGGCCACGGTCGGCCGTCCCGAGCGCGGCGGACGGCGTCAGGGACTCGCGGCCGGACTCGGGGCGATCAGTGAGGTACGGGCGTCCGGCTCGATCAGCTCGCCGGGGTTTCACCCTACGGGTCGAGGCGGGCCCGGTTCCAGGACAGCACCGTCCAATGGGGTCGCTGGTGATAGTTCAGCCGCCCAACTGCACGTTTCGTCACGGCCTCGGACGGTACCGGTGACGGAGTCTGATGGTGCGGAGGTGCCGTCGACGTGATCCGGGACAATCCTCAGCACACCGTTGCGGCGCAGGCACTGTCGATCGAAGTTGACCAAGCAAGGTGAATGATCCCTGTTCCAGCGGGTGGTCTGTCGCTGGCTCAGTGCGCGACGGGGGACGCGGGGACCATTGTCACGCGGAGGCGACAAGTTTCGGTAGGGTCCATGCGAGAAGCTTTCGCAGCATCGGGTTCGCGTGGGTGACGATGTTGGTCAGTGGAACCAGCTGGCAGCCGAGTTCCATTTTCGGTTCATAAGCGGTCGGGAAGAATGTCATGGTCGTGCAGCGCCGCTGCAATGCCGATTCTATCCCGCGATAGTGAACGTTGTGGTAAAGGGCGGCCTGGGATGACACCGAGTAGTCGAGGCCGACACGGAACGCGGCGGCCGCGGTGCCCGCGAACAGCAGCACCAGGAAAGCGACCGGGACGTCATTGTCGGTGACGACGACGCATTCGGAGTCAACATCGCCGGACCGGCTCAGCTGTTGGAGAAATTCGGTGGTGATGATATCAAGCTGTGATTCTGCCCGATCGAGGACGTTGCGGTACAGATCGTTCAGCTCCGCTGCGATGGCCTCGAAGTCACGGGTGGTTTCGATCCGCATTCCAGACGCTGCGAACCGACGAGCCTTCGCTCGGGTGTTGCGCCGCGGCTTGCCGGGCAGCGCGGCGACGAACCCGTCGAATGTCGTGTCCGGCAGCTCCAGAACCGTATCCGGCAACGCCGGAACGGTGAAGAACTTGTGTTGCCGCGCCGGGCCGGTGATGCAATGCACCTGGTCGTCGGGAAGGTCTTTCCAGACGATCCACGGTGCGCGCCGGGCTCGGCCGATGTTCTGCAGCTCGGTGAGGAACGCGCCCGCGGATTCGGACACGTCCTCTCCCGGCGCCAGCAGCATCCGCCCTTGGCCCAGGAGATGACCAGCGAAGATCGCGTTGATCCGGAACAGCCGGGGCGCTGCTCGACGGACGCCTTTGAGTCGGTGGCGGGTGTCCCGGCCGAGTAGCCCGAGCAGATCAAGGCGCCGGAAATGGTTAATCGGCAGCACCGCGATCACCCGGTCGGCGCGCCGCCGCACCAGGTATTCGATGCTGGTGGGTCCGAGTGACCCGTTCTCCATGGCTTGTAGGAATCCTTGTGACCACATCGGCTGGTCGGGGCCGGCCAGTTGGTTCCAGACGTCCGTGGGGATATCTCGGGCTCTGCTGATGAGCTCGACGATGCCCGCGGTCTTGCACCTGGCGCTCGGGTGTGGAGTGACCATCGTCGATCGACCGCCTTTCGAGAAACAGTGGACGCCGGCCAGCACCGCTGCCGGGCCGCTTCGGGGCTGGGGGACGCGGTGGTAGGGCAGTCGACCGCGCGCCATCCGGGTTTCAACCGACCCCGGCCGGGCGCTGGCCCGGCTGATGTGCCGATGCTGCGCGTGCGGCGCCGGCGGGGCGGGTCGGCCTGGAGGGTGGCCGGGCTGGTTCGTGATGTCAGCTGGGCAGCATTTCAACGACGCTCAACTTGGTAGGGGTATCCGTCGGCAGGATGCGCGAGATGGCCAGACCGGCGGCAGCGGCCAGTGCCCGGTATTCGGTTTCGGTACGTTCGCGCCCACCGGTGGTCACCAGCATGTTCAGGTCCGCCCAGATCATCCTGCGATGCTCGGCCACCTGGTCGAGCCGTTCGGGCAGGACTACCTCGATGATCAGGAGCCGGGAACCGTCCCGCATGGCGTCGCGGCACCGTCGGAGTATCGCGACGCTGCGGTCGTCGTCCCAGTCGTGGATGACCATCTTCAACAGGTAGGCGTCCGCGCCGGCGGGCAGGGCATCGGTGAAGAAGTCTCCGCCCTGGAACGTGTAGCGCTGGTCGAGTTGTTCGGTTGCGATGATCTTTTCGGCGGTGGTCTCGCAGTGCGGGCGGTCGAACACGATGCCCGACATCGCCGGGTGGTTGTGCAGGACCGGTGGCAGCAGTGTGCCGTATCCGCCTCCGATATCGACGATGTTGGTGATGCCGGAGAAGTCGTAGGCATGGGCGATGGCGGCGGCGACCTGTCTGGTTTGTTCGGCCATCGCGGCGTCGAACTTGGTCTGTTCGTCCGGTCGGGCCGCGAGCCAGTCGAACGGATCGTCGACGCCGTCCAGGATCTTCGTGGCGGTGTTCCCGGTTCGGACGCAGTCGGTGAACCGGGCCCAGCTGCGTTGCGACCGTTCACCTCCGGTGAAGAGCACTTGATCGCGGAACCGGCCCGGGGTGTCGGCTCGGAGCAGAGCGCCGAGTGAGGTGAGTTCATACTCGCCGTCGCGTTGACCGACCATGCCGATGGTCGCCAGGGCCCGCAGCAGCCGCTGGACGGCGATCGGGTCAGCACCCACCGCGTCGGCGACAGCGACCGCCGGTTTCGGTTCGCCGGCCAGTGCATCGGCGATGTTCAGCGTCGCCGCGGCGTGCAGGGCGGGACCAACCCACCTGCCCGCCAGAAGGTCCCTGAACGTCGTTATGTCCGAGATGGCGGCGGGCTCGCGGGTTTCAGTCATGGTCGACTCCTCGATGAAATTGGGTGACGCTCGGTGGGAGGAAAGCTGCCCCAAAAAGGGGGGCGATCAGTGAAAGGCGGCCGATTTCTGAAACGAGGCAATGATCGGGGCTCGAGGCTTTCGTGATAAATGCGGTGGCGTGGCGATGGTGGTCGGCAACGGGAGATCATCGAGCCGTCAGTAGCGCAGATCATTCGAGGACCGGTGCGGCGGTTTGATCGCGGTCGGATCCCCGTGGTTGTTACCGGTGGTTCGGTGTCGGCTGGGGTTACGAGGCTTTTCGCGCGGTCAGCGCCGCGGAATGACCGCAGCAAGTTCCGGTGGGCTGGGAGGGTTGAATGGTTCCGGTTCTTGTCAATCTCTCGGTGACCTTGCCTTGCAAGGCGCGACGATGTCCCGGAGCCGACCCACCCCAACAAGGTGTCCGAACCTAGATCGCCATTCACCGCGACCACCGAGTCGCGGCAGTTGCTGCGCTGGTGCCGTTTTGTTTCCGCTGGTGGAGCGGTTGGGTCCGGGAGTGACGTACCAGGCGGGTAAACGTTTGTTGCACGACGATTCCTTCGACCAGCAGCGACGCCAGGCCCAGTGGCTCCGTCCAGTTGCCGATATCGGCGCCGCCGTCGCCGGGTAATCCGGTGGTCCGGCTGATCACATATCCAAGGATGGTGAGCGCGGCCAGTGTTCCAGCGGCGAGCCACACTCGTGAGTCGTCGGCCCGGACCAGCAGTTCAGCGACAGTCAACGATGTCACGATCAACGCGAGGAACAGCACACCGAGGTACGGCGTTTCCTCCAGTTTGTCGTTCACATCGAGGAGATGAATCACCGCGATACCGACTAAACCGATCACTGCCGCGCACCGTTGCAGCACGTGCCTGTCAGAGACGACGGAGACAGTCGAGGATGAAGTCACTTCGGTGGACATGGGTTTTCCTTTCAACGGGACGAGGTTTGACGGTACCGAGACTCTCGTTTACGTTTACGTTTACGCCGCAATGGTCTTGTGTCAAGCGGTTTCGGTATTCCTACCGTTGGGTGACCTGCTTTTCCACGGGCGGGCACGGACGGACCTCACCGCGTCAACGGTCGTTATGCCGGGCTCCGAGTGATTCATCGGCAATGGCGTGTTTCCATTGACGATGTACTCGTGATCGGCAACGTGGAATGGTGAGCCGGTGGGTTGGATACCTGGCGCCCGGCTTCGCCGACGGGAAAGCAATGCCCACCGTCCCAGGGAGTCGGGCCTACGCGTCGCGGCGTTTCAGCACGAGCAAGGCGGCGCCGGTGGCGGCGATCACCCACAGCACCAGCACGCCCAATCCGGTCCACGGCTCGAGTGCGCCGGCGTCGCGGACGCTCATGATGAAGGACTCGCCGGCCTGTTCGGGTAGGTAGTGGGCGACGGTCTGGCCCCAGGTCCCGGGCAGTACCTGCAGCAGTCCGGGGAGCACCAGGATCAACCCGGCGAACGCGGTGATGCCGCCCGGAGTGCTGCGCAGCAGCCAGCCAAGTGCCGCGCCGAGTAGTCCGATCAGGGTGAGGTAGACGCCGGTTCCGATCACCACCCGGAGCACCCCGGCGTCGGTCAGCGAGGTGGCGTGCCCGTAATAGCCCAGGAAGGCCTGCGCGGCCAGGAACGCCCCGAACGAGCTGGCCAGCATCGCCACCAACGTGACCGTGCCGAACACGGCGGCCTTGGCGGCCAACACCGGTACCCGGGTGGGTACCGCGGCCAGGCTGGACCGGATCATCCCGGTGGCGTATTCGCCGGAGACGAACAGCACGCCCAGGATGCCGATCAGCAACTGGGCGCCGATGCTGCCCTGCAACGGTGCCGACGGCGCGGCGTCTTCGGGTGCCACCCCCGCGAAGTCCTTGCCGGTGTAGTACCCGATCACCATGCCCAGTCCGATCATCACCACGACGGCCGCGCCGAGGGTGACCCAACTGGAGCGCAGGGTCCGGAACTTGATCCACTCCGAGCCGGCGACGCGGCGGAGGGTGACGTCGTCGGCGGTGCGTGGGTCGTGGTGGTGTGCGGTGGGTCCGCCGATGGTGGTGGTCATGCCACGAACTCCTTGTCCTGGGCCGCGCGGTGACGCGGTGTCGTGGTTGGCTCGGTGTTGGAGCGGTATTCGACGGCGTCCTTGGTGAGTTCCATGAAGGCCTGCTCCAGGGAGGCCTGAACGGGCGCCAGTTCGTAGACAGCGAGGCCCGCTTGTGCGGCGCGGGAGCCGATCTGTTCGCTGGACAGCCCGGTGACGGTGAGGTGCCCAGGTTCGGGTCTGGTGACGGTCGCGCCGGCGCCGGCGAGCAGGTCCCGCAGCCGCGTCGCCTCGGGTGTCCGCACCCGCACCGACTGGCTGGAGGCCTCCGCGATGAAGTCGGTGACCGAGCTGTCACGAATCAGCCGACCGCGGCCGACGATGATGAGATGATCTGCGGTGAGGGCCATCTCGCTCATCAGGTGCGAGGAGACGAACACCGTCCTACCTTCGGCGGCCAGGCTCTTGAGCAGGGTGCGGATCCACAGCACTCCTTCCGGGTCCAGTCCGTTGACGGGCTCGTCCAGCAGGATGGTCGCCGGATCGGCCAACAGCGCGCTGGCGATGCCCAGTCGCTGGCCCATGCCGAGTGAGAAGGCGCCGGCCCGCTTCCCGGCGACGTCCGTGAGCCCGGCCTGATCGATCACCTCCCGGACCCTGCGGCGGCCGACCCCGGTGGTGGCGGCGATCGCCAACAGATGGTTCTCCGCGGAACGTCCGGTGTGCACGGCGCGGGCCTCCAGCAGCGCCCCCACCTCGCGGAGCGGTGCCCGGTGTTCGGCATAGGGGCGGCCGTTGACGGTGATCCGGCCGGAGGTCGGAGCGTCCAGGCCGATGATCATGCGCATCGTGGTGGATTTCCCTGCGCCGTTCGGCCCCAGAAATCCGGTGACGATTCCCGGTCGCACGTTGAAACTCAGGTCGCTCACGGCGGTCTTGTCGCCGTATCTCTTGGTGAGGTTCTCGGCTTGGATCATCTCGGACTCCTTCATGGTGTGCGACGGTGAATGGTGTGGTGCGGGGGGCCTACCGGCGATTCCTCGCCTGGACGAGCGGTGTGACAACGTTGCCGCCTGGTGCGTCGGAGCGGTGCTCTAGTTGTCGTCGAAGGGCGGCGCGACGGTCCAGCTGTCCCAGCCGTGGGTGTGCAGCTCGACCGCGGCGGGCGCCGCGGCGAGCAGCATCCCGACCGCGATGAGCGCGGCGGCCAGCGCCCGCCGGGCGCGGATGGTCAGCATGCCGGCACGTTCCTTGCCTTGCGGCCGCGCAGCACGGCTCGGCGTACCGCGGGGACGCGCAGTGCCAGGGAGGGCCCGAACAGCACCACCAGCGGCCCCAGCGCGCCCGGGCCGATCAACAGCAGCAGGTGCACGACGACCAACCCGAGCACCAGGTACACCATTTTGTGCAGGATCTTCCAGAACCTGCCCAGCAGGTGCATGGACAGCCGGTTGGAGGTGACCGCCAACGGCACCATCACCAGCGTCGCAGCCGCCCCGGCGGCCAGGAACGCGGTCCCGGCGATGCCGTCCAGCCAGGCCGCCGGCGCGGTGACCGCGGCGATGAACAGGTCGAGCATGGCCAGGCAGAATGTCCACAGCCCCAGGTCCCGGCCCAGGATCAGCTGCCAGCGCCAACCGGTGACGGTGCCGACCGGCCCGACCGCCAGGGTGCCGGCCAGGGTGAACACCGCGGTCGCCCCGAGCGCGTCGTTGGCCTGTTTGGCCAACACGGCCGCCGCCCCGGGATCGCCGGACAGGAACGCCACTGCACTGGGCAGCAACGTCGCGATGGCCGCGGCCGGCAACAGCCGCGCCGCCCACACCGCGTACCGCCACCACACCCGCGGCGGCGAGGATGATTGTCGAATCTGTGTCGTCGTCATGTCCGCGCGTCCTCTCCCGTGGACTTTTTCGTCCCCAGGGAAAGGGTGACCCGCGGCGGCCGCACCACCCACCGGAATTCAGCCGGCATTCAGAGGCCGGCGACCTCGAACCGCACCCGACGCGGTCCTGGCACCTCACCACTCCCGGAAATTCATCACCGGACCCGGCGGCACTATCGCCGTGCACACCGGATAAAGGATTGGTCCGTCTCGACCTCCCGGGCGTTCCGTAACCGCACCATCTGCCGACCAGGGGCGGTCAGCAGATGGGTTAATCGCCATCCCGGGAGTATCTGTCGCGCGTCCGAATCGTCTGCTTCGATGAGTGGTGCGGTTTCCTATCCGCCCGGGGCGGCCATCCGCCCGCAGGTGTTTCCTGTCTACATCGGAAATCGACCATCACAGAGCTCCTGGCAACGTGGCCGGAGCGATCACCGCGCTCTTTGCTTCACTATCGGGTCGGTCGCAGTGCACGTCATCAAGGGGGAGTGGATGAACCAGGTGTTCACCATCGGCCAGCAGGCAAGGTCCGGTCGACCCGCGATCGGCCTGGTCCACCCGCTCGCGATGGACATTGCGGTGCTGGGCCCGATGGAGATCTCGATTTCCGGGCGCTCGCTGGTGCCCACCGCCCGGAAGACCCGCAGCCTGCTGGCGCTGCTGGCGCTCAACTCCGGACGGATGATCAGCACGTCGCGGATCCGGGAGGAACTGTGGGGTGACGAACCACCGCGGAGCGCGTCGACGACGCTGCAGACCTATGTGATGCAACTGCGCAACGCCCTGGCGGAAGCGGCGGCCGACCAGCCGGAGGCCGGCCGGCAACTGCTGCAGACCTGCGGCAACGGGTACGCCCTGAACCCCGGCCGTGACGGCCGGAGCGACCTGGTCGATTTCGAGCGGCAGGTCACCGCCGCGAACCGACGGCTGGAGGACGGCGACCTGTACGCGGCGTCCATCCTGCTGCGGGACGCCCTCGAACTCTGGCGCGGCACGGCGCTGGCCGACGTGCAGTGCGGACGGGTACTGGAGGCCGAGGTCGTCCGGCTGGAACAGCGCCGCCGGTCGGTGCAGGAGCGGCGGATCCAGATCGACCTGACGATCGGCCGGCACCACGACGTCGTCGACGAACTAGCCCAGCTGGCCTTGCAGGATCGCACCGACGAAGGGGTGCACGGCCACCTGATGCTCGCGTTGCACCGCTGCGGTCGGCGCGCGCACGCCCTGCACGCCTTCCACCAGCTCCGTGCCGCGATGCTCGACGAGCTCGGCCTGGAACCGTCGCCGAAGCTGCATCAGCTGCAGCGGGCGATCCTGGAGGCCGACCCCGAACTGGAAACCGGCGGCCACTTCAACAAGACCATCACCGGACTCGCCCCGGCGCCCGACGACTCCCCCACCCAAATACACGCCATCAGCACCGGCTAGACCTCCCGCGGACCCGGGAAACCAGCTCCCCGACAACCCGGCGGTTCCCGACGACCCCGATCGACCACCCGCAGTACCCATAAAGGGACCAGGAGCCGGACAGCTATCGGCAATGCCCAAACAGCCGGACCGGTCCCCGCCACCAACCAGAACTCCGGTCCACAACAAATGGCACGATCTGAAATACCGGGCGTATTCGTTCAGCTCATCGCGACCCGCCGAGCGGTGACCGATCTGTCGACCGGCCGGCGCGGCTTGCGGCGGGCAACCAGGACCGGGTCCCGCAGAAAGGAGCCGCCTCCGATGCGTCAGATTTCCCACCCCGACCGGACTATTTGCGCGGCGGCCCAGCAGGAGGATTTCGATGCCCCATGAAGCCCCGGTGATCCTGAAAATCCAACTAATCGTCCAAGTGGAAGTTAACGACATCCAGCAGATCAAACAGGAGCAACTCACGCACGTCCACGTGAGGAACGTCGTCGATGAACGCGGCGACAGCGTGGAGCAGCTCCTGTTTCCGCCGTGGGAAAACCACGTCACACAAATGATCTGTGACCGCGTCAACGGGCACATCCCGGACACCACGGTGGCCAAGCTGGTCCAGACGGTCGAGCAGGCCCTCCCGGAGCCGGAGCCACCCCCGACGGCGCCCCTGCAAATGCCGGGTTGCCGCGTCATCGGCATCGGCGCCGTGCGGACCAGCCATTCGGAGTACTAGGAGAGCGGGACAAACCGTGGGAGGCACCGTGCCCGGGGCCATCCGCCCGC